>Ga0335076_10007247_pt1 | contig 11179 bp, 10 predicted proteins | sample Lox_Sample_25_FD_206717 | JGI IMG/M metagenome (GOLD analysis project Ga0335076, IMG submission 206717) | Soil microbial communities from Loxahatchee National Wildlife Refuge, Florida, United States - Lox_Sample_2.5 | ecosystem: Environmental > Terrestrial > Soil > Wetlands | place: USA... | reverse complement strand
GTCGGTTTTCTGCGGGGGATTGTTTTGCCAATTGCGTACAGGATTGCCTGGGTGATTGTATCTGCGTACTTGTCGAGTTGGTCTGGGGTGGGGTGTAAATCTAACAATGTTTGGGAGGGGAGAGCCTGTTGTAGGATACTTTTCAAAAGATCCCAGTCCGTCTTATCGAAGTTGTAGGGCAGGGTGGTGGGTGGTATCCTCATTGGGGAGGCGTTGAGGACGATCTCTATGGGGAAATGGTCGGATGCGTGGTCATTTTGGTTGGTTACTGTTTGGCATTTGATGATAAGATTTTCTGCCTCTTCGTTTCCCTATACTAGGTCGATTGCTGTGCCTCCTTGGGCGTTTCTAAAGGGGAATGTTATTGTACCTGGAGGCAGGAGAGGGCGAAGGTCTGCCTCGATCATAGCTTCAATCAGCGTCTCAGCCTCAGCGCTTTGGTCGTAGTATCCCAGTGGATTCCACAGTGGATGGTGTAGGTTAAAGTCACCTGCGACGATGATGGCGCCGTAGTCCTGGAGGCAGATATCTCTAGTTAGGTGGGTATGGAGTGTGCCGGGGAGTGTTTGTTCGTGGGAGTTATAAAGGTTGATGATAAGCATAGGTTTTGTTTGCGGGGGGTTTGGCGCAATGCCGATGGTAGTGATGTCCCTATGCAGGATGAGAATATGTTCAAACAAGGCTGGAGGTAACTTCCTGTTGTTAACATAAATAGCTGTTCTTGGCGGTCCGTCAGTTTTCAGTGTTGGTTCTATTAGTGTCCATGATTCATGGGTGGGAGGAGATCTGTTGTGTTGAAGTTGAGGGGGTTCTTGCGTGAGAATTAGTGTGAATTCTTTTGTTGACTTGTCGTTGAGGATGCTGTCAGTTATTGTCTTCGACTTGTTGACGTTGTACTGCATTATTCGTAATCGGTCATCTGTGGTGGTATCTCTTTGCTGTTGTCCTATCATATAGAAAATAGGGCAGGGGAGTTCGTTCTCATCTGATGAAGATGCCAACTTTCTTCTGTCTTCTTTTCACAGTCAGGGCTCCATGCTTCATGGTCTCCTTTGCAGTTAGCACAGTGAGGTTTTCTTGCGTTGCATTCATTGGTTCTGTGGTCCTCTTTACTACATCTTCCACACTTCTCTTTGCGCTGGCAGTGGGTAGATTTATGGCCGAAGCCGTGGCAATGGTAGCACTGGTTAATGTGCAAATGTGGGGCATACCTCTCCGCTTTTAGGACTTGGCTGTCAATGAAGAATCCTCTCATGATGATTTCGTTAGCTATGCTTGCATTTTCCATGAAGACAATCATCGACTTGTGGGTGGCAGGACTGCCCTGTCTATTGTTGCGTCATAGCGGCGTGATTCTTGTTATTTTGAGGTTATTGTATATATCGTTTTGTTCCTCCCACTGTTTGATTAGTTCCTCGCTACTTACTTCGTCGTTAATAGCTGCTGTTGGCACCCCATGAACCACGATATCATATTGTGGGTTGTGAACTTTGACTCCTTCATAGGCTCAGTCCCAGCTGATTTTGAGGGATCTAATTTTAGCCGTTTCTTCTTTCGATCGGAAGTGCAGTTTCAATGTGGTCGTTCCCAATGTATTAACTGCCTGGATAATTGGTTTATCATAGGGGGATCATTCGTTGATGATATTCTGGAAGGCAGCTTTAATCTCTTCACGTGCCCCTTTAGTTAGAAGCTCTCTTGTTTCTGCTGTTGCGTCCCTCATTGAGAGGGTGATTTCATACAATGCTCGGTCTTTCTTTTCTTGCTCAATTCTGTGTTTCTCTTCAGGGAGTAGCATGTTTGCGGTGGCCCTTGGGGCTGGTGTCCTTGTTAAGGCTTGCGCGTACGTTGGCTCGGTTGTGGTCGGTGACGTGGCAATAGAGGTCTTGACTTCAATTAATTCCTTCCTTACTCCTTTCATTTCTTGGCTGAACTCGTTCATTCGTGCAAGTATCTCGCTGTACTTATCTTTGGGTTTTTCGTCCTTTTGGCTTACCTGTGGCTTGTTTGTTGAGCTCCTCTTCATCCTGTTGACGATGTCTTCCAACATTTTGGTGGCCGTTTCTCGTACCCTGTTCGCTTGAGCGATGCCTTTCAGCATGGCCAGAATATCTTCGAGTTCGCTGAGGTAGTCTTTATCGCTGTCTGTTGCGCTGAAGTCTAGGGGCGTGTTTGGATCTTGTTGACGTTGATGGTTGCTGTTTTGTTTGACTTCTTTGGGGCTGCGTGAATGTCGGTTTCGGGGGTGGTTGTTCCGATTGGGGGGGACCTTAGTGTAATACTTGAAGACTTGAATGCATCTTGTGCCTTTTCCACACCCTTGAAGGGCGTTCCCAGCGTCACGATGCTTGTTGTCGACATTCAGGACGTCACCTGACCTAGTCCGACCATATTATTTAACGTCCGCGAGCAAATTAGCGAAATGGCCTGGGTACGAGGCTAGGCGGAGGGGCGGTGCTGTTGGCCTCCGCCCCCCCGGCTCCACGTCGCTTCTTTGCTGGCCGGTTCGCTGTTTCTGTCCAGCCAGCCGGATCCACTCTCGAATTTCTGCTGCTACTGTTGCCTGCGTTTCTTTCGCCCTCCAGGCCGCTACAACTGCCGCGGAATTTGTGTGTGACGCTGAGGATTCCCCAATGAATCCACACTGGCTACGAATGAGTTTGCCATTCATATACGTCGCCTCGGCCCATCCATCGACAAGCTCGAAGAAAGATATGGAGATTGAAGTGCCGGCAATCCCCCTCGTACCAATATAACGGTGACGGCATTATTGCTGACATTTCGGAGATAAAACGGAGACCCTCAAACATTACAGACAAGTCCTCGGCGACATCGATAAGCTCTTAAAACGCTGCAAAATTGCATGTGCAACTCAAAAGCCCCACTTCAAAGAGCACGTCGCCTGGGCTTTTTCCAAGAAGCAAAGGGTGGGAGAACTCATCATCCAACTCGAACAATGCAAATCCAGTCTTGGGCCGATGTTTGCTAATGAACTACTGGATTCATCCCCTCAGACTTATCCCTTAATTTGGTAGTTGATAAATGGCCGAGGAAAATAAAAATGCTCTGGAGGAGAGGGCAGCTGCTCAAGAACTTGACGCGGGCAAAGGAGAACGGCACAGGCCTCCAAAGCCTGAGAAGCAGAGAAAATGGAATGGCGCAATGCAGCAGATGATCAAAATGAATCAATGCGGAAAGGAGCGCTTGCTCTAAAAATAGGATAAAGAAAAGGCTTAACTCAAGCTGTTTCATGCTTCATAGGTTTAGCTACTATACCATTCTGCTACTTAATATTGAAGCCATCTAAAACAATGCTGTCAAAATGGTTTGTATTGATTTTAATTGAAAAACTTTCATTAATTCATTTTATATTAACTTTAAAAATGAAAGAATTCTCGTATTGAATAAAATATGAATTCTCTACATATTATGGACATGATCTGAGATCAATATTTATAGACTGCACAGCCTCCATACATTTCACACACATTTCTTACACGTTTAAGGGGTTGGATTTGGCATACGGTGACAGGGGGTGGCTATGCAAGCCTTTAATATGGGCATTCTGCCGCCCTCTCCTCCGCGGACTACGTAATTCCCGAAATCCGTACCGTCTGCAATGCTCTGTATATGCTTTGGTTGAGAATGTCCTCGACCAATCATTTTGGCATTGGTTGCTGCGAGAGCGGCCAGCGAATGAAACGCGTGGATAAAGATCAAACGTGGGATGCCCTTTGACATCATCCCGATCCGCCATCGCCAACCACGACCACGACGTCTCCCACGTGCACCGAACCTCGGCCGGGTGGCACGAGTATCATCCGACAGGAAAATGAGACACATAAGACTGGGTCAATTAGCCAAGCCGAAGGCGGTCATTCCATGGCAATTCTCCTTTATTCCGTAGTGTGCCTCGCGTCGCTTCTCTGCAGCCCTGTCCTTGCCGATGTCTTGGCAGCAAGGGATGCGCCAGCACCCGCCCCAGCTCCAGTCGCCCAAATTACCATTGGGAGCGACACGTATACGTATGCCTCGCTCGTCGGACACGGGTTCTGGTCCGCCTCCGCCCAAGACTTTGTCGGCGATACTGCTGGCGGGTGGGGATCGGCAATTGCAGCCGACGTCAGCAGCTGGCGGATGAATTCCGACGGCTCGTACCAGGGGGTTATTTACACTCTCCCTGATCGAGGGTGGAACACGCAGGGTATCGCTTCTGCTCCTATCTCGCTGATGATTATAGGGACGGTCGATTTTCAAGCACGGGTTCACAAGTACATTCTCCACTTCCGACCCTATTATGACGCCGGCCCGGTCGGTGGGGTGCAATTAATTTGGCAATACGTCGATAGCCTTCTTCTTAGCGACTATCGCGGTGTGCCGACGACTGGGTATTTCGTTCATTATTGCCCCTTCTAACAGTAGTCTGGACGCGGCCTATATTATTCCCGCAGCCAATGGATTCCCCGATCTTCCCGCTGGTCAAGACCAGTCTGGAACGAAGAAACTTGCCATGGATTGCGAAGGACTTGTATACAACTGCGATGGTTCGTTCTATATCTCGGACGAATACGGACGTATGCCAAATCCTCAATGGGTCCTGACATTAGCGTACATTTACCACTTCAATCCACAGGGAATTTTAATTGACGTGATCGTCCCTCCCGAAGCGTTCATTCCCATGCGTAACGGAACGGAATCCTTCTCGGCCAATTCGCCGCCAATTTTCGCTCCGAATGCCGTCGCCAAACCTGGGAATCCAACGACCGGCCGACAGAACAACCAAGGTTTCGAAGGGTTGACAATTAGCCCTGATGGCAAGACGCTTTATGTCTTGTTGCAGAGCAGTCTCATTCAAGATGGCGGAACCTCGACGACTCGCGAGAATACGCGATTCCTGAGATGGGACATCGAAGGAAAGAAGTGGACTGGTGAATGGGTTGTTGTTCTTCCATTCTTCAATGACAACGGTGCTCGCCACATCGCCGCTCAAAGTGAGTGTCATTATCTCACTGACGAGCGCTTTTTCGTCTTGGCCAGGGATTCAAATCGAGGTTATGGATTTCCCAATTCAACGTCTGTTTATCGCCATGTATATCGTTTCCTTCGGAACAAAACTGATTTCAGATCGACATTTTCGATATCTCGAAAGCGACAAATATCATCGGCACCAAGTATGACAACGGATCATACCCTGTTGCGCCCAATGGAACCCTCGTTTCCGACGTCACACCCGCTAAATATTACTCATTTATCGATTTCAATCTCAATTCTCAGCTCTCCAAGTTTGGTCTCATCAACGGAGGCCCTGGAAATGGGACGGGATTGTTGAACGAGAAATGGGAGAGTATTGCAGTCCTGCCGACGTTTAGGAAAGAGAACGAATATTTTATCATCAGTGCAAAGTACCTATCACCACCCATGCGATTGGCAAGCTAATGCTAGTGATAACGATTTTGTTACTCAAAATGGTTTTATCGAGTTTGGCACTCAAAATTATGCCGATGCAATTGGCCTCGATTTTAATCTTCAATCCCTCGCTTTCCTTGTGGATCTGGATTAGGTTTTCAACATATTGTACAGTCTACATTCTTGCCTTCAACATCATGTTTCTCTTGACGCAGCGTTAGCAACTGTTCAAATTTAAAAACATTCTCACAGCACAACTGCAATAGCTACTATGCTGGACACGGTCTCTGCGTCACAACTCCCGCTTACGAATTGCAATTGTTACAGGTTACAAAGTACAGTAGATGGGTGGGTACGTGACACTGACCAATGTTTATACACCAGGTTAATATGTCCCATCCCTCAAATCTCCTTGAAAGGCCATCGGTCATAGAAATGATGAAATCCAGTCAATAAAGAAAGACTTGAAATCGATGGATACATTGGATGAAGCCATTCCTCAAGTTGCTTGATGCAGTAATTACTTGATTCCCTCCATTTAAACTATCAAAATTAGCTACCAAAAACAAGATCAATAGATCTCTATATCATGAAATGCTAAAAGCACTTGCCTGCAAATAATAACTTTTGGTGGAGAATGCTATTCTAAATAGACATTAATGAACCTTGAGAGGATTATTTATGAATTAAAAAAAAATATATAAAAATGCTAAAAGACATGTTTTGAAAAGTAAGCATATCGTAAATATATTGAAAATATTTAAAGAATTAAATTATTTAAATAAAAGTAAATTTAAACATGATTAAATAATTATTTATAATATACAAATTATAATCCGACTCAATTCAAGAGCTGAAAAAGTCTGTTGTTCTCCAATTGGTTTCTGATTTAGCTCAATCGGCGGATATCATTAGTCATATATAATGAGATTAGATACTATTTAAAAAGAAATGATCGATTATATTACTATTTAATATCATATAAAATATTTTCAATTTTTAATATAACAAAATATAAAATGAAACTAAGTAACTGTAAATTAATCAACAATTATTAAATTAATAACATCTTAAAAGAGAATTACTTAATAGATTTCAAGCTTAGCACAAAAATGCAATCCAACTCACATGATATACTATGCTAAAATACCTTACCTTAACTCATGTTGAAATTGACTTGCCTAATGTTCTTGTTCTGATAATTTGAGTTCTAAGTTGATTATAAAAATTACAATTTGACTCACTTAATAAGCCAAATAACAATGGTCTGTCCCCACTCGATCCTCAGTTTGGCCTGACCGGCAGACATCACTGCCCAGGTTCATCATCTACAACGTAGAGCATACTCGTCTTCGCAGCTCGAGTCGTCAAAGGGGTCCACATACTGTTGAGGAATAACCGTCTTCGCTAGGGTTACTTGAATTAGGGCTGATCTAACATTCACCATCTGATTTAATCAACTTTTTACAACTTCTTGCTTAACGTCACCGCGAATTCTTCATCATGTATACGTATAAATTCCGGCTCCGGAACTAAAAGTGGCTTGTTGAACTGGGGCGATTTTCTGCAGAATTTGTCGATGTTCACGCTATAGCAATCGTGGGAGATGGCTTGTATATAATTAATGATGGCGGCTTCTCTTTTGCATAATTACCTCGCGAGACTGCATAGCACAAGGGCTTACTCCACTTTGACTTTTGTTGTTCTTATCTATTGGCATCGCGTTTCAATTACCGCTTTGTTTATTGCTCTCTGTCATGGCAAATTGGTTCTTATTGTTCAAAATCCGTACTCTTGGGGAAATTGAAATTCCAGTTCTCCAAAGAATTTCCAAACTTACTACAAATCTCTCGAGAGGATGAAGTGAACTAAAATAATCTAGTGGTCGAGTCTAAGATTCATTCAATTTGTCTCTCATAACACGAGACAACAGCGAATAAACCGAGAATCTCAATCGCCAAGACGTTGGCCTGGGGATTCTTAAAACGCCGTCGCGATGTGTATCTGAAGTAATCCCAAGGACGATGGATGAGGGATCGCTTGATGTTATCCTTGTTTGCTCTGCTTATATCTTATCTGCGGAAAAATCGACGTACGGATGACCTTGACAAATTCTTCCGCAATGATTTGATGCATCTTGCTCGTGGGGTGAAGCGCGTCGTTCCACACGCAGTTTTCATCACCCCAATCGGCGGAATTCTTGAAGCCGAACTTTGTTGGATGATCGAGGACCGCCGTAAATACACTGGCGACATCGTAAATTTCTGCTATTGCCCCGGAATGGCCCTCAAGGAATTCTTTCACGACGGTTTGCAAGCAACTGTTCCAAAGAATGATTCTGCAGTGCAAGTTGGCGCGAACAGAAACCTCTGCCATTCCTATACGTAAGAGGACAACAAAAGAGCAGGTTACGTGCTGCTGGAGACCGATCGGTTGGAGGCACATTGACGAAGACAAAATTTCGTGCGCCGCGATCGTACATCAAGTCGACGAGGGTGCACAACTCATCGAGTTGGCTTTTGTAATCCATATTCAGGCCCATATCATTTATGCCCACCCCGAGGACTGACTAGAGTTAATGCGTAGCTAGTAGATTTGCTACCGAACAGAGAATCGCGGCTGGTCCAGGCAGTCCCGTCAGGCGTTTTCCCAGGGCCTCCGAGGAAACGGAGATTGTACTGTGCTTTGACGCCCTGAACTATGGACCCCGAAATGGCAAAGTTGAAGAAGACGGTGTTGGCGCGGCTGTGGTTGGCGATAACATGTCCAACCCAGTTTGGGCCATCGGCCGTGGTCTCGCCTGGGAATTCAGGGTTGCCGAGTGGGTTCAATTCGGTCGGTTGAGGGCCATCGCTGTCGTAGCCCGTCGTTGAATACGAGTCACCGCTGCTGTCAGGAGCCCGCTCCAGAGGGGCGGTACAAGATAAAGACATGGCGGATGCCGAACCACGATGACATTGTCGCGGGGGCCCGTTGCTGGCAGAATCGCACGCTCGATATGATGATTACCCTGGCAACCGTTTTGGAAATCGGCGTCGCGATTTCCGCCACTGGAACAAATCACGTTCATGCATTAACGATGAAGGGGGAAATTCAAGTCCGAATCGTCATACGAACATTTGGCAAGTCACGACTAGTTTGTAACATTTATAACAAGAGGCATAATAGATTTACAAATTACCACCATGAATGCGTCCAGAACGTGATGCAATGCGCGCCTTTCTCCCAAACCTTGAGCTCCTCCTTGCAGATAGTGCGGTCGAAGTCCGCGTGGCTGCCATAGCAATGATTCTTGACACTCTCCGGAAGCCATTCTGGTTCATTCCATGGAAAAGGATAAATGATATCGGGCGGGAGAATGTGAATCGAATGTAGCAATTCGTACTCGTCAAAATACACATGATTCATTTGCGTTTGTCGCAGGTACGAGACCAACTCGGTTCCATGATGGTATTCGTTTTGATACCGGAAAATCTGGTGACGGAGTGCAACTGGCCCAGTCAACGCCTCGACCGAGTCGTACGACCTGTCGGTAATTGCTTCGAGGGGGAGAAGAAAGAAAGGATGAAAGGGAGTCGCGGCCATCCAGGCGTTCGGAATCGAGTGCGCAAATGTCGGATCCTGTCCCATTCGACCAAAATATGCCACCTGGTAGAGCGGAGGGAGGACAGAGTTGGATACGCTTGCGGAGTCGTGGGAAGCAAGTAATCGGTCGAACGGGCGGAGGCATTCGAAGTCCAAGTCTGCATATATTCTACAGTTAGCCAAAGAAAAGCCCCGGCGTACCCTCCAAATATATACATGTACATATTCCTCGCCGCATCGGCGCGTAGAATCTCTCGATCCATTCGCTCGAACATGTCTTTGAACCAGGGAAAGTGAGAGTCGACCAATGCATGATTGTCTTCGTTGGTCCATAATACCCATTCCCAGTCAGGATGCTGCATCCGCCACGTATCGCTCCATTTTAGGAAGTGTTCCGGGAGTTCTTTGGACGACCAGCTCTGGTGGATGAGTTTGGGGATGGACCCGTTGATAGGACCCAAGGGAGGAACGGGTCGCTTCATGAGTTCTGTCGGAGAGAGGTAGGGGGCTTTCGGGAGGCAAATCTGATCGGGCGGACACACAGCGGGAGGACAGGAAGCATTCGGCGATGCGAGATCCAGCAGCGTCTTTCCGAGTCGGTTCAAGTCGATGGGGGTGGAACGGTATTCAGAACTGAAGTGCACTAATAAATACGCAACCAGGAGGAACGACGCGACTCCAAATGCGTAGAACCGAGTTTTCATGGTGATGGGCGGGAGGTTGGTTAGGGGGCCCATCGTTTTGCCGTGCCCCTTACGCTGCGCATTGTTAAATTTCTTGCCAGAGGCCCGAGCCCGAAGGCGCTGCGAATCCCCGCCCATCGTTGCGGCACGTGAAATGACCTCGCACAGCGTTCCTGGAATCTTTGTTGATGGTCGAATATAATACGTCGGTTTACGAGTCCCACCTTCATTCCACGCGCCATTCGAATGAGTTGCCACGACTAAGAAGTTGCTGTATTGTGTGCAAGTTTATGAGTCTGGTCCATTTCAACAAAAAGACACTACTTGAAGCTTTACTTAATACGTCCTTCGATTGAAAGAAGCAAGGAAACCACGGCAGACCGAGTTTGTTTCTTCGATTCAAAGCAATGACACGAATTATTCGGCCAATAGATATGCCTTCCACCCCGCTATGGGCGATTCCGGACTCGTCAATTCGTGGGGGGGGGACACGGGCCCCGGTGCGGTTCTATAATTTTATTATCCCAAGATAGATATACAGTTTATTTAAGATTGTCCCACAATGAGCCCCGTCATGGCGTGAGTTACTTGTACTAAGAATGTAAATCTACAACCGTTCTGCAAAAAATACTTGGCCGATCTCAAGATTCCTTTGCAATTTCAATAACTAACCATTTTCATTTAAAATTATTTAATTATTCCTATCATTTTAGGCAAAGGTTTTGTTTTGCTATAGTCAATAAATTCAATTGTGAAAATCTTCAAATAGACTTTAAAATAAAGGAATAAAGCATTAAACTTAAGTTTTAGTAATAAATATTTAAAATTTTTCAAATTATTAACATTTTTAATAACATCTTATATAATAATAAAAGATTAATTAAATTATAATTCGAATATTAAACTATATTATAAATATATTATAAATATAAAATAATTTTTATATTATTAAAACTATTATTTCAATTATTTATCAATTATTATTATTTAAAGAGTTTAATTTTAATTTTTTTTTATATTTAAATAAATTCTTTAAATTTTAAGATATAATTAGTATATTATTTTATAAATTTTTTTCAAAAAATCTAATTAAAAGTAATAGCTCTAGTTTATTAAAAGATATTTATTTGACTATAAAAGATTAAAACACATCTATTGAAATTATTAAATTTAATAGAAAAGTAGATATAGAAAAAAAAAGGTAAAAAATCTATATTTCAATTTTATTAATTAATAAAAATATATTATAGAAATTATAATGATATTTTAAAAAGTGTTTAAATAAAAAAAAGATAAAATAAGAGTTATTTTTTAATTTAAATAATAAAAAATAATAAAGTTTATTATTAATCTCATTAAACTTAATAAAAATACTTTATGATTTTTAATAGTTTTTTAAAAAGATCTAAAACACTCTTACTATATAAAATATTTATTGTTTATAAAAAGATATATATTTCTATTAAACTAAAGTTGAAAATAAAATATTATTAATATCTTTTTTA
>Ga0335076_10007246_pt1 | contig 11180 bp, 10 predicted proteins | sample Lox_Sample_25_FD_206717 | JGI IMG/M metagenome (GOLD analysis project Ga0335076, IMG submission 206717) | Soil microbial communities from Loxahatchee National Wildlife Refuge, Florida, United States - Lox_Sample_2.5 | ecosystem: Environmental > Terrestrial > Soil > Wetlands | place: USA... | reverse complement strand
TGGCGGCGACCCGCGCCAACGCGTTCGCCCGAAAGACCGCGCTTGTCAATCGCCAAACGAGATTTACGTCCCGCGCTCCCCCTATGAGGGGCGAAACGCGCAGGGCCGCGCGCGCCGCAATCGCAATGGCGGTTTCGCGACCCTGCCCCTCGAGCCACTTTTCGAGCGACTCCCAATCGTAAATCTTTGGAATCGAAAGGCGGCGACTGGAAACTCGACTGGTAGTGTTTTCGTCCGCTCCAAGCACGAAGCGCGTCACAGCCCCACGCAGCCAGCCAGCAACGGAGCCGGGCTGCCGGGGAGGAACAGATTCGCCGGGCGATTCCGGAACGTCGATCGGCGGACGATCTTCGCGCAAGCCCTCGGTCGCGCCCTGCGCGCTATCGAGAATTGCCGAATCTTCAGCGGGACCATCTCGGGCGACGGACTCCCCCGCGATCTCCGCGATCTCGTTCGCCGCCTCATTCATGTGCCGGTAGCGCTCATGAAGCGAGAACTCCGACAGCGCCTTGCCGTCGCGCGGTCGCAGGTTCTTGTCCCGCACCAGATCGAGCGCGATCTTGGGCGTCGGCTTCACCACCAGCGGATAGAAGAGAACGTTGTCCTCCTTGTCCTCCTGCCGCGCGCGGATGATCGGGATCTCCTTATCGACGACATAGTCCGACGACATCGAGGCGGGCGACACCAGCAGGATGAAAATGTCGCAGGCGCGCAGCTTCGCGGCGATCTCCTTCTCCCAATCCTCGCCGCCGGGTATCAGCCGGTCGAGCCAGAGTTCGGCCGCGCCGTGCTTGATCGCCGGCCTCAGATAGCCGGACACGAACGAGAGCCACTTGATCTCGCCCTCGGCCGGCCGCTCGGGCTCGTCCTCGTGGGCGTAGGAGATGACGATCAGCGGCTGACCGGATTCGTTCGGCATGGGCGGGGATTCCGTCGCGCACTCAGCATCAGCCGGCGTTTCCGCAAGTCAAGCCGGACTGGCTTCTCCGGCGAGCCGTTGCGTGGATGGCCGGGTTCAAGCCCGGCCATGACGTTGTTGGGGCGGGAAATTCGACTACGACGTCCTCGGCGCCGCTAGCCCGGCGATGACGGTTTTGGCGTCATAACGCTCTTGGCGCCGGAAAATAACGTCCGCCAGCCCCACTTTCCCTGATATTGCATGGGGTTGACCCGTCCCTGCCCATTTTGTTCTTTCCGTTTTTCCAAATCCGTGCTAACCTCTTCTCTTTCGTCGAGAGCCCGGCCGGGAGCGGCCGGGAAACAGAAGGATTTGGCATGGACGACAAGGCGCATCCGAAGCCCCGGATGGCGGGGTTCGACCGCGAGCTGCGCCGGGCGCGCATTTTCGCCCGCCTCAGCGAAGGCTACGCGATCAGCGAAATCGCCCGCGAGGAGCGGCTCACGCGCGAGCGCGTCCGCCAGATCGTGCGCCAGACGCTCGACGAGCGCCCTGTTCCGGAGGCGGTCGATCACGCCAGGCTGCAGATCGCCAGGCTCGAGCGGGCGATCAGAATCGCCGGCGTGGCGGTCGAGGATGGCGACGTCGGCGCGATCGGGCCGTATCTGAGAGCGGTGCTGGCGCTCGACCGCTACCAGAAGGCCGGCAGGGTCAGCGAGGTCTACGACGGCGAGGCGCGCCGGCGCCTGTTCGAGAAGCTCAACCGCGTCGCCGCTAATCTCGGCCTCGCGACGATGAAGGAGCCGGGCAAGGAGGAAGCCAAGGAGGGGGCGACGCCGGCGCCCGGCGCGGCGCCGGAGGCGGCGGAGACGGCGCCCGGCCCGGCGCCGGGCGCGGCGGAGGGGCAGGCGGACGAAAAAGCAAAAATGCCCTGGGGCCTCGGCGCAAGCCCTTGAAAAGGCTCGATTGGCCGAAGCTATGCCAAGCGATTTGCTTGGCGCAGCTTGGCGTTTTCTTGGCCTGGCTTGGCTGAAATTTTGCTCTGCTTGCGGAAATTTGCCGCCCGCTTGCCGGGCGCGTCAGCTGTCCATCTTCAGCGCGGCGATGAAGGCTTCCTGCGGGATGTCGACCTTGCCGAACTGGCGCATCTTCTTCTTGCCCGCCTTCTGCTTCTCCAGGAGCTTGCGCTTGCGGGTCGCGTCGCCGCCGTAGCACTTGGCGGTGACGTCCTTGCGTAGCGCGCGGATGGTCTCGCGGGCGATGATCTTGCCGCCGATCGCCGCCTGGACCGGGATCTGGAACATGTGCGGCGGGATCAGCTCCCGGAGCTTCTCCACCATCGCCCGCCCCCGGCTCTCGGCCCGGTCGCGATGGACCAGCATCGAGAGCGCGTCGACCGGCTCGGAATTGACCAGGATCGACATTTTGACCAGGTCGCCCACGCGATAGTCGGCGAGCTGATAGTCGAACGAAGCATAGCCCTTGGAGATCGACTTGAGCCGATCATAGAAATCGAACACGACTTCGTTGAGAGGCAGCTCGTAGACCACCATCGCGCGTTTTCCCACATAGTTGAGGTCGATCTGGACGCCGCGCCGTTCCTGGCAGAGCTTGAGGATCGCGCCGAGATATTCGTCCGGGGTGAGGATGGTCGCCTTGATCCACGGCTCTTTGATCTCGGCGATCTTGACGACGTCGGGCATGTCGGCCGGGTTGTGCAGCTCGAGCTCGGTCTTGTCGGTCAGCGCGATGCGGTAGATGACCGATGGCGCAGTGGCGATGAGGTCGAGGTTGAACTCGCGCTCGAGCCGCTCCTGGATGATCTCGAGGTGGAGGAGGCCGAGGAAGCCGCAGCGGAAGCCGAAGCCGAGCGCGGCCGAGGTCTCCATCTCGTAGGAGAAGCTGGCGTCGTTGAGGCGGAGCCTGCCCATCGCGGCGCGCAGGTCCTCGAAGTCGGCGGCGTCGGCGGGGAAGAGGCCGCAGAACACCACCGGCTGGGCCGGCTTGAAGCCGGGCAGCGGCTCGGCGGTCGGGCGCCTGTCGTCGGTGATGGTGTCGCCGACGCGGGTGTCGGCAACCTGCTTGATCTGGGCGGTGATGTAGCCGATCTCGCCCGGGCCGAGCCGGTCGGTCTCGGTCATCTTCGGCCGGAACACGCCGATGCGGTCGACCTCATAGGCCGCGCCCGAGCCCATCATGCGGATGCGCATGCCGCGCCTGAACGCGCCGTCGACGAGCCGCACCAGCACGACGACGCCGAGGTAGGAATCGTACCAGGAATCGACCAGCAACGCCTTGAGCGGCGCGCCCTCGTCGCCCTTGGGCGGCGGCAGGCGGGCGACGATCGCCTCCAGTACCCGATCGACGTTGAGGCCGGTCTTGGCCGAGATCTCGATCGCCTGCGAGGCGTCGAGGCCGATCACATCCTCGATCTGCTCCTTGACCCGCTCGGGCTCAGCGGCCGGCAGGTCGATCTTGTTGAGCACCGGCACGATCTCATGGCCCGCGTCGAGCGCGTGATAGACATTGGCCAGCGTCTGCGCCTCGACCCCCTGGCTGGCGTCGACCACGAGCAGCGAGCCCTCGCAGGCGGCGAGCGAGCGCGACACCTCATAGGCGAAGTCGACGTGGCCCGGAGTGTCCATCAGGTTGAGAATATAAAGCTTGCCGTCGTTGGCCTTATATTCGAGCCTGACCGTCTGCGCCTTGATGGTGATGCCGCGCTCGCGCTCGATGTCCATCGAATCGAGCACCTGCTCGACCATCTCGCGCTCGGCGATCGTCCCGGTCTGCTGGATGAGCCGGTCGGCGAGCGTCGACTTGCCATGGTCGATATGGGCGATGATCGCGAAATTGCGGATGTTCTCGATCGGGTGCGCGGTCATGGGGCGCGGAATTAGCAGGGCGGGGGCGGGAAGGGAACGGGGTTTGAGGATTCGCGGCGGGCTCACCGCTCATCCGGTGTGGTTGCGCCTCGAAACCTCCTATGTTAGGCAACCCGCGCCTTAGGGCCGAGGCAGCCCGCGCGCTCGAATTCGAGAACCGGAAACAGCGGAAATTCCTGGGGTTGGCGGCGCTTCGGGGGCGGAGCGCGGGGGCTTTCGAAGCCTTCAAACGAGGTGACGGGCTTGGCTGAGGAGACGATCGTTTCTGGAGTCGCGGGGCGGTACGCATCCGCCCTGTTCTCGCTCGCGCTCGACTCCCGCCAGACCGACGCGGTCGGCGACGCATTGGCGAGATTCGACGCGCTGATCGCCGAAAGCCCGGACCTTCAGCGCCTGGTCAGAAGCCCGGTGTTCTCCGCCGCCGACCAGCTCAAGGCGCTCGACGCCATTCTCGCCGGCGTCGGCATCAGCGGGATCGCCGCCAACTTCATCCGCCTGGTCACTTCGAAGCGGCGTCTGTTCTTCATCCGCGAGATGATCGCCGACTACCGCAAGCTCAACGACGCCAACAAGGGCGTGACCCATGCGGAAGTGACGAGCGCGACCGCACTGACGGACGCCCATATCGCTGAGCTCAAGGAGTCGCTGCGCGCCGCCTCCGGCGGCCGGGAGGTCGACCTCGACACGAAGATTGATCCGTCGATCATTGGCGGGCTGATCGTCAAGCTCGGCTCGCGCATGGTCGACGGCTCGCTCAAGACCAAGCTCAACGCAATTCGCCTAGCCATGAAAGAGGTCGGCTGATGGATATCCGCGCCGCTGAAATCTCCTCGATCCTCAAGAGCCAGATCGCCAACTTTGGCGCCGAAGCTCACGTGACCGAGGTCGGTCAGGTGCTCTCCGTCGGCGACGGCATCGCCCGCGCCTACGGTCTCGACAACGTGCAGGCCGGCGAAATGGTCGAGTTCGAGAACGGCACGCGCGGGATGGCGCTGAACCTCGAGAGCGACAACGTCGGCATCGTTATTTTCGGCACGGACCGCGAGATCAAGGAAGGCCAGACGGTCAAGCGCACCGGCGCGATCGTCGACGTCCCGATCGGCAAGGGGCTGCTCGGCCGCGTCGTCGACGCGCTCGGCAATCCGATCGACGGCAAGGGTCCGATCAACACGGCGAAACGGGCGCGGGTCGACGTCAAGGCGCCCGGCATCATTCCGCGCAAGTCGGTGAGCGAGCCGATGGCGACGGGCTTGAAGGCGATCGACGCGATGATCCCGATCGGCCGCGGCCAGCGCGAGCTCATCATCGGCGACCGGCAGACCGGCAAGACCGCGATCGCGCTCGACACCATCCTCAATCAGAAGCCCCTGAACGCGAGCGGCGACGAATCGAAGAAACTCTATTGCGTCTATGTCGCGGTCGGACAGAAGCGCTCGACGGTCGCCCAGTTCGTCAAAGTGCTGGAGGAGAACGGCGCGCTCGAATATTCGATCATCGTCGCCGCCACCGCCTCCGACCCGGCGCCGATGCAATTCCTCGCCCCGTTCGCCGGCTGCGCGATGGGCGAGTTCTTCCGCGACAACGGCATGCACGCGGTCATCATCTACGACGATCTGTCGAAGCAAGCAGTCGCCTATCGCCAGATGTCGCTGTTGCTGCGCCGCCCGCCGGGCCGCGAAGCCTATCCCGGCGACGTGTTCTATCTCCATTCGCGCCTGCTCGAGCGCGCGGCCAAATTCAACAAGGACAACGGGTCGGGCTCGCTGACCGCGCTGCCGATCATCGAGACCCAGGCCAACGACGTCTCGGCCTATATCCCGACCAACGTCATCTCGATCACCGACGGGCAGATCTTTCTTGAGACCGACCTGTTCTACCAGGGCGTCCGGCCGGCGGTGAACGTCGGCCTGTCGGTGTCGCGGGTCGGCTCCGCGGCACAGACTAAGGCGACCAAGAAGGTCGCCGGCAAGATCAAGGGCGAGCTGGCGCAGTACCGCGAGATGGCGGCGTTCGCGCAGTTCGGCTCCGACCTCGACGCCGTCACCCAGCGGCTGCTCAACCGCGGCGCGCGATTGACCGAGCTCCTCAAGCAGCCGCAATTCTCGCCGCTCAAGATGGAGGAGCAGGTCTCGGTCATCTACGCCGGCGTCAACGGTTTTCTCGACAAGCTGCCGCTCGACAAGGTACGGCCGTTCGAGGACGGGCTGCTCACCTTCTTAAGGGCCAAGCACCCGGAAATTCTGGAGGCGGTCCGCTCGTCCGGCGACCTGACCAGCGACACCGAAGCCAAGCTCAAGGCGGCGGTGGAGAGCTTCGCCGGAAGCCTCGCATGAGCAGACCGACTTTTCGCCAAGCCTCGCGCGCGGCCTGAAGCCGGCGCGCCCGGAGACGCCCAACAATGCCGTCCTTGAAGGACCTCAGAAACCGGATCGCCTCCGTCAAGTCGACGCAGAAGATCACCAAGGCCATGCAGATGGTCGCGGTTTCCAAGCTCAGGCGCGCGCAGACCGCGGTCGAAGCGGCCCGGCCCTACGCCGAGCAGGTCGAGGCGGTGCTGACCAATCTGGCCGGCGCCGCGACCGATGGCCAGGGCCCGCGCCTGCTGGTCGGCAGCGGCTCGGACCTGGTTCACCTGCTGGTCGTCTGCACCGGCGAGCGCGGACTGTGCGGCGCCTTCAATACCGCAATCGTGCGCCTCGCGCGCGACAAGGCCAACGGCCTCGCCGGCGAGGGCAAGACGGTCAAGATCCTCTGCGTCGGCAAGAAGGGCTACGACCAGCTTCGCCGCACCCACGAGAGGCAGATTCTCGAGATGATCGACCTGCGCGCCGTGCGCACGATCGCCTACCAAACCGCCCAGCCGATCGCCGCCAAGGTGATCGAACTGTTCGACAACGGCGAGTTCGACGTCTGCACGCTGTTCTACTCGCGCTTCAAGTCGGTGATCGCGCAGATCCCGACCGCCCAGCAGCTCATTCCGCCCGAACTCGGCCCGAAGGACGACAAGGCCCCGGTCTACGATTACGAGCCCGACGAGGGGGAGATCCTCGCCCAGCTTTTGCCGCGCGCCGTCGCCGTCCGCATCTACCGCGCGCTGCTCGAGAATGCGGCTTCGTTCTTCGGCGCGCAGATGAGCGCGATGGACAACGCCACCCGCAACGCCGGCGAGATGGTGAAAAAGTACACCCTTCGCTACAACCGCACCCGGCAGGCGATGATCACCAAGGAACTGATCGAAATCATCTCGGGCGCGGAAGCGCTTTGACCGCGCCGATCAAGGATCGAAGAGACAAGGACTAAAGACCCATGGCGGATATCCCCAACGCAGTCGGCCGCATCACTCAGGTGATCGGCGCCGTCGTCGACGTGAAGTTCGACTCTTACCTGCCGCCGATCCTCAACGCGCTTGAGACGATCAACAATGGCAACCGGCTGGTGCTGGAAGTCGCCCAGCAGCTCGGCGAGAACACCGTGCGCTGCGTCGCCATGGACATTTCCGAGGGGCTCGTGCGCGGCCAGGAGGTCACCGACACCGGCGGGCCGATCACCGTTCCGGTCGGCGAGGGCACGCTCGGGCGCATCATGAACGTGGTCGGCGAGCCGGTGGACGAGGCCGGGCCGGTGCAGATGGAGGCTCGCCGCGCCATCCATCAGCCGACGCCTGCCTACGTCGACCAGTCGACGGAAGCGCAAATTCTGGTGACCGGCATCAAGGTCGTCGACCTGCTCGCGCCTTACGCCAAGGGCGGGAAGATCGGTCTCTTCGGCGGCGCGGGCGTCGGCAAGACCGTGCTGATCCAGGAGCTGATCAACAACGTCGCCAAGACCCACGGCGGCAATTCGGTGTTCGCCGGCGTCGGCGAACGCACCCGCGAAGGCAACGACCTCTATCACGAGTTCATCGAATCCAAGGTCAACGCCGATCCGCACCATCCCGACCCCAGTGTGAAGTCGAAATGCGCGCTGGTGTTCGGCCAGATGAACGAGCCGCCGGGCGCGCGCATGCGCGTCGGCCTCGCGGGTCTCACCGTCGCCGAGCATTTCCGCGACCAGGGCCAGGACGTGCTGTTGTTCATCGACAACATCTTCCGCTTCACTCAGGCAGGTTCGGAAGTCTCCGCGCTGCTCGGCCGCATTCCCTCGGCGGTCGGCTATCAGCCGACGCTGGCGACCGACATGGGCGCGCTGCAGGAGCGCATCACCACGACGACCAAGGGATCGATCACCTCGGTGCAGGCGATCTACGTTCCCGCCGACGACCTCACCGATCCCGCGCCTGCGACCTCGTTCGCCCATCTCGACGCGACCACGGTTCTCTCGCGCGCGATCTCGGAGAAGGGCATCTATCCGGCGGTCGATCCGCTCGATTCGACCTCGCGCATGCTGACCGCCGCGATCGTCGGCGAGGAGCACTACAATGTCGCCCGCCAGGTGCAGCAGGTGCTGCAGCGCTACAAGGCGCTCCAGGACATCATCGCGATCCTGGGCATGGACGAACTGTCGGAAGAGGACAAACAGATCGTCGCCCGGGCTCGTAAGATCGAGCGGTTCCTGTCGCAGCCGTTCGACGTCGCCGCGGTGTTCACCGGCACGCCCGGCGTCCAGGTGAAGATCGAGGACACGGTGAAGGGGTTCAAGGGCATCGTCGAAGGCAAGTACGACAACCTCCCCGAAGCCGCCTTCTACATGGTCGGCACCATCGAGCAGGCGGTCGAGAAAGCTCAGAGGTTGGCCGCCGAGGCGGCCTGACGCGCTCCCCGGGGGTTTGCCGATGGCCACTTTCCACTTCGAACTGGTGTCGCCGGACAGAGTGCTGTTCAACGGCCCGGCTCAATCGGTGCTCGTGCCGGGCAACGAGGGCGATTTCCTGGTGCTGACCGAACACGCGCCGGTGATGACGTCGATGCGTCCGGGCGTGGTCGGCATCGACGACGCGGAGGGCAAGCACCATCGTGTCTTCGTGCGCGGCGGATTTGCCGACGCGAGCAAGAAGGGCCTGATCCTGCTGGCGGAGACGGCCATCCCCTTCGAAGACATGAACGCCGAGAGGCTTGGCGAGGAGATCAAGAACGCCGAAGAGGATCTCGCCGACGCGAATGAAGAGCAAAAGCACGCGGCGCAGGAGAAGCTCGACCGCCTGCGCGAGCTCAAGGACGCAATGAAGCTCTGAGCCCGAGTCCGCCGCAGCGTTGAAACGCCGGCGCAGCTCGCTTATCTAAATCAAGTCGGAAAAGGGCCACGGACCGGATCAGGTAAGCCCGGTCGCTCCGCTTTTTTGGAGAACCTGTACCCGCAAAGGCGGGACCCGCGACGAGACGGCGGCGCATGTCGCGCCTACGGCTCGGCGGGCCTTGTCAATGACAATGCAAGAGCATCCGTCGCGCCTGACAAGGAGAAGCACGATGAGCGATGCATTGCGAGTTGCGGTTGAGACCTTCCTCGATCAATTCTGCGCGGCGTGGGATGCGGGAGACGCCCGGTCGTACGCGGCGCTGTTCACCGATGACGCGACCTACGTCATCTTTCTCGGCGAAGCGCTGGTCGGGCGCGGCGAGATCGAGCGCACCCATGTCGACGTGTTCGGCCGCTGGCAAAACGGGACGAGGATGGCGGTCAAGCCGGTCGAGGTCCGTCTGCTCGGGGAGGGTGTCTGTTCCGTGCTCACCATCGGAGGCATCGGTAAGAAAGACCCGATCGCTTACGACAAGCTGCAGACCTTCACCCTCGTTCGGCGGGGCGGCGGCTGGCTTTGCGCGGCGTTCCAGAACACCGCGATGAGCGATCGCGCCGGGGCGGCCTTCAACCCGGGCTAACTGGACTCGTCCCGCGGGCCGGTTAGTGTGCCGCGTCATGACGCGCGACGACTTCGACGCCTTCTGCGCCAGCCTGCCTCGCGCCGCCCATATCGTTCAGTGGGGCGACGCGAGCGTGTGGAAGATCGCAGGCAAGGTGTTCGCGATCGGCGGCTGGTCGAGCGCGCCGGAGTTCGCCGTGAGCTTCAAATGCACCGAAGCGAGCTTCGCCATCCTGAGCGAACTCCCGGGCTTGCGCCCGGCGCCCTATCTCGCCTCGCGCGGATTGCCCTGGATTCAGCGCGTGGACGCCCGTTCGCTCAGCGATAACGATCTCAAGGAATACCTGCGCCGGAGCTACGCGCTGGTAATCGCCGGCCTGCCGAAAAAGACCCAGCGCGCCCTGGCCGGTGGGGCCTCGCGATGAGCGGACCGCGACAGGCCGTGACGCCCACCGACATCCGCGCCGCCCATGCTCGCGTTCGCGGCCACATCCGCCGCACGCCGATCCTCGAGACGGCGCCGTTTCCGGCCGGCGCCGCTCCGCTTTCGCTCAAGCTCGAATGTCTGCAGGCGACCGGCTCGTTCAAGGCGCGCGGCGCCTTCCACAACCTCATCACCCGGCGCGTCCCGGCCGCCGGCTGCGCCACCGCCTCGGGCGGCAATCACGGGGCCGCGGTCGCCTACGCCGCCCTGAAGCTCGGGGTTAAGGCGCGCGTCTTTGTGCCGGAAATCGCAACCCTGGCCAAGATCGCCAAGATCAAGGCCTATGGCGCCGAGGCCGTCATCGGCGGCGGCTCCTACGCCGAGGCGCAGGCGCGCTGCGATCAATATGTCGCGGCGAGCGGCGCGCTCCTGATCCACCCTTACGACGCGCCCGAGACCGTCGCGGGCGCGGGAACCGTCGCGCTCGAATGGGAGGAGGACCTCGAACGGCTTGGCCTCGGAAAGCTCGACACGGTTCTCATCGCGGTCGGCGGCGGCGGACTGATCTCGGGCGTCGCGGCCTGGTTCGCTGGCCGAGTCAAGGTGGTCGGCGTCGAGCCGGAAGGGTCGCGCGCGCTTCGAGCGGCGCTCGAGGCGAACGCGCCGGTCGATGTCGCCGTGAGCTCGATCGCCGCCGACTCGCTTGGCGCCAAGCGCGTGGGCGACCTCAATTTCGACATCGCCAGGCGGTTCGTCAGCGAGGTCGTCCTGGTCAAGGACGAGGCGATCGCCGCGGCCCAGCGCCGGCTTTGGGCCGATCTTTCGATCATCGCCGAGCCCGGCGGCGCGGCAGCCTTCGCCGCCATCTTGAGCGGCGCCTATCGGCCTCAGCCCGACGAGCGGGTGGGAGTGCTCGTCTGCGGCGCGAACGCCGATCTTGCCGCGTTCGCTTGAGGTTGGGCTTGCGGCCGGGGCCCGATCCCCGGCGGCTTGCCACGAAATCGCTACGGCCGGCCATTGCGGGGCGAAAGAGCCCGAACTATTGTCCGGCCGCTTTCCGCCGGGCTTGTCACCGCCTTGCGGCGCGTTGGGGCGTAGCCAAGCGGTAAGGCAGCGGATTTTGATTCCGCCATCCCCTGGTTCGAATCCAGGCGCCCCAGCCAATTAAAGTTCTGATAA
>Ga0335076_10007245_pt1 | contig 11181 bp, 7 predicted proteins | sample Lox_Sample_25_FD_206717 | JGI IMG/M metagenome (GOLD analysis project Ga0335076, IMG submission 206717) | Soil microbial communities from Loxahatchee National Wildlife Refuge, Florida, United States - Lox_Sample_2.5 | ecosystem: Environmental > Terrestrial > Soil > Wetlands | place: USA: Florida... | reverse complement strand
GAAACCGCCACCGCCACCACCCCAACCGCCGCCACCACCACCACCCCAACCGCCGCCACCACCACCCCAGCCACCGCCACCCCAGCCCCCGCGGCCTCGGCCACTGTTGCTGAGCGAGCCCAGGATCAGGCCGGTCAAGATACCGCTGCCGCCTCCTCCGCCGCGACGGCCGCTGGAACCTCCGCGGGAAGAGAGGAGGAAAAAGAGGATGATAATCCCGATGACGATCCACACACCAATTCCGCCGGAATCGTGGCTCGGATGCGGAGCGGTGCGCAATTGCGGCGCGCCAGTGAGTGTAACGCCCTTATCGTCCGCGATGTACTTCGCGAGTTGCCAGGCGGCGGCGGTGATGCCGCTGCTGTAATCGCCCTGGCGGAAGTAAGGAAGCACCAGGCGCCCTGCATCACCGGCGCGCGCGTCGTTGATGACAGGTTCGAGGCCATAGCCGACTTCGGTCCAATACTTCCGATCGTTGGGAGCCACCAGCAGCAGCACACCGTTGTCGGCTTTTTTCTGGCCAACGCCAAATTGCTTGAAAAGCTCGTTGGCATAAGTCTGGACGTCGTTGCCGTCCAGAGATTTCACGGTGACGATGGTCAACTGCGCGCCGGTCTTCTGCTCGAGTTCGGCGCAAAGCGCTTCGAGTTGCGACTTGGCCTGGGGCTGGATGACGCCGGCGCGATCGGTGACGTAGCCGCTGGGGCGGAAATTCTTGAAGTCGTCAGCTCGGGTGATTCCGCTCGCGGCCAATACCAGTGCGGCGAGGAGCGAGGCGAGGATGATTCTGCGGAGGTTCACCAGTTTTGGAGCGCGAAGGCGCGCACGCCTCTCCTGTACTACGCAGGAAAACAAGATAAGTTGCGGAACTATGGGTGTTGAAAAGAAGCACCTGCGGCTGGCTACCTAGCCGCTGCGCGAATTCTCTCACAAAGAGATAGCAAAAATCATTACTGCGCAGGAATTGACCTGCTCTGATACGGACCTTAACCTGTAGGGTATGGGCTACGCGGCGACAAAAGTTCCGAAACCCGGCAAGGGATTTTTGCCGCGGTGGGTTTTGCTGTGGAGCGCCGTAATGTTCTGTGTGTTGACGACGGTGTATGCCGTGGCTTGGATGCGAGATGCACAACACGGTCCCCATCCGGTGGAGCTGGGGTTCAATCTTGGGCGAGCGACTTTTTTTGATCCGCTCACCGGTTCGATTGCCGTTTACAACGTATCGCCTGAAAGCCCAGCGGAACGTGCCGGTTTACGGCCGGGCGACCAGATCGTTGGTTTGAACGGGCAGACCCTTACGTCGTACCGGCGCTTCGACATCCTATGGAGCCGTTCGCGTCCGGGAGATTCTGTCGATTTGACGATTCGCCGTGCAGGGGAACCTCGGCCGCTTACGCTCCAGGGGACGTTTCGCGCCACCACTACAAACGCAATCGCGGAAAGCCCGGTGCGGAGTTCGGCGCGCAGGATACTCTCGTTTTTTCCAATTTTCTTCTTGCTGGTGGGCTTTGCCGTACTCTTTCTGCGGCTGGATGATCCTCACGCATGGCTGCTGGCACTGCTATTCGCATCGTTCCTTTCGGTGCCGGGTTTTAATGAGCCGTTGATAATGCCTGTGGCGCTGCAGAACTTCTCGGCACTTTACCGAAATGCCTTCGGGTCGTTCTTATGCCCCTTGTTCTACATTTTTTTCGCGGTATTTCCGGCGACGTCACCTCTGGAACGGCGGCTGCCTGGGTTGAAGTGGATTGCCCTTGGCCTGGCGGGTCTGGAGTTTCTGCCCGGCCTGCCATTCGGCGACGCGCAGTGGCCGGCGGCTGTCCGGCACATCTTCGGCGATACGGTGTCAGGCAACGCGAAAAACATCTTGCATTACACATGGATCATCCTTGGCCTGATCTCCTTGTTATGGAACTGCTATAGCAGGGAGGTTTCGCTGGGTGCCCGGCGCAAATCGCGGGTGTTGTTTGTGGGTACGTTGATCGGAGTGTTACCGATCGCAGCTGAACGTTTTTTCGTTGATCTTCGCGGATTCCGGCCGCCATTCTGGATCGATGTCGGGGTTGCGTTTCTGGTGCTGCTCTATCCATTGTCGTTCGCGTATGCGGTGGTGAAACATCGCGTATTGGAGATTCCGGCTTTACTGCAGCGGAGTGCACGCTATGTGCTGGTACAGCGCGGGTATTTCGTCCTGTTGATTTGCGGCGGACTGCTCGCGATCTTGCTGTTCGCGCGATTCTTCGCAGACTACTTTGCCGGGCATTCGCAGTACGGCATGGCGTTGAGCGCGGCGTTTGGCGTGGCGCTGGTATGGATATCGGGGCCATTTGTGAAGCGCGGGACGGAGCGCATTGACCGCGCCTTTTTCCGAAGCGCCTATGACGCACGGATGATCCTGCAAGACCTGGCGGAAAACAGCCGTTTGGTCGCCGATCGCCGGGAACTTGCGGCGTTGCTGGATCGCCACCTGACGGAAGCATTTCATCCTCAGACGCTGGCAATTTATTTCAGGACTTCCGGCGGCGCGCTGACCGCGGTGAGTGGCAAGGTACCGGAGGAACTCGCCTCGCTGCCGTCCGATGAACCCTTTCTGAATGAGATTCGCGATCAGGGGCGCACATGGGACGCGCCGCTCGCCGGCGAATCGGAGCAGGGCGCGGCTTTTTCGCTCGCGGTGCTTTCGCCCGAGTGTCTTGTGCCTCTGCTGGGACATGGAGGGCGATTAGTCGGGTTGCTGGTGCTGGGACAGCCGCGCTCGGAGCAGCCCTACACCAGCGAAGACAAGCGGCTGCTGGATTCCGTTGCGGGCCAGGCCGCCGTGGCGCTGGAAAACTTGCATATGGCGGAGCGGATCGCGGACCGCATGGAGGTGGATCGGCGAGCGGCGCACGAACTACAGATTGCGCGCGACGTTCAGTCGCGGCTGTTTCCGCAAGTCCTGCCGCCATTGACAACACTGGAGTACGTGGGCAGCTGTGTACAGGCGCGCCAGGTCGGCGGCGACTACTACGATTTTCTCGATCTCGGTTCTTCGCAACGGATGGACCGCGGAGCGACGAAGGCACTCGATGCAGCGGCATGGCATCTGGCGTTCGTGCTGGCTGACATTTCCGGGAAGGGAATCGCAGGCGCGTTGCTGATGGCGAACCTGCAGGCGAACCTGCGCAGCCGATACGCGCTGGCGCTCGATGACCTGCCACGGCTTCTGGCTTCCGTGAACCAGCTTTTTTTCGAGAACACGCCGGATGACCGCTACGCGACGCTGTTTTTTGCCGTGTACGACGACCATACCCGCGAATTGGAATACTCAAACTGCGGACACAACGCACCGCTGCTGTTCCGGGCGAACGGAGAACTGGAGCGCCTCACTTCCACGGCAACGGTTATCGGTCTGTTCCCCGATTGGAAGTGTGAGACGCGATTCGTGAGTTTGCAGCCGGGGGACCTGCTGGTCATCTTTACCGACGGTGTGACGGAAGCGAACGACGAGGGCGGAAATGAATTTGGCGAAGCGCGATTGATCGAAACGGTTCGCGCGCACCGGCCATGTGCGCCGGAACAGCTTGTGCAGGTGATTCAAGAAGAGGTGAAGAAGTTCAGCGCCGGGGAACAGTTTGACGATTTGACGCTGGTGATCGCGAGAGCGCGCTAGCGGTGCCGGCTCTCGGACTCGTCGGCGTCGAGTGCCTGCACTTCCTGGAGAGCCTCCGCGATAGAAGGGTCCACGGTGCGCGATACGAAGCGCGCCTCCAACTCTACGGGTTCCAATGCACCGCGCAGTTCCATCAGGGCGGCGATGATGCCGCAAAGCATGGAGACCAGCCCGAACACGAAGAACACGGCCGCGACCAGCGCGGCTTCGCGCGCGTACCAGGTGAAGGCGAGGGTCAAACTGCAGATGATCAGCAGGGCGACAGCGCCGAGAAAGAACATCAGGGCAAGACGAATCAGGCGCGCGCGGCGTTTCACCTGCTCGGTTTGTGTCCTCAATAGCTCGAGAAGGCGTGCATTTTCCACAGCCCCGGTGCGCTCCAGTTTTTCCTGTTCCACCAGGATTTCACGCTGAAAGCCGCGCAGGCGAGCGACCACAGCAGCCAAGCGGCCGTAAAAGGCCAGCGAGAGAAGTCCGCAGGCGGAAATAATGACCACGGGAAGTACCGCAAGGCTGATGATAGCGGTCCACTCGGGGATGTGCACGCCGGACCTCTCTTGCCAGAATAGCATCTTGGGCCGGAGCAATCCGGGGGATATTGATTGACTTAACGGCCCCCGGGGCATACAAAAACTGAATACATCGAAGAGGTGGTCCTTATGACCAACGATCTCTCGCGAAGGAAATTCCTGGAAAAGCTGGGACAAGGCACGGTGGCGGGAGTGAGCTATTCGCTTCTGAACGAATTGGCTGAGGCGCGGCCGGCGGGCGCGAAATCGCTCCCCACACGAACCCTGGGCCGCACGGGCGCGAAAGTGTCCATCCTCGCGTTTGGTTGCGGGAGCCGCTTCCTGATGTACGAAGACGAAGAGAAGGCCACGGCGATCCTGAATCATGCGATCGACAACGGGATCACTTACCTGGATACGGCTTATTCCTATGGCGACGGCAAGAGCGAGACGCGGGTTGGCAAGGTGATGGCGACGCGGCGGAAAGATGTATGGCTGGCGACGAAGATTCCCGACCGCACGCGCGATGAGTTCATGCGCCGGTTGGAAGGCAGTCTCAAAAGGCTGCAAACCGACCACCTGGATCTGCTGCACATTCATTCGCTAGGAAATGCCGACGACCTGACGAAGATCGAGGCGCCCAACGGCGCCATGAAAGCGTTGCGGGAAGCCCGAGAGCAGAAGATGTGCCGGGCGATTGGAATGACCAGCCACACGAGTGGCCAGGTGCTGGCGACCGCCATTCAACACAACGACCTGGATTGTGTGCAGATGGCGCTGAACGCCTCGCAAAACGGATCATTCGAAGCGGCCGCGCTGCCGGCGGCACGCGCGAAGAATCTGGGCATCATTGCCATGAAGGTCACCGGGCAGGAATTTCTGCTGGGAAGCGAGCCCGGCAAGACGGACATCAATTCCTTGTTGCGGTACTCGCTGAGCTTGCCGGTGACGGCGGCGGTAGTGGGCATGCCGAAGCAAGACATGGTGGACGCCAACATTGAAATAGCACGCAGCTTCGCGCCATTTCCCGAAGCCGAGATGGAACGCTTGCGGAATTCCCTGCAGCCGTCGCGCGAAGGGCTGGAGAAAAGACTTTCCGGGCACCATGACGGCCCGACCCTCCACCCGCATTTGTTCTGGGCCTAGAGGAAGCTAGTTCGTCTTGCCCTCGCACCAATATGAGAGTGCACAGGAGGAAGTGTCTGTTGTTTTGCGGGCATGAATGGACGGTTGCGGCATTTTTTGCGCTGAGAAAGGGATTCAGAGGGGGTGGCGGAAAAGAGAGGCGTCGGCTATCCTTAATTGTACACACACCGTTGTATACGAACGTCCCCCTACTTTAGGATTGACATTATGAGCGAAACGAAGACCACTACGCCCACAACAAAGGCCGCGCGGCCAACCTGGAAACCCGCGGGAAAAGTACACACGGGAGAGCAGCCGTTCAGTTACCCGCTGCAACGCGAGTTTTTCGAGCCGGACTGGCGACGGTTGCCGGGCTACAGGAACGTCTCCAGGGAAGAGTGGGAGACCGCGCTGTGGCAGCGGCGTCACACGGTCAAGAACCTGAAGGAATTCAAGGAAGTGTTCGGCGATCGGATGCCGGAATCGCTGTCTACCAGCGTGGAACGCGACGTCAAAGAGCGCGCCACAATGTCCATCCTGATCCCGCCGCACATGCTGAACACCATGGATGAGAAGGACTTGTGGAACGATCCGGTGCGCCGTTACATGCTGCCGGCGTTCGAGGACCGCCACCCCGAGTGGCCGAGCCACCCGAAAGCCAGCCGCGACTCGTTGCATGAGGCGGACATGTGGGCGGTGGAAGGGTTGACGCATCGCTACCCGACGAAAGTGCTGGCGGAGTTGCTGTCCACCTGCCCGCAATACTGCGGACACTGCACGCGCATGGACCTGGTGGGCAACGACGTGCCGCAGGTGGTGAAGCTGAAGTTCCAGATCCCGCAAAAAGACCGCTACCAGCAGATGCTGGATTATTTGAAGATGACGCCGTCGGTCCGCGACGTGGTGGTGAGCGGCGGAGACATCGCCAACACTCCCATCGGAACGCTGGAGGATTTCTGCTCGAAGCTGATGGACATTCCGAATATCCGGGATATTCGCCTGGCCACCAAAGGACTGATCGCGTTGCCGCAGCACTTCCTGCAGAGCGACGTGTTGGCGGGCCTGGAGCGCCTGGCCAAGAAAGCGCGCGAAAAGGGCGTGGATATTGCCGTGCATACGCACGTGAACAGCGCGCGGCAAGTGACGCCACTGGTGCGCAAGGCGGTGCAAGCGCTGCTGGATATGGGATATCGGGATGTACGAAACCAGGGGGTGTTGCTGCGAGGAGTGAACGGCACGGCGAAAGAAATTCTGGAACTGTGTTTCACGCTGCTGGATTACGGCAAGATCATGCCGTATTACTTTTATCAGTGCGACATGATCCCCAACGCAGAGCACTGGCGGCTGGCGATTCACGAAGTGCAGCAATTGCAGCATGACGTGATGGGCTACCTGCCGGGTTTTGCCACCCCGCGCATGGTGTGCGACGTGCCGTTTGTCGGCAAGCGCTGGGTGCACCAGGTGAAGGAATACGACCGTCAGCTTGGTATCTCTTATTGGACCAAAAATTACCGGACGGGTATCGAGACCGACGACCCGGAAGCGCTGTCGCGCCGTTACGAGTATTTCGACCCGGTTTACACGCTGCCGGAGCAGGGACAACAATTCTGGCGCGGCAGCAGCGTACAGCAGACACTTTCCAAGTAATTCGGAAGTCGCGAAGCATCGTGGGCCCGGCAGCAGGAACGTGCCGGGCCTTTTGTTTCAGGCGGGCCTCGCGAAGGGAGAGCCCAAGCCCCATCGAGTCGCGACCGCAGCAGGCTGCCGCCGCTCGATGCGTGTGTCCTTCGCGGAATGCCGGTGACTCCAGTACCAAGAACCCAGCAGCAAAATCGCGAGCACCAGAAGAACGGGCCAGAGCCACGGCGGCGCGGCGGTTGGCTTCGCGTTGCGCTTGGGGACGACCCGCTGAGCGCCGCCTGACCGCGTTTGAGGCGGAGAGCCGGCGCACTGGATATACGGGAGGACGTCACTTGGAATTCGGCTGGAAGCAATGCCGCCGGGAGTCAATCGCTGAATCACGCGCGGGAGCATAAAAGCCAAAGCCGAGGTCGCCGTGAAGGAGGGGAGGCTGGCTTTGGCGGCTGCTTTTTCGATCCAGTCGCGTCCCATGGTTGTCTCCAACTCGGCATCGGAGAGCGAACGAGGAGTTCCACCCAGCCACGACGCAACCACTTCCGAATACCCGGCATTCCGGAATCGTTCGAGGAACCCCGCCAGTCCTTTGGGCGTTTCCGTAATGCTCGAAAGCAGGGTGGACAGCAAAGAGGCGGTCTTGGACGTCGAGATCCCAACTTCAGTGGCTACATCAACGAGTATCGGATCAAGCGTTCCCATGGGACAGCTCCTTGGATCTTCGAACTTAGAGGGCCCTGGGCCATACAACACCGGGGGCAAGAGTGTAGCAGAATTGACTTGACGGGGAAGTGCTGATTCATTGATGGTGCGGCAAACTTTGTCAAATAGCTGGGCGGGTCAGAACCGGAACTCGCGGACTAGCTCTGATTGATCAGTCCCTGCTTCATGGCGAAGCGGACGAGGTCGGAGTTATTCTCCAGTCCAAAATCCTGCATGATGCGGTATTTATGGAACGCGATGGTGCGCGTGGCCACGTTTAGGATAGCCGCCGCCTCTTTCATGGTATGGCCCTCGGCCAGCAACTGCAGTACCTCTCGTTGCCGGGCGGTCAGCGCGCGGGCGGAATCCGGCCGGAATTCGCGGGAAGCCATTTCCTCCATAGCTTCGCGAAGGGCGGGGGCGATGTAGCGGTCGCCGCGCAAGACGTCGCGCACCGCTTTGAGAAGTTCACTGCCGGCGGATTTCTTGAGCAAGTAGCCAGACGCCCATTTCTCCATGGTTTCCGCGGCGATCTCCGGATCTTCATTCATGGTGAGGACGATAATTTTGACTCGTGGAAGAGACTGCTTCAGCTGCTCGCTGGCATCTAGGCCGTTGAGCAGAGGCATGTTGAGATCGACGAGGACCAGATCGGGCTTCAATTCCGCCGCGGCTCGCAAAAGGGCGCGGCCGTCGCCGACCGTACCGACGACTTCAAATTCCGGTTCGAGGAGCCGCTTGAAAGCCTCGGCGACGAGCGTATGGTCATCGGCAAGGAGAATCCGAGCTTTGGTCAATCGTCCGCCTCCACGAACCAAGCTGTCAAGTTGCAGGTCAAGGGGTCAAGCTGGTGCTATTCAGGATACAGGAGAGAGGGAGAGAGCAAAAGAGTGGGAAACCAGTATAGAGGGGAACATTTTTGCGGGAGGGGCAAGAGCGGTGTTTCCAGGAAGTGCTCACCATCGAGCAACCCATCGCGGCCTAGAAATTCTCCGCCCAAGAATTTCTAGAAGCACTCCGCCCCGTTGAATCAACGAAACGAAACTTGCGAACCGCCTGGGTTGCTCGAAAGTAAGCACAGATCGTGCTGGGCTTTCGAGCGCAGAGGAGACACCCACTAGCGTCTAGGAGAATGCCCCCACCGGCAACGAGGATGCCGAAAAAAGCACAGGTTGGGAACTGTCATTTTTAACAGTTTTTGGTGACGATACAGTAATCCAAGGAGATGCTGATCGCGCTCTGCTAACACTTTTATTTTCAGCCTCATCAGGGCGGAAAGCGAACCCTGTTAAGAGCATGTAAACCCTCGGGAAATTGGTCGATTTGCGCGACATCCGCGGCCCGCAAAAAACCCTCGAGACCGCCGATCTGTCCTGACTGTCAGTTTTCACAGTTGTTTGCAGCATTGAATGGATTTAAATACAGGTTTACCCCCGCATCGCTCAGGCTTCAGGAGTGGAAATGGCGTCGCGCCCGCGCATATTGCTCGCAGACGATCACCCCGGTGTGCTGGAACACGCTTCACGGATTCTGGCAGTGGATTATGAGGTAGTGGGAAAGGTGAGCGATGGGCGGGCGGCTGTGGAAGCCGCTTTCCAACTGCAACCGGACCTCGTCGTTCTGGATATCATGATGCCGGAGTTGGACGGATTCCATGCCGCGCGCGAGCTTCGAGATCGCGGTTCCTCGGCAAAAGTGGTGTTCCTCACGATTCAGCAGGACGCAGACTGTGTGTCAGCGGCGATGGAGAGCGGTGGACTTGCCTACGTGCTGAAATCGCGGATGTATTCGGACCTGAGACACGCCATAAGCCAGGCTCTGGCCGGAAGCGTGTTCATTTCGAAATTGGTGCTGTGAGAATTGCCTGGAACTGCTTGCGGATTATTGCTGTTTCTTTTCGAGCTCCGCCCAGCGAGCGTACAGGTCATTGATGGTCGTCTGATCCGCTTCCAACGCCATCGAGAGAGCGCGCAGGCGGGCCGCGTCACTCATAATCGCGGGATCCAGCAGAGAATCGTGCTTGGCTTGCAGATTTTTTTCCGCATCGGCAATGCGTTGTTCGATGGTATCAAGCTCGCGCGCTTCCTTATAGGTGAGCTTGCGCTTGCTGGGTTGAGAGGCTGGCAGTTCATTCGGCTTCCGTGCCCCCTGATCCGCGTTCCCCGCTTTGGCGGTGGCTTGCTGGGAGCGTTGCCAGTACTCCCACTGCGAGTAATCAGCGAAGCGTTCGGCGTGGCCGAAGCCATCGAGGCCGAGGACCACCGTCGAAACGCGGTCCAGCATGTAACGGTCGTGGGTGACCAGCACGAGCGCGCCGCGATACTCGAGCAGGCTTTCTTCGAGAATTTCGAGGGTGGGGATATCGAGATCGTTGGTCGGCTCATCGAGCAGCAAGACGTCTGCCTTCTGGAGCATTAGTTGGGCGATTAACACGCGGGCGCGTTCCCCACCGGAGAGCCGGCCGACGCGCTGGTTGAGCTGCTCGCCGGTGAAGAGGAAGCGGGCGGCCCAGCCGGCCACGTGAATCGCCTGATCCTGATAAATGACGGAGTCACTATCGGGCGCGAGCGCGCGGCGCAGCGTGATGTCCGGATCGAGAACGCGATTCTGGTCGAAATAAACGATGCGCAGGGACTCCGCCTGGCGAATCTTGCCGTGTTGCGGTTTCAACTCGCCCTTGAGCAGGCGAAGCAGCGTGGTCTTTCCGCTGCCGTTTGGGCCCACCAGGCCAACCCGCATGCCGGAAGTGACGATGAAGTGCAGGCGTGCGAGCAGGTTGCGTTCCCCGATGGAATAGCTGAGGTCGTCGAGGGTGATTAATTGGCGGGTCTTGCGATCGGAGGAGGTGAAATCGATCTGCGTGGCGGCGGTGCGCGTGCGGGCGCTCAAATCGGCGAGTTCGCCGATCAATTGGTGGGCCTTGTCGATCCGCGATTTAGATTTTGTGGTGCGGGCTTTCGGGCCGCGGCGCAGCCAATCGATTTCGGTGCGCACACGGTTTTCCAGCGCCGCCTGACGATTTCGTTGCGCGTGGAGATACAGTTCCTTGGCTTCGAGGAAGTCGCTGTAGTTCCCGGCAACGCGCAACGCACCATCCTCGTAGGCGGCATGGAGTTCCACGACTTCGTTGGCGACGTTCTCGAGGAAGTAGCGGTCGTGACTGACCACGACGGAGGCGAAGGAAGCGTTGCGCAGCACGGATTCGAGCCACTCGATTCCGGCGAGGTCCAGATGGTTGGTGGGCTCGTCGAGGAGCAGGACGTCCGGCTGGTGAACGAGAGCTTCGACGATGGCGAGACGCTTTCGCCAGCCGCCGGAGAGCATCGCGGCTTCGGTGTCGAGATCGGTGATGCCGGCGCGGCCCAGGATTTCCGCAAGGCGTCTCGGGCGATCGGATTCCAGAACGCCGGCGTGGTCGAGCGAGCGGTTGATGATGTCGCGAACCGTTTCACCGGGGGCGAATTCGGAGATTTGGCGGACCAGGCTGAGGCGAGCGCCTTTGCGGATTGCCACGTCACCACTGTCGGGAGCGGTTCGGCCACTCAGGATGTCGAGGAG
>Ga0335076_10007242_pt1 | contig 11183 bp, 8 predicted proteins | sample Lox_Sample_25_FD_206717 | JGI IMG/M metagenome (GOLD analysis project Ga0335076, IMG submission 206717) | Soil microbial communities from Loxahatchee National Wildlife Refuge, Florida, United States - Lox_Sample_2.5 | ecosystem: Environmental > Terrestrial > Soil > Wetlands | place: USA: Florida... | reverse complement strand
AGCAGATCGGCCAGCTGATCGGCTCACTGGTGCCGCCGCCTCCCCCGGACGGCGAATACGAGGATTCCGGCGAGACCGCGCTGCTGCTGAGCACCGACCCGGTGCGCGCTTACCAGGCGGCCGCCGACGCCTTCGGCAGCGCGCCGCCAGCCGGAGCGCAGCAGGGCATCGGCGAGTGGCTCGGCAAGGCGGTCAACGGGGCCAAGGACGCCGTGCGGGTGCTCTCGTACACGATCATGAAAGCCCGCGCCGGGGACATCGGGCGGGGCGGGCTGGGGCCGTTGCTGGCCGCGCTGCACACCCAGCTGCCCGTCGTCCGGGTGCACCTGATCGGGCACAGCTTCGGCGCCCGGCTGGTTTCCTTCGCGCTGTCGGGCGTCGGCACGCCCGCCGACAGCCCGGTCGCCTCCCTGCTGCTCCTGCAGGGAGCGTTCTCTCACTGGTCGTTCGCCCATGCCCAGGACAACCCCTTCGGCAGCGCGGGGGCCCTGAACGACTACGCCGACCGGGTCCACGGGCCGCTGGTGGCCACCTACACCATCTACGACTGGGCGGTCGGTGTGTGGTACCCGAAGGCCTCCTTCCTGGCCCAGCAGGACACCGAGGCGGTGGTGGCAGGCCGGTGGGGCGGCATGGGCGCCGACGGCTTCCAGGCGGTCAAACCGGCAGAAGGCCGGACCATGCCCGAGCAGGGCGGCACCACTTACCGATTCACCCCCGGCACCTTCTACCGGATCGACGCCGCCAAGGTCATCAACGACACCAGGAACCAGCCATTCTCCGGTGCGCACTCCGACATCAGGAAGGTCCCGGTGGCGCAGCTGGCCGCGGCCACCGCCGGCGCCCACGCCTGATCACGGGCCAGGGCGAGCGGCCGCCTCGCCGGGCGGTCAGTGATGGACCTCGCCGGGCCGGCTGGTGGTGGGCCGGCCGTTCTAGGCCGGGAACTGTTCATCCCCGGTCGGCTCGACGTGCCCGACCTGGTTCATGGCCTGGCGCAGGCGCGCGAGCTCCCAGTACATCCGCTTGCGCGCGCGGTTGGAGTTCCCCAGCGGCTTGTGCTCCGGGAGGCTGTGCCACGGGTTGTAGCGAAGGACGTCCGCGAACGCGAGCTGCTCGTCGGAGTCGAAGCGCTGCGGCGGCAGCCGCAGCCGCGCCACCGGCACATACGGCGACAGGTCCTCGGGCCATTTAACCGTGGCATCCTCGATCGGCATCAGGAACGGATCGGCCTGGACCTGCACCATGAAGTCGAACGACCACGCCCCCGCGTCCAGTGTCCTGATCATGGCCTGCCGCAGGTAGTTCTCCGAGGGGCGGGCGGGGATCGGCGTCCGCGCGCGGGAGCACGGCTTCAGCGAGTACTCCACCGCCTGGCCCTCGCCGAGCAGGAACGGCACGTTGCTGTAGTACTGCACCTCGAGCGGATTGGCGTGCATCGGGGCGTAGAGCAGCTGCATGAACATATGCAGGAGGTGGGAGTCGAGCGGGTTGATGGCGTACATCAGCGGTGCCTTGGCCCGGACCCAACGCTGCAGGGTCGCGTTCTCGCGGATGTTCGGGGTGACGAAGCTCGCCGGGCTGACCAGGATCAGGTCCTGGGTGAAGCGCTCGTCGTCCATGAGCTTGGGCCCGGGCACGCCCATCACCTTGATCCCCACCGAGCACTGGCCCAGGTCCTCCAGGTCGGGCGGCGCGTACGGGCCCGGCCCGGAAAAGCGCACCCAGGCGGGATAGGTCCGCGGCTCCGCGAACAGGCCGTGCCGCAGCCCGGCCGGAACGCCGGGCAGGACCGTGAACTCGGCGCGCAGCACGCCGAAGGTCTTGGTGTTGCCGAAGCGCTGAACCCCGCCGGGAAGCCAGTTCTCCCGGGTGAACTTGGCCAGCTCGTCGATGATCTCCTGGGTGTACTGCTCCTCGCCGGGGAGCATCTGCTCCTCGGCCAGGGCGAGATGGTCATCCTCCCGCCGCGCGTTCTGCAGCCGCTGCGCGAAATCGAACAGCGGGGGCCTGAGCCACCTGTCGAACTGCGGCCGGTACAGGAACTCCAGCCGCCGCTCCAGCCGCCAGAGCCACAGGAAAAGATCGCTCAGCGGCCGCAGGACGAGGAAGGTGAACAGCCCTTGCGGGGCCACCAGGGTGGGCTTGCGCCTGGGCGGCCGACTGGCCGGGTAGGTCGGCATCACATCTTCCCGGCGCATGTCACTGCTGGTGGTTGAAGTCCAGGGTGAAGTCCAGGACGTGGCGCCGGCCCCAGAAGACCAGGCCCAGGTAGACGCCGGGAGCGACCTCCCGGATCTCGTCGCGGATCATGTGGGCGACGATCGAGGTCTTCGAGTAGTCCAGCACGATGCACGGCTTGCCGTCGAACCAGCTGTTCTGCTCGTAGACGGCGGCGGCGATGGCCGGGATGGCGAGCGCCGATATGAGGTTCTTCAGGCGCCCCTTCCGCGCGTTGACCACCTTGCCGCGCCACAGGAGCGCGTAGGACACGATGGCGGCCAGCCGGGCGAGCAGGCCACCGGTGCCCAGCAGCACCGTGCCCCGGCCGTGGCCGTGCGGGATGCGCCCGGGCCTGGCCGAGCGGAACAGCTCCCCGAGCTGGCTCATGGTGGCGCCGACCAGAGAGGACGGGTCGCTGGCGCTGACCTGGCCGGCCGCCCCGGCCGGCCGGGTGGACCCCGGCACCGCGCGGTCCCAGGGCGCGAAGGCGTTCGGCAGCGCACCGATCGCGGGACGCAGCTGCGGGTAGTGCCGCAGCAGCACCGTCGCCAGGCTGTTGTTGCTGATCCAGTCCATCCCGGCCTGGGTGTAGACCGCCGGGGTGTAGTCGGTGGTGAAGAACCGGTCGCTGTTCAGGCGCCGCGACGCCATCAAGATGAAGATGCGGAACGCGGTGTCGCTGAAGGCGAACCCGGTGGGGCGGCGCTCCGCGAGCGCCCCCACCGTCAGGTCGACGTCCTCGATGTTCCCGTGGTAGATCTGCTCGATCTCGCGGGCCCACTGCGGATTGTCGGTGAGATCGTCGAAGTCGGCGGCCGGGGCGAGGTGCAGCAGCCTGCGGAACTCGTTGTAGCGCGGCACGCCCAGCTCGCGGGACCGCAGGATGTCCGTTGCGGCGATGTCCTGGAGGTGGCCGTCCGGGCGGTGGTACTCCTGGAGGAATTTCGGGAAGTTGTGCAGGGTCACCAGCCCGGGATGCTCGGTGCCGAACGAGTACAGCAGGTCCCCCACGCCGACCTTCTGCGCCACGTCCAGCGCGTTCGCGCCGGCCAGGTCGCGCAGCGTCGCCTGCATCAGTTCCTGGTCGTTGGCGCTGGATCGCAGGCTGTAGTCGTCGGGCACCAGCGGGTGCATCCGGTAGACCGCCACGAACTCCTCGGTGAGCGAGTACGGCACGCCGTACTGCTCGGTCTGCGACCCGGGAATGCCGCTGATGATCTCACTGCTGCTGATCCGGCCGAACAGCCGGTATATCCGCTCGCCGGCCAGGCCGAACCAGTTCGCCCGCATCCCGATCTGGGTCGTGGGGTGGGCGATAACCGCCGGCGTCCACTCGATCGTGTGGATCTTCGCGACCAGCGCGGCGTTGATCAGGCGGGCCCGCTGGAAGATCTCCTCGTCCGACCACTGCGGGTACTCGGCGCGCAGCCGGTCGCAGATCGCGTTGTGCTCGAGGATGAACAGGGTCTGCATCATCAGCAGCCCGATCCAGAATCCCGGCACCTTGCGGGGGTCGTCCGCCGGGTCGTCAGGCAGCGGGGGCAGGCCGTCCGGCTCGACGCGCAGCTTGCCGTCCGTGCCGCTGCGGGCCCACTGCTGGTACTCGGCGGTCGTCCCGTAGACCTGGGACAGGTCCCACCACGGGGTGGTGGCGTTGGCGTGGGTCGGCCGGCGGTGGCTGCCCGGCGTGGCGGTGGGATCGGGCCGGCTCCGCATGATCAGCATCGGCCGGGCCGGCCACGGGTCGTCGTCCGCCAGCGGGATGTCCCACGGGTCATCGGTGGGGCTCGTCCCATGCGAGAACCAGTCCTTGATCATGAACTGCAGCCACGTCGCGACCAGCGCGTTCGCCCCCGTGGCCGGGATCAGCTGGTCCCTGGTCAGCAGGGCGCGGCTCACCTCGCGGGGGTTGGGCTGCATGATGTCCGGCGGCGGGTCGGGGTAGGTGACCTCGACCGGCACGTTCCGGCCGAACCGTGACCCGGCCATCCCCATCCGGGGATCGTCGAGGTCATTGTAGGTGCCGTCGAGCGTCCTGGCCGTGCGGACCTGCGGGGTGGGGGGCGCCACCGGCGGCAGGTTCACCGCCGGCTCGTCGCTGGTGTCGTAGAGGTTGCGGGCCCTCAGCGTGTCGCGCAGCCCCGGGAGCAGCGCTAGTCCCAGCGGCACCGGCAGCCGGTACCAGCCGACCTTGCGGTCGACGAACTCGGCGACGCCGTCGTAGAGCTTCCAAAGCGCGGACCGGTGGTAGGCCGGTGGCCGGCGTGTGGCCATGCGATCACCCCGTTCTGGGTCCGGATGGGACGGGTCCCGGCAGCTGCGCGAGATAGCGGAGCGCGGAGATGCCAGGCAGGAAGAAGTAGGCGCCACCGCGGGTCCGCACGAACTGCGGCAGGCCGCGGTAGCGGCGGCGGACCGGGCGGGCCGGTGCGGTGAAGGTCCCGCCGCCGCCGTGGCGGCTTCCGGTCAGCGGGTCCGCGTCGTCGTACAGGCCGTTGAACGTCGGGCTGTTCAGCCAGGTGTGCTGCACGAACTCGAACTGCCGGGACAGGCTGGCGGCCAGGCAGATGAAGTAGATGCCGGTCGCCTGCCCGGCGCCGTCCCCGGCTCCCGGGCCGTAGGCGCGGCCGCGGCGGATCAGCCGGTGGAGGCCGTTGACGTCCAGGGACGCGCTGGTTCCCGGCTGCGGGTCCAGCGAGTCACGCGGATTGGCCCGGCGGATATGGGCGCCGAGCGGGCAGGCCACCCCCAGCGGGTCGGTGTGGTAGTAGCCGAAGTCGTTGTCAGTGGCGAGCGATGGGTCGTCCCGGTCCGGCGCCTTGACCAGCGGGGCGCCGCTCTGCCACCGGCCCACCAGCTTCGCGGCCAGGGCAGCCTGCGCGGCCGGATCGGCGGAGCCGTCCGGCCGCTGGGTGGCTTCGCCGGCGTAGCGCCAGAAGCCCTCGACGTCCTGCTCGAGCTGGCGCAGCACCAGGTACGTCCCGTTGCGTCCCAGGTCGGCCGCGCCGGATCCGCCCGGGTCGGGCGGCAGCAGCCGCCCGGGATCGTCGGACCGCGGCAGCAGCGGCCGGTCGGTCAGCTGCCCGTAGCCGTTCGGGTATCCCAAGACGAACTCGCCGGCCGCCACCGACCGCTGGCCACCGGCGGCCTTCGGCAGGCCCTCCATCACCGGCTGGGAAATGCCGTCGCGGAAGCCGAACGGCTCGCGGTCCAGGCGTTCGAGGGTGTCCAGCACGGTCACATCGCCCGCACCTACCTCGGCGAGCCGGTGGAGGAGTTCCGCGTGCCGCTCGTTCAGCAGGTCCGCGCCGCGGGCGTAGAGCAGGATCAGGCCGTCAACCGCCGGTCCTCCCGGCGCGCCCCACGCCCAGGAACCGGGGTCGGAAGGGCCGGCGTCGCCCAGGAAGCGGCTCCGGTTCGGGGCGGTCATCCCGCCGAGGAACTCCAGCGAGAACCCGGCGGCCGCCTGCTCCGGCAGGCCGAGCCTGCGCAGGCCCGCGGCCGTGAACGCGACGTGGACGGCGGTGTCCGATGAGAACTTTCCGGCCGTCGTGATGCGCGGGAGGAGCCAGTTCAGCAGGGCGGGCCCGGCCGCCGGGTCGCCGGCGCCGAACATGGTGAACCGGGCGTGCCTGAGCCCGTTGTACCCGCGGGCGATGATGCCCTGGATGTCGTCGAGGTCGAGGGTGACGGCCATGGCTGCCTACAGGAGCGAGAGCCATTGCTCGGCCTGCGCCGCGCTCATGTCGCCCCGCAGGCCGGCCCGGATCCGGGCGTTGTTCTCGATGTTGTCCGCGGTGAGCGCCGGGTAGGCCGTGTACCAGGCCGGTACCGGAACCTGATGATCCCGCAGCGTGTACTTGAACGGCTGCTCCAGCTTGGCTCCCCCCCATATCAGCCACCGGGTCGGCGGATAGCCGACGGCACCGCCGAAGACCGCGTTCAGGCCCCACCAGATCTCGTTGATGAAGTCGTCGTTGTACGCCTCGACGGCGCCGTCGTAGTTGCTCGCGAACGTCATCCGGCGCCAGCCGTCGAGCGGCACCCAGCGGGCGAAATGGATCGTCTTGACCCCGGCCAGGCTGTCGTGGGTGAACAGATGCCGGGTCCCGTAGCTGGTGGCCATCTGCACGGCGCGCGTGGTCAGCAGGCGCAGCCGTCCCGGCTTGAGGAAGCCGACCACCGCGTAGGGGTTCTGCGTCCCGAAGTCCTCGTAGGCCTCAAGCTCGTCCATCTGCTGCTGGGTCGGCCGCTTGATCTCCGTCCGGTCCTGGAGTTCGGCCAGCCGGAGCGCCACGACCCAGAACGGCAGGACGATCAGCAGCGCCGGCGACAGCACGAAGAGGGCCACCGGCACCGCCACCTTGTGGATGGCCTCGCGGATCCGGAACGGCAGCGGCAGCGGCGCCGGCGGTCTCCTGGCCCAGCTCAGGTCGGCGCGCCCGGCCACGTAGGCCTGCAGATCCCGGCGCACCTCGGAGGCGGGGCGGTCGGCCCAGTCGCGCTGGTCGAGATAGTTCTCCAGCGCCTCCCTGAGCCTCGCCTCCTGGCGTATCTGGTCCAGCCCGCGCCCAACCGTGTTCACGTAGTAGGCGCTAGCGGGCAGCTGATGCCGGCGCAGCCAGGCGATCCGGGCCCGGCGGCGGGCGCCTGGCCCCGGGTAGCCGGCGCAGTGCCCGAACGCCTGGTCGACGCCGTCGCCCGCCACGTCGACGAGCTCGGCCAGGTGGCGCCGCAGCGGGGCGTCGACGTCGCTCATGAAGACCAGGCTGGCCGGGATCGGCTGGCCGTCGAGATCCGGCGTCTCCTCGAGGAGATAGAACCGGGCGAAGTGAACGCCGCGCAGGTGGGCGAAGTCGAACGGCGGCTCGGCCAGGCCCGTCCGGGCGACGTCGGCGAGCCACTTCCGCAGCGAGGCAACCTGGTCGGCGGCGACCTCCGCCCGGATCGTGACGCCGACCTGGTATGGCATTGGAACGCCCCCCATATCCGGGCCCGCGCACTGGTCCGCCATGCCGCGGTCCAGCCGGCAGGCAGAGCGATCGCGGCCCCCCGCGGCCGGCGACCATTTCTGCCCCCAGTCGGGCCCTGTCGCCTAAGCTGCGAGCGCCTGGGTCAGGAGATACGCGGCCCCCATATCTCGCGCGATACGACAAATCTCGTACCCAGCTACCTGACCCGCGAAACCGCGCCCTTACCAGCACAATCCGCGTGTCTTACAATGGATCCCTGGCCCGCGAGTGTGAAGGCTCCGGCCATGATCGGCTGAAGCCGGATTCGGGGAATCGCTGACGGCCGCGCCCGCGGCCGGTACGACTTTTCGTTTCTGGACACGCTTTCCGAGGAGGCCCCATGGTGCTCAGCCGCGATCACGCTCGCCTTGCCCTGGCCACCATCCGACTGGTGAACGGCACGCTGGCGCTGGTAGCCCCGGGGGTGCTGCTCCGGCGGCTGGGAGCGGACCCTAACGTCAACAAGGTGGCCATATACCCGCTCCGGATGTTCGGCATCCGCACCATCGTGCTCGGGGTCCAGCTTCTCATCGACGACCCCTCGCCGCAGACGGCGAAGTTCGGCGTGCTCATCCACGGCACGGACGCGGCGGCGGCGATCACCGCCGGCCTGCGGCGGCAATTGCCCGCGCGCGTCGCCGTGGTGACCGCCGGGATCTCGCTGACCAATACGGCGCTCGCACTGGTCATCGCGCAGCCGGAGAATACCGACAGCATTTGAGGCACCGGTAATAACGGCTCATTGAAGGGTTTCGCCGCTCGCCTTGCTTTGCAATCGTGACATGCAGGGCATCGGGGTCTGGCGGATCAGCCGCCGGGGAGGAGCGCCGCGGCGATCGCCGTGGGCGAGCAGCCGTGTGCGGGCCCCCCGACCTTCATGTGCACCGAGATGTGCAGGTGCGCCCCGGGTATCCCGCCGGTTGCCCCTGGCGGGAACTGCGAGATCGCTGTCACCGCTCGTGCCGACAACGTCCCGTCCGGTCCGGCGTGGCCAAGCGCGACGATGGTGGCGCCCCGCTGCAGCTGCCCCACGCTGGCGTGGGGCACGATGACGAGCGTGTCGGCGGAGGTGGTCACCGGAACCCGCGTCCCGCCGGACGTGACGAGGGTGAAACCAGCGGAGCTCGCGTCCGACACCGTCCCCTCGACGGGGACGTAGCCCGGTGGGTTCACCGCGCTGAACGGCGGCCCGACGGTGACGATGTCGGCCGCGATCGTCCCGCCGGACCTGGGGCCGCGCACCATGACTGACGCCCCGTCGGTGATCTCGCTCCGCAGCGCTCCGGACATGGTCAGGAACGTGGACGCCGTAGTGGTCACGGTCACTGGCTGACCGCTGGCCGTCTTGATGACCAGGCTGCTGCCGTTCACCTGCTCGAGCGTCCCGGCGGTCTGCTCCAGCCCGGTGCACCCGGTGACCGCGGTGAGGACCGTGCCGCCGCCGGGTCCGGCCGTGCCGAACGTGATGTGGACAAAGTTGCGCGCCCCGTAGCCGGCGATGCCGAGGAGCACGAGCGCGGCCGCCACGCCGGCGGCCAGCAAGGTGCGCTGCCTGGCACCCGCCGGCATACGCGGCCGGCCACGCCGCGGCCGGGCAGGCGGTGCCGCCTCCGGCGCGGCGGCCGCCAGGCCGCGAACCCCGTCCGCAACCAGCTGCCAGCGGCTGGCTTCGGCACGGCAGTGCTCGCAGCGCGCGAGGTGGTCCCGGGCCCGGTCATCTATCGGCTGGCCGTTGGCTTCGGCGATCAGGTCCGCGAGGTCCAGATGGGGGGAGCGGGTGTCAGCAGGGCCTGCGTTCATCGGTTCTGGCCTTTCTCGTTCAGTATCCGGCCGAGTGCGGCGCGCGCCGCGGTGAGGCGGCTCTTCACGGTCCCGACCGGGATCTCCAGCACGCCGGCGACCTCGGGGAGGCTGAGCCCGGAGCCGAAGACCAGGCCCAGTACCTCGCGGTGGGATGCGGCGAGCTCCCGGATCGCACCCATCACCTCGGCCAGGTCCGCGCGATCCAGGGCCGTGGCCTCCGGCCCCGGACCGGAACTCGGCTGATCGGCCAGGAAGGCGTCATCCACCACCTGCAGCCGGCGGCGTCGCAGCCGGTCCCGGGTCTGCCGCCGGGCGATGGCGATCACCCAGGACCGCGCCGACGACTCGCCCCGGAAGGACCCAGCGCCGCGCCAGACGGCCAGCATCGTGTCCTGCACGATCTCCTCGGCGAGCACACGCTCACCGGTCACCAGCAGGACTTGCGCGAGCACGACCTGGCCATGCTCGCGGTAGAACGCGGCCATAGCGTCCTCGTCGCCGTGACCGATCCGGCGCAGCAGCTGAACATCGTCGCAGGCGCCGCCGCGACTGGCGGTGAAGATCGGTGAGCCGGCCTCGCGGTGTGGATCGTTCATCTGTGACCTCCCCGGAGGCTTCCCTTGAAGAGTAGGTAGCAACAGGCGGCGGCGCGGTTCGGCTCACCGCCAGGATTTCTCGCTGGCCGGCCCCCGGCGTCTTCGGCCGGCCTGCCTGCCCACCCGGCCACCCAGGGCCCGGGCACGGTGACATAAAGTCCGTTTCCACATGCCAGCTAAGCGGAGCCGGCGGAAGGGGGTGGTACGTGGCCGACGATCGGGCGGAGATGCGCAGCGGCGGCGTGCTGGTCGGTACCGTGGCCAGGCTGTGGCGATACCCGGTGAAGTCGATGGCGGCCGAGGCGCTGACCACCGTGTCCGTTTCCTGGGCCGGGATGGCCGGCGACCGCAGGTGGGCGCTGGTCCGCCCGGCGTCCGGCAGCAACGGTTTCCCCTGGCGCACCATCCGCGAGAACCCCGCCATGTGGACCTACGTGCCGCGGCTGCTGGACCCCGATCGCCCGGACAAGTCCGCGATCGAAGTGCGCGGTCCCGACGGCCGCACCTATGCCCTGACCGACCCGCTTCTGGCCGCCGAGCTGGGCGCGGGAGTGAGGGTCATGCGGCTGGATCGGGGGCTGTTCGACGCCATGCCGGTATCGCTGATCACCATCGCGACCGCGTCGACGCTCTGCGGCCTGGCCGGGGTGCCAGCCAACGAGCTGCGCTTCCGGCCCAACATCGTCATCGCCCCCGTCACCGGAGCACCCTACGCCGAAGACCAGTGGGTCGGCTCCACCTTGCGCGTCGGTGGCGTGGCCATCCGGGTCGACCGCCGGGATTCGCGGTGCGTCACCGTCGACGTGAACCCCAGCACGGGCCTGCCCGACGGGCCCGTGCTCAAGGTCGTCGGGCAGCACCGCCGCTCCTACGCGGGCGTCTACGGCACGACCGTGGAGCCGGGGCACCTTGAAGTCGGCGACGACGTGACCATCGGGCCGTGAGGTGCCCGGGCGGGGTTCCCGGGGCCAGCTACGGCGGCGGCCACTGCTTGGCGACCAGGGTGAGCACGTCGTAGGTGGCGACCGAGGCGCCGTCCTGGTTGGTCACGTCGGCGTCCCAGCGGACCTCGCCGTAGTCGGCGCCCTCGCGCGGCGTGATCTGCTTGCAGGTCAGCGTCACGGTCAGTGCGTCGCCGGGGTAGGCCGGCGTGGTGAACCGGAGGTTCTCCAGCCCGTAGTTGGCCAGGACCGGGCCGGGGTCGGGCTGGACGAACAGGCCGGCGGCGAAAGACAGCACCAGGTAGCCGTGCGCCACCCGGCCGTCGAAGAAGGGGTTGGCCCGGGCGGCGTCTTCGTCCATGTGCGCGTAGAAGGTGTCCCCGGTGAACTCGGCGAAGTGCTCGACGTCGGCCAGCGTCACGGTACGCGGGCCCGCGACGACAGTGTCACCGGGCCGCAGCTCGGAAAGCGGCTTGCGGAACGGGTGGAGGCCATCGGTGTCCCGCGGCGCGCCGGGGACCCAGCGCCCGGTCACCACGGCCAGCATCCGCGGGCTGGCCTGGACGGCGGTGCGCTGCATGTGGTGCAGCACGCCGCGGATGCCGCCC
>Ga0335076_10007241_pt1 | contig 11183 bp, 7 predicted proteins | sample Lox_Sample_25_FD_206717 | JGI IMG/M metagenome (GOLD analysis project Ga0335076, IMG submission 206717) | Soil microbial communities from Loxahatchee National Wildlife Refuge, Florida, United States - Lox_Sample_2.5 | ecosystem: Environmental > Terrestrial > Soil > Wetlands | place: USA: Florida... | reverse complement strand
GGGCCCGAGCTGCGCGCCGACGCTACGGACAACGGGCTGCGAGCGGAGCGGGATCCACTCCCGCGTAGCGGGCGGGTCTGGGGGCCACGGCTGCAGGTCGAGACTACGGACAACGGGCTCCGAGCGGAGCGGGATCTACCACCGCGTGGCGAGCGGGGGGTCTGGGGGGTGCGCCGCAGCACCCCCCAGAACCAGTAGTGCAGATCCGGGTCTTCGGCAGCAAGCAGGAGCTGGGACGCGCCGCGTCAGCGCGCGCCGCGGCGGTGATCGGCGAGGCGATCGCGCGAACCGGGAAAGCGCGCGTGATCGCCGCGACGGGCGCCTCGCAGTTCGAGTTCCTGGACGCTCTCACGGCCTCACCGAGCCTCGACTGGTCGAAGGTCGAGATGTTCCACCTCGACGAGTACGTCGGGATACCCGAAACCCACCCTGCCAGCTTCCGCCGCTATCTCCGCGAGCGCATCGTCGCCCGCGTCCACCCGGCCGCCTTCCACTTCCTGGCCGGCGACACCGGCGACCCCGAGGCCGAATGCCGTCGCGTGGGCGCGTTGCTTCAGCAGGCTCCCGTCGACGTGGCCTTCGTGGGGATCGGCGAGAACGGCCACCTGGCCTTCAACGACCCGCCCGCCGACTTCGCGACCGAGGAGGCGTATCTCGTGGTCGCTCTCGACGAGGCCTGCCGCCGGCAGCAGCTCGGCGAGGGCTGGTTCGCCGGCCTCGACGACGTTCCGCGGCGCGCGATCTCGATGTCGTGCCGACAGATCCTGAAGGCTCGCGAGATCCTGTGCATCGTCCCCGATTCTCGCAAGGCGGGCGCGGTGCGCGACTGCCTCGACGGGCCCGTGAGCCCGCTCCATCCTGCCTCGGTCCTCCAGAGCCACCCGCGCACCACCCTCTACCTGGACCGCGACTCGGCCGCGCTCTCGAAGCGGGCCGCCGCAGCCGGGGGAGCGGCATGAGGCGGGCCGCCCTGGCGCTCGCGATCGGCGCCGCGGCGGCGTCGGGGCTCGCGGGCTTCGGGCCGACGCTGCGCGGCGAGACCGCGCCGAGCGTCCGCCACGATATCCCGTTCACGACCGAGGTGAAGACGCCGCACGTGGCCTGGGCCACGAAGCTTCCCGGCGGACCGATCCGCGGCTTCTTCGTCCCGCCGGTGAGCGAAGGCCGCGACATGGTCGAGCTGATGCAGCGGCTGGCGCTCGAGCCGACCACGGTGACGATCGACCGCCAGTGGGACGTCAACTGCTGGGGCATCGGCGACTGGTACGACTCCGAGCACGTGCTGCGCGGCGACCGCGACGACTTCCACATCGTCTACGGCTACGTCGAGGAGGAGCTGCTGAGCGCCAGGCCGTTCGAGGTGCTCGTGATCCCGGGCCTGAACGGCTGGTCCCGCTACACGCGCAAGACGCGCGACGCGATCCTGCGGCGGGTGAGCGAGGGCGCGGGCCTGGTGCTGCTCCATCCCTTCGTCGGGGACGTCAAGGGCCACCCCTTCGTGGGCGACGAGGCCGAAGGCGACCCGCGGATCTGGGAGATCTCCCCGCTCGTGAACGTGCCCGACGACCGCGTGAGCGACCGCGGCTATCCCGAGCCGAACCGCGAGGCGATCGCCGAGGGCGAGTGGCGCTCGCGGCCGCATCCGATCACGGACGGGCTCGACCTGTCGCTCGTGCCGTCGGGTTCGCGCGGCGGCCGCTTCTATCGCTACGAGGCGAAGGGCGACGTGGCCGTGGAGGCGGCCGGCTTGCCCGTCGTGGCGACACGGACGTACGGCCGCGGCCGCGTCGTGGCCTTCGCCACGGTCGGCGACGGCCTGATCCCCGAGGCCGTCGACCCGGTGAAGACGCGGACCGACTGGGACTATTGGGAGTACCAGTACTCCCTTCTCGCGCGCGCCGTCCTGTGGGCGGCGCGCGGCGAGGGAGACCTGGCTCTGCGCACTCCCGCGGCGACGGCCGAGTCGGGGTTGTCGCTCGTCCTGGCCTCGAAGCGTGCCAGGGACGTCGTCGTCGAGCTTTCCACGCGCGGCCCGAACGGCGCGTCTTTGTCTCGCCTCGAGCGCCGCCTGCCGGTCCCGGTCGGCGAGTCCCGCGCCGTCATCCCGGCCGTCGATCTCGCGCCATCCGGCTGGCCCGGGGGGCGGTCGGTGGTCGACGTCATCGTCCGCGACGCGGCGAGCGGCTCGACGCTCCAGTGGGGCTGGGCCGGTCTCGACGCGCCGAAGGCCGCGAGCCTGTCCGGCCTGCGGCCGAACGCCTCCGTCTATCGCGAAGGCGAGACGATGAGCCTCGTGGCGCGGGCCGCCGGCGATCTGGCCGGGCTGCGCGTGCGCGTCCGCTTCAGCGACGACGTCGGCCGGCTGCGCGCGGTCGAGTCGGCCCCCGCCCGCGGCGAGCTCACGTTCTTCCATCGCCTCGACCACGTGCTCGGCAAGCGGGTCATGGTTGGAGCCGAGCTCGTCGACGGGCAGGGGCGCCTCGTGGACCAGCTCCGGCACCAGCCGATCGTCGTGGCCGCGCGCGAGCGCCGCCAGCACGAGTACCGCGGCCTGCTCTCGTTCGAGACGCCCGTCCACTACTTCGCCGAAGCGCGCCTGCGCCGGCTGCGCGAGCAGGCGATGGACACGAGCTTCACCTGGGGCGGGGACGTGAACGACGAGCTCGGCATGCCGCGCGGCTGGTTCGGAGTCTACTGGTACGACCGCGGGCCGACGACGCCCGAAGGGATGGAGCGCGCGATCGCCGAGTTCCAGAAGACGGGCGAGGTGGATTCGCTCGCCTACCTCGTGAAGCTGGAGCTCTACCGCCGGACCGGCGAGACGCGTTTCCTGGCGCGCAGCCCCAGCTTCGACGACCCCCGCGTGCGCGAACGGCTCTTCGACCTCGGGAGAAGCGCAGCGCGCGCGAAGGCCGCCTACAACATGGACTACTACTTCGTGGGCGACGAAGGCTCGCTCGGCTCCTACGCCGACGCGGTGGACTTCGACTGGAGCCCGCCGGCGCTCGCGGGCTTTCGAGCCTGGCTGCGCGAGCAGTACGGCTCGCTCGCCGCCCTCGACGCGAAATGGGGGAGCGCCTTCGCCGCGTGGGACGACGTCGTCCCACTCACGACCGAGGCCGCGCGCCGCGAAGGGCGCTTTGCGCCTTGGGCCGACCACCGGACGTACATGGAGGTGTCGTTCGCGCGGGCCTACGAGACCGTGCGCGAAGGCGTGAAGGCTGGCGATCCCGACGGCCACATCGCCCTCTCCGGCACGCAGGTCACGAACCCCTGGAACGGCTGCGACTGGTACCGGCTCGACGCGGTGATCGACGACTTCCTCTCCTACTCGGGTGGGAACCAGTGGGACATCCACCGGTCCTTCGCCAAGCCCGGAGCGAGGATCGGCTTCTGGACCGGCTACGGGAGGAGCGGCGCCGCCGTGAAGCACGAGGTGTGGACCGCGGCGCTCCAGGGGGTTCTCCATCCGCAGCTCTTCTGGAGCCCTTCGATCGTCAACGCGGACATGACCTTCTCGCGCTCGGGGCGCGATCTCGGCGCCGTGTTCCAGGCGCTGCGCTTCGAGGGGATCGGCCGGCTGCTGATGGAGGCGGAGCGGGTCGACGACGGAGTCGCGCTGCACTACTCGATGCCGTCCGTCCACGCCGCGGGCATCCTCGGCCGGCACGAGCGCGGCGAAGCGAAGGACGCGGGCACGAGCTTCACCGCGAACCGCGACGGCTGGGTGAGCCTGCTCGACGACCTCGGCCTGTCGTTCCGGTTCCTGGCGTCGCCCCAGATCGAGGCCGGCGCTCTCGCGGGCAAGCGCGTGCTGGTCCTGCCGTACTCGACCGCGCTCTCGGACCTCGAGGTGGCCGAGATCCGCCGCTTCGTCGCGGCGGGCGGGCTGCTCCTGGCCGACGCTTCGAGCGGGATCTTCGACGAGCACGTGGCCTGGCGCGAGGCCGGAGCGCTCGACACGCTGCTGGGAGTGGCGGGGCCTCGGGCCCGCGACCGCGTGTCGGCGACTCGGGTCGAGGGCGCGGTCACTCTCACGGCGGCGGCCGCGCCGCTCGGGCTCCGGGCGGCGGATCTCGTGGGCCTCGAGGCCTTCGAGCCCGCGATGCGGGCGAGCGGAGGATCGGCGCTGCTGCGCGTCGGAGATGCCGATCTAGCCGTCACGAACCACGTCGGCCGCGGGCGTAGCGTCTACCTCAACGCGCTCCTCGACCGCAAAGACGGCGCCCGCGACGCGTGGCGCGCGCTGCTGCGCTGCGTCCTCGCCGACGCGGGCGTTCGACCGGCGGTCTCGCTCACCGATCCCGCAGGCCGGCCGGTTTCCGGCGTGCGCGTCGCCCGCTACCGTTTCGGCGAGCACGACGTGGTCGCGATTCTCGACGGACAGCTCGACGTCGAGGCCTGGTTCGGCCGGGACGGGGTGACCGCCTACGCGGACTCGCGCGGCGGCCGCGTCGTCCAGCGCAGCGTCGAGGTCGCGCTGCCACGGGCCGCCCACGTCACGAACGCGCGCACCGGCGAGGCGCTCGGAGAGACGGACCGCGTGCACGCGACGCTCACGGGCGGCGAGGCGCTGGTGCTGTCGCTCGGACCGGAGCGCACGCCGCTGAAGATCGAAGGTCCGGCCCGCGCACGCCTGGGCGATGCGGCGACGTTCACGGTCTCGGCCGCGAGCTCCGGGCGGCGTCTCTTGCGCTGGCACGTGCTCGGGCCCGACGGCCGGCTGCGGCCCGAGTACGCGTGCGTCGACGTCGCGGAGGGCTCGAGCGCGACCTACACGCTGCCGTCGGCTCTGAACGACCCGCCCGGAGAGTATCGTGTGCGGGTCGGCGACGTCCTGAGCGGAGCGACGGCCGAGGCGATGCTGCACCTCGAATGAGGAGCACCCGATGAGACGGCGCTTCTTGAAGGCGGGAGCGGCCCTCGCCGCGGTCGGGCCCGCGCTGGCGCGCGCCGACGAGGCGCGGCTGTGGCAGGGGCGCGAGCTCGGGCCGGCGCCCGCCGTCTCCGACCGGCTCGACCAGGGACCCTTCGGCGTCGAGCAGGACGAGGGCTGGTACACGATCGCCACCACGACGGCTTCCTCGGGGCGCGTGCGCAACCCCGGGCTGGGTTTCGTGGGCTACACGTGGGAGGAGAACGGTCCGTCGCTCGCGGCGCGAGCGGGCCGCGAGACGCTCGAGCAGTCGGTCGAGGCGCTGGCGGCGCTGCCGTTCGTGGACGTCCTCTACATCCGCTGCGACTGGCGGGACGTCCAGAGCCGGCCCGGCCGGCTCGACCTGCATCCCGTCTGGGCGCTCACGCGCGACGCGGCACGCCGCCGCGGGCTGCGCGTTGCCTTTCGCGTCCAGCTCTCGAACCCCGAGATCCAGCCGGCGCGGCTCTCGCTGCCCGAATTCCTGCAGGCGAAGGTCCCGCTCGTGACGATTCGCTCCGCGTCCGGCCGCGGGCCCGAGCGCGTCGAGCCGCGCTACGACCATCCCGAGTTCCAGCGCGCCTTCCGCGAGCTCGACGAGCTGCTGGCGGCCGAGCTCGATCCCGACCCGCTCGTCGAGTTCGCCGACCTGATGATGTACGGCTTCTGGGGCGAGGGTCACACGAGCGACTACCCGAGCCCGATCCCGGACGCCGCGCTCGCCGAGCGCACCTTCCTCGACATGACCGAGCGCCAGCTCGCCGCCTGGCGGCGCGTGCCGCTCGTCGTCAACACGCAGCCCGACATCAGCCGCACCGGCAACCGCGCCGTGCTCGAACGGGCTGTGCGCGGCGGCGCCTGGCTGCGCTCCGACAGCGTGATCCTCGACGAGCCCGAGCAGATCGAAGAGCTCGCGCATCGGCCGCCCTGGCTGGCCGTGGTGATGGAGGACGGCTACTACCGGCACTACCGGACGGACGCCGAACGCTATGGCGTCGACGCGGCGGGCGTCGACGTGATCGAGCACACGATGCTCCACACGCTCGATCTCGGGGCGAACTACTGGTCGCTCTGGACCGAAGCGGCGAGCCTGCGCCGCTACCGCGAGCAGCGGCCGGCGGCGTTCGACGCGCTCGAGCGCCGCCTCGGCTATCGCGTGCGGCCGTCCTGGGTCTGGCAGCGAAAGCGTTCGGGGCAGGACGAGCTCGTGGTCGCCGTCTTCAACGACGGCGCGGCGTCGGTGCCGGGGATTCTTCGCGTCTCGGCCGAGTCGCGCGACGGCAGGGTCCTCGCGGGCGGCGGGCTCGACGCGGGCCATCCGTACGCCGGCCGCGTGCGTCTCGCTTCTCTCCGCCTGCCGGCGGGTCTGGCGGGCAGCGAGGTGCGGCTGCGAGCGGGGCTCGAGCTGAAGGGGGTCAGGCGGTCCGTGCGCTGGGCGTGCGCGCAGCCCCTCGAAGCCGACGGCGCGTTCGTCGTGCGGCTCAAGCGCTGGGACGACCCAGACTGGCGGAAGGGAATATGAGATTCACGGGGGGTCTGGGGGGCGACGCCCCCCAGAACAAGGAGAGCCAGAACCAGCCTGTCCCGTTTCGGCTCCTCTCTCGAGAGCGTCTCGCCTCGCGAGGACGGGGTTGTGTTTGGGCCTGTTGTCTCGTGGCGGTGATCCTCGCTAGTCCAGCGTACTCGGCCGAAGCACCTCCGCCCGAGATGCTCCGCGTCCTCGCCCCCCAGCCCGACGGACCCAGGATCACGCCGTATCTGACGTACCAGCTCGAACGGGCCTGGGCCTTCGACGCGAAGCGGCAGGAGCGCTTCGCGCAGGTGAGGAGCGAAGCCGACCTCGCCGCGCTGCAGGACGAGCTCAGGAAGAAGGCCCTCGCGATCATCGGGGGGCTGCCGCAGGCGAGGACGCCGCTCGACGCGAGGCTCGCGGGCAGCCTCGAGCAGGACGGCTACCGGATCGACAAGCTCGTCTTCGAGAGCCTGCCGGGCATCCACGTGTCCGCGCTCCTCTACGTGCCCGACGCCCCCGGCCGCAAGCCCGCGGTGCTCGTCGCGTGCGGGCACTCGGAGCTCGGCAAGGCCTATCCGCGCTACCAGGAGATCGCGGTGCGTCTGGTGCGCCGTGGCTATGTCGTGCTGTGCTGGGATCCCGTCGGCCAGGGCGAGCGCAGCCAGTTCTGGGACGCCGCGAAGGGGAAGAGCCGCTACAACCTGATCTGCGGCGAGCACGCCGTGCTCGGCAACCTCGCGACGCTCGCCGGCACGAGCCTCGTGCGCTACCTGGTCTGGGACGGCATGCGCGCGGTCGACTACCTGCTGAGCCGCGACGACGTGGACGGCGAGCGCATCGCGATCACCGGCACGAGCGGCGGCGGCTTCCAAGCGACCTGGATCGGCGCTCTCGACCCACGCATCCACGCCGTGCTGCCGTCCTGTTTCCCGACCGCGCTGCCGATGCGCATGGCGAACCGCATCTTCGAGGACCCCGACAGCGACCCGGAGCAGGATCCGCCGGGGCTCGTGTCCGAGGGCGTCGACCATCCGGGGCTGCTGCTGCTGGTCTACCCCCGCCCGCTCCACGTCTCCGCCGCGGTGCTCGACTTCTTCCCGATCGAGGGCACGCGCAAGACCTTCCGCGAGGTCGCTGCCCTCTATCGCCGCTTCGGTCACGCCAAAGACGTCGCGATCAGCGAGGGCTATCACAAGCACCAATACTCGGAAGAGAACCAGCTCCGGGCGTTCGCGTTCCTCGACCGCGCGTTCGGCCGGCCGGCGCACGCCGGCTTCGCGCCGGTGAAGACGCTGCCGGCCGAGGCCTTGCGCTGCGCGCCCTCGGGCCAGGTCCGCGTCGACCTCGGCGGGCGCTCGCTCGTGGACGTGATCCGCGACGACGCGCGCTCCCGTCCGCAGCGAGCCGCACTCGCCGAGCTCTATCGGGGCCCCGGCTACCCCGGAGTCTCCGGCTGGCCGATCGCGCCTTTCACGGGGGCCGCGCCGCGCGGGGCGATCGCGTGGGAGGCCGCCGGGTCGGATCGCGCGGGGAGCGCCGTCATCGAGCGCTATCGCCTCTACCACAGCGGCGGGCTCGTCCTGCCGATCGTGCAGGTTCGTGCGGAGGACCACGCGCCCGGCAAGTGGCTGCTGCGCGTCCGCCTTGGGGAGAAGCTCCCTGCCGGCGAGTGGCGCGACGTGGAGGCGCGTCTGGCCGAAGGCTACGCGGTCGTGGCCTTCGACCCGCGCGGGCTCGGCGAGACGCGCCTGCGCTACCGGGCGAGCTCGACCGACGATCCGACGCTCGCGCCGGCCGACGAGGCCGCGGCCTACGCCGACCCGCTCGCGGGCGTGCTCGCCAACCACGTCTACAACGCGCAGCTCCTCGGCCGGCCCTACCTGCTCGAGCTCCTCGAGGACGTCGAGATCGCCGCGCGCTTCGCGCGCGAGCGCCTCGGCGCCCGCTCGCTCGCGATCGAGGGCCCGGGCGAGGCGCGCCTGCTGGCCGAGGCCGCGGCCGCGGCGCTCCCCGACCTCACGCTGGTTCCCGCCAGCGGCGTGCCGGCCTTCTCCTGGCGGGACGCCGTCGAGAGCGGCCGCGAGAGCTGGCCGATCCACTACCTGGTGCCGGGAGGTGCGTCGCTACGCCTCGCTCCGAACCGTGGCAGCGCCGGCGGCGCCGATCGCTTCAGCGGACGTGAGGCAGCCCGGTGACGACCGAGTAGCCCACGGCCAGCAGCGACAGCGCCAGGCAGAAGATCGCGATGAGCACGTGGTCGCCCCGCTCCGGCTTCAGCGGGTCGAGAATCCGCCCCGCGAGGTAGCCGCCGCCGAGGCCGCCGAGGTGGGCCCAGTTGTCGACGCCCGGCATCATGAAGCCGAAGAGCAGCATCGTGAGCGCGAGGCCCCGGGCCTGCTGGCCGATGTGCGAGCTGCCGCCGCGCCGCCCGTAGTAGAGGAGCGCCCCGACGAGGCCGAAGATCGGGGCCGAAGCGCCGACGGTGAACCCCGCTCCGTGCAGGAAGAACGGCAAAGGCACGAAGAAGGCGAGCGTGCTGGCCGCGAAGCCGCAGACACCGGCCACCGTGTAGAGGATCACGGTGCGGCCGGGACCGTAGAGGCGGGCCGTGGCCGGCGCGAGGTCGCGCACCCAGAGCATGTTGAAGAGGATGTGCAGCACGCCGGCGTGCAGCCAGCCCGCGCTCAGCACGCTCCACCAGCGGCCATAGACGAAGACAGGCTGCGCTCCGCTCGCCCCGAACACGAAGAGGCTGCGGGTGCTGGGAGCGAAGAACGACAAGAGCCCCGAGGTGCGAATGCCTTCGGGGTCCGACGCCAGGCAGGCGAGGTAGAGCGCCCCGCAGGCCCAGGTGACGAGCCCGACGAAGCCCATGTCGTCGCCGACGTTGCGCAGGAGCGGCGTGAGGCCCCACATCCCCGGACGCACGCGTCCGCAGGTCAGGCACTTGTCGTCCTTGACGCCGACGAGCGAGCCGCACGAAGGACAGAGGACGGAGGATGGCCGTGCCACGAGACAGCCAGTCTATCGCCTATACTCGGTTCCAATACCCCGCCGTGCCGCGGCGCGGACCTCCGCTCCGCAGAGAGAAGGAGAACCGGAATGATGCGCAAGTACGCTCTCGCTGCCGCCCTGCCGCTCGTCGCCGCCTTCGCAGCGCCCCTCACGGCGCCCTCGCCCGCCACAGCGGAAGACGCGCTCCTGCACCTGCAGGCGTTCTCGATCAACCTGAACAACGCCGCGCGCACGAACACGATCGACATCGTGATCGAGCGCTGGTCGACCCCCGAGGAGATCGAGAAGCTGCGCGGGATCCTGATCGAGAAGGGCGGCGGCGACAGCCTGCTCTCGGCGATCCAGAAGGTGAAGCCGCGCTGCGGCTACGTGCGCACCTCGAACAGCCTCGGCTGGGACATCCAGTTCGCGCGCGAGACGCAGCTCGACGATGGCACGCGCAAGATCGTGGTCGCGACCGACCGGCCGATGAGCTTCTGGGAGACCAGCAACGCCGGGCGCTCGACCGACTACGAGTTCTCGCTCGCCGAGATCCGGCTGCCCAAGGAAGGCAAGGGCCAGGGCAAGGCGATCCCCGCGGCGAAGCTGAGCTACAACAAGGAAAAGAAGACGCTCGAGATCGAGAACTACCAGCGCGAGCCGGTGCGGCTCAACGAGATCACGATCGTCAAGTAGCGGCGGGCGGGCGCGACAGGACGCGCACCGCGACGAGCACGAAGCCGATCCAGACGAGGTCGGCGAGCAGCAGGTGGACGAGCTGCAGCCAGACGGGGGCGAGCAGCACGACGTTCACGAAGCCGGCCACGATCTGGAGCAGCACGAGCCCGACGAGCGCGGCTGCCGCGCGCCTCGACGTCGCGTCGCCCGACCGCAGCGACGAGAGCGCAGCGAAGGCCACCGCCGCCCCGCCGCCGAGCGCGAGCAGCGGGTGGGCGAGACGCAGCCGCACGAGCACGTGCGCCGTCTCCGACAGCTCGCTGGCGATGCCGTCGAGGAGCGAGCGCGCGGGGTAGAGGGTGTCGCCGAGCGCGGCGATCGCACCGCTCGTGCCGACGAAGAGCAGCGCCAGCGCTCCGAGAGCGAAGGGCCACGCCCGCCGCGCCGCGAGGCTCGCCCGCGCGTCCGTCGAGCTGAAGTGGGCGGTGAGCGCGAGGCAGGCGAGCAGCACGAAAGTGTTCACCAGGTGGACCGACATGAAGAGCGCGCGGGCCACCGACTCGTTGTCGGCCACCAGCCGGAACAGCACGAGGCCGGCCCCCACCGCCGCCTCGGTGAGGATGAAGACGGCCGATGCGAAGGCGGCCCGGCGGGCGGGATGGCCGGCCGGCCGCGCGCGGAAGACGCGGTAGGCCAGCAGCAGCACCAGCAGGAGCGCCCCGCCGCTCGTGACGCGGTGAGTGTACTCGACGAGCGTGGCGGCGGCCGCGGCGCGCGGGACCACCTCGCCGTTGCAGAGCGGCCAGTGCGCGCCGCAGCCGGCGCCGGAGCCGCTCGCGCGCACGTAGGCGCCCCACAGGATCACGGCGACGTTCCACGCGAGGGTGAGCCACGCGAGGCGAGCGAGACGCATGCAGGGCGAGCTTATCGGCGCGACCGTCCTTGTCAATGAGCCACCGGGCCGGCCCCTGCGTGCGCTGTCTTGACGGCCCGGCCGACGCGCGGATAACGTGCCGCGTCCCGAGGAGCACGATTGGCTTGGAACCAGGTGTACGACCCGCTCGGCTTCTGGCCGCTGTCGAC
>Ga0335076_10007240_pt1 | contig 11183 bp, 10 predicted proteins | sample Lox_Sample_25_FD_206717 | JGI IMG/M metagenome (GOLD analysis project Ga0335076, IMG submission 206717) | Soil microbial communities from Loxahatchee National Wildlife Refuge, Florida, United States - Lox_Sample_2.5 | ecosystem: Environmental > Terrestrial > Soil > Wetlands | place: USA... | reverse complement strand
TTGTTCGAGCGTCGGAAATGAATCGAATTCCTTGATCTGCGTCTTGCCACGCAAACTTGGCACCGGCGTATAGCCGTCGAGCCAAATGTACTCGAGCCTGTATTTTGTCATTACTCTCTCTCTTTTCAGCTGATGCGCACGCGAACGGGTGTGCAGCTGGTGTGTATGTGCGGGCGCGTACGCAGCCGCCAAACCGGCGCCCGACCGCCGCCTCCCGCCGTTTTCAAGCATTTAATGTGCCAATCCGGCCTTTAATCGCGGTGCAGCATGAAATCGCGCCGGCCCGGGGTCATTTCAGGGAGGCTTTGTTTGCAGCCCGAATGAGCAAATTTGGCTTTGCTCATATTGTAGTCATGCGCTGATTTTCTGCGAGGCATTCCGAGCAAGAATCGAGCAGAGGATTATATTAACGGACCAAGAGCAGAATCACTTAACTGCGCGCGCGGGAGATGAGCGCGCCGACCGAAGGAGCCGAACAATGTCAACGAGTCTGTCTCGTGCGTCGGCGACGATCTACACGTTCCCGCCAAGAGGCCGTTTTGCCGTCCGTGACCAGGGCGCATCAGCGCCGGCGGTTAGCCCGGTTTCTTCCGGCAGCGGCTGGTATCACGAAGAAGCCATTCAAGCCGCGCGCGAAGCCGAACAGAACCGTAAGAACTGACGCCGCCGCGTTCGTTGTGAGGTGTGCCGGCAGGCAAGCCGGCGCGCTTCATCCAAGAGATTCCCGCACTCGGACCAGAACGGGCCTATCGGGTCTGTTTTGTTGCGCCGCGGCCGTCCCGTCGGCAAGCGATTGCTTTTCTTAGGCAATCAAGCACACTGGTGCTGCGCGTTGCGGCTTGCGCTAGTGTTGGTTGTTTGTTGCGGGAGTATCGGCCATGAAAGTCATTATTGCCGGCGGCGGCGTTGGCGGCCTGGTGACGGCGCTGATGCTGCGTGCCCGCGGCATTGATTGCGAAGTCTTCGAGCAATCGGACGGCATTCGCGAGCTCGGCGTCGGCATCAATACGCTGCCGCATGCGATCAAGGAATTGGCCGAGCTCGGCCTGCTCGACCGCCTCGATGCGGTGGCGATCCGGACCTATGAATTGTTTTATACCAACCGCCTCGGCCAGGAGATCTGGCGAGAGCCGCGCGGTCTCGACGCCGGCTATGATGTGCCGCAATTCTCCATCCATCGCGGCCGGCTGCAGGGCGTCATCTATCAGACGGTGCGGGCGCGGCTCGGTGAATCGCGCATCCATCTCGGCTGCCGGCTCGGGTCATTCGCGCAGGACGATAGCGGCGTGACCGCTTATTTCTTCGACCGTGGCGGCGCACACCGCCATACGGCGCGCGGCGACGTGCTGATCGGCGCTGACGGCATCCACTCGGTGGCGCGGGAAAGGCTATTCCCCAATGAAGGCACGCCGAACTGGAACGGCTTGATGCTGTGGCGCGGCGCGGTCGATTGGCCGGCTTTCCTGACCGGACGCTCGATGGTGGTGGCCGGCGGGCTTGCCGCCAAGCTCGTCGTCTACCCGATCGCGGAAGGCTCGCGGCCGGACAAGAAGCTCACCAACTGGGCGGTGATCGGCCGCGTCGGCGATGCCTCGACGCCGGTGCCGCACAAGCAGGATTGGTCGCGGCCCGGCCGCTTCGAGGACCTGATGCCGCATGTGCGGCGCTTCCGCATTCCCTTTGTCGACGCCAATGCGCTGATCGAGGCGACCAACGAATTCTGGGAATATCCGATGTGCGATCGCGATCCGTTGCCGCGCTGGAGTCACGGCCGCGTGACGCTGCTCGGCGACGCCGCGCATCCGATGTATCCAGTCGGCTCGAACGGCGCCTCGCAGGCGATCCTAGACGCGCGCTGTCTTGCCGATTGTCTGAAAGAGGCCGAGCATCCGGTGCACGGACTCTGGCTTTACGAACAGAAGCGCTTGCCGATGACGGCGGAAATCGTGCGCAGCAACCGCCGCGGCGGGCCGGAAGGCGTGATCGATGCGGTCGAGGCGCGGGCGCCGGACGGTTTCACCAATATCGACGACGTGCTGACCTTCGAAGAGCGCCAGGCCATCGTGCGCGGTTACGCGTCCAAGGCCGGTTTTACGCGAGAGCAGGTCAACAAGGCGGCGTGAGTGACTTGGCGCGATTGTGCGTCATTGCGAGGAGCAAAACGACGAAGCAATGCAGATCTCCATCGCCTCATGGATTGCTTCGCTTCGCTCGCAATGACGGCGGAGATGGCGTTAAGCCGGCGGCGGCAGGAACATGACTTCGTATTTCGCCGCCAGCGCCACGACCTCCTGCGGCACCTGTTCCTTCATGCTGTGAATGGCCCAGAACAGGTCGTAGAGCTTGCGCGTCGGCGCCACCCAGAAGAAGCACTTCACCGCCTGGTCGGACTTGTTGAAAATGCCGTGCGGGATCTGCATCGGCAGCCGGATCAGATCGCCGGAAGTGGCGACGAATTCCTTGCCGTCGAGCACCAGATCGAAGCGCCCCTCGAGCATGTAGATGAACTCGTCCTGGGTCGGATGAATATGCGGCGGCACGAAAGTGCCGGGCGGGAAGGTAGCGTGCCACGAGAACGAGCTTTCCGACACCTGCTTGGGCACATAGGTTTGGCCGAGAATATTCCAGCTGATGCCGTCGATCCCGGTTCCGGCCTTGGTGATGCCCGCTGTCATCGTCGTCATGCGCATACTCCCCGATCAATCCGTATCTGACAATCCGTGCCGAGAATACTCAAGCACGGCGGTGCTCAATTGCCAAAACTGTCCGCGGCGCCGGCCGCGAATAGCGTTAGGGCCGAAATCGCAAAATTATCGCTGAGACCGCTTCACAAAGCCAGTAATTTAAACTTAAAGTATCGGGCCGGGTCGACGTCGTGACGCTCCGATTTTCTCGAGGCTTCTCGCGGCGTGCGGGGTTGTCAGGAGACCGATATGATTACGCGTAAGCCAGCGATCGTTGTTGCCGCCGCGCTTGTTGCTATTTTTGGCCTTCGGGCCGGCGTCGCGCAGGCCCAAGACAATCTCAAAGTGGGCCTGATTGCCACCTTGTCCGGTCCGCCGGCCGTGCTGGGCCAGCAAATGCGCAACGGCTTCATGCTTGCAGTCAAGACGCTCGGCGGCAAGCTCGGCGGACGTACGGTCGATGTTTCCGTCGCCGATGACGAGCTCAAGCCCGACCAGGCTGTGATCAAGGTCAAGGAATTCATCGACCGCGACAAGGTCGATTTCGTCGTCGGCCCGATCTTCTCCAATATCCTGCAGGCGATCGAGAAGCCGGTCACCGAGGCCAATGTCATCCTGATCAGTCCGAATGCCGGAACGTCGAATTTCGCCGGTAAGGACTGCAACCAGAATCTATTCGTCGTTTCTTATCAGAACGATCAGGTGCACGAAGTCCTGGGGCAATACGCCCAGGATTCCGGGTATAAGAAGGTCGTGATCATCGTGCCGAACTATCAGGCCGGCAAGGATGCGGCGGCCGGCTTCAAGCACAAATTCTCCGGCGAGATCACCGACGAAATCTATGTGCCGCTTGGTCAGCTCGATTATTCTGCGGAACTGTCAAAGATCGCGGCCGAGAAGCCCGACGCCATCTTCGCATTTCTGCCCGGCGGCATGGGCGTGAACTTCGTCAAGCAGTATCGGCAGGCGGGGCTGGCCGACAAGATTCCATTCCTCTCCGCGTTCACGGTCGACGAATCGACCCTGCCGGCGCAGCAGGACGCGGCGCTCGGCATGTATGGCGGCGCCAATTGGGCGCCGAACCTCGACAATCCTCAAAACAAGGCTTTCGTCGACGCTTATCTGAAAGCGTACAATGCCGTGCCCGCCACCTACGCGTTCCAGGCTTACGACGCGGCGCTGCTGATCGATGCCGCCGTGCGCGAGCTCAAGGGCGATCTGAGCAACAAGGACGCGCTGCGCGCCGCGCTGAAAAAAGCCGATTTCAAATCGCTGCGCGGCGCCTTCAAGTTCAACAACAACCACTATCCGATCCAGGATTTCTATCTGGTCAAGGTCGTCAAACGCCCCGACGGCAAATACGAAACCGAGATCGCCAAGAAGATCTTCTCCAATTTCGGCGACAGTTATGCCAAGGACTGTGCGATGAAGTAGGTTGCGGCGAGCTTGACGCCGCTGAACACCGTTCCGCGGCGGCGCCCGCCGAAGGCGCGACGGTGACACACGGAAGGCCTTCAGTCGCAAGCCATGTCAGGCGCGCTCGTCCTCATCCAAGTGCTGAACGGATTGCAGTTTGGCGTATTGCTGTTTCTGATCGCGGCCGGCCTGACGCTCGTCTTTGGCGTTATGGATTTCATCAATCTCGCCTATGGCGTCCAATATATGGTCGGCGCCTATCTCGCCGTGATGTTTTACGGCGTGTTCGGCAATTTCTTCGCCGCTTTAGGCGCGGCGTTGTTGGCGGCCCTCCTGTTCGGGCTGTTGCTTGAATTCCTGGTGTTCCGCCGTCTCTACGGCCGCGATCATCTCGACCAGGTGATGGCGACCTTCGGCATCATTCTCTTTCTCAATCACGCGGTGCGGATGGTTTGGGGCGCAGCGCCGCTGACGTTGCCCATGCCCGACGTTTTTTCGGGCTCGATCGTGCTGATGGACGGCCTGCTGTATCCGGTGTGGCGACTGGTCATCATCGCGGCCGGGCTCGCCGTGGCAGCCGGCCTTTACATTCTGGTCAGCCATACCAGGCTCGGCATGTTGGTGCGCGCCGGCGCCGCCAACGCGCGCATGGTGTCGGCGCTCGGCGTCAATATCGAGCGGCTGTTCATGATCGTGTTCGGATTCGGCACCATGCTGGCGGGCTTCGCCGGGATCATGATCGCGCCCATTCTTTCGGTTGAGCCCGGCATGGGCGACAACATTCTCATTCTCGCCTTCGTGGTGATTGTGATCGGCGGCATCGGCTCGATCCGCGGTGCCTTCATGGCCGCGCTCCTGATCGGCCTGGTGGACACGCTGGGCCGTTCGTTCTCGGTCGATATTCTGCGCCTCGTGATGGCGCCGTCGCCGGCGCGCACGGTCGGCCCGGCGATCGCCTCGATGGCGATCTATCTGCTGATGGCGATTGTGCTTTATTTCCGGCCGGCCGGCTTGTTCCCGGCCAAGGGCCGTTGACGATGGCCGGCGCGATCTTTGCCACGCCAAGCGCGGCCGGCAGGCTGCGTTCGCGCCGCGACATGGTGGTGCCCGCGCTTATCTTTCTCGTTCTTGTTCTCGTACCTGCTTTCGCCGCAGCCACGGCGCAAAAGTTTCTTATCGATTTGACGGCGCGGATCATGATTTTTGCCGTTGCCGCGGTCGCACTCGACCTCGTCGTCGGCTACGGCGGCATGATCTCGTTCGGCCACGCCGCTTTCATCGGACTCGGCGCCTATGCGGTCGGCATTCTCTCTGCCGAAGGCGTCGGCGACGCCCTGATCGCCTTGCCGGTGGCGATCCTGGCCGCGACATTATTTGCCTGGATCACCGGCATCGTGTGCCTCGGCACCAAAGGCGCTTATTTCATCATGATCACGCTGGCTTTCGGCCAGATGATTTATTTCGTTGCCACTTCGCTTGCGCCCTATGGCGGCGACAACGGCCTCACCATTGACGCGCGCGACACCGTCGCCGGCCTGCCGCTGTTCAAGAGTGATACGAATTTCTACTACGTGATTCTGCTTTCGCTGCTGGCGACATATGCATTCTGCCGCGCTCTCGTTGCATCGCGCTTCGGCCGCGTGTTGCGCGGCGCCAAGGACAATGCGAGCCGCATGGCGACGATCGGCTTCGATGTGCGCCGCTATCAGCTTGTCGGCTATGTAATTTCCGGCGGCCTGACCGGGCTGTCGGGCTTTCTGCTGGCCAATTCGACGGAATTCGTCAGTCCCGCCTACATGTCGTGGCAGCGCTCCGGCGAACTGATCGTGATGATCATTCTCGGCGGCATCGGCACGCTCGATGGCGCCATCATCGGTGCGGCAGCCTACCTCGTCGCCGAGGAGTGGCTATCGACGCTCACCGAAAACTGGCAGGTGATTTTCGGTCCCGTTCTGGTGTTGATCGTCTTATTCGCGCGCGGCGGCCTGATCGGACTTTGCGTGCGGTTCTGGCGGCGGCGCGGAGCGTTTTCATGACGACGCCCATGCTCCGCCTGGACAGCCTGCGCAAGGGCTTCGGCGGCATCATCGTGACCAACAATGTCACGCTCGATGTCATGCCGGGCGAGGTGCATGCGATCATCGGCCCGAACGGCGCCGGCAAGTCGACGTTGGTCAACCAAATCTCCGGCCTGTTGGCGCCCGATGCCGGGGGCATTCTGTTCGACGGCAGGGACGTGACCGCGCTGCCGCCGCACGCCCGCGCCCAAATCGGCATGGCGCGCAGTTTTCAGATCACTTCGATCTTGCCGAAATTTCCGGTCCTGGAGAACGTCGCACTCGCCGTACAAGCGCGTTCCGGTTCGAGTTTCCGTTTCTTCGGCCGTGCTGCGGACGAGCGCGAACTCAATCTGCCGGCTTCAGACGCGCTTGAACAGGTCGGATTGGCCGGTCGCGCCGATGTTCCGGCCGGCGACCTGTCCCACGGCGAAAAGCGCGCGCTCGAGCTTGCGATGGCGCTTGCGATGAAGCCGAAGCTCTTGCTGCTCGACGAGCCGATGGCCGGCATGGCGCGCGAGGACAGCGATCGCCAAGTCGGTCTGCTCAAGCGCCTCAAGGGTCAAGTGACGATGATCCTGGTCGAGCACGACATGGCGGCGGTGTTCGCGCTCGCCGACCGCATCTCGGTCCTGATCCGCGGCCAGTTGCTGACCACCGGCTTGCCGGAGGACGTGCGCGCCGATCCTGAGGTCATCACCGCCTATCTCGGCGAGCAGATGGAGTAGGGCATGCTCATCGTCGAAGCGCTCAAAGTGGCCTATGGCGCGGCGCAAGTCGTGTTCGACGTGAGCTTTGCGGTCGGCGAGGGCGAGGTCGTTACGCTTCTCGGCAGGAACGGTGTCGGCAAGACGACGACGATCTCGTCCATCATGGGCCTGGTGCCGCCGGCGGGCGGCCGCATCGAATTCAACGGCGTCGCGCTGAACGGCCTGCCGCCGTTTCGCGTGGCGCAGACCGGGCTCGGCCTCGTGCCGGAGGGCCGGCAGATCTTTCCGAGCCTTAATGTCGAGGAGAATCTCGTCGCCACCGCCGCGTCGCGCTTCGGCCCGCCGCGCTGGGAGCTGAAGCACATCTACGCCATGTTTCCGAGCCTGGCCGAGCGCCGCCGCAATATGGGCAATCAGCTCTCCGGCGGCGAGCAGCAGATGCTCGCGATCGGGCGAAGCCTGATGACCAATCCCAAGCTCCTCATCCTCGACGAGGCGACGGAGGGACTGGCGCCGCTCATCCGCAACGAGATCTGGTCGAGCCTCAAGCACCTCAAGACGGAAGGTCAGGCGATCCTGCTCGTCGATAAGCATGTCGACGCGCTCATCAAATTCGCCGACCGTCACATCGTGATCGAGAAGGGCTGCACGGTGTGGACCGGCACCTCGGCCGCACTCGCCGCGGATGCGACGGTCCGGCAAAGGTATTTGCAGGTGTAGCGCGGCTGACGGCCGATGGATCAAACACCAGCTCGGACGGGGGTGGCTGTCCTTGAGCTGCGGCTGATTTCAGGCAGAGGGCGCGAACCATTTCGCGGTGCGGGCAAAGAAGGCTGCACCGCCGTTTCCGTCGGCAGCCGGCAGGAAAGGATCGGTGAAATAGGTCGCCCCCGCGCTCTCGGCGATCCGAACCGCTTCGTTCACCGTTGCCGGTCCTCCGGCGGCATAAACGGCGTCGCTCCTCGAAAGAGGCGGCAGGTAGTCGGTCGGCTCGCCGTGGCGGACCGCCGACGTGATCGCCTGGCGCGTCAATACCGTCGGTATAATGACGACGCGCGGAAATAGCGCGAGCCGGCATAGCGCCGGAATCATGTAAAGGGAATCAAGATCGCGCGCTCCGGCGATCAGGATGAGGTCGCGGCGCGGATTTTCTCTTATTGCGGCTTCTGCAACGGCCCAGATCGGGGCGAAGCCGGTGCCGCTCGAAATCAGGACAAGACGCCCGCGCTGTTTAGGCCGGAAATAGGCCGTGCCGAAGGGGCCTGTCAGCTTCACCCGGTGGCCGCTTTTGATGCCTCGCCCGAGCGCCGAGGACACACGGCCTTCCGGCAATCGGCGCACGTGAAAGCGAATCAAATCCGGGTCGCTCGGCCAGTCGAGCGGCACTGTCGGACTGTAGGAACGAGCCGGGTAGCCGCGAAATTGCACGGAGAGATATTGGCCGGGCAAGTATTTCATCGCCCGCGGGGTTTCGACGCAAACTTCGAATATATTCGAAGCGATCTCGACGACGTTGACAACGGTGCCGCTCGCTTCCGTTACACGTGGCATCTTTTCGACAACGATGTGCAAGTCGGAAATCACGCGCGTGCGGCAGGCATGAACGACATGCCCGGTGCCAACTTCATCAGCGATGCAACGCCCGCCCACGACGCGCACTCGGCACGTGCCGCAATATCCCGACCGGCAGTCATGCGGCAGTTCGATGCCGCTCGTGAGCGCCGCGTCGAGCAGCAGGTCCCCGCAATTTGCGGAGATTGTTTCAGCATTGATTTTCACCTTGCAGGTTTTCGGCATTACTGCAGCTCCAAACGTATCGGTCGGACATGTCGCGTGTGCTGAATTTGGGTGTGATCGAATGCGGCAACCCGCATGAAGGTTCCGTTGGCGATCGGCACGTCGTAAGCGCTTTGCGCGGTCAGACTGCGGGTAATTTCGAGGGCCCATCGTCCGGCAGCCCAGCGCCCCTCGCATTCGACGTCGGCGCGGTCGCCCGAGTATTGGCCCGAAATGACGACGCCGGGAATGACGGCGCCATCCGGGATCAACCGGGCGCGCTCCGGGGAATATGGAACAGTCTCTTTTTCGGTCATGTACCAGCGCGCGCCTTCGCTCTCGCCGTGGTTCGGGTCAAGATCGATGTGGCCGAGCGCCGCGGTCATTGCGTTGAAATCGTTCGGCAAGCGTCGCGGCAGAACCCCATTCGCATAGTCGTTCGGCTGCGATGTCGTGGAGTTGTTGCTGTAACTGGCAGTGCCCGGATCTGGCGCGAAGCCGCCGCGATAAGGCGCGAGCCCCGCCTGCTGTGCCGGCGTGGCCTTGGCCGCCGGACCAAAATAGTCGTCATCGCAGTGATGCGATGCGTTGGTGCTGGTCGCCTTCCATTCCCAGACATCGGCAAAAAGTCCGTCCTGCATCGTGTAATGCAAACCCTGTCCGGAGCGTGCGGGCGGCTCGTCGGGCAGCGGTGTGGCGCCGGCATGGAACGTCGTGTCGCCGGCAAGGATTGTGTGCAGGCGTGTCAACAAAACGGCGAACTTGTCTTCGTTGTAGGCGTGTTCATTGCCGGTTTCGTAACCGTCGTGGAGCAGTTGCCAGCCGTCCCCCGACTTTCGCAGCGGCAGTTGCTTCAGCGAGCGCGTCGGATCATCCCAAATGAACAGAAAATAGGCGCGTGATCCGTCATGTACGGCCCGGATTGAAACCGTCGTTTCGCCGGTTCCGTCAAAGTTTCCGCCATGATCAGTGGCGACATGGAGCGCGGGAATTGTCCGCCAGACCGGATCGGAAGTCTCGCCGTCAATTACGGGAACGGCCGACGGATCGACGCGATAGATGTATAGCGTGTCGATGACTTGTCGTTCGGACGTGATCATGAAAATCATGGTCAGACCGGCGGCCGCGCAGGCCACCGCGAACGGCATCAACTGAATCATTGAACCTTTATTCGGTGTGCCGGACGAACTGGTGCGCCGCGCCGTCTGCGCTTGCGCCGCAGGTCCGCTCGCTTTCAAAGGCGCGCCCCGGACGTCATTGGCGTCGCCGGCCACCACGAGCTGCCGAGCCAGGCCGTGCGAATGGCTGAGCGCGTGCGCTAAAGGCGCCTGGCGCGGTGCCGGTCGCTGGCTGATCTGCTCATCGAGCATGGCGAGTATTTCGCCGATGTCGAATGGCGGTGGCGGCGGGACGAGGCCCCCAGGACGGAATATCCGCAGCAATTGCGCGGCGCCGTCGTGACGCCACTGCGCGAAAATATGCAGGACGATATAGCCCAGAATGAACCACATTCCGAACCAGTGCATCTGCACAACGAGGCTGCCGGCGGGCCCTAGATACAGCAGGACGCCCGTCGTCACCTGCATCACAAGCACCAGAAACAGCAGCCAATAAAGCGCGATGTTGATGGCGCCCCATCTGGCGTATCGACGGCCGAACAGCCCCCGCAGCCGCACGCCATCAAGACGAAGACGCGGCCAAAGGCGGGCGCGCCAGACATAAACGACGTAGGCGACACTGATTCCGGTGAGCAGCGCCGCGGATTGCAGATGCTCGGTCCACACTGCGGCTTTGGGAAGGAAAAAATCGAAGACGTCGAGCCACTCGTGTCCGGGCGTTTCGGTCGCGATCCTCAGTCCCGTGGCAACGGCGACCACGATAGACGCGGCCAACGCCCAGTGAAAAATGATGGTGCCATAGTCGGTTTTCTTTGCCGGCAGACCTCGCCCCACTTCATACCCCCGAACTGACAAGCATGCATACGGCGCGCGTTCGCTCCTGGACAGATGTTCAGAACCGACGGATCTCGGAGCGCCCGGCTTCGAAATCGGTTCTGCAAGTCGGTGTTGAATTGAATCGCACGACGCCCGCCAATTCGTCGGGAATCAACGAACTCCGGACGAGAATCGCATTGGGATTTAACCCGGCAGCGCCGGTGCCAGAATGCGTTCGCCTAAGCAGCGACGAACCTGTCCGTTTGCCATCGTCCCCCTCCTGTTGGCTAAACAACACAAGCGTAATTCAGATCACGGGTAAAGGTTCCCTGGTATTTTGGGCCGTGGCTTGGCTGAATTGCGAGGCAGTGGGGCAAAATGTGTGATCATTCGCGGGTAGATTGGTGGCGCTGACACAACACTTTGCTCGCCGCCGAGATTTTTTTGATTTTTTGTTGTGGCCCACATGACCACATAATAGTCGTGTGAGGATATTTTCCTTCAGCGCGATCACGACTTAGCGGAAAATATTATTCGCGCTCACGATTTTTCAGATGCGAGAAACGCCGACTTTCCGCCGAAATTCCGTCTGGATTACATAGAAAC
>Ga0335076_10007237_pt1 | contig 11185 bp, 8 predicted proteins | sample Lox_Sample_25_FD_206717 | JGI IMG/M metagenome (GOLD analysis project Ga0335076, IMG submission 206717) | Soil microbial communities from Loxahatchee National Wildlife Refuge, Florida, United States - Lox_Sample_2.5 | ecosystem: Environmental > Terrestrial > Soil > Wetlands | place: USA: Florida... | reverse complement strand
CTCGGGGAATCCGTGGGCGCGCGCCACCGAACAGGAAGTCGAGGAGTTGTTCGCCCCGTACGCGCCGTGGGCAGGACTGGCGGGGCTCCATGCCCTCCGGCTCGGTGGCGGGTCGGCGGCGACCCGGATCGCGGCATAACGCGCCCCGCGCGGCAGGCTTCCGGGTCTCGGGCGACGAAAGACCTAGTGGGTCGACGGGAAACGTTTTGCCCGGAAGGCCGAGGCCGGGGGCCGTCAGGCGAGGACGCAGGATCCGACGCGTAGCAGCGCTACGCGACGATCCGAGGACAAAGCCTGCCGGTCATCCGGGCCGGCATTACGGGTGGAACGTTTCCAGGAGCACCACTAGTCTAGGCGTAACCATGAGCTTCGACCTGCAGGAGACCACCATCCATGGCGGAGACCACCATCCATGGCCACCGGGTCGCGTATCGGATGGCGGGCGAGGGCCCGCCGATCCTGCTGATCCACGGGATCACGGCCTCCTCGGAGGTGTGGGAGCTCGTCGGACCGCGGCTGGCGCGCCACCACACGGTGCTGGCGCCGGACCTGCTCGGGCACGGTCACAGCGCCAAGCCCCGCGGCGACTATTCGATGGGCGCGTTCGCGTCGGGGATCCGGGATCTGGTCCTGTCGCTCGGGCTCGGCCCCGTGACGGTCGCCGGCCATTCGCTCGGTGGCGGGGTGGCGATGCAGTTCGCCTACCAGTTCCCGGAGCGCGTCGAGCGGCTCGGCGCTGGTCTCAAGCGGCGGGCTCGGGCGGCAGGTCAACGGCCTGCTTCGCGCGGCCACCTTCCCCGGCTCGGAGCTCGTACTGCCGGTGCTCGCCGGCCGGCACGTGCTGAGCGCGGGACGAGCCGTCGGGCGGGCGCTCGGGCGGGTCGGCGTGCCGCTCGGGAACGACGCGATCGAAATGGCCCGTGGCCATGCCTCGCTCGGAGATGCGGAGAGCAGGGCCGCGTGCGTCCACACGCTCCGCGCCAGCGCCGACATCGGCGGACAGCGTGTGCAGGCCGTCGACCGCCTGTATCTGGCGGCGGAGTTGCCCCTGTTGATCGTGTGGGGCGCGCGCGATCGCATCATCCCGGTGGGCCACGGCCGGCGCGCGCACGAGCTCCTACCGGGCAGCAGATTCGAGCTGTACGAGCGCGCCGGGCACTTCCCGCATCTCGACGAGCCCGAGCGGTTCGTGGCCACGCTCGAGGACTGGATCGCGACGACCGAGCCAAGCCGAGGCGATGAGGCCCGATTTCGCGCCGCGATTCGCCGAAATGGCGGGCCGGGGTAAATGGTGGGCACCTAGGACGGGGCGCGCGTGGCGACAGTCGGCGGTGGTGGCCGGGTCGGTGGGCCGGGCGGCGGAGGCCGAGGTGTTCGTGGACGCCCGGCGTGGCGGATAACTGCGATCTCGACTTCCCCGCCGGGTCGAACTCCCGTTTTCCGGCCACCACGGCGGCTGATCGGGATCTCGACGTCTGCGCCGGGTCGAGATCCCGTTTTCCCGCCACCATGGCGGCCAACCGCGATCTCGGCGTGCGCGAGCACCGACGCGATGAATTCTTGCCCTGTTTGCGGTCTATCAGGCGATGGCAGCGTTGCCGCCACGTACGGTCACGTTCGCGATCGGGGGCCCGATCGACCGCGAAGACCTGCCGGCGCTGTACGAAAGAGTCTGCACGCTGCTTCGCGGGGCGGCGGCCGACGTGGCGGTCTGCGACGTCGCGGGGGTAGCCGCGGACGCCGTGGCCGTCGACGCGCTCGCTCGGCTTCAGCTCGCCGCGCGGCGCCACGGCTGCCGGATTCGGCTGGAGCACACGTCCGCCGAGCTTCGCGACCTGATCGCGTTCATGGGGCTCGAGGACGTGCTGTCGGTCTAGCGAACCGCGTCTAGGACTCGAGCCGCGGCGGGAGCCCGAACAGCGGGAACAGCCGCTCGGTCGACAGGAAGAACGTCAACTCGACTATCTTGCCGTCGGCGATCTCGAGCACCTGGAGCGCCCACGGGTCGTAGCCGCTCCCCGAGTCGCTCGGCTTGTACTGGCCGAACGCGACCGACCCGTTCGCGGTCTCCACCGGGAGCATGCGCGAGCCCTTGCAGCCGATCCCCGGTCCGAACCACCACGCGAAGACGTCGTCGCGGCCCGAGAGCCACATGTCGAACGGCGGCATCGACTGGCTCGCATCCTCGCGGAGCAGCGACGTGAGCGCATCGACGTCGTAGCGCTGGAATGCGTCGACGTAGCGCGCGAGGAGATCCTTATTGGCCTCGTCCATCGGCGCCCCCGCGTCGGTGGCCTCGATGTCGCGCTCCTCGAGCGTCGCGCGGGCACGCTGGAGCGCGCTGTTGACCGAAGCCACGCTCGTCTCGAGCAGCTCCGCGACCTCGCTCGCCTTCCAGCGCAGGACCTCGCACAGGATCAGAACCGCCCGCTGCCGAGCGGGCAGGTTCTGGAGCGCGGCGACGAACGCCAGGCGGATCGTGTCGTGCTGCACAGCCAGCTCGGCCGGATCGCTCTCGCTGCTGACGAGGCTGGTGGGGATCGGCTCGATCCAGGTCACCTCGGGCAACGTGTTCAGGTTCGACTCCACGGGCTCCTGGGCCGGGCCGAAGTCCATCGGTCGTGCCCGCTTCGAGCGGCCGTTCAGCATGTCGAGGCAGACGTTGGTCGCGATCCGGTACAACCACGAGCGCAACGCAGCGCGGCCCTCGAACCGGTCGATCCCCCGCCAGGCCCGCAGGAACGTGTCCTGCACGGCATCCTCGGCCTCGAACGGCGAGCCGAGCATTCGATAGCAGTAGCCGGTCAGCTCGGGACGGTGCTGCTCGAGTTGACGCTCGAGCCCGCCCTGCGCGACCGCGAGTTGCGACTCCTGCACGAGGGTCATCGTAGGGGATCGGTCTTTTTGGGGGCGATCGATATGCGAGCTCTCATCGCGATTGGGCCTCCTTTTCGCGTGCGCCTGACCCCGTAGACCGACGCCGCCACCAAAACTCATCGGTCAGCGAGTTTGGGTTTGTGGCTTTAGAGACCCTGGCCGGCGAGCAGCTCGTTGGTGGAAGCGTCGAGGACCGCGTTCGGGACCGATATCAGGTGGTTGTTGAGCATCCACTGGCCGTACGCGTTCCACTGCGCCGGGTCCTGCCAGCCCCAAGGATCGGCAGGGTTGCTCGGGAAGAAGGCCGGGAGGGTCGCGCGGACACTCGCCAGCTGGAGCTTCGGGTCGAGCCCGGGACTCGCGTGGACCAGGTTGGCGACGGCCGCCTGTGGATTGCGCCGGGTCGACTCGTAGCCCCGCGCCAGCGCCTGCACGAACCGCCGCACTACATCGGGATGGTTGACGATCGTGTTCTTGCGCACGACCACGACGAGCTCGTCGTAGGTGGGGACGCCGACGTCCTCCATGTGGATCACGTTCGGGTGCTTGTGGAGCTGGGCGAGCTCGATCGCCTCGTAGTTCCAGAACGAACCGAGCGTTGCGTCGACGCGGCCCGACAGCATCGCCGGGACCAGGTTGTCGCCGACATTGATCTCCTTGACCGAGCTCGCGGGCACGCCGGCCTTGGCAAGGATGGTCTCGAGGTACGCGTGCTGGTAGGGGATCCCGGCGTCACCGACCTTCTTCCCGCGCAGCTGAGCGGGGCTCGTGATGTGCTTGGAGCCGACCGACACGATCGAGGTGAGCGGCTCCTGGACGATCGCCGCCACCGATACCAGCGGCAACCCCTGGTTGCGCGCGAGCAGCACCTCGGGCTCGTAGGAGATCGCGGCGTCGACCTTCCCCGCCGCCAGCAGCTGGAGCGGGTCGGCCGGGTTGGACGGGATCTGGACGTGCACGTCGAGGTCCGCCTTCGTGAAGTCGCCGTCAGCAAGCGCCTGGTAGATACCGACGTGGTCCGCGTTTGGGAACCAGTCGAGCATCAGCGTGAATTGCTGGGAGCTGCCGGCCGAGCCGGTCACCGACTCCTTCTTCTCACCGCAGCCGGCCAGGGTTGCCGCCAGTATGAGGGCGGCCGCAATCAATGCGGTCAGATGCTTCACCAGGGATGCTCCTCACGCGATCGATAGGCCCAGGGCAGGACGAGGCGCTCGGCCACCGTCAACAACGAGAACAGCGCGATCGCGAACAGAGACAGGATCACGACCGCCGCCACCCCGCGGGCTGCGAGCAGCTGTGGCAGGGACTGGAGGATCACGTATCCAAGACCCGAGTTCGAGCCGTTCCACTCGGCAAACACGGCGCCGATCACGGACACCGCGGCGGCGATCTTCACCCCGGTGAACACGCTCGGAAGGGCCGCGGGCAGTTCGACGTGCCGGAACGTCCGCAGGCGTGAGGCGTCGAAGGTCCGCATCAACTTCAGTAGGTCAGGGTCCACCGCCGCCAGCCCGGCGGTCGTGGTGACCACGATCGAGAAGAACGAGACGAGCGCGATCACCACCAGCTTCGGCAACAGCCCGAATCCAAGCCACAGCACGAGCACGGGCGCGAGGATCACGACCGGCACCGCCTGCGAGGCGACCAACAGGGGATACAAGGCGCGGCGAAGCGTCGGCGAGAAGTGGATAGCGACCGCGAGCACGAACCCGACGGCCGTCGCGACGGCGATCCCGAGCAGCACCTCCTTGGCGGTCACGAGGAAGTTGCTCCACAGCAGCCCGCGGTCGGTGTAGAGCGATTTCGCCACCTGGTGCGGAGCGGGCAGCACCAGCGAAAACGACGAACCGTGAAGGTCGACATAGACCTCCCATATGCCGATCAGCACCACCAGCAGCAGGGCCGCGGGCAGCGCTTGTCCGAGGCGCTTCACGTCTCCACCCCCAGCGCAGCCAGGGCCCGCTCTCGCAGTTCGACGATCGCGCCGTCGGTGCGCTTGCGTGGTCGTGGCAGCGTGACCTCGATCTCGCACACGGCGTGACCCGGGCGAGGCGACATCACGACCACACGGTCGCCGATCATCACCGCTTCCTCGACGTCGTGGGTGACCAGGACCACAGTCCGCGGCTCGCTCTCGAGGACGTGACTGAGCCAGCCCTGCATCTCCTGACGGGTGATTGCGTCGAGCGCCGCAAACGGCTCGTCGAGTGCGAGCACCGGCTTGCCCGCCAGCAGCGTCCGCAGGAACGACACGCGCTGCCGCATCCCGCCAGAGAGCTCCGCCGGCCGGGTCCGCTCGAACCGCCCGAGGCCGAACCGCTCGAGCCACGGCGCGGCGACCTTGCGGGCCTCGTCACGAGCGACGCCACGGGCTCGGAGGGCCAGCCCGGCGTTGTCGATCGCGGTCAGCCACGGCAGCAGCAGATCGCGCTGGGGCATCAGCGCGGCCGGCGCTGCCTGCACGGCTCCGGAATCGGGGGTCTGGAGCCCGCAGATCATCTCGAGCAGCGTGGTTTTGCCGCATCCGCTAGGGCCGACGACCGCCACCACCTCGTGTGCGTCCGCGCGCAGCGACATTCCCGCCAGCGCCTCAACGCGCCCGCGCTTGGTTTCGAAGATTCGACTCACGAGCTCGACCTGAACACCGTCTGCGGCCTTAAGCTCGCGAGGCTCCTTTGGTGGAGCCTCGACCATCTCGGTTGTCGCTCCCTTCGCGGGCATTACCCCACAGGTTCTAAGGGTCAGCGCCAGGCCGCAGGACGCGAAGGGCGCTATCTCAGCCGGCTATTCCCGCCAGCACCCCTGGTTGTCAAATGCGCGATCAATGCTACTCGGCTCGCCGCCGCATCGTCGGCACCGGCGCGGTTCGCTCAATGGTGGAGCGTGTGACGGAACTCTCTCGACAGGCTGCCGACCGCGTTGTGCTGGCCGCTCGCGAGACCGGTCACGCCGAGCAGGGTCACGAATATGCCCGCGAACAGAGCCAGCCCGGCGACCAGAGTCGGCCAGTGTCTCTGCAGCCAATCGCGCGCCGACTCGATGACTGCTCGGGCGTTGTCCCCGGCGACTTCGAGGACGATGATCATCAGAATCAGCGGCAGCACGAACGCCACGTTGTAGAGAGCAAGGGCGATCAGCTGCGAGATCGCGCGCTGACCCGAGCCGACGATCGCAGCGATCGCTGCGAAATAAGGGAAAGCGGTGGGAAGCTCGACGGCGCTGATCGTCACCCCGAGCAGGATCGCCGACTTCCCCTCGGCCGACGGAGACGGGAGCTCGCGCTTGCGCAGACTCCGGCGCTTGACCCATAACACAACGGCCGCGACCAGCATCACCACGCCGGCGATCGTCTCCAGTATGTATTTGGCGGTCGGGTGCGGATGCGGAACCAGGTGGAGCACCACCTGTCCAGGGCCGAGCGCGATCACGGCCCCGCCCACGAAATTGACCGCGAACACCGCGAGCGTGAACTGGATCAAGCTGCTCCGCGCGCGCTCGCCCAGCGCCAGGTAGAGCCCCGGAGCGATCGTGCTCGGGTTCATCGAGTCCGCCAGCCCGATCGAGACGACGATGCCGAATAAGCGCACCACGATGCGGTTTCTCGCAGATCTGGCCGTCGTGGTGGGATCTGACGTCAGATTCGACGCCAGCGTCGGGTGCGTTTAGGCGAAGTTAGCTTCGGTGGCCGGGAGCGAGGGCGAGGTAGCTCTGGCCGGCGTGGATGATGACCGTCTTGTGGTGGACGAAGTCGGTCACCTCGACCGAGTCGGTGATGTCGTGGATGAGTGTCCCGTCGCAGCGATCGGCGACCGTCCACTTGGTGCCGAGCACGGTCGCCGCGCTGTACGTCCCCCTCGTCGTGAACTTGCCGTGGGCGCTCGCGTGGAGTAGCTGGAGCGTGCGGCTGCTCGAGGCCTTCGCCATCGTCGCGTCGGCGGCTGCGTGAATCGTGCAGAGGGAGTAGGAGGGGGCGCCCTTGAATGCCTTCTCGACGATCGTGAGCGTGGTGTATCCCTTGAGCTTGCCCCTGCCGGCTTGGGTGAGCTTGAACACCGCGCCGCCGAAGACACCGTGCTCCTTCCTGTTCTTGCCCACGGAGGCGACGAGCTGCAAGGACCCGTGGAGCGCGTCGATCTGGGTGCCGGTCTTGAGCTGGGTCGCGCCGGTCAGGGGGACGTAGGCGCCCGACCGCGATTTGATGAACACGATCCCGGTCACGGGCGAGGCGTCCTCGCTTTGGCCGAGCAGGGGCGGGGGCGGGGTGGCGGCCGCGGGCGTGGTGAACGTCTGGTCGGCGCCGTAGGTCGTGCCGGCGCTGTTGACCGCGACGAGGCGCTCGTGGTAGAGCGCGCCCGGCAGCAGCCCGCTGAGCGGCACCGAGATGTTGTGCATGCTCGAGTCGGTCCCGACCGGCTGCGGCGCGGTCGATTCGTCGTACAGCGCGGTCGGGTCCCCGGGGCCGCGCTCGCTCGGATCGAGGCCGTACTGGAAGTACGCGTCGGTGGGGGTCCCTTCTGGGTTCACCGACCCTGAGAGCGCCGCGCCGTTGCTGGTCTCACCGGTAGCCGCTCCGCCGATCACCATCGGCGGCGCCGCTGGGTGGACCGTGTAGCTGATCGTCGTGGTTCCGCTCTGGCCGTCCGTGCTGGTGGCGGTGATCGTGTAGGCGTGGGGGCCGGCGGTCGTGGTGTCGAGGGTGCCGGTCCCATCGGTGGCGCCGTTCGAGTCCGTGCACGATTGGATGCCGGGGCCGTTGGGGTCGTCGGTGCAGGTGAAGCTAGTGGGGACGTCCTGGTTGAGGTTGTAGGTCTGGCCGGTTTGTGGGCCCGCGATCTGGGCCGTGGGTGCTCCCGCGACGGTGTAGTCGATCGTGGCGGTGGCGGTCTGGCCGTCGCTGCTGGTCGCGGTGACCGTATAGGTGTGGGGGCCGGCGGTGGTGGTGTTGAGCGTGCCGGTCCCGTCGGTTGCGCCGTTTGAGTCGGTGCACGCCTGGATGCCGGGTCCGTTGGAGTCGTCGGCGCAGTCGAAGGTGGTGGGAACGGTCTGGTTGAGGTTGTAGGTCTGGCCGGTTTGCGGACTCGCGATCTGAGCGGTCGGCGGCCCCTGGTACGTGAACGCATCCGACGACGATGTGGCGCTCGTACCCCCGAGCGACGCGACCGTCACGTCGACGGTGCCGGTGCCGCCGGGTGCGATCGCGGTGATCTGGTCGTCGCCGTCGATCGTGTAGCCCGTGGCGGGCGTCGCGCCGAAGTCGACCGCGGTCGCGTTCGTGAAGTCGGTCCCCGTGATCGTCACGGACGTGCCGCCCGCTGCGGGCCCCGCAGACGGGCTGACGCCGGTCACTGTCGGGGCCGGCACGTAGGCGTAGTACGCGCGCGACCAACTGGTTCGGGCCCACGTCGTCACGGTGGTTCCAGCCCAGGTCACGACGGTCACCCTGACCGTGCCCGTGCCGGCGGGAGCGATCGCGGTGATCTCCGTAGGGCTGTCAACGACGAAGCTCGTGGCGGGCGTGGAACCGAATCTGACCGCCTTCGTGTGCGTGAAGTGGGCGCCGGTGATCGTCACCGTGTTCCCTCCGGCGCTCGGGCCGGAGGACGGGCTGAGGCCAGCGACCGTCGGGCGGTGCCATTCGGTCCACCAATGCCAGTAGCCGTGGTGGTCGATTGGTTGCGCGTTTGCCTGGGGCGCGGTCGCCGCAACGCCGGCGAGCATGCCAACGAGGCCCATACCCAGCACCCAACGACGACCCGAAAGCCGTAATCCCCCAATCAGCCTCAATGTCGATCCCTCGCTCAGCCGCCCCTGTTCATCCGAGGACCCGTCCTCGTCTCGGCCCCCTACCAACGTCTCGACCGAATCGAAACGTGCAGCGAACGGCACTTTATTCCGGCAATGTTGGCGCCGGCTTAATGTCTCCCGGGTGCTTTAGCGAGGTAGCTCTGGCCGGCGTGTAGGACGATCGTCTTGTGGTGGACGAAGTCGTTGACGACGACCGAGTCAGTGATGTCGTGGACGAGCGTGCCGTCGCAGCGGTCGGCAATCGTCCACTTGGTGCCGAGCACCGTGGCGGCGCTGTATTTGCCCTTGGTGCGGAACTTACCGTGGGCGCTCGCGTGGAGCAGTTGGAGGGTCTTGACCGAAGCTGCCATGGCGTCGGCGGCCGCGTGCTTGGTGCAGAGTGAGTAGGAGGGGGCTCCCTTGAACGCGCCCTCGACCAGGGTGAGAGTGACCAGGCCCTTGTTTTTGCCCGTTCGGTCCTGGGTGATCTTGAAGATCGCGCCGCCGAAGGTCCCTTGTTCGGTCTTGTGATTGCCGAGCGACACGACCACTTTGAGCGAGCCGTGGAGCGCGTCGATGACTGCGCCGTTCGGGATCTGGGTCGCGCCGGTCAGAGGGACGAACGCACCGGAGGGCGTCTTGATGAACACGGTTCCCGACACGGGCGAGACATCCGCGCTCTTGCCGAGCACCGGTGGGGGCGGGGCGGCGGCCGCGGGTGTCGTGAACGTCTGGTCGGCGCCATACGTCGTGCCGACGCTGTTGATCGCTACCAGCCTTGCGTGGTACAGCGCGCCAGGGATCAACCCGGTGAGCGCGATGGACACGGCGTGGTTGCTCGAGTCCGAGCCGATCGTCTGCGGCGCGGTCGACTGGTTGTAGAGCGTCGTCGAGCCTCCCGGTCCGCGCTCGCTCAGATCCAGGCCGTACTGTAAGTAGGCCTGGGTTTGGGTGCCCTCAGGGTTCACCAGGCCCGAGAGCGTGGCGCCACCGTTGGTCATGCTCGTGGGCGCCCCGCCGGTCACGACCGGCGGCGAGGATCCCACCGGGCCCGACGCCGATGAGGGCGCGCTGTAAGTGAACCGGTCAGCAGCGCTGGTGGCGCTGGTGCCGCCCGCGGTTGTGACGGTGACGTCGACGGTCCCTGCGCTGGCGGCGGGCGCGGTCGCGGTGATGCTGGTGGCCGTGTCGGCGGTGATGGCGGCGGACGCTGTACCGAACTTCACGGCGGTTGCTCCGGTGAGGCTCGTTCCGGTGATCGCGACAGACGTGCCGCCGCCAGTCGGTCCGGCAGTCGGGCTCACGCTCGTGACGGTTGGGACGGACGCGTATGTGTATCGGTCGGCGGTGTCCGTCGGGCTGGTGCCGCCGGAGGTGGTGACGGTGATGTCGACAGTCCCGGCGCTGCCGGCCGGGGCGGTCGCCGTGATGCTCGTGGCGGTGTCGGCGGTGATGGTCGCCGATGTGGTCCCGAACTTGACCGCGGTGGCGCCCGCGAGATTGGCCCCGGCGATCGTTACCTTCGTGCCGCCGGCGGTGGGTCCTGCTGTCGGGGTGATGCTCGTCACCACGGGGCCGGTCACGTATGCATAGTTGTCCGCTGCGCTGGTGGCGCTCGTCCCGCCGGCGGTGGTGACGGTGGTGTCGACGGTCCCGGCGGCGTGGGCGGGTGCGGTGGCGGTGATGCTGGTGGCGGTGTCGGTGTTGATGGTTGCTGACGTGGTGCCGAACTTGACCGCGGTAGCGCCCGCCAAGTTGGTGCCGGTAATCGTGACGCTGGTTCCGCCTGTCGTCGGTCCGGCGGGCGGGTTGACCTGCGTGACCGTTGGTGGCGGCGGCGCGATAGTGGCCGAGTCCGTTACGGCTGTGCTGCCCTGGCTGGTCCCGACCGACGTTATCGTCACGGTAATCGAATACGGTCCAGCGGCGGCGTACGTGTGGTTGCCGCTGACCGTGAAGCTGCCGCTGGCTCCGGCGATGGCTCCGGCCGATGTGCCGCCATCGCCCCAGTTGATCGTTGCCGAGTAAGCGCTCGCGGTGGCGCTCGTGTTCGGGTCGGTGATCGTCGCGACGGTGCCGCTGACCGATGAGCCGGCTATGCCGTTGAACGAGAACCCGCCGGCGGGGACGGTGTCGTTGATCACGGTGTTCCAGGAGAAGCTCGTTGACTGGCCGGCGGCGAGGCCAGGAACCGACCATTCGATCCCAGTGGCGTTGTCAGCGTTGGTCGCGCAGCCCGTGCATGCGCCTGGGAATGCCATTGCGAGATCACCCCAGACCGTCGTGGGCGTCGACTCGATCCAGCTGTCGCCCGACGTGGTCGCGGTGAACTCCTCGATTGGCTGGCTGTTCGTTGCCGTTGCCGTGAGGCTGCAGGCCACGCCGGTCTGGAGGGCACCGAGCGGCGGCTCTGCGATACCGAAGCCGTTGGTCGATCCTCGCAGCTGACAGTCGGCCGCGTGGTACAGCGTGCCCTGGGCGACCTGGTTGACGCTGCTGATGTTCTGCAGCGTTACTTGTGTGG
>Ga0335076_10007235_pt1 | contig 11186 bp, 9 predicted proteins | sample Lox_Sample_25_FD_206717 | JGI IMG/M metagenome (GOLD analysis project Ga0335076, IMG submission 206717) | Soil microbial communities from Loxahatchee National Wildlife Refuge, Florida, United States - Lox_Sample_2.5 | ecosystem: Environmental > Terrestrial > Soil > Wetlands | place: USA: Florida... | reverse complement strand
GACGCGGCCAGCGCTCCCAGCGCCGCAACGGTGTCCTCGACGAGGACGATCGGACCGATGCCCGGGCCGGGATCCGTCGTTCGCGACACGAGCGCCGCGGCGGCGCCGCGCGCGAAGGCGTCGGCGACGAAGCGATGACCGTCGGTTCGATCGCCCTCGATCGCCACGAAGAGATCGCCCGGGCGGGCCCGCCGGCTGTCGATGCACGCGCCGCGGATCACGGCGGCGCCGGCGGCCGTGGCGTTCGAGAGCGTCCCACCGACGGCCGCGACCACGTCGGCCAGAGGTCGGGCCTTCATGCTCGGCGTCCCGCCGATCCCCCGGCCTCGAGCTCCTCCCGGACCACCTCGCGGTCGTCGAACGGAACGGTCCGATCGGCGAACTGCTGCCCCGTCTCGTGGCCCTTGCCGGCGACGACGACCACATCGCCCGGACGAGCCCCCGCGAGCGCCAGCCCGATCGCCGCGCGGCGGTCGGGCTCGACGGCGAACGAACCGCCGCCGGCCTCGGCGCCCACGCGGATCTGGTCGATGATCGCGAGGGGATCCTCCGACCGCGGGTTGTCGCTGGTGATCACGCTGAGGTCGGCCAGCTCGGTGGCGAGCCGCCCCATCTGCGGCCGCTTCCCGCGGTCGCGGTCGCCGCCGCAGCCGAACACGACGATGACGCGGCCGCCGCTCGCCAGCTCGCGCACGGCGCGCAGGACGTTCTCCAGGCTGTCGGGGGTGTGCGCGTAGTCGACGACGACCGTGAACGGCTGCCCCGCATCCACGGCCTCGAGCCGGCCGGGCACGCCCGCGAGTGCCTCGATCCCCCGGGCGATCGCCTCGTCGGGGAGTTCGAGGAGGCGGGCGGCCACGACCGCGCCGAGACAGTTCATCGCGTTGTACGGCCCGCGCAGGTGCGACCGGACGGCCAGGTCGCCGACGCGGAACGACAACCCTTCGGCGTCGAGGACCACGTCCGTCGCGACGGTGTCGGCCCGGGTCGCACGGATACCGAACGTCGTCGTCGGCACGCTCGACAACGAGGCGAGCCGTTCGCCCTCCGGGGTGTCGACGTTGACCGCCGCGGTTCGGCTGAGCGCGTCCGTGAACAGCCGGGCCTTCGCCCGGAAGTACGCCTCCATGGTGCCGTGGTAGTCCAGGTGATCCTGCGACAGGTTGGTGAACAGCCCGCACGCGTAGCGCGTCCCGTCGACCCGGTGCTGGTCGAGCCCGTGCGACGACACCTCCATCGTGGCCGCGCGCACCCCCGAGGCCGCCATGCGGGCGAGCACCCGCTGGAGATCGCACGCCTCCGGCGTGGTCCGCTCGAAGGGCACGTGCTCGCCGGCGATCCGGACGCCCGTCGTCCCGATCACGCCGGGAGTCGCTCCGGCGGCGTCGAAGATCGATTCCAACAGGTACGTGGTGGTCGTCTTCCCGTTCGTCCCCGTCACACCCACGACGGGGAACCGCTCGGACGGGTTTCCGAAGAATGCGGCCGACATCGGGCCCATCGCCTCGCGCACGGAGTCGACGAGGACCTGCGCGCAGCGCACCGGCACCTCGCGCTCGACGACGACGGCTGCCGCCCCCGAGGCCTCGGCGGCGGGCGCGAACTCGTGACCGTCGACGTGATCGCCGCGGACGCAGAAGAACAACGCGCCGGGCGTGACGTCGCTCGAACGGTACGTGACGTCGGTGACGCGCACGGCGGGATCGCCGCGCACCGACGCGTTCGGTGCCGCGGCAGCGATGTCGGCGAGCGAGAGCGCGCCGGTCGGTTGCGGATCGGTGCGCGGGGCCACGTCGTGGATGTCGATCGGGCTTCGTACGCTGGGCCCTTCGCCGATCGGCGTCGTGGCCCAAGCGTGCGGCGAGCTTAGCATGGCCCGGTTCACCCTAGCCCGGACTGACGGCGTGAGGGGGGATGGGTGGTTGCGCCGCCGGAGGGATCCGGAGTCGAGCCAGGGCGAACCGGGCCACGTCCTTGAACAGCGGGGCCGCTGCGACCCCGCCGTAGATCGTCGATGGATCGTCGATCACCGCCGCGACCACGAGCGCGGGATGCGCCGCGGGCGCGAAGCCGATGAACGACGCCACGTACTTCTTGGTGTAGCCGGGGCGATTCTGTCGCGGGATGCGCGCCGTTCCCGTCTTCCCCGCGACCCAGTACCCGGGAATCTGCGCCTTCACGCCCGTTCCGACGTCGACCGCGTAGGCGAGCATGCGCGTCACGGCGTCGGCGGTGCGCGTGGACACGACCCGTCGCGTCTCCGGCGCGGGTGCGGGCTGCAGCTTTCCGTTCGCGTCCACCGTCCCGCGAACGAGCCGCGGCTGCACCCACACGCCGCCGTTGGCGATCGTCGCGTACACCGACGCCATCTGCAACGGGGTGACCGCCAGCCCCTGACCGAACGCCATCGTCGCGAGGCTCACGCCCGACCAGGTGTCGACGGGCGGAAGGATGCCCCCCGACTCGCCCGGAAACCCCGTCCCGGTGGTGCGGCCGAAGCCGAAGCGGGTGAGGTAGCGATAGAAACGGTCCGCGCCGAGCGTGTCGGCGACCTTGACCGCGCCGATGTTGCTCGAGTAGGCGAGAATGTCGGACAGCGTCATCTGCTCGACCGGGTGCGTCTCGTCGTCGTGGATGACGGCGTCGTAGACACGGAGTTGGTCGGGCACCGAGAATCGCTCCCGCATCCCCACCGTGTGCTCCTGAAGGGCCGACGCGAGCGTGATCACCTTGTTGACCGACCCCGGCTCGTACACGTCGGTGACCGCGCGGTTGCGCAGGTAGTTCGGATTGGCTTCGGCGAAGGTGTTGGGGTCGAACCATGGATACGTCGCCATCGCCAGGATGTCTCCCGAGTGTGGGTCCATGACGATGACGCTCCCGCCCGAGCCCCCGTTGCTTCGGACGGCCTGGGCGAGCGCCTCCTGCGCCTGGTACTGGATGTCGCGGTCGATGGTCAGGACGAGGTCGTCGCCGGGAACCGGCGGCGTCGAGGACGACCCGGCCTGCGGAATCAGCGTCCCGTCGGGGTCCTCCTGGACCACCTCGTTCCCGGCCCGCCCCGCAAGCAGCTGCTGGTACTGGCGCTCCAGGCCCGCGAGCCCTGTGCCGTCCACGCCGACGAACCCCAGGACCTGCGGCGCGAGCGCGCCCGCCGGATAGTAGCGGCGCGTGTCGGCGGTGAAGCCGATGCCGGCGAGCCCAGCCTGCTGCAGGCGCGAGGCCATGCTCAGCGAAACACCGCGCTCGACGTAGACGAAGTGGAGCGCGTTGCCGTGCGCGTCGGTCTTCGTCGCCAGCAGGTGCCGGAGCGGCGCGACCTTGGCCCCCAGCACGCTCGCGATGGTCCGGGCCTCGGCCGCGGCGTCGGACACCAGCTGCGGATCCGCGTAGACGTCCTTGGCGGGCAGGGACATCGCGAGCTCGGTCCCGGCGTCGTCGAAGATCGTGCCCCGAGGCGCGGGGAGCGTGAGGTCGCGGACCCGCTGATCCACGGCCATCGACGCGAGTGCGTTCGCGTCCCGCACCTGGAGCACCACCAGCCGCGTGAGGATCGTCGCCAGGCCGAGGGCCGCGACCACGAACATGGCGACGACCCGATGCGCCGGACCCTGGTGCTCGCCCGCGTGCTTCCCGTGGGGGGCGTGCAGGCTGTGCGCGTGCCGGCCGTGCGCCTCGTGCTTGCCTCGTGGCGTCCGCGACCCGTGCGCCTCGTGCTTGCCGTGCGTCACGTGCCCTCCCCGATCACCGGCTTCAGCGCGGCCGACGGAGGCACCACTGCGCGAGCCGACTTCGACGCGGCGGGGGTCAGGCCCGGAACGCGGAGCGTCTGCACCTGCGAGGCGTCGGGCAGAACCATTCCCTGACGACGGGCCGCGGCCGCGATGCGCGCGGGCGCCGACAGCGACGCGGTCTGGGCTTTCAGCTGTCCGTATTGCAGCTGCAGTGTGTGCGTGCGCGCCTGCAGGTCCTGCATGCGAAACGACGTCTGCGACACGAGCGCCTGCAACGTCACGATGCCGACCAGCAGGCCGGCGATCATCATTCCGGACAGGATCAGCAGCGGCGCGCGGCTGCGGCGCGGGCGGCGCGCCGGCTTCACGACGCGCAGCTGCGCCTTCCGGGGGCGCTTCGTCCGCGAAGTGGACGGGGAGACCGGACGCCCGGGCGCGCGCGGCGAGGGGTTCGTGCGCTCACGCGCGGGAACCGTCGAACGCTTCCGGCTCGGAGCCGGGGGCTTTCGCGGAGGCGCCGAGGGGCGCGTGCGTACCGGCGCCTTGGCGGGGAGCGCGCTCACGCGGCCTCCTCTCCTCCGACCCGCTCGGCCGCGCGCAGCTTGGCACTGCGGGCGCGGGGGTTGCGAGCGGCTTCCGCCGACGACGGCCGCACCGGCTTCCTGGTGAGCGTCGTCAGCGATTCGGCTCCCACGAGGAACCGTTTGACGATGCGGTCCTCCAGCGAGTGATACGAGATGACGGCAATCCTGCCGCCCGGCTCGAGGAGACTCGCCGCCTGGGGAAGGGAGGCGGCGAGCTCCTCGAGCTCGTCGTTGACCTCGATGCGGATCGCCTGAAAGGTCTTGCGGGCGGGGTGCGGTCCCCCGCGGCGCCGCGGCACGGCGCCCGCCACGATCGCGGAGAGCTGAGCGGTCGTCTCGATCGGCGCGCGGCCGCGAGCGCGAACGACGGCGGCGGCGATCCTGCGCGCGTAACGGTCACCGCCGTACTCAAAGATGACGCGCGCCAGCTCTTGCTCCGGGTAGGAGTCGACGACGTCGCGAGCCGAGCGCGCGCCCTCGCCCATGCGCATGTCGAGGGGCGCGTCGCCTCGGTACGAGAATCCCCGCTCCGCCGTGTCGAGCTGCATCGAGGAAACGCCGAGGTCGAACAGCACGCCCCCGACGCTCGAGATCCCCTCGGCGCGCAGCGCATCGGCCAGGTGCGAGAAGCGCTCGTGGAGGGTGCGGAAGCGCGCCCCGAACCGCCGGAGCCGGGACGTCGCCAGCGCGAGCGCGGCCGGGTCGCGATCCACCCCGACCACGGTTTCCACGCCCGCATCGAGAAGGGCCTCCGCGTGCCCCCCCGCACCCACCGTCGCGTCGACCACCATCGACCGCCCCTCCAACAGTCCAACCACCTCGGTCACCAGGACCGGAACGTGCGACTCGAACTCAGGCAAGGAATCGCACGGCGAGCAGCCCCACGCCGAGGTAGGCCAGGAGCGTGCCCGCCATGAGCGCGATCAGCGACACGCTCTGCCGAAACTCTCGAAACAGGGACTCCCGTCCGTTCATCCCGCTCCTCCCCTTCCTCACGCGTCGGGGTCCAGTGCCCCGCTCGCGTACGCCCCGCCGTGGGACTGCTCGTAGCGGTCCCACGTCTCGCGGGACCAGATCTCCAGTCGGTCGGAGACGCCGATCACGAGCACCTCGCGCCCGATCCCGACCGCCGCACGCAGCTTCTGAGGAATCACCAGCCGCCCCTGGCCGTCCAGGTCCGCCCGCTCGGCGTTGCCGAAGAACATGCGGGCGTACGCCCGGGCGTGCTGTCCGTTGAGAGGGCGTGACCTGACCTCCACGCTCCGCTGCTCCCATTCCTCTTTTGGGAAGGCGAAGAGGCAGCCGTCCTGGCCGAGCGTCAGGTACACGCCGTCGGCGAAGGGGTCGCGGAACTTCGCCGGCAAGGCGATCCGCCCCTTCGTGTCGAGCTGGTACCGGTGCTGACCAAGCAGCTCCGCCACCCTTCCCCTCCTCCTCCACTGCGTGCCACGTTTATGCCACTCACACTCCACCAGGTCAAGGCAACTAACGGAATTACAGGCAGTGGATTTCCGATGGGAAGGAGTGGAACGACGGCCGCCGACGTGGAAATCCATTGGCGTGAAAGGGAAACGGCTATCGAGTCGCACAGACGTTCGGGCGCGAGGGAGTCACGCGCGGGTGCGGCGCAACCTCGACCGCTGATCGGGGGCGCAGCGAAACGACCCGGCGGAACGACCTAGAGGAACGGCTCCCACTCGGGCTCGACCCGCCCGATGGACAGCCTGAACACGTCCTTCGGAGCAGCGGGCCGGCGCCCGAGCTTCAGCCCGGTCTCCGCCAACGTCCGGTTCTCCTTGCGCGAGTTGCAGCGGCGGCAGGCCGCCACCACGTTGTCCCAGGCGTGGGCGCCGCCCCTGGACCTGGGCATGACGTGGTCCACGTTCTCGGCGGGAGCTCCGCAGTACTGGCACGTCCAGTCGTCGCGGGCGAAGACCCCTCGCCTGGTGAGCGCGGCGTGGGCCCGGTACGGGACGTTCACGAAGTAGCGGAGGCGGACGACCGCGGGGGCCGGGATCTCAAGTCGTTCCGAGCGGAATACAACGCCGTTCGACGCCAGCACGACGGCCTTCTCCTTCATGACGAGCACGACGGCTCTGCGTGCTGCTACAACGGCGAGGGGCTGATGCGTGGAGTTCAGAACAAGCGATCTGGGCACGTCCTCACCTGGCGGCGAGTATACCGGCCGCCCTCAGCCACGTTGACGACAACGCCACACTTGGGCACTTGACGAAACGGACTTACACGCGTGTAATTCTATGTAAGGGGAAGGCGGTGAGCCGAACCGTCCGAAGAATGAAGGACGCCCAGCCGAGTCCGTCCCACACGCGCGGACTCGGCGAACTCACGACATAGGGGCCGCGCGGGGCGTCCGAAGCATGAAGGAAGGACGGCCGCCGCCTTCCCCGCCTCGCTCGGACCCGGCCCGGAGACCCGCTTCAGGGTCCGGACGAAACCCCAGGGGCCCGCGCCGCGTATACAACGGTAAAATCGACGCAGGTCCGACCGCTCGCGGGGAGCCCGTGGAAGCTCGTCAACCAGCAGATTGGGAGCAGTTCGCCGCCTCCTTCACCGCTCTGTCCAAGAACGTTGAGACGGTCGTCCAGGGGAAGGCAGCCGAGGTCAAGCTCGCCCTCGTGACCCTGGTGGCCGAGGGGCACCTGCTCATCGAGGACGTCCCGGGCGTCGGCAAGACGATGCTCGCCAAGACCATCGCCCGGTCGATCGACTGCTCGTTCCGGCGGATCCAGTTCACCCCCGACCTCCTGCCCATGGACGTCACGGGTGTGAACGTCTACAACCAGGAGCGGGGCGACTTCGAGTTCAAGCCGGGGGCCGTGTTCGCGAACATCGTGCTCGCCGACGAGATCAACCGGGCCAGCCCGAAGACGCAGTCGGCGCTGCTCGAGAGCATGGAGGAGCGCCAGGTCACCGTCGACGGCGAGACCTACCACATGGGCACGCCGTTCATGGTCATCGCCACACAGAACCCCATCGAGCACGAGGGGACGTATCCCCTTCCGGAGGCCCAGCTCGACCGGTTCATGATGCGGCTGTCCCTCGGGTATCCGAATGCCGAGTCGGAGGCCGCGATCCTGTCGACCCACGGGGTCATCTCGAGCCTCGGTGACATCGAGCCGGTCACCGACGCGCTCGGCTTCTCGCAGCTGATCGAGATGGCCCGCGGCGTCTTCGTCGCCGACGCCATCCGCGCCTACATCGTCTCGCTGGCGGACGCGAGCCGGCGCCACCCCGAGCTCTACCTCGGGACCAGCCCGCGCGCGTCGATCATGCTGCTGCGGGCGAGCCGCGCGCTGGCCGCCGCCGAGGGGCGCGACTTCGTCACGCCGGACGACGTGAAGACGCTGGTGGGACCCATCCTGAGCCACCGCCTGATCGTCTCGGCCGACGCAGCGATGAACGGGCGTACGAGCGAGTCCATCCTGACCGAGCTCCTGAACGAGGTAGCGGTTCCCGTTCGCGGGAAGACCTGATGCCCACCCGCCGCGGCTGGATGACGTTCGCCGCCGGCCTGGTCATGTGGCTGATCGCCCGGCTGATCGGCTCCACCGACCTGCACATGCTCGCCGCCGGCGTGACGGCGCTCCCCTGGCTCGCGACGGCGCTCGTGCGGTTCTCGCCGTCCAGCCTCGAGGTGCACCGGCATCTGTCCGCGTTCCGCGTGAACCCGGGAACGCGCATCGACGTGGCGCTCACCGTGGAGAACCTCGGCCGTCTCACCACCTCGTTCCTGCTGCTGGAGGACGCCGTCCCGAGCGGCCTCGGCGTCACTGCGCGACTGGTGGTCGCCGGCATCCCGCCGCGTTGCCAGCAGACGGCCCGCTACAAGCTGACCTGCCGGCAGCGCGGCCGGTACATGATCGGACCCCTCACGATCCACCTGACCGACCCCTTCGGCCTCGCGCGCGTGCGCACCGAGGCGCCCGCTCGCAGCGAGGTCATCGTCTACCCGGAGATCGAACAGATCTCGGCCGCGGGCCTGGTCACGCAAGGAGCCGGGACGGGCGAGGCGGCCGTCCGGCACCTGCACCGTTCGGCCGCGGAGTTCTACACGATGCGCGAATACGTCGAAGGTGACGACCTTCGCCGAATCCACTGGCCGAGCGTGGCCCGGACGGGGACGCTCATGATCCGCCAGGACGAGTCGACGCGGCGCTCCGCCGCGACGTTGTTCCTGGACACGCGCCAGTCCTCGCTCGGCGCGTTCGGCTCGCCCGGCTTCGAGCGCGGCGTCTCGATCGCGGCCTCGCTCGGACGCGCGCTGTCCCGCACCGGGTTCACGCTGCGGTTCGCGATGATCGAGCATCCGCCGCTGCCGGTCGCCGAGGAGAACCTGCTCGACCTGCTGGCCGGCATCGTCCCGTCGCGCGCGCGGACGCTCGCCCCCTCGCTCGGCAACCTTCGCGCCGCGTCGCTCTCCGAGAGCACGCTGGCCCTCATCTCGGGGCCGCCGCTCGGCGTGGAGACGGCGCTCCTGTCTCGGATCGGAACCACGTTCGCGCGCAAGATCGCCGTGTTCGTCTACCCCATCAACCTCTCCACCGCCACCCTCGACGTCGCGACCGAGCTCGAGGGCCGGGCGACCGCCGCCCGGGCGTCCCTGCAGCGCGCAGGCTGGGACGTCTACATCGTTCACCCCGAAGGGAGGCTCACCGACGTATGGCGACTGAAGCGGTCCGGGAAGCTCCGGACGGTCGCGCCATCCTCCTGACGGGCCTCCTGGCCCTGGTGATGATCGCGGCCGCGGCGTTCGGCCGCGTCTACCAGGGGTCGGCGACGTCCCTGCGGCTGGCGCTCGTCGCCGCCGTCGCGGTGCTCCTGGCGGCGGCCTTCGAACGACGCAATCTGGCGCTCGCCACGCTGGTGAGCGCCGCCGGACTCGTCGTCCTGGGGTCGCTGCTGGTGTTCCCGTCCACGACGTGGTTCGGCCTCCCCACCGCGCAGACGCTGCGCGCCGCCGGGTCGGCCTTCGCGTCGGTCGCCCGGACCTCGAACTCGCAGGTCGCGCCCGCGGCACCGCTTCCCCCGCTGTTGGTGGCGGGCGTCACGGCGGCCTGGACGGCCGCATACGCGGCCCACGCCCTCGCGGTCCGGGCGCGCAGCCCGCTGCTCGCGATCGCGCCTCCCGCCGCGCTCATGGTCTTCGCCGGCGTGGTGATGGGCGACGGCGCGCGCCCGGCTTACATGTTCGTGTTCGTCGCGGCCGCCCTCACCGTCATGTTCGGCGACGGACTCCGCCGGGTGGGGTCGTGGGGACCGGTCAGTGTGTGGCACGAGCGAAGCACCATCCGGTCGGGCGGAGGTCCGACCGCGCGCGCGGCCATCCGCATCGGCATCGGCTGTCTCGTCGTGGCCATCATCACGCCGTGGCTGCTGCCGGGGTTCGGGGCCAAGGGGCTTTTCTCCGTGCACGGCGGGCTCGCGGCGACGGTGTCGATCGACCCGATCGTCGACATCCGGCCCCGGCTGCTGCACAACCCGGCGCTGCAGGTGTTCACCGTGGACGCCAAAGGGCCCGCCTACTGGCGATTCCTGACCCTGGACACGTTCAACGGACAGTTGTGGACGTACTCGCCGTCGGCGACGTCGGGGGGCTATCCGGTGGACGGGATTCTTCGCGACGTCGCCCCGAGCCTGCCCTGCGTGAATCCGCAGACGACGCAGCCGACCGAGGTCACGAACGTCCCGAGGACGTGTCCGGCGGGGTTCCCGGACAAGGGTCCGACGGTCCTCATGCTGCGCCAGACGTACGACTTCGGGCCGTACACGCAGCAGTGGCTTCCCGCCGCCTCGCAGCCCGAGTTCATCAGCCTGTCCGGCGACTCGATCCGCTTCGACCCGCAGAGCGACTCGATCGAGCTTCCCGACGGCTCGTACAAAGGGCTCGTCTACCAGACCACGTCGATGGAGATCATCCCGACGCCGGCCGAGCTGAACGCGATCCCGACGCTGCAGACCCCGCTGAACCCGGACTGGCAGCACGAGCTGCTGCTGCCGACCGACCTCCCCCCGCAGATCGGCGCGATCGCCCGGCGGGTGACGGCGAACGCCACGACGCCCTACGCGAAGGTCATGGCCATCCAGGAGTGGTTGCGGTCGAACTTCACCTACGACCTGCACGTGCCGCCCCCGCGCAGCGCCAACGACCTCCTCTACTTCCTGACGAAGTCGCACCGGGGGTACTGCGAGCAGTTCGCCGGGACCATGGCCGTCATGCTCCGGACGCTGGGGATACCCGCCCGGGTCGCGCTCGGCTTCACCCCGGGCAACTACGACACCGTGGCGGGCGACTACCGTGTGAACACGCAGGACTCCCACGCCTGGGTCGAGGTCGAGTTCCCGCAATACGGGTGGCTGGCCTTCGAGCCCACGCCCACCAGGGACAACCCGATCGCCTCCGCCTACGACGTGCCGCCGTCCGTCGGCGGCGGCCAGACCTGCGCACCGGGCGACACGGCGTGCGCGGCCCCGCCCGGCCAGGGCGGGCGGGCCGGCGGCCGGGTGGGAGGCTTCAGCGGCCCCGGCGAGCGCCTGCGCCACGAGCGCAACGGCGGCGGAGCGGCGCCGTTCGTCGCCCCCCCGAAGCCCGTGCCGCTGTCCTCACGAATTCGCCATGCGGCCCTGATGGCGCTGGCCTTCGCGCTGGCGGCCGCGCTGCTGCTGATCCCGCCGGCCAAGGCGGCCCGGCGGCGGTTGCGTCTTCGCGCCGGCGATCCGGGTGCGAGAACGCTCGGTGCGTTCCAGACGTTCGCGGACCGGGCGGCCGACGTCGGGTACGGCCGACATCCCTCCGAGACGCCGGCCGAATACGCGCGACGGATCGGCGCCGCGTTCCCGGAAGCAGGTC
>Ga0335076_10007234_pt1 | contig 11186 bp, 10 predicted proteins | sample Lox_Sample_25_FD_206717 | JGI IMG/M metagenome (GOLD analysis project Ga0335076, IMG submission 206717) | Soil microbial communities from Loxahatchee National Wildlife Refuge, Florida, United States - Lox_Sample_2.5 | ecosystem: Environmental > Terrestrial > Soil > Wetlands | place: USA... | reverse complement strand
GCGGGCGCGGCCTTCGCCGCGGACGGGCGCTCGGTGAACAACGCGCTCGGCTTCCCGGGGATCTTCCGCGGCGCGCTCGAGGCGCGCGCGCGCAAGATCGACGACTCGATGAAGATCGCGGCGGCGCGCGTGATCGCGCAGTTCGCAGAGGCGGGCGAGCTCGTGCCCAGCATCCTGCACCCCGACGTACACCACGCGGTAGCGGAGGCCGTCGAGGAAGCGGCGCTCGCGTCGGCTGCGGCGCGCGGCGGAGCGGAGCCCACGTGAGCCGCCGGCGGGTCGCCGCCCTGCTCTTCCTGGCCGCGGTCTCCGCGGCGCCGACGCCCGCGAAGAACCCGGCGCCCGCGCCGCTGCCGACGAAGCCCAGCGACACGGCGCCGAAGAAGACCGTCGAGAAGCCGCCCGAGCTGCTCCTCTCGATCGAATCGCCGGCGAACAACCAGGTGATCGGCGATCCCTCCGGCATGGCGTTCATGTCGGGCAAGGCGCTGGCGCTCTACGGCGAGTACCAGACGTTCGACATCGTGTTCGTGGTCGACACGTCCGAGAGCACGGCAGAGCCTTCGGGCGCAGACATCGACGGCAACGGCGTGGTCGGCGAGCGCCGCGGCGCGAAGTACCTGTCGGTGCTCGGGCGCTTCCTGCCGCTGCCGAACTCGGACGACGGCGACAGCGTGCTCGCGGCCGAGATCGCGGGCTGCCGCGTGCTGCTCTCGCAGCTCGACCCGCGTACGACACGCGTCGGTGTCGTCGCGTTCGCGGGCGACAACGACGCGCTCACGCCCGATGCCTACACCGAGGTGCCGCTCACGACCGACTACGCGAAGGTCGAGCGCGGCCTCGACGCCATCTACCGCCGCGGCCCGAAGGGCATGACGAACATGGTGTCGGCCGTGAACCTGGCTACCATCGAGCTGCTCGGCACGCAGAGCGCGTACAGCACGAAGCGCGACGGCTCGCGCCGCGTGATCATGTTCCTCACCGACGGCTTCCCGACCCTGCCGCTGGAGAACTCCGAGCTGCAGAACGCCAAGATGGCCATCCAGCAGGCCGTGCGCGCGGCGAAGTTCGACATCCGCATCGACACGTTCGCCATCGGCGAGGAAGCGCTGTCGCAGCCCGTCGTGGTGGTCGAGATGGCGCGCGTGTCGAACGGCGTGTTCACCCCGGTGCGCAACCCGAAGGACCTGCGCGCGGTGTTCGAGGACGTCAGCTTCTCGTCGATCGAGCGGCTCGAGGTGCGCAACAAGACCACGAGCAAGATGGCCGACTACGTGATCCCGAACCCCGACGGCACGTTCTCGGCACTCGTCGGCATGAGCGAGGGCAAGAACACGCTCGAGGTGTACGCGCGCTCCACCGATGGCACCGAGGGCCGCCGCGAGGTGACGGTCAACTTCCTCGCGGGCGCGCAGGCGCAGGAGCTCTCGGCGCGCGAGCTCGCGCAGCGGAACCGCCTGCTCGAGAACCGGCTGCTCGACCTGCAGCGGCGCAACGTCGAGATCCAGGCCGAGGCGAACGAAGACACGCGCAAGGTCCTGCAGGTGCAGATCGAGGAAGAGCGCAAGAAGGCGCAGGAGACCGCGGAGAAGCTGCGCAAGGACGTCGAGATCTCGCCCGACAGAGACAAGGCCGGCGCCGAGAAGAGCGACTCCGGCTCAGGCTCGAACTGACGCGCGCTTCCGCATGAGCTCGCGCCGCTTCTTCATGTAGCGCTCGAACGCCCGCGGGCGCTGCGTGCGCAGGAACGAGAGCAGGTCGTCGTGCGTGCGGAAGTAGTGCTTCCACGCCGACTCGCCGGAGTTCCGCTCGCAGTCGTCGGACGAGAACTCCGAGCACACGAGCGGGCGCGTCTCGTACACCCCGCACGTGCGCGCTTCCGTCAGGTTGCGGCAGCGCGTCTGGAACTCGATGTACCAGTCGCCTTCCCAGTCGATGTACACGCCGACGTTCTCGTGCGTCAGGTACCAGTGCACGTTCTCGTACTCCGCGAACGACTTCGGGTCGTCGATCTGCGTGGCGATGTACGTGCAGCAGTCGCCGCAGCCGGCGCACGGGTGCGCCGTGGGCAGGGCGACCAGCGGGAGCTCGAGGCCGGGCGAGGACGGGCGGGCTCGGCTCAATGGATCTCCGGGTCGGGGCGCGGGCGGCCGAAGAAATCGCGCGGGACCTCGAGCTTGGCGAACTGCTCCACGCGCTCCTGGCGCGCGGCGGCGATCTCGGACCAATGGCTCGTGCCCTCGAGCACGGCGCGAATGCGCTCGGGCACGGTGAGGTGGAACGCGAGCTCGGGCGAATCGAGCACGCCGCGCGTCGCCAGGCGGGCGCCCAGCTCGAGCGAGCAGCGCTGCTCGAGCTCGAGCGCCGCGCGCAGGCCGGGGTCGGCGTCGCCGTCGCCGGGCTGCGCCAGGCGCGCGCCCAGCGCGGCGACTGCCACGTCCGTCCACGCGCGCTCGTCGAGCGGTCCGCGCGCGAGCTCGCCGGCGTCGAGGTCTTCGGGTGCGATCTCGGCGATGCGCCGGAAGAGCGCCGTGCGCGCGTGCTCTGCGCGCGCCACGCGTTGGTCGAGCTGGCGGCCGCGGAGCCGCGCGCTCGTGCGCTCGAAGAGGTCCGCCGCGCGCGCGGTCACGCTCGCTGCGGGCTCGACGAGCTCCGGGTCGGGCGACTCCCCGAGCCGCCGCGCGCGCACCCGCTCCCAGGCGTGCGCGTTCAACGCGATGCGCCCGTAGTGGATCGCGACCCAGCGCGACGGCCGGCCCGACGCGCGCAGCGCGAGCGACTGCCACAGCTCGGCGAGTGCGCGCTCGAGCGGCAGCGCGAGCCGCGACCAGACCGATGCGGTCGCCACGTCGTCGAGCGGTCGGGGCAGCGGCGCGCGCGTCTGTCCGGGGTACACCGGATCGGGCGGCGTCACGGTCGGGTAGGCGGGATCGGGAGGACCGTCGCTGGCGCGGAGCACGGCCAGGGTGCCCGTGCGACCATCAGTCGGCATCGCCGCAAGATAGCTCAGCGCTGCGCGACGGCACCGGCGTGAGTCGACTCCTCGACGCGATAGTGGCGCGCTTCGTCGAACATCTCGATCGGGCTCCAGCGCGGCACCTCGGACAGGTGCACGAGGTGGTTCGTCACCACGCCGGTCGGATCGAGCAGCCACGGGTCGCGGCGGTCGCCGTTCTCGAACCACAGGGTGACCATGTGGTGCTGACCCGTTTCCTTGTCGACCACGATCGAGCGGAAGATCTCGTCCTTCGAGAAGCCGAGCTTTCGCAGCAAGAGGAACGTCATCAGGTCGAGCCCGTCGCAGTCGTCGCCGCCCTGCGCGATGACCTCGGACAGGGTGGCCCAGTGGTCGACCTCGCCGTCCGGAATGTAGTGGCGGCGGCTCTCGTCCTGGATCCACGCGACCGCGTCGGCCGCGATGCGCCGGCGCAGGTTGGTCTCGAAGTCGACGTAGTCGTCGCCGATCTTCGAGCCCGTCGGGACGTGATCCGCGATGGCGAGCTGGTCGAGCTGATTGCGCGACTGCCAGTTCTTGATCTTCGCGTTCCACGGATCTTCGCGAGGCGACTCCACGAAGAAGTCGAGCGAGACCGGGGGCAGGAAGGCGGCATTCTGGGCACACGAGAGAAACGCCAGGCCGAGGACGGCGATGGCAAACCCGAGGCTGCGCAAGCCGAGACTCCTGTGCTGTCGCGATGCGATCGCGGCCGCCCCTCCACTTGTGCGGATCGGAGGGGCCAGGAGCCCACTTGAGTGAGCGGACCCGTGCGCGAGTGACTCAGAAGTACACGTCGCCCCGGAAGAACCAGAGCGGCGCGAGCCCGCCGTACTCGCCACTGCCGTGGTTGCCTCCGAACAGCTGTACGCCAACGGAGACATCGACGTTGCTTCGCGCCGACCATGTGACGCTCGGCACCAGCGCCTCGCTCGGGCCGTTCCAGTCGTGGATCCAGAGCAGGTCCGCGCGCAGGAGCGGCGTCACGTCGTAGCCGAGCTGGAAGCCGGTCTGGTTGCGCACGAACGTGACCAGCTGCGGGAGCGGCGAGAAGAGCGCAAAGGTGCGCTCGAGGCCGACCTGGACGGTCTCGCCGAGCGCCTGGTTGACACTCACATGTGCCACCACGTTCTGGTTGTAGAAGTGCTCGACCAGCCCGTACAGGCCGTTCCCGAGCGGGAACGTGTAGTCGAGCGACAGCACCGCCTGCAGCGTCTGCTTGCCGTCCTGGTGCCAGGTCTCGGTGACTTCGCCGCGCAGCGCGGCGTCGAGCAGGTTGGTGGCGAAGTCGGCGCCCAGCAGGTAGTCGCGGTCGATCTTCGCCACCATGATCGCCGCGTCGAGCTGGCGCCGGCCGAGCTCGAGCCGCAGCGCGCTGCGCGGGTGGTGGTCGTGGCGTTCGGGCGCCACGATCGCCTCGGCCCAGAGCCCGTCCGCGATGCGCGCCCGCGCGAGCAGCGAGTCGACCCCGACCCGCTGGTCGGCTTCCACCGCGAGCGGCGGAATGAAGTTGAAGATGTCGCTCGGCGTCCAGAGCCGCCCGCGGCCCAGCGCGATGCGCTGCCGCCCGAGCGTGACGTCGAAGTCGTCGTCCTCGTAGCGCACCCAGCCGCGGTACAAGAGGTGCCGCCAGGTCGCGTCGTCCGAATCGACGAGCGTCTGGTCGAGGTCCAGGAACGTGGGCGAGCCGAGCTGCTCCGCGGCGCGGAAGGCGAGTGAGTCGCGCCCGTTGCCCAGATACAGCTCGTTGTCGTACGTGAGCTGTCCGGACCAGTGGTCACCGTAGCGCGCCTGCAGGTCCAGGCGCAGGCGCGTGGTCGAGAACAGGCTCGAAGAAAGCCCGGTCGAGAAGGCCTTGTCCGGCGGAGGGAACACGTCCTCGGCGTCGAGCGCGCGCGTGTAGGTCAGGATCTCGCGCACGGTCGGCGTGAAGTCGAGCTTCCAGTCGCCGTAGTCGAGCTCGACTGCGCCTGCGGGCAGCGCCCCGAGCGCGAGCGCGAGGCCCAGCGCGCGGGCCCGGCGCGTCAAGGCGCGCGCCGTTCGTCGCTCGCGATCCTCCCGTCGACCAGCCGGATCACGCGCCGCGCGCGCTCCATCACGCGGGGATCGTGCGTGCTGAACAGGAACGTGACGCCGCGCTCGCGGTTCAGGCCCTCCATCAGGTTCAGCAGGTCTTCGGCCGTCTTCGAGTCCAGGTTCGCGGTCGGCTCGTCCGCGAGCACGATCTCGGGCTCGGACGCGATCGCGCGCGCGATCGCCACGCGCTGCTGCTGCCCGCCGCTCATCTCGTTGGGCCGCTTGTCGACGAGCTCGCCCAGGCCGAGCTCCTCCAAGCAGCGGCGCGCGCGGGCCCGGCGTTCGGCGTGCGGCACCTGCTGCAGCAGGAGCACGAACTCCACGTTCTCGAGCGCCGACAGCACGGGCACCAGGTTGTAGGCCTGGAACACGAAGCCGAGCTTGTGCAGCCGCAGCGCCGAGCGCTCGGACTCGCTCATCTCCGTGGTGTCGCGGCCCGACACGAACACGCGCCCGCTCGTCGGCGAGTCGAGGGTGCCCAGCAGGTTGAGCAGCGTCGTCTTGCCCGAGCCCGAGGGGCCCGACAGCGCCGAAAACTCGCGCGGCTCGACGGCGAAGTCGACGTCGCGGAGCGCGACCGTCTCGATCGCTGCCGCGCGATATACCTTCGAGACCTTCCGCGCTTCGAGCACCGGCTCGCCCACGCCGCCCTCCCCTACGTGTGCCGCACCGCCTCGGCCGGGCGCAGCCGCGCAGCCTTCACCGCGGGCCAGATCGCGGCGAGGAATGCGGTGGCCACCGCGAGCGCGAGCGGCGAGACCCAATCCGAGGCCTCGAGCCTCGGGTACACGCGCGGGCCGACGCTGAGCGCACCCGCGCCGGCGAACGCGTCACCCGACACTCCGTAGTGTTCCAACAGCTTCACGAAGGCCACGCCGAGGCCGACGCCGAGCAGCGCGCCGCCCACGGTGAGGAAGCAGGACTCGAGGAGCACGAGCGCGATGAGACGCCGCGCCGGCAGGCCCAGCGAGCGCAGCACCCCGAACTCGCGAATGCGCTCGAACACCGACATGAGGAGCGCGTTCGCGATGCCGAACGCCATGCCCGCGAACACGGTCGCGTAGGCGACCCAGCCCGTGCTCGACATCAGGTCGATGAGCGACGCGAGCCGCGGCTCGCGCTCCTGCCAGGTCTGGATCTCGAGGGCCTCCCCGCCGGCCAGGCGCGGGAGCTCCGCCTTCGCGAACGCGTCGAGCTCGCCGAGCCGGCGCGGGTCGTCGAGGGAGATGGCGATCTCGTGCACGCGATCGCCCACGCCGAGCAGCTTCTGCGCGGCCTCGGTGCGCAGGAAGACCGTACTCTTGTCGAAGTCGGGCGACGCGGTGCGGAACAGCCCCGAGACGCGGAACGCGCCCAGGCCCGACTCGCCGGGGGCGTGCAGCACGATCTTCTCGCCGAGCCCCACCTTCAGCTGCTCCGCGAGCTCGGCGCCGAGCAGCGCGCCCGGCAGCCCACGTGCGACACCATCCGGTGTCGCCACCGGAAAGCCGCCCGCCACGATCGCGCCGCCGACGGCGGAGACGCGCGCTTCGCGCTGCGGCTCCACGCCCACGAGCGCCACGTGCGCGCTCTGCCGCGCGCTCTGCGCCAGCCCGTCGCCGAGCACGCGCGGCGAGGCGTGCGCGCCCGGGAAGCGCTCGACCGCGTCGGCCACGGCACGGCCGCCGCCGCCGAGGCTGCGCCCGACGTCGGGGTCGAGCTGGTAGCCGTCGGCGTGCACCGCGAGCAGCGCGAGCCGCGTCGCCACGGCGGTGTCGACGACCTGCCGCAGGATCCCGTGGCCCCACGCGATCAGGGTGAGCGACGCGAACAACCCGACGCTGATCGCAGACAGCACCACGGCGCTGCGCCGCCAGCCGCGCCACAGGTTCCGCCAGGCGATCCGCACGAGCGCCGACACGTCACGTCTCGCGCAGCGCGTCGACGGGCCGCGAGCGGCCCGCGCGGAGCGCGGGCAGGAACGCCGCGACGAGACCGACGGCAACCAACACGAGCGGCAGCGCCACGAGCGCCGACCGCGAGAGCGCGAACTCGAGCACCGGCTCGAGCCCGAACACCGCGAGCGACGCGCGCATCTCCGCACCCGTGAGCGGAATCGCGTGGCGCTCGAGGAACAACACGAGCGGAATGCCGAGCCCGAAGCCGAGCCCGATGCCGAGCAGCGACAGCATCAGCGACTCCGCCACGACCAGCCCGCAGATCGCGCGCGGGCGCATGCCGACGGCGCGCAGCACTCCGAACTCGCGCACGCGTTCGAACACCGACATCAGGATGGTGTTGAGCAGCCCGAACGCGACCACGATCAGGAGCAGCCCGTTCTTCAGCCAGTCGCCGATGTCCTTGATGCGGAAGAACTGCACGAGCTCGGGCACGAGCTGCGGCCAGCCGAGCACCTCGTAGCGGTCGGCCGGGAACGCGGCGGCGAGACTCGCCTCGATCTGCGTCTGCGCGCGGGGCTCGGGCGCGAACACCGCCACGTGCGAGAGCCCCCCGCCCACGCCGAGGAAGTCCTGCAGCTCGGCCAGGTCGACGATCGCGGCGAAGCCGTCGAGCTCGCTCGCACCCAGGTGGAACTCGCCGACGACGTGGAAGCGGTCGGCGGTCTGCGAGCCGAAAGCGTCGGCCGACACCACGATCACGGTGTCGCCGAGCTTCGCGCCGAGGTTCCGCGCGAGCTGGTCGCCGAGCGCGATCTCGCGCACGCCGCCGCGCGCCGGCGCGCGCCCCTCGCGCATTCCGCGCAAGAGACGCGACAGCTTGGACTCCCGCGCGGCGTCGATCCCGAGCAGCTGCACGCCGCGCCCCGTCGCGCGGTCCGCGTCCGCCGACGCGAGCCCGAACGCCTCGAGCCGCGGCGCCCAGCCCTCTGCACCCGGCAGCCCGTCGAGCGCCGCGCGCTGCGCGTCGGAGAGCACGAGCGCGTCGTCGAGCGAGCGCGTGTCGCGGTAGCCGCGCGCACTCACCTGGAAGTGACCGGGGTACAGCTCCACTGCGTTCGCGATCCAGCGCTTCTGGCTGCCCGCCGACACCGCGAGGTTCAGGATCATGAGCAGGGTCGCGAAGACCGCGGCGGCCAGCGTGAGCGCGGTGCGCCGCCGGCTGCGTCCGAGGTTCCGCCAGGCGAGCTGGAGCAACAACATCAGCGCGCCGCCTCCGACTTGCGCAGGTTCGACTGCGTGAAGATGTCGTCCGCGAGCACCTGGTCGAGCTTCACCTCTTCGAGCGTGACGCGCGTCGAGTGGCCCGGCTTGTCCATCGGCACCATCTCCCATGCGTGGGGAAGCGGGCGTCCCTGCACCTCGTGGATGTCGCTGAAGCGGAGCGTCCGCAGCGGCTCGAAGTGGCCGGGCTGCGGCTCGTCGTAGTACGTGTAGAGCAGCGGCGCGTAGCGGGCCTTCTCGATCCAGAGCTCGACCTTCGCCCACACCACCGGCGCCTCGGGCTTCGGGCGCAGCTCGAGCTGGTAGGCAGGGACGCCTTCGAGCTCCTGCCCCGCCAGCAACACGGGCACGTAGTCCTTCTCGAGCGACGACTCGCGCGCGAGGTCGTCGTTCGTGAAGTCGCTGCCCATCCACGACTGCAGCATCATCGACGGCGGAATGCGCATGGCTCGCTCGACACGCGGCAGCCAGGTCCAGAACGCGTCGTGGTCGCGCAGGAACGCGGTGCCCTTGTCCTTCTCGGGCTCGAGCACGCGCACGAAGCTGCGGTCGTGCGGGCGGTCGTCCCAGGTGCGCACCACGAGCTCGCGCGACCAGCGCGGCGTGGTGATCGCCATCCGCAGCTTCATCTCGGCGGTATTGCCGCGCAGCGCGTCTTCGGCGCGGCGCACGATCTCGGCCGCGTCGGGGGCGTCCGCGCGCGCAACGCCCGCGAGCCACAGCGCGGCCGCGAGCACTACACAGATTCGTGTCATGTGTGCAACCCGCGCCAGAGGAGTTCCTCGGCGGTACGCCAGGCGGAGCGCAGCTCGAGCTCCGGCTGCGTGATGCGAATGAGCGACAGTCCCGCGATCATGCTGCCGATCACGAGCGCGATGTCCTGTGCGTCCGCCGCGCGCAGCTCGCCGGCGGCGACACCGCGCGCGAGCTGTTCCTGCACGACCGCGTTCCACGTCTTCTGCTTGCGCTCCGAGCGTGCGTGGATGCCGGGATCACGCGCGCTCTGCGACATGTACTCGAGCGAGACCTTCACGAACGGCAGCTGCGACTCGATGTAGTCCGGCACGCGCGCGAAGAGCTCGCGCAGCGCGCTCTTCCAGTCGGGCGCCGCGGCCACGGTCTCCGCCAGAGACTCGACGGGCTCCTGCGCGCGGTCGACCAGCGCGAGGAAGAGCTCCCGCTTGCCCGCGAAGTGCCAGTAGATCGCGCCCTTCGAGAGGCCCGCGCGGTCGGCGATCGCGTCGATCGAGGTCTCGTGGTAGCCGGCTTCCGTGAAGCACGCGAGCGCCGCGTCGAGGATCTCGCCCCGGCTCACCTCGGGCTGTCGACGGCTCGCGCGCCGGGTCGGCATCGCTCCTCCCACGGTCCGTACCGACTAGTCGGTATGGTAGGCGGCGGACGCGCGCCTGCGCAAGTCGAACCGCTCAAACCATGGGAATCCCTGGCGATTCCTAGGGCGGGACGAGCTCGGCGGAGTTGCTCTTCTGCGCGTCGCTCTTCGCGGGCTCGGCCGGGGGCTTCGCCTCGGCGCCCGGCTCCGTCTTCTCGGCCTTCCCGTCGTTCTTGCCCTCTTCCTTCGGTGCGTGCGTGTCGAGGAGCGCGACGATGCTGATGTCGTGGCGGTCCATCGCCAGGCTGCGCGCGGTCACGCCGCCGCGCCCGCGCACGTCGGTGCGCACGCCTTTGTCGAGCAGGAACGCGACGACGTCGGCATGACCGTTCGACGCCGCGAGCATGAGTGGCGTGTAGCCGCGCTCGTCGCGGTTGTCGCGATCCGCGCCCTTGTCGACGAGCATCGCGACGAAGCGCACGTAGCCGCCCGCCGCGGCGAAGCCGAGCGCGCACATGCCATCGCGATCACGCGAGTTCAGCTCCGCGCCGACCTGGATGAGCCCGAGGCCGATGTCGACGTGGTCGCCGTTCGCCGCCGCCATGAGCGGGGTCGCGCCGAGGTCGTTCGGACCGTTCGGCGACGCGCCGTGCTTGATGAGCTCGACCGCGACGTCGGTGTGCCCGTTGAGCGACGCGTGCAGGAGCGGCGACCAGCCCCGGAAGTCGTGCGAGTTCGCGGAGACGCCCTTCTCGAGGAGCTTCTTCACGCCGGGCAGATCCCCGTCCTTCGCGGCCTTCACGAGCGCGGCCTCGTCGCGCAGCCCCGCGCGAGCCGGGTCGGTCGAGCTCGACAGCTTGGCCCACGCCTCGGCGCCCGCCTGATCGATCAAGCCCAGCACGTTGCGCTTGTCGTGCTCGTACGCCTCGGTCATCGCCGTGTGGCCCTTGGCATCGCGCGCCAGCGGATCTGCGCCCAGCCGCAGCAACGTGCGCACCGCTTCGAGGAAGCCGCCGCGCGCCGCGAACATGAGCGGCGTCTGGCCGGCGCCGTTGGCCGTATTCGGATCGCCGCCGTGCCGCGCGAGCGCGTTCAGGATCTCGGGCGAGCCACCCATCGCCGCGCGGATCATCGCGGTCTGGCCCTCGCGGTCGGCGAGCTTCGCGTCCGCGCCGGCGTCGAGGAGCGTGACGACCAGGTCGTCGTCGCCGCGCCGCGCCGCATGCAGGAGCGCGGTCTCCCCGTTGGACGCTCCCGCATTGCAGTCGGCGCCCTTCGCCAGGAGCTTCTTCGCGATCGCCGTCTGGCCCGAGCTCGCGGCCTGGATGAGCGCCGTGCGGCCCGAGGGGTCGCGCAGGTTCACGTTGGCGCCGTGCTCGAGGAGCAAGTCGACCATCGCGGTGTCGCCTTTCACGACGGCGTACATGAGCGGCGTCTGGCCGTTGCGGCTGGCCGCATCGACGTCGGCCCGGCGCTCGGCGAGCTTCTGCACGGCGGCGAGTTGCCCCTGCGCGACGGCGTTGCGGAGCGCGGTCGCGCCGCCGTCGTCGTGCAGCTCGATCTGCGCGCCCGCGTCGAGCAGGACGTCGAGCGTCGAGACGCGTCCCGCCTGCGCGGCGAGCAT
>Ga0335076_10007233_pt1 | contig 11190 bp, 9 predicted proteins | sample Lox_Sample_25_FD_206717 | JGI IMG/M metagenome (GOLD analysis project Ga0335076, IMG submission 206717) | Soil microbial communities from Loxahatchee National Wildlife Refuge, Florida, United States - Lox_Sample_2.5 | ecosystem: Environmental > Terrestrial > Soil > Wetlands | place: USA: Florida... | reverse complement strand
TGCAACTGGAAAGTCAGCGTGCCGCGGAACTTGAGAGTGGCGGCGAGCAGCACGGAGGCGACCACGGCCTCCCCGAGCAGCTCGGTGACCGGTGCGGGGTAGTGCGCATGCGCGCGCAGTTCCCGCCAGGCACTCTCGAGGCGCACCCAATGCCCGCGCACCGGGCGTTTCTCGAAGATGAAGCGACGGACGCGGTCGCAATCGGCAGGGTCGGCGTGCTGCATCGCCCGACAATGGGGCGTGGGTACGGACAACGCAACCCTCGCAAGGCGCTCCGCGCCGCGCACATGGCGCGCGTACCAGTGCGCAGCGGGCAGCGCGGGATCTCAGCCGCTGAGCTTGCGCCGCAGGAGCTCGTTGAGTTGTGCCGGATTTGCCTTGCCGCCGGTGGCCTTCATGACCTGACCGACGAAGAATCCAAACAGCTTGTCCTTGCCCGCACGGTATTCGGCGAGCTGGCCGGGATTCTTCGCCATCACCTCATCGATCGCGCGCTCGATCGCGGCGCTGTCGGTGATCTGGCGCAGCCCTTTCGCTTCGATCACCTGATCGGCACCGAGGCCCTGCGTCCACATCGCCTCGAACACCTCCTTGGCGATCTTCCCCGAGATCGTCTGGTCCGAGATGCGCGCAAGCAGCCCTGCCAGACGTGCGGCCGGCAGGCGCCCGCCGCCGATCTCGAGGTTCTCCCGGTTGAGCGCGGCGGCGAGCTCGCCCATGACCCAGTGGGCCGCGAGCTTTGCGTCAGCGGGAGCCGCGCGCACCACGTCCTCGTAGTACGCGGCGAGCTCGCGGCTCGAGGTCAGCACGCCGGCGTCGTAGGCGGACAGCCCGTACTGCGCGCCGAGGCGCGCCGCCTTCTGATCGGGGAGCTCCGGGAGCGTTGCGCGCACCGAGTCGATGAAGGGCTGCTCGAGCTCGACGGGCAGCAGATCGGGGTCCGGAAAGTAGCGATAGTCGTTGGCCTCTTCCTTCGAGCGCATGGAGCGCGTCTCGCCCTTGTCCGGGTCGTACAGCCGCGTCTCCTGCACTACCTCGCCGCCCGACTCGAGCAGCTCGATCTGGCGCTCCACCTCGTAGTTGATGGCGCGCTCGACGAAGCGGAAGGAGTTGAGGTTCTTGATCTCCGTGCGGGTGCCGAACTTACTCGCGCCGGCCGGGCGGATCGAAACGTTGGCGTCGCAGCGGAATGACCCCTCCTGCATGTTACCGTCGCAGATCTCGAGGTAGCGCACCAGGGTGTGCATCTTCTTCATGTACGCGATCGCTTCCTTCGCCGAGCGCAGGACCGGCTCCGACACGATCTCGAGCAGCGGCGTGCCGGCGCGGTTCAGATCGATACCGGTCACGCCCGGGAGCCCTTCGTGCAGCGACTTGCCGGCATCCTCCTCGAGGTGTGCGCGGGTGATGCCGATGCGCTTGGTGCTGCCGTCCTCGAGAACGATGGCGAGCGTGCCGCGGCTCACGATCGGCAGCTCGTACTGGCTGATCTGATAGCCCTTCGGCAGGTCGGGGTAGAAGTAGTTCTTGCGCGCGAACACCGAGTGCGCGGCGATCTGCGCCTCGATGGCGAGTCCGAGCTTGACCGCCATGCGCACGGCGTCGCCGTTGAGCACCGGCAGCACCCCGGGGTAGCCGAGATCGACGAGGTTCGCCTGGGAATTCGGCGGCGCCCCGTAGGCGGTGGACGAGCCCGAGAAGATCTTCGATCGGGTCGCGAGCTGCGCGTGGATCTCGAGCCCGATGACCGTCTCCCAGCCGCTCATGCGTATCCCTGCGGCACGCGCGTGTGCCAGTCGGTGGCGCGCTGAAAGGCGTGCGCGGCGTTGAGCACGCGCGCCTCGCTGAAGTGCGGACCGACGATCTGCAGCCCGACCGGCAGCTGCTGCACGAAGCCGCACGGCACGGAGATCGCCGGCAGGCCCGCGAGATTCGCCCCGATCGTGTAGATGTCGTTCAGGTACATGGTGATCGGATCAGCGGTCTTGGCACCGATGGCGAACGCCGGCGTCGGCGTGGTCGGACCCATGAGCACGTCGACGCTCTCGAAGGCGCGGATGAAGTCGGCATTGATGAGCGCGCGTACGCGCTGCGCCTTGAGATAGTAGGCGTCGTAGTAACCCGCCGACAGCACGTAAGTGCCGGTCATGATGCGCCGCTTGACCTCCGCGCCAAAGCCTTCCCCGCGCGTGCGGCGGTACATGTCGTTGACATCGCGCGGATTCTCGCAGCGGTGCCCGAAGCGCACCCCGTCGTAACGCGCCAGGTTCGACGAGCATTCCGCGGGGGCCACCACGTAGTACACCGGCACCGAGAGCGGCAGGTGCGGCAGGCTCACTTCGGTGAGCTGCGCCCCGAGCCCCTCGAACACCTTGAGCGCCTCGCGCACGCAGCGCTCGTTCTCACGATCGAGCCCTTCGTCGAAGAATTCACGCAGCAGGCCGATCTTCAGCCCCGCGACCGGCTGCTCGAGCAGCGCGGGATAATCGGGAACTTCCCGAGCGACGCTGGTCGAGTCGTTGGCATCGAAGCCGGCCATCTCGCGCAGCAGCAGTGCCGCGTCGGCCGCGCTCACCGTGAGCACCCCACCCTGATCGAGGCTCGAGGCGAACGCGATCATCCCGTAGCGCGACACGCGTCCGTAGGTGGGCTTCATCCCGGTGATGCCGCAGAGCGCGGCCGGCTGGCGGATCGAGCCGCCGGTATCGGTCGCGGTGGCGCCCGGGACGAGCCGCGCTGCTACCGCCGCCGCGGAGCCCCCGGAGGAGCCCCCGGGGACGAGCTGAGGGTTCCAGGGATTGCGCACCGGACCGTAGTAGCTGGTCTCGTTGGAGGAGCCCATGGCGAACTCGTCCATGTTGGTCTTGCCCAGCATCACCGCGCCCGCCGCCTTGAGCTTCGCGACCACCGTGGCGTCGTACGGCGAGATGAAGTTGTCGAGCATGCGCGAGCCGCAGGTGGTGCGCACGCCCTGCGTGCAGAAGATGTCCTTGTGCGCGATCGGCACGCCGGTGAGCGCGCCGCCCGCGCCGGCGCCGAGCGCACGGTCGGCGGCACGCGCCGCGGTGAGCGCCTCCTCGCGGGTCACGGAGACGAAGGCGTTGAGCGAGCGCTGGCTCGCCTCGATGCGCTCGAGGAATGCACTCACCAGCTCGACGCTCGAGAAGCGGCGCGCCCGCAATCCCGCGGCGAGCTGCGTGAGGGTGTTGCGGTGAAAGTCGCTCACGAGCGTCACTCGATGACTTTGGGCACGAGGTACAGCCCCGCCGCAGTGAGCGGCGCGTTCGGCTGGTACTGCTCGTGGTGGTCCTCCTCGGTTACCACGTCCGGGCGCAGCCGCTGCGAGAGACCCGGCAGCGGATGTGCCATCGGGACGACGTCCGTGGTATCGCACGCGTCCAGGGCGCCGACGAAGTCGATAATCCGCGACAGGCTCTCCTGGTAGACCGGGAACTCGGAAGGAGTGAGCTCAAGGCGCGCCAGGGCGGCGATGCCTGCGATCTGCTCGCGCGTGAGGATCATGGGAAATGCGTCGCGAACTGAGAAAACCCGCTCAAAATCATACATGTTGCCTTGCTGAATGTCCTGTCGGTTGCTAGATTACGCGCCACTTTTTCGGCTCGCCCGAAGCTCTTTCCCGGTCGCTTCATGTTCAAACGCCTGCGCGGTTACTTTTCCAGCGATCTGTCGATCGATCTGGGCACGGCCAACACGCTGATTTACGTCCGCGACAAGGGCATTGTGCTGAACGAGCCCTCGGTGGTCGCGGTGCAGGACGAGCCTACGCGCGGCGGCAAGGTGATCGTCGCGGTCGGCTCCGAGGCCAAGAGCATGCTCGGCCGCACGCCCGGCCACATCACCGCGGTGCGACCCATGAAGGACGGCGTGATCGCCGACTTCACCTACACCGAGAAGATGCTGCAGTACTTCATCAATAAGGTGCACGGCAACCGCACGCTCAAGCCCTCCCCAAGGGTGCTGGTGTGCGTGCCGTTCGGCTCGACGCAGGTGGAGCGGCGCGCGATCCGCGAATCGGCCGAGGGTGCCGGGGCGCGCAACGTCGCCATCGTCAGCGAGCCGATGGCCGCCGCGGTCGGCGCCGGGCTGCCGGTGCACGAGGCGCGCGGCTCGATGGTGCTCGATATCGGCGGCGGCACCTCCGAGGTGGCGGTGCTGTCGCTCAACGGCGTGGTGTACGCCAACTCCGCGCGCATCGGCGGCGATCGCTTCGACGAGGCGATCATGAACTACGTGCGGCGCAATTACGGCATCCTGATCGGCGAGGCGACCTCCGAGCGCATCAAGATCGAGATCGGCTCGGCCTATCCGGGGCAGCAGGTGCGCGAGCTCTCGGTAAAGGGCCGCAACCTCTCCGAGGGCGTGCCGCGCAGCTTCACGCTCAACAGCAACGAGATCCTCGAGGCTCTGCAGGAGCCGCTGCAGAGTATCGTGAGCGCGGTCAAGCAGGCCCTCGAGCAGACCCCACCCGAGCTCGGCGCCGACGTCGCCGAGCGCGGTATTGTGCTCACCGGCGGCGGCGCGCTGCTGCGTGATATCGACAAGCTCCTCACCGAGGAAACCGGCCTCCCGGTCGTGGTGGCGGACGACCCTCTCACCTGCGTCGCGCGCGGCGGTGGCCGCATCCTCGAGCTGATGGATGAGCTCGGCCCGGGACACTTCGGCCTCGAATAGGTTTGCCAAGGAGCGCACGAGTCTTTAAGTGGCCGCCTTCGGGACAGCAGCCGGCAGACCGCTGACGGGGCGGGGCGGCTCGCCCGGCTTTCGCTTCACGCTGTACGCGCTGCTTTCGGTGGTGGTGATGTATCTCGATCAGCGCCAGCACTATCTCGAGCAGGTGCGCTACGTGCTGCAGGCCACTGCCTATCCGGTGCAGCTCGCGGTGAACTCCCCGTCCGCCGCCTGGCGCTGGCTGCGCGACAGCCTGCAGACCCGCGAAGCGCTGCGCGCCGAGAACTCGCGGCTGCGCACCACGCAACGCGACCTCGAGCTGCGTGCCATGCGCTACGAGGCGCTGGCGCGCGAGAACAGCGAGCTGCGCGGGTTGCGCGAGGCGCTGCCGCCGATCGCCGATCGCTGGCTGGCCGCGGAAATCGTCAACATCCAGCTGAGCAGCCTGCGACAGCGGCTGCTCATCGATCGCGGCGCCGCCAACGGCGTGTTCCGCGGTCAGGCGGTGCTCGATGACAAGGGACTCATCGGCCAGACCACGCACGTCGGTCCGTGGAGCGCGGAAGTGATCCTGATCACGGATCCCGAGCATGCCGTGCCGGTGCGCATCGAGCGCACCGGGCTGCGTACCATCGCGGTGGGCGCCGGCGACACCAGCTCGCTGGCGCTGCCCTACCTGCCCGGCAACGCCGACATCAAGAACGGCGACCTGCTGGTGACCTCGGGTCTCGGCGGGGTGTTTCCGGAAGGCTATCCGGTGGCACGCGTCACCGAGGTACACCGCGACGCGGTGCAGCCGCTCGCCCAGGTGCGCGCCGCACCGCTTTCGCACGTGAGCACCGACGGTGAGGTGATGCTGGTGTGGTTCCGCATGGGTCGCCAGCCGACGCCGGCCGGCGACGGGGACGCGGTTGGCGAGCTCGGCAGCGGCAACGCCGCGATGCAGCCGCAGACGACGCCCCCCAGACCCCGACCGGCTCCGCAGGCGACGCCCGTGCCGCAACCGACGCCGCCGGCCGCGCCCGAGCCCCATCCGACGCCCACGCAACAGACTACGCACGCCCCCCGCAAGGTGCCCGCTGCGGCGCCGGCCGCGGCCAGGGACACGCCGGCCGCGGCCAGGGACACGCCGGGCGCAGCCAGCGACGCGGCGGCTGCCGGGCCCGCGGACAGCGCTTCAGCGCCGGACGCCACGCCGCCGGCGACAGCGGCATCCGCACCCGAGCCGAGGCAGCCGTGAACGTCGACTCGCGCGGGCGCATGCTGCTCACGGCGTTCGTGGCGCTCACTCTCACCGTGCTGCCGCTGCCGCCGTGGCTCGACGTGCTGCGCCCGGCGTTCCTCGTGCTGACGGTGCTCTACTGGTCGGTGAACGCGCCGCGCACCGGCGGGATCGCCCTCGGCTTCTTCGCGGGTCTGATGCTCGATGTCTTTCAGGGACCGGTCCTCGGCGAGCATGCGCTGGCGCTGTCGCTCATCACCTACATCGCGGTGCGCGAGCACCAGAGGATCCGCTCCAAGCCCGCCATCCAGCAGGCGCTGTTCGTGTTCGTCGCGCTCGTTTTCTACGAGGTGGTGCTGTTCATGATCGATGGCTGGACCGGCCATCCGGTGACCAGCCCGTTGCGCTGGGTGCACACGCTCACCGGCGCGCTCATCTGGCCACCGGCCGCCGCCATCCTCGCCTACGGCGCGGGACGCCTCGCATGAGCGGAACTTGCGTAGGCTCGTGAGGTTCTGACGGTACTGTCATGCCGGCCGTGCGCATCAAGGATCACTGGCGCGAGCAGCGCCTGTTCGACCAGCGCTCGATCGTGTGCGCAGCGCTCATGGGGCTCGCGACGCTCGGACTGATCGTGCGGCTGTTCGTGCTGCAGGTGGGGCGGCACGAGTACTACGCGGAGCTCTCCCAGGGCAACCGCGTGCGCAACGAGCCGATCCCGGCCAGCCGCGGTCTCATCCTCGATCGCAACGGCGTGGTGCTTGCCGACAACGAGCCGGCCTACCAGCTCGAGCTGACTCGTGAACAGACACCCGACCTCAACGACACGCTCAATCGACTCGCGGCGCTGCGCCTCATTGATCCGGACGAGCTGGACGAGACCCGACACATGATCCTGGCGCGGCGCAGCTTTGACACCGTCCCGCTGCGGCTGCGGCTCACCGAGGACGAGATCGGGCGCTTTGCGGTGCATCGCTTCGAATTTCCCGGCGTCGATCTGGCGACTCGGCAAACGCGCCACTACCCCTTCGGCGCCCTCGGCGTGCACGCGCTCGGCTATGTGGCCGCCATCAGCGAGCAGGATCTGGAGCACATTGACCGTGTCAGCTATAACGGGACGACGCTGATCGGCAAGCTGGGCGTCGAGGCAGCGTACGAGAAGCAGCTGCACGGTCGCAATGGCTCGCGCGAGATACTGGTCAACGCGCAAGGCCGCTCGGTGCAACGGCAGGGCGCGTATGCACCGCACCTGAGCGCGGTCGCGCCGGCGGCCGGCGATGACGTGGTGCTGTCGATCGATCTCGCGACTCAGGAAGCGGCAGAGCAGGGGCTGGCGAATCATCGCGGCGCGGTCGTGGCGATTGACCCGAGCGACGGCGACGTGCTGGCGCTCGCCAGCAAGCCCGGCTTCGATCCCAGCATCTTCGCGCGTGGCGTCACGCGCGTGGAATACGCCGCGCTCAGTGAAGACATCGATAAGCCGCTGTTCAATCGCGCCTTGCGCGGCACCTACCCGTGCGGCTCCACCATCAAACCGGTGCTGGCGCTCGCCGGCCTGACTTATCACGTCCTGGACCCGGACAAGCAGGAGTTCTGTGCCGGGGTCTACTACCTGCCGCACAGCAGCCTGGTGTTTCGCGAGGGCAAGTTCGGGCGCCATGGAAACCTCGATCTGCCACATGCCATCGCGAGATCGTGCGATGTGTACTTCTATCGTCTCGCCAACACGCTGGGTATCGACCGCATCGCTGCATTCATGGCGCCGTTCGGCTACGGCCAGCTCACCGGTATCGACATCAGCGGTGAGAAACCGGGCATCCTGCCCTCGCCCGAGTGGAAGCGAAAAACGTACAAACAGGCCTGGTACCCGGGCGAAACGGTGAACGTCGGCGTGGGTCAGGGATATCTGCTCGTGACTCCGCTGCAGCTCGCGCACGTCGCCTCGGCGCTGGCCGAGCGCGGCAGGAGCTTTCGGCCGCGCCTGATCACCGGCCTGCGCAATGCGCGCGGAGAGATTCAGCGGTTGCCGCCGATCGAGAACCCACCGATCCAGGGCGTCAGCGACGAGGCCTGGAACATTGTCATCCAGGGCATGATCGGCGCCACCAGCTGGCCGGGGGGAACGGCCACCGCGTTCGTCAAAGGCGCCGCCTACCAGCTCGCCGGAAAAACCGGCACCGCCGAGGTGGTCACGGTGTCGCGCAGCCAGAAGCTCACACAGGACGTGGAGGAGCGTTTCAAGGATCACGCCTGGTTCATCGCCTTTGCGCCGGTCGAGGCCCCACGCATCGCCGTGGCCGTGCTCGCGGAGAATGCGGGCTTCGGCGCCAGCACCGCAGCGCCGATCGCCCGCAAGGTCATGGACGCCTATCTGCTCGGGCCGGATGGCAAGCTCAAGCCGTCGATGGTCCCGCCGCTACGGCCACAGGCGCTTCCGCCGAGCAAGGCGCCCGCACACCCGCCCACCGCGCAGGCGGAGCAGTCGCCGCCGGCGGCGCTGCGACCGCCGGGTTAACGGTGCTCACATGATCTACGAAGAAGTCACGTCGGAATCGCGCACGCGCCGCACGCTCAGCGGCGCGGCGCGCGTGCTGCTCGAGCTGCGCATCGACGGGCCTCTGGTGATCGGGCTGTCGCTGATCGCCGCCTACGGGCTCGTCGTGCTCTACAGCGCCTCCGGTCAGAGCCTGCCGACGGTGCTGCGCACGGTGGCGCGCCTCGCGGTCGGCGCCGTCGCCATGCTGCTGCTGGCGCGCGTCAATCCGAATTTCCTGCGCCGCTCGACGCCGTGGCTGTACGCCGCCGGCTGCGTGCTGCTGGTGATCGTCGCCGGCATCGGCCACATCGGCATGGGTGCGCAGCGCTGGCTCGATCTCGGGCTGTTCCGCTTTCAGCCCTCCGAGCTGATGAAGCTCGCGGTACCGATGACGTGCGCCTGGTACCTGCACGAGCGCGCGCTGCCACCCGGCTGGCCCGCGCTCACGGCGATGAGCCTGCTGATCCTGCTGCCGGTGGGACTCGTGGCGGTCGAGCCGGATCTCGGCACCGCGGCGTTGATCGCCATCGGCGGGGCACTGGTGATCGTGCTCGCCGGCATGCGCCTGCGCGTCATGGCGGCGCTGCTCGCCCTCGCTGCGGTCGGTGCCTGGTTCGGCTGGAGCTTCATGCACGACTACCAGCGCAAGCGCGTCCTCACCTTCCTCAATCCGCAGACCGATCCGCTCGGCGCCGGCTACCACATCATCCAGTCGCAGATCGCCATCGGCTCGGGCGGCGTGTTTGGCAAGGGCTGGATGAACGGCAGCCAGGCGCAGCTCGAGTTTCTCCCCGAGCGCTCGACCGATTTCATCTTCGCCGTCATCGGTGAGGAGTTCGGCCTGCTCGGCCTGCTGCTGCTGCTGCTCTTGTACCTGTTCGTCGTCGGCCGTGCCATCTACCTCGCCACGCAGACCCAGGACACCTTCGCGCGGCTGCTCGCCGGGAGCATCGCGCTCACCTTTTTCGTGTACGTATTCATCAATGCCGGCATGGTCACGGGGCTCCTCCCGGTGGTCGGCGTGCCGCTGCCGCTGGTGAGCTACGGAGGCAGCTCGGTCGTGACGCTCCTCGCCGGCTTCGGTATTCTCATGGCGCTGTACTCGCGGCGCAAACTCGTCGGATCGTAGTTGAACACCTGCCGTTCCTTACTGCTCGCCGCACTCGCGTGCGCACCGGTGGGGGCGCAGTCGACGGACTCGTCGGCGCATCCGGGCGGCTTCGACCTCAATCGCCCGGAGATCGTGGCGTTCGTCAACGACGTGGCCGAGCACGACGGCCTCAAGCGCAACGAGGTGCGCAAGATCCTCAAGGAAGCGCAGCCGCAGCCGAAGATCATCGATATCATGAACCGGCCGCTCGAGAAGGTCGCGCCCTGGTACGAGTACCGCGAGCGCTTCGTCAACGCCGAGCGCATCAACGACGGTGTGCAGTTCTGGACCGACCATCGTCTGACGCTCGAGCAGGTGGCCGCGCAATACCAGGTGCCGGCCGAATACATCGTGGCGATTCTCGGGGTCGAGACCCGCTACGGCCGCAACACCGGCGCGTACCGCGCGCTCGATGCGCTGACGACGCTCGCCTTCGACTACCCGCCACGCGAGAAATTCTTCCGCAGCGAGCTCGCGGAGTTCCTGGTGCTCGCCCGCGAGAACCGTCTCGACCCGCTCACGGTGAAGGGCTCCTATGCCGGCGCGCTCGGCGTGCCGCAGTTCATGCCCTCGCAGTACCGCCGCTACGCGGTGGATGCCGATACCGACAAGAGCCGCGACCTGTGGAACGACTGGGACGACATCCTCGCCAGCGTGGCGAATTACCTGCACGAGCACGGCTGGACCCCTGGTGATCCGGTGCTGGCAGAGACGCAGCTCGATCCGGACCCGAGTTTCCAGCTCGAGCCGCGCGGCATCGAGCTCAGCGAGACCGTGGACTCACTCGGCACGCGCGGCGTGCGGGTGCAGGCCGACGTGCCGGCCGATACGCCGGCGGTGCTGATCTCCGCGGAGCAGCGTGACGGTCCGGCCTACCGCGTGGGCTTTCACAACTTCTACGTGCTCACCCGCTACAACGCCAGCCCGCGCTACGCGATGGCCGTGTACGAGCTCGCACAGTCCCTGGCGCAGCGCATGCGTGCACCGCCCGCGGCCGCACCGCCAGCGGCCGCACCACCAGCGGCCGCACCACCAGCGGCCGCACCGCCCGCGCCCGCACCGCCGTGAGACACGCGCGCCGTATGCCCTGCGGCGGCCGCGCCCGCGGCAGAGTCCCGGCGCTCGGCGTGCTGACCCTCGGCGTGCTGACCCTCGGCGTGCTGGCGCTCGGCGGCTGCGCGGGTCCCGCACAGCGTCCGGCCGCGCCGGTCGAGAGGCGCCCGCCACCGCCGCCTGCCAACGCGGCTACCGTTCCCGACGTCGTCCCGCGCCCCGAGCCGCGCAGCGCCCACGGCAACCCCCCGTTCTATGACGCGCTCGGCCGCCGCTACTACGTGCTCGCCAGCGCCGACGGCTACATGGAGCGCGGTGTCGCCTCCTGGTACGGGCCGAGCTTCCACGGCGGCAGCACCTCGAGCGGCGAATCCTATGACATGTACGGCATGAGCGCGGCCCACAAGACGCTGCCGCTGCCGACCTATGCCCGCGTCACCAACCTGAAGAACGGCAGGAGTGTCGTGGTGCGCATCAACGATCGCGGCCCGTTCGTCGCTAATCGCCTGATCGATCTCTCGTACAGTGCGGCGCTGCAGC
>Ga0335076_10007232_pt1 | contig 11191 bp, 9 predicted proteins | sample Lox_Sample_25_FD_206717 | JGI IMG/M metagenome (GOLD analysis project Ga0335076, IMG submission 206717) | Soil microbial communities from Loxahatchee National Wildlife Refuge, Florida, United States - Lox_Sample_2.5 | ecosystem: Environmental > Terrestrial > Soil > Wetlands | place: USA: Florida... | reverse complement strand
GATCATGACCGTCGCCGACGGGTGCTACGCGCACGTCCTCGACGGTGGCGCGCACGCGCTCTATCGAGTTCGGATCGAGGAGCAGGAGGCACGGTCGGCGATCGGATCGGGCGACGCCTTCCTCGCCGGCTACATCGCCGCGCGCTACCTGGGCCGCCCGGCGACCGAATGCCTGCGCTACGCCGTGGCCTGCGGGGCCGAATCCGTGCAGCATTTCGGCGCCGGCCTGCTTGACCCGTCGGCCGTCGATCGGCTCCTCCCCGAGGTGGAGCTCGAGCATCTCGAGACGGGCGCGGAAATCCGCTGACGAACACCCCGCAGTTTGGTGCGAACGGCCCTCCGAGCGCTCCATAACGCGCTGCTAGCATCGGATTTCTCGTGCCGCCCTGCCCGCCCCACACGGTCGAGTTCCCGTCCGCCGCGACTAATACGATGCCGCAATGGAAGTAGAGATCGGACGCGGCAAGAAGGCCCGGCGGGCGTACGGATTCGACGAGATCGCGATCGTTCCGTCCCGGCGGACGCGCGACCCGGACGACGTCGACATCTCCTGGAATCTCGGGCCGTACCTGTTCGAGCTGCCGCTGCTCGGCGCCGCGCTCGACGGCGTCGTCTCCCCGGAGACCGCGGGCGTGATCGGCAAGCTCGGTGGGCTGGCGGTGCTCAATCTCGAGGGGATCTTCTGCCGCTACGAGGACGCCGACGCCCAGCTCGAGCGGATCTCGACCTTCTCCAAGGACATCGCCACACGCGAGATGCAGGACATCTATCGGGAGCCGGTCAAGCCGGAGCTGATCGCGCAGCGGATCAAGGAGATCAAGGACCACGGCGTGGTCGCGGCCGCGTCGCTTACGCCCCAGAAGGTCCGCAAGTACTACGAGGTGGCGCTCGAGGCGGGGCTCGACATCCTCGTGATCCAGGGGACGGTGGTCTCGGCCGAGCACGTCTCGCGCGACGAGACCCGGCCGCCGCTCAACCTCAAGGAGTTCATCCGCGAGCTCGCGCCCACGCCGGTGATCGTGGGCGGCTGCGCGTCGTACCACACCGGGCTTCACCTGATGCGGACCGGCGCGGCCGGCGTGCTCGTGGGCGTCGGTCCGGGAGCGATCTGCACGACCCGGGGCGTCCTCGGGATCGGCGTTCCGCAGGCGACCGCCATCGCGGACGTCGCCGCCGCCCGCTCCCAGCACATGCTCGAGACCGGCGACATGGTCAAGGTCATCGCCGACGGCGGGATGCGCAACGGAGGTGATATCGCCAAGGCGATCGCCTGCGGCGCCGACGCAGTGATGCTCGGGTCGGCGCTCGCCCGCGCGTACGAGGCGCCGGGCCGTGGCTACAACTGGGGGATGGCGACGTTCCATCCCACCCTGCCTCGCGGTGCGCGCGTGGCGACGACACCAAACGGCACGCTCGAGGACATCATCAAAGGACCGGCGCGCGAGAACGACGGGACCTTCAACCTGATGGGCGCGCTGCGTACGTCGATGGCCACGTGCGGCTACCGGGACATCGCGGAGTTCAACCGCGCCGAGCTCGCGGTGGCGCCGGCCTTGCAGACAGAGGGCAAGCACCTCCAGCGCGAGCAGGGCGTCGGCATGGGTGCCAAGCCGGCGGCGGCCGCGGTCAGTGTCGACTAATACGGGCCTCGCTGGGGAATCCGGCTCCTCCCCGGTGCGTGAAAAGTCCTCGGCTCGGCCGGATTCCCTCAAGGGAATTCCGCCAGGTGGCTCCAGTCCGGCAGGGGTGTATCGAGCGGAATTCCCCACGCTCGGCGTCGGTGGGGCCCTTGCGCCGGGCGTCCATGCCCGGCGGTCGTCGACCACCGACAAGGCCACGCGGCCCCCGGTCCAGGAAGAGATCGTCGTCCTCGACTATGGGGGCCAGTACTCCCAGCTGATCGCCCGCCGGGTCCGCGAGTGCGGTGTGTTCTCCGAGCTCCTGCCGCACCACGTGGGGCTGGAGGAGGTCCGGCGCCGGCAACCGAAGGGCGTGATCCTCTCGGGCGGCCCGGCGTCCGTCTACGAGGAGGGCGCGCCGCCGCTTGATCCCGCGCTGCTCGAGCTCGGGGTGCCGGTGCTCGGCATCTGCTACGGCATGCAGCTGATCGCGCGCGAGCTCGGCGGTCAGGTCGAGGCCGCGGAGGTCGGCGAGTTCGGGCGTTCGGAGCTGAACGTCGCGGAAGCCGGCCGGTTGCTGGCGGGGACGCCGCCGCAGCAGAGCTGCTGGATGTCGCATCGCGACACCGTGTTCGCGCCGCCCCCGGGATTCACCGCGCTCGCCTCCTCGACCGCGTCGCCGGTGGCCGCCTTCGAGTCGACCGAGCGCGGCATCTACGCGATCCAGTTCCATCCCGAGGTCGTCCACACGCCGTACGGCCAGCAGGTGCTGACGAACTTCCTGGAGGACGCGTGCGGGTGCGAGCGGTCGTGGAGCCCGGCCTCGGTGATCGAGGAACAGATCGCGGCCATCCGCGCTCAGGTGGGAGACGGCCGCGCGATCTGCGGTCTCTCGGGCGGGGTCGACTCGAGCGTGGCGGCGCTGCTCGTCCACCGCGCGATCGGCGACCGCCTCACGTGCGTGTTCGTCGACCACGGGCTGATGCGCAAGAACGAAAGCGATCAGGTGGTCTCGACCTTCCGTGACAACTTCGAGATCCCCCTGATCGCCGTGGACGCGTCCGACCGGTTCCTGGGCCGTCTCGCCGGCGTGACCGACCCCGAGCAGAAGCGAAAGATCATCGGCGCCGAGTTCATCCGCGTGTTCGAGGAGGAGGCACGCAAGCTCGACGACGTTCAGTTCCTCGTGCAAGGGACGCTGTACTCGGACGTGATCGAGTCCGGGGGGAGCACCGGCGCGGCGACGATCAAGTCGCACCACAACGTCGGCGGGCTTCCCGACGATCTTGATTTCGAGCTTGTCGAGCCCCTGCGGGGGCTGTTCAAGGACGAGGTGCGCGCCGTCGGCGAGGGGCTCGGGCTACCCGAGCGGCTCGTGTGGCGCCAGCCGTTCCCAGGCCCCGGCCTCGCGATCAGGATCGTCGGCGGCGAGGCCACGCGCGAGAGGCTCGAGATCCTGCGCGAGGCCGACGCGATCCTCCAGGACGAGATCCGCAAGGCGGGGCTCTACCGCGACCTGTGGCAGTCGTTCTGCGTGCTTCCCGACATCCGCACCGTCGGGGTCCAGGGCGACTCGCGCACGTACGGAAACGTGATCGTGATTCGTGCGGTGACGAGCGACGACGCGATGACCGCCGACTGGGCCCGCCTGCCCTACGACCTGCTCGAGCAGATCGCCGCTCGGATGATCGGCGAGATCCGTCCGGTCGGGCGCGTGGTGCTCGATATCACCAGCAAGCCGCCCGGCACCATCGAATGGGAGTAATCTGATCGGGCGTTGTTGAAGGTTGGGGCAGTTCGTTGGGGGTTTTGCGTTGTCGCCGTGGCGTGCGCGTTCGGTGCGCTCGCGCCGGGGGCGAACGCCTCGCTGGGCGTCCCCACCGGTGGTACGCCGCAGATGTTCACCGGCTCCGGGGCGTCGACGGCGGCCGCGATGGCCAACTTCGAGCAGGCGGTCGGCGGCGCCGACAACGGCACAGCCGCCGGCGAGCACGGTGACGGGTTCCGGCACGTCACCTGGGACCAGATCGCACCCGACGGCAGCGATCCCGGCTCGACGTCGATCAGATCGGGCGTGATCGCCCCCGCCCGCAACCGGTTGCAGCCTTGGGGGCTGGAACTCGGGCCGAACATATCGGTCTCGAGCAACGGCTTTCAATCGGTCTCGAGCACCCAGTTCACGCCGTTCACCGCCTCGAACATATGGGGGCCGTTCAACTCCGACACGGCTGAATTCGATGTCGTCGCCCCCTCCGGTCAAGGAGGCACGCCAGTGCCCGCTCAGGCCCGGGGACTCGGGATCGTGTTCCTGAACTCCACCGGATCGGCCACGATCCAGTACTTCAATGGCGGCAGCCAGCTCGCCCAGGGCACTGTCACCGCGCTGGCCGGCGCGACGTCGTTCGCCGGCCTGCTCTTCCCCGACGCGGTCGTGACACGCGTCGTCGTGACCCTCGGCGGGTCCGCCACCGGCATCTTCGGGTGGAACGGCACCGCGGTCACACAGGGCGGGTCGGGCTCGGTCGCCGGCGACGATGTCGTCCTGGCCGAGCCCGGGCCGAAGCTCAGCGCTACCGCCGGTGTGCCGATCTCGCCCGTCCTCGACTCGGTCTCCGAGAGCAACCCGAGCGCGTACGTGAGCGCCACGATCGACTGGGGTGACGGCACCCGGACTACGGGCGCGATCAGCCCCGCGGCCGGCGGGGCGCTGGATGTCAGCGGAACCCATGCCTACCCCGAGGCCGGCACCTACAACGCGCTGGTCACGGTGGACGATTCGGACGGCTCCGAGCAGACGTCGAACACGGTGATCCAGGTTGCCCCGCGCGCCACCGCGACGAGCCTGACCTGCTCTCCCTCGCCGGTCGCGGTGACGGCCTCGACGATCTGCACGGCAACCGTCTCGGACCTGGGCGCGTTCCACATCACTCCAACGGGCACCGTCGCGGTCAGCTCGCCCACCGCCGGCGCGTCATTCGGGGACGACTCGGGCTGTGTGCTCGGCGCGACCGCGACTCCCGGCGTGGCGATCTGCGAGGTCGCGTTCACGCCGACCGAGCTGCCTCCGGCGCAGGCTCGAGTCGATGCGGTGTACGGAGGCGATGGCACCCACGTCGGCAGCAGCGCCAGCGCGATCGTCCGGGTCCGCGCGCAGCGATGCACCATGAAGGCGCTGCCGGCCAGGCTCAAGCGGCACCCGGCGGTGCTCGGCGTGCTCGTGACATGCGATGCCCGCGCGAACGTGACGATCGGGGTCAGAGCCTCCGCGGCGCGCAAGGGCGGGCTCAAGGCGTTCAGCCTCCAGTTCGGCAGCCTGCGCACGACGGTCACCGCGGGCCGTCCGACCGTGCTCGTGGTCAAGCCCTCGAAGGGCGTCCTCCCGGCGCTCCACACCGCCACGCGCCGGGGCCAGCGAACGGCGCTCCTGCTGACCCTGACCGCGAGCTCGCACGCCACGCGGACGTCTACGACCACGCGAGTCGCGGCGCTCAGGATTCGCTAGCCATCGCCGCCCGCGCCAGGATCTTGCCGACGAAGCGGCCGGTGTCGGGCGGCAGCTCGTCGCGGCGGAACCAGCTCGCCTCGGCGAGCTCGGTGAGATCGATGTCGACGTGCCGGTCGGCGATGCGGGTCTTGAACATGTGCAGGTTGTCGCGATGGTGGTTGGTCGTGATGTACAGCACGCCGAGGTCCTGCCAATCCTCGATCCGGCGGCCGAGCTCTTCCTGCATCTCGCGGCGGGCGGCATCGATAGGGACCTCGCGGCGCCGGACCGTGCCTCCCGGGATGTCCCAGCCGCGGTGCCCGTAGGTGTGGCGCACGAGTAGCACCTGGTCGTCGTGCATGACCACGCACTTGACGCCCACCACCTTCGGCCGGGCCACGAACCAGTACACCCGGAGTCCGACGTAGGCGCACCGGATCGCGGCGCGCCTGACCTGGAGCGGGACGGTCATCGGTTCAGCGTACGCTCAGACACGAACGGCCGTGTGGCTTCCGATCGCCTATCATGGGCAAAGCCGCGCGATCGTCGCGCGGCTTGTGCATGCCATGAAGACCTACGTAGCCACCCCCGCCGACAGAGAGCGCAACTGGCTGATCGTCGACGCCTCCGGGCGGACGCTCGGCCGGCTCGCGACGCAGATCGCCGATACGTTGCGGGGGAAGCGCAAGCCGACCTACACGCCGCATGTCGACACGGGCGACTTCGTGATCGTCGTTAACGCCGAGAAGATCTCGGTGACGGGCAACAAGCTTTCCGACAAGCGGTACTACCGCCACTCGGGGTATCCCGGCGGGCTGAAGTCCCGCACGCTGAACGACATGCTTGAGCGCCGGCCCGAGGAGGTCATCCGCCTCGCGGTCAAGGGGATGCTGCCCCGTAACCGCCTCGCGCGTAAGCAACTGACGAAGCTGAAGGTCTACGCGGGTCCTGAGCATCCGCACGCCGCACAGAAGCCGCAACCGATGGAGATCGAGCAGTGACCGAGCGCCCCGAGGACGAGCAGCGAGCCGACGATCAGGATCCGGGAGTTCCGGAGGAGCCGGAGGCGGAAGCGACCCCGGCCGACGAGCCGGCGCGGGACGAGGAGCCCGTCGCCGAGGAGCCGTCGGTCGAAGAGCCCGCTGTGCAAGAGCCCGTTGCCGAGGAACCGCCGGCCGAGGAGCCCGTTGCCGAGGAACCGCCGGTCGAGGAGCCCGTTGCCGAGGAACCGCCGGTCGAGGAGCCCGTTGCCGAGGAACCGCCGGTCGAGGAGCCCGTTGCCGAGGAGCCGGAGATCGCGGCCGAGGCCGAGGTCGGCGACCCGGATGCGATTCAGCCCGACGTCACGATCGAGGCCGAGCAGAACCCGCTCGAGGACGAGGAGATCGAGGAGCTCGAGGAAATCGCGCCCCGCGCGAAGCCGGAGATCCCCGGTGCCGACCTGATCCCCGACATCGTGCCCGAGGGCGAGCAGTTCCTCGACGCGGAGGCGCAGGCGGCCGCCGAGGCCGACGCCGAGGCGCTGGCCGCGCGCGAGCAGGAGGAAGAGGAGGACAGCCGCCCGATCGCGGACGCCGCGATCGATCTGGCCGCCGGTGCCCGGTACACCGCCACCGGGAAGCGCAAGACGGCGGTCGCGCGGGTGATCATCAAGCCCGGCACCGGCACCTACGTGATCAACGGCAAGACGCTCGACGAGTTCTTCCCGCGCGAGACGCTCAGGCGGATCATCCGCCAGCCGCTCGAGACGGTCGGCTACGAGTCGCGGATGGACGTGGTCGCACGGATGCACGGCGGCGGCGTGTCCGCCCAGGCCGGTGCGCTCCGCCACGGCATCTCTCGCGCGCTGATCGTTGCCGCTCCGGACCTGCGTGGCGAGCTCAAGCGCCGCGGCTTCCTGACGCGCGATCCGCGCGTGAAGGAGCGCAAGAAGGCCGGGCTCAAGAAGGCCCGCAAGCGGCCGCAGTTCTCCAAGCGCTAACTGACGCATGGCGCGCCAGCTGTTTGGCACGGACGGCGTCCGCGGCCGGGCGGGACATTTCCTCACTGCCGACCTCGCCCTCGCCCTGGGGCGTACGGCGGTCGCGTGGATCGAGGCGGAGCGCCCGCAGGTGCTGATCATCCGCGACACCCGCGAGTCGGGCGAGATGCTCGAATCGGCGATCGCGGCCGGCGTGGCCGCGGCAGGTGGCGACGCGTGGCTCGGCGGCGTCCTCCCGACGCCGGCGGCGCCGCTACTGGTGCGCCGGCACGGCCTTGACCTCGCCGCAGTGATCTCGGCGTCGCACAATCCCTACGAGGACAACGGCATCAAGCTGTTCGCCGGCGACGGATTCAAGCTGCACGACGACACCGAGCACGAGATCGAGTCCGCGCTCGAGAGTGCGCCGCCTCCGCCGGCGCACATCGGTCGCATCCGGCCGTTCGACGGCCCGCTGGAGGACTACCTGCAGCAGCTTCAGGAGCGCTTCTCCGGCCTCGATCTGAGCGGGCTCCGCGTGCTGCTCGACTGCGCAAACGGGGCCACCTACCGGGCCGCTCCCGAGATCTTCCGCAGGCTGGGAGCGAGCGTCGACGTGCTCGCCGACGAGCCCGACGGCATGAACATCAACCAGGGTTGCGGCTCGACGCACCTCGACGCGGCCGTGGAGAGGGTCTCGGGTGGCGGCTATGACGTCGCGTTCGCGTTCGACGGCGACGGCGATCGGGTGCTCGCCGTGGACGGCCGTGGCGCGGTCGTCGACGGCGACGAGCTGATCGCGCTGGCTGCCCTGCATCTTCGCTCGGCGGGCCGGCTGCCCGGCAACGGCGTGGCGGTCACCGTGATGACCAACTACGGCTTCCACCGGGCGATGGCAGCGGCCGAGATCGAGGTGGCGACGACCGCCGTCGGCGACCGCTACGTGCTCGACGAGCTTCGCCGGCGTGGCTGGGCGCTCGGAGGCGAGCAGTCGGGCCACATCATCGATCTCGGCTTCGGGCCCTCCGGCGACGGAATCGCGAGCGCGCTGCTCACCCTCGAAGCGCTCGGAGGTCGCGACCTGGCCGACCGAGGCGCGATGGAGAAGCTGCCCCAGCGCCTGGTCAACATTCGCGCCGCCGACCGGGCCGGGCTTGCGGCGGCGATGGCCGACCCGGGCGTGGAGGAAGCCGTGGCGCGCGAGCACGCGGGGCTCACCGGCAGGGGGCGGGTGCTCGTCCGGGCGTCGGGGACCGAGCCCCTCATCCGGGTCATGGTCGAGGCGCCGAGCCAGGAGGAGACAGACGAGGTGTGCGCTCGGCTACGGCAAATCGTGGAGACCGCGCTGCCGTAGGAATGCTTGCGGCGCCCGCGAGTCTCGCACGGGCTCGTGCGTTGATTGAGGCGACTGTCCTTCCGGCTAACATCGTCGGACTCCTCTGACGGAGCCACCGGAAGGCGATCCCCGGATTGCCCGCCACGAAAGGGGAATTAAGCACTTATGTGTGGAATCGTCGGCTATGTTGGCCCGCGTAAGGCGCGCCCGCTCCTCCTGGCAGGACTCGAGAAGCTCGAGTATCGCGGATATGACAGCGCCGGCATCTCGGTGCTCGACGGGAACCGGATCGACGCCGTACGTGCCGTGGGCAACCTCAGCGCGCTGCGCGGCGCGATCGATGCCTGTGGCGGCACCGATCGAAGCGGCGGGGCGGTCGCGCTCGCCGAGCGGCCCCAGCCGGGGACGGGGATCGGCCATACGCGCTGGGCTACCCATGGGCGGGTCACCGAGGAAAACGCCCATCCCCACTTCGACAACACCGACCGCGTCCACATCGTCGTCAACGGCATCGTCGAGAACTACATCTCGCTCAAGCGCCGGTTGGTCGCAGACGGCGCGCAGTTCACCTCCGAGACGGACGCCGAGGTCATCGCGCACCTCGTCGCTCACTACAACGAGGGCGACCTGGTCGAGGCGGTCCGTCGTGCCTACGCCGACCTTCGGGGCCACTACGCGTTCGTGGCGATGACTGCGGATGAGCCCGGCCTGTTGGTCGGGGCGCGCAAGGAGTGCCCGCTGATCATCGGCCGCGGCGAGGGCGAGCAGTTCATCGCGTCCGCGATCCCGGCGTTTCTCCGTCACACGCGCCACGTCCAGTACATCGAGAACGACGAGATCGTCGTGCTCCGCCCCGACGAGGTCGAGTTCTCCACCGCCGACGGCACGCCGCTTGCGCGGGAGATCGTCGAGGTCGACTGGGACGCGGAGACCGCGGAGAAACAGGGCTACGAGACGTTCATGCTCAAGGAGATCCACGAGCAGGCCGAGGCGGTGGCGGAGACGATCGGCGAGCGCGCCGCCAGAGGCGTTGGGATCGACCTCGGGGATCTCGGGCCGATCGACGACGAGCTCCTGCGGACGCTCCGCCGGATCGTGATCGTCGCGTGTGGGACCTCCTACCACGCCGGGTTGATCGGGCGCTACGCGATTGAGGAGTTCTCGCGCGTGTCGGTCGAGGTCGAGATCGCCTCCGAGTACCGCTACCGCAACCCTGTCGTCGGCCCCGGCGACCTCGTGATCGGCATCTCGCAGTCTGGTGAGACTGCCGACACGCTGGCTGCCATGCGCACGGCCCGCGAGCGCGGCGCGAATGTACTCGCGATCACGAACATCATGGGCTCCCAGGCCACGCGCGACGCCGACGGTGTCCTGTACACGCGCGCCGGCCTCGAGATCGGGGTGGCGGCGACCAAGACGTTCGTCAGCCAGGTCGTGGCCATGTACCTGCTCGCGCTACGGCTCGCCGAGCTCCGCGGCACGCTCGAGCCGGACGAGCTCAAGGCGACGATCAGCGAGGTCAAGCGCCTGCCGCACCGGATCACCGAAATGTTCGAGCGCGACATGGGCGGCGTGCAGGCGGTCGCCGAGCGGGTGAGCGGAGCCGAGTTCTTCCTGTACCTCGGGCGCCACGTCGGGCTTCCGGTCGCGCTCGAGGGCGCGCTGAAGCTCAAGGAGATCTCCTATATCGCGACCGACGCGTACGCCGCGGGCGAGATGAAGCACGGCCCGATCGCGCTGCTCGACCAGAGCACACCGGTGGTCGTCGTCGCGACCGAGTCGCCGGTGCTCGAGAAGGTGGTATCGAACATCCAGGAGGTCCGGGCACGCGGGGCGCGGGTGATCGCGGTCGCGACCGAGGGCGATGAGCAGATCGCCCAGCACGCCGACGAGGTCATCGAGGTGCCGCGCACGGAGTGGATGCTGTCCTCGTTGCTCGCCGTGATACCCCTGCAGCTGCTCGCGTACTACATCGCCCGCCGGCGCGGTCTGAACGTCGACCAGCCACGGAACCTGGCCAAGACCGTCACGGTGGAGTGACGATGGGCGGGGCCGGTCTCCGCGTCGGGATCGACCTGCTGGAGATCGACCGGCTCGAGCGGGCGCTCGAGCGGACCCCGCGGCTCGCCGAACGGCTGTTCACCGAGGCCGAGCGCACCTACGCGGCCAGCCAGGGCCGGCCTGGCCAGCACCTCGCGGCGCGGTTCTGCGCCAAGGAGGCCGCGGCCAAGGCGCTCGGGATCCGGTCCTGGAACTTCCACGAGGTGGAGGTGATCGGGACCGGCGGGCCGCCCGCGCTGCGCCTGTCCGGCAGCGCCGCGGAACGGGCTGCCGAGCTCGGCGTCGAAGTGCAGGTATCGCTGACGCATACGCGCCGCGACGCCGCCGCGGTCGTGATCGCCGGGTGAGGCGCGTGGGAGCCAGCCACTAGGCTCCCCACCGTGACCCCCCTTCCCGACTGGCTTGACCCGCTCCCCGACGCCGGCGAGCAGCGCGCGCTCGACGAGTGGGCGATCGGCGAGCGCGGCATCCCCGGCGTAGAGCTGATGGAGCGCGCCGGCGCGGGGCTCGCCGACCTGGTCGGTGAGCTGGCGCCGGCGGGTCGTGTGGTTGCCGTGTGCGGTAAGGGCAACAACGGTGGCGACGGGTTCGTGGCGGCCCGCCTGTTGCGCGACCGGGGTCGGGAGGTCGACGTGCTGTTGCTCGGAGAGGTTGAGGATTTGCGTGGCGACGCGCGGGTCAACGCGGAGCGCCTGCCCGGTCCGGGCGCGAGGCCGTTCGACGGCGGTGTC
>Ga0335076_10007231_pt1 | contig 11191 bp, 11 predicted proteins | sample Lox_Sample_25_FD_206717 | JGI IMG/M metagenome (GOLD analysis project Ga0335076, IMG submission 206717) | Soil microbial communities from Loxahatchee National Wildlife Refuge, Florida, United States - Lox_Sample_2.5 | ecosystem: Environmental > Terrestrial > Soil > Wetlands | place: USA... | reverse complement strand
GTGAGGCCACGGACGGTGCCGACCAATGCCGAGATCGGATCCCACTGCGCGATCGCGCGCGGCACCGCGTCCATGCCGGCGATCGGCACGAACGTCCCAGCCAGGAACGCGAGCGGGAAGATCACGATGAACCCGACGCCCTGCATGGCGTCCGGCGAGCGGACGAGCATCCCGAGCAGGACCCCCATCCACGTGAACGCCAACATCCCGAGGAACATCAGCGCCACCAGTTCGATCGCATGGGGGGCGGTCAGGTGCGGGTCCCAGCCGAGGATCAGACCGAACACGACGACGATCGTGAGCCCGAGCACCTGCTCGCAGAACTGACCCATCACCTGCGCGCTGATGATCGACAGCCGGCTGATCGGCATCGAGCGGAACCGGTCGATCACGCCCTCGGTCATGTCGTGGGAAGTGGCGACGCCGGCGCCGATGATCCCGAACGCGAGCGACTGGCCGATGATCCCGGGGAACAGGTAGTCCTTGTAGCTGACCCCCGGGACGTGGATCGCCGAGCCGAACACGTACAGGAACAGCAGGATGAACACGATCGGCTGGATCGTGACGTCGAGCAGTCGCTCGGGAACGCGCGGGATCGCCCGCAGACTGCGGACCGTGAGCAACGCGGTGTCGCGCACGAAGCGCGCGGGCGCGGCCACGCCGGACACGCGAACGGGAGCAGGGGCGGAAGCTGTGATCGCACTCACGCGGCCACCTCCGTCGGTTGAGATTCGTCGAATCGGGATTCGGTTCGCGGGTCCTCGTGTGCCACGTGACCCGTGAGGGCGAGGAACGCGTCGTCGAGCGTCGGACGCCGGAGCGCGATCTCGTCCACTTGGACGCCGGCCCGTGCGACCACCGCAGCCACCGCGGCGAGGTCCTCCGCCTCGTCGGGCGCGGCGACGGACACGGTCCGCTGCTCGGCCGACCTGGAGACCTCGAAACGGCCGTCGAGCAGCTCGCTCACGCGCGCGAACTCGGTCGCGTCGGCCGCAATCACGTCGACCCGCTGGGCCCCGACCTGGGTCTTCAGCTGCGCCGGCGTGCCGGCGGCGACCTCCCGGCCGCGGTCGATCAGGACCACGCGATCGGCGAGCGCATCCGCCTCCTCGAGGTACTGGGTCGTGAGCAAGAGCGTCACTCCGTCGTCGACGAGCGAACGAATCGTCGACCACACGACCTGGCGGCTGCGGGGGTCCAGACCCGTAGTCGGCTCGTCGAGAACGAGCACGTGCGGGGTATCGATCAGGCCGGCGGCAAGGTCCACCCGGCGGCGCTCGCCGCCCGACAGCTTCTTGACCAGCCGATTGCGGAACTCGTCGATCGCGAACCGCTCGATCAGGCGGTCGGCCACGATGGCCGCGTCGCGCCGCCCGCGACCGCGCAGCCTTGCCATCAGCACTAGGTTCTCGCTCGCGGTCAGGTTCTTGTCGAGTGCTGCGAACTGTCCGGTGAGCGCGATCAGCGCCCTGACCTGGGCGGCCTCACGGACTACGTCGTATCCGGCGACGCGCGCGGACCCGGCGTCCGGGCGTAGCAGCGTCGCGAGCATCCGCACGGTCGTGGTCTTGCCGGCGCCGTTGGGGCCGAGCAGTGACACGACGGTTCCGGTGTCGACCCGGAGGTCGAGGTGGGCGACCGCGGTGAACTCGCCGAACCGCTTGGTCAGGCGCTGAGTTTCAATCGCTGTTATCTGACTCATGCCGACTAGACTACAGTCACTGTAAAAATTCTGCAACTGAAATTTCCGTCATATGCTTCTCGGTAATGGACGAAGACGCAGATCTCCTCGAAGATCCGTTCAGCGACGATCGGATCCACCGGCTGTTCGTCGCCGAGCTCGGCCCCGAAGTGGCCGACTCGCTGCGGCGGGTGCGCCGGTACCAGGAGGCAGCGGAGGCACGGCGCCATCCGGACGAGGGGCTCCGGGAGCGCAAGCGCCGGCTGACGCGTCAGCGCATATCGGACGTGGCCACGATCCTGTTCGGCGCCCGCGGTTTCGACAACGTCAAGGTGTCGACCATCGCGGAGATCGTCGGCGTGTCCGAGAAGACCGTCTACAACTATTTTCCGACCAAGGAGTCGATGGTCCTCGACTGGGCCGACGAGATGGTCGAGAGCCTGGCCCGCGTGATCCGGGAATGCCCGCCGAGCGAGTCGCTGACCGCGGCGGTCGTACGGGCGATGAAGGAGGACATGGAGCGCTTCGACGACGTTCCCGACGATCTCGTGCTGTTCCTGCCCAGGTTCGTCGAGTTGATCGAGTCGACGCCGGCGCTGCGGGCGGCATGGCTCGAGATGTACGACCGGATCGTGACCGTCGCCACGGAGGCGCTTGCGACGCGGGCCGAGGTCGACCCTCGCGACCCCGAACCGTTGATCGCCGCGCGCGCGCTCAGCGGACTGGGCGGGGTGGCGCTCGCCGCGCGGGTGCGCTACATCGAACAGGGCCTGCGCGGCGCGGAACTTCGCGACGCGGTGCTCCGGGATGTCGAGCGCGCGGCGAGGCTCCTCGACACCGGGCTGTGGTCGTTCAACCTGCTGACCCACGGCCGGCGCACCAGGCAACAGGTGCTCGACGCCGCCAAGGCCGCCGATGACGCTCGTGCGCAGGTCGTGAAGACGATGCGGGATGCGCGGACCGCGTGGCGGCGGATCCGCGAGGAGACCCGCGAGGCGATGCGCGAGCAGCAGGCGGTCAAGCGCGGCGCCAGGCGCGGCGGCCGGCGCTAGTCGCCGCCTGCTCCGATACTCACGAGGACGGCGTCGACGAGCTCCGAGATGAAGTCGGGCTCGATCTGCTCGCGGCACGTCAACGCGAACGGGAACCGGTAGTACACGGCGCCCCAGACGAGGAGAACGCGAGGTCCAGGTCCGCGCTGGCCGAACTCCTGGCCGAGACGGTCCGGCGCGGCTAGCCGCTATCCACGCGCGCGAGCACCGGAGCCGCGGATGGCGCGACGCCCGGCGGCAACCGGCGCAGCAGCTCACGCCACGTCGGCTGGAGCGCGATCGCCGCCCGAACCTGGGCCACGCCGCCATCGAGGTCGCCGGCCTGCGCCATGCCGAGCCCGGCCCAGAACATCAGCTCGTGATTGTCCGGCGCGCGCTCGTTCGCCTCGACGTACAGACGTGCCGCCTCGTCGTGGTGCCCGGAGCCCATCAGATCGTCGGCCCGTGCCGCCAGCGTGTACGCGTCGTTCAACGCCACCAGGCGACGCAACTCCGGCAACGGCTCGGGGTGGTCTTCGACGCGTAGCGAGACGACCGTCTGCCACGGCTCGGCGTCGGGAGCGACGACCAGAATCGCCGCCGACTGGCGCCCGCGCAGATCGCCGCCCTCCCGCTCGGCGGCATCGAGCGCGGTGAGCAGACGGCTGGTGAGCGAGCCCGTGGCGGTAGTGAACGCCTCGAGCATCGCCGGCCACACCCGTTCGGTCGCCATGATGTTCGCCTGACACGAGACGCCGTCGCCCGTGACGTGGCCGGCGTACGCCATGCAGGTCGAGCCGGTGTGGGCGGCGACGTGGCCCGCGCCGTCGACGACCGCGACCTGGCGCGAGTGGCCGGCCGGATCATTCGCGACGAGCGTCGCGAGCGCCTGCTCGGCGTGGACGCCGGCGGCGAGGAGGTCGAGCAGCTGCGGGCCATATCCCGGGTCCGCGTTGGCCTGCGTGGCGACCGCGCCGACGCCGGGGCGTGCCCAGGTGACGACTGAGCCGACCGAGAACCAGTGCGACTGCACGGCGACGCCCAGCTCGCCGGTGTCGGGGTCGCGCGCGACGATCGAGTAGGTCAAGTCCGTTAGAAGGGAGGCCGCACGCGCGGTGCCTGCAGCGGCTCGGCGAGCTCCTGCTCGGCGACCGCGTCGACGATCTCTTCCTCTTCCTCGACCTCGCCCTGGTCGTGCTCGCCGTCGCACAGGATCCGGAACTGGCCGGTCTGTCCACCGTCTGCGTGGAGGACGATGCCCGGGATGAGCTCTTCGCCCTCCTCGAGGTCGAGCCGCTCGATGTCGAAGTGAGCCATCCCGATCCCCCACGTGTTGTGGTCGGGGTTCTCGCGATCATGGGCCGCGACGCCGATCGCGACCTGCTGCAACAGCTTTCCGATCTTGCTCGGATCCGACATCGAGGGTTTAGGCTACCGCTCCACGATTTCGATCCGGTAATTGTCGGGATCGCGGACGAAGCACAGCCGGTTCCCACCCTCACGGATCGTGTAGGGCGGGCGCTCGGGCTCGATCCCCTGCTCCGCTAGTCGCGCCAGCGTTCCGTCCAGGTCCTCGGTGCTGATCGCGATGTGGCCGTAGGCGGTCCCGAGATCGTATGAGTCAACGCCGAAGTTGTAGGTCAGCTCGAGCCGGGGCTCGGGGCCGTCGTCGGGCAGGCTCATGAACACGTTGATCGCTTCGTCGCGGATGGGGGCCCGTCGCCGCTCCTCGAAGCCGAGTGCCTCGTAGAAAGCGACAGAACGATCGATGTCGGTGATTCGGTAGCAGGTGTGAAGGAGGCTCATGGCGCGTAAGAGTACGCTGCCCGGGGTGATCGTTGAGCGCTCCATGAACGACGACTTCCTGTCGAACACGTACCTCGTCGCCGACGAGCCGGGCGGGCACGCGGTGATGATCGACGCCGGCGGTCCGGTCGCTCCGCTGCTCGACTACCTGCGTCGTGGGCAGCTGACGCTCACGCACGTCCTGCTCACCCACCACCATCACGACCACGTGTCCCAGGTCGATCAGGTGCTCGCGAGCCATCCCGGGACGCCGGTGTTGATTCACTCCCTCGAGCGCGATCGGGTCCCTGCCGCGACGGGAACGATGGCGCCCGGGGAGACGATCGAGAGTGGCGCGCTGGAGATCGAGCCGATCCACACGCCCGGCCATACCGCGGGGATGCTGTCGCTGCTGGTGAGCGGAACGGACGTGTTCACCGGCGATACGTTGTTCAAGGGCTCGGTGGGCGGGGTCCACGCGCCCGGCAGCACCGGTTTCGCCGATATCAAGAGCTCGATCATGGACAAGCTCCTGGCGCTCCCGCCTGGGACCCACATCCACCCGGGTCACACCGACCCGACGACCGTCGCGGACGAGCTCGAGCACAACCGGTTCGTGCGGATCTGGCGCGGCCTCGACGTCGAGGGCGACGAGCCGTGCACGGCGCTTGGCGAGCCGGCCACGCTGATCCTGCTGGGCGACGACTACGACGGCGGGCACAAGGCCTGGGTCCGGTGGCCGGACGGGTCCGACGACATCGTGCCGGGGTCGCGAGTTAAGCGCGGCACTACCATTTAGTAAGTGGCGAAGGACAAGATCCCCACCTCTCGCGTGGGGCGTACCGCGAGGATCGGGGGGCTGGCCGCGGGGCAGGCGATCCGTCAGGCGGGCACGCTCGCGGTCAACGTGACCCGCAACGACGAGGGGCGCAAGGTCGCGCTGGAGAAGCGCCAGATCGAGTCCGCCGAGCAGATCGTGGCCGCGCTCGGGACGATGAAGGGCGCGGCGATGAAGGTCGGGCAGGTCTTGTCGTTCCTCGACGTCGGCCTGGTCCCCGACGAGTACCGCGAGGAGTTCCAGCATAAGCTCGCCGCGCTCCGCGACGCCGCACCGAACGTCGCCTTCAAGGACATGCGCAAGGTGATCGAGGAAGAGCTCGACGAGCCGATAAAGGACGTGTTCACCGAGTTCGACGAGGAGCCGGTGGCGGCGGCCTCGATCGGCCAGGTCTACCGGGCACGACTCCACGACGGCCGCGAGGTCGCGGTCAAGGTCCAGTACCCGGGCGTCGCCGCGGCGGTCCGCTCGGACCTGCAGAACATCGGGCTGATCCTGCGGCTCGCCAAGCGGATCGCCCCGGGGTTGGAGCCCAAGGCGATCGGACGCGAGATCTCCGAGCGGATCCACGACGAGCTCGACTACGAGCTCGAGGCCCAGAACCAGCGCACGCTCGCTCGCATCTTCCGGGGCCACCCGTTCATCGTGATCCCCGAGGTCGTCACCTCGTTGTCGCGCGAGCGCGTGATGGTCTCCGAGTTCGTCTCCGGCACCGGCTTCGAAGACCTCAAGAGCTTTCCCCAGGACGAGCGCGACCGGATCGGCGAGATCCTGTTCCGCTTCTATTTCGGCTGCCTGTACCGCCACCACCAGTTTTCGGGCGACCCGCACCCGGGGAACTCGATGCTGCTCAACGACGGCCGAATGGCGTTCTACGACTTCGGGCTGTTCAAGCGGATGCCGCCGGGGGCGGTCGAGCTCGAGATCCAGGTGGCGCGCGCGATCATCGAGGGCGATACGGACACGATCATGCAGCTCGGATCGGAGGTCGGTTTCTTCCCCGAGCCCGACAAGTTCGAACCCCAGCGCGTGCTCGCGCATTTCCGCGCGGCGACGTCGTGGTACACCGTCGACCACTACACCGAGCTGACGCCCGACTACGCGACACAGGTGCTGATTGACATGAGCGACCCGCGCTCTGAGTACTTCGGCCAGCTCCGCCACGAGTCCGCGCCACCGGATCACATCTTTGGCCGGCGGATGGAGGTGCTGACGCTCGCGGTGCTGTCGCAGCTGCACGCACGCGGCAACTTCCACCGGATCGCGCGCGAGTGGTTCTACGGCGATCCGCCGGCGACGGAGCTGGGCGAGCTCGAGGCGGAGTTCTACGCTCGCGCCGCGGCGTAGCCGCCGGACCGAACTTCGGACCGCGGCCCTCCCACCCCGGCAATCGCACACTCGACGACCCGCCGGGGTCGAGTGTCGTGGTTTCGTTGCCATAGCGGCACGAATATGCATTCGGCACCGCGGGGGCGACGAGTGGGGGATTGCTGGGGTTGCCCGCGTTGGGGGTTGGTCCCAGACCGGGCGATTGCTGGGGTTGCCCGCGTTGGGGGTTGGTCCCAGACCGGGCGATTGCTGGGGTTGCCCGCGTTGGGGGTTTGGTCCCAGACAGGGGGATGCGACCCGTCGGACCGCCGGGCATGGACGCCCGGCGGAACGGCCCCATGGACGCCGCGCGCTCGTGCCGCCGGCGCCACGCGTCCCGCCACCACCCGCGCGCGGCCCCTACTAAACCCGCTGGATCTGCATCAGGCTGGTTGTGCCCGGGCGGCCGCTGGGGAGGCCGGCGGTAATCCCGACGCGCGCGCCCGGCTTGACCCACCCGAGCTCGACGACGCGGCGCGCGGAATCCGCGATCAGCGCCTCGGTGACCTCGTGCCGGCGCATCGACCCGGCCTGGACGCCCCACATCAGGCTGCATCGCCGGACGGTCTCCTTGCCGGGCGAGAGCGCGTAGATCGGAACCTGCGGCCGATGGGCAGAGATCAGCCGAGCCGACCGGCCCGACAGCGTCGGCACCACCAGCGCGGCGAGATGCAGATCCCGTGCGGCCGCGCACGCGCTGTAGGCGACCGTGTACGCGGGGTCGCGCGCATCGCGGCGGACCCGCTCCTCGTTCCAGGTCCGGTATGGGAGCGTGTGCTCGGTCCGCTCGGCAACCGCTGCCATCATCTCGACCGCCTGCACCGGCCACGAGCCGATCGCGGTCTCCTGGGAGAGCATCACCGCGTCGGTGCCGTCGAGGATCGCGTTGGCGACGTCGGCGACCTCGGCGCGGGTGGGCCGCGAGGAATTGACCATCGAGTCGAGCATCTGCGTCGCCGTGATCGAGGGACGGGCGAGCCGGCCGGCGACCCGCAGCAGCTGCTTCTGGACGATCGGCACGTCCTCGATCGGCAGCTCTATCCCGAGATCGCCGCGCGCCACCATCACGCAGTCGGCGGCGCGGATGATCTCCTCGGCGGCGTCGACCGCCTGGGGCTTCTCGATCTTGGCGATCAGCGGCAACCGCGTGTGCCGGCGGACGCTGGTCACGTCCTCGGCCGTGCGGACGAACGACAGCGCGACCAGGTCGACGCCGATCGACTCGCCGAACCGCAGCATGTCGAGGTCCTCCTCGGGGACGGCGGGGAGCCCGCGTGTCGACCCGGGGATGTTCAGGCCCTGACGCGAGGCTACGGTCCCTCCGATCTCGACCGCTGTCTCGACCTCGCCGTCGCCCTCGCGCACTGTCTTGACCCGCAGGCGAATCGCCCCGTCGGCCAGATAGATGATGTCCTCGGGGTCTACCGCGCTGGCGAGGCCTCGCCACGACACTGACATCTGCTCGCCGTTGCCCACGGAGTTCGTCCCGCACAGCAGGACGAGTTTCTCCCCCGGCTTGAGCTCGGCGATGTCGTCCTCGAGGCTGCCGATGCGAATCTTGGGGCCGGGAAGGTCCTGGAGGATCGCGACCTGGCGGCCGGCGGCGGACGCCGCCCGGCGGACGAGTTCGGCGTTCTCGGCGTGGATCTCCCGATTGCCGTGAGAGAAGTTCAGACGCGCCACGTCCATTCCCGCCTCGGCCATGCGCGTGAGCGTCTCGAGGTCGCGCGAGGACGGTCCGATCGTGGCGACAATCTTGGTTCGGCGCATTTCCGGCCTGGAAGCTACTGCACGTGGCTTCCCGGCTCGTTGCCGCGCCGTTAGATGCGGATTGGCTCCCCGTCGGCGGTCAACTGGCCTCCCGCACGGAGATCGCAGATCAGATCCCAATGGAGCGACGAGACGTTGGTTCCGCCGGTCTCCGGATACGAGCGACCAAGCGCGAGGTGGACGGTCCCGGCCATCTTCTCGTCGAGCAGCGTTGAACCGGTCGGCCGGTCTATGCCGATGTTCGTGCCGATCCCGAGCTCGCCGAGGAAGCGCGCGCCCGCATCGGTGGCGAGCGATGCGTCGAGGTAGTCCTGACCGCGGTCGGCGGTGGCCCTGACGACCTCGCCGTTCTCGAACGTCAGCTCAACGCCCTCCACAGGGACGCCGCGCGGGCTCGACGGGATCGTGAACCGGATCGTGCCGTTGGCCGAGTCCTCGAGCGGGCCGGTGAACACCTCGCCGCTGGGCATGTTGCGCCGCCCGTTGGAGTTGATCCAGATGCGGCCGTCGACGCGCAGGCGCAGGTCGGTCCCGTCCGCCTCGATCCGGATCTCGCGCGCCCGGTTGAGCCGCTCGACCACGAGCGCCTGGCGGTCGCTCAGCTCGCGCCACGCGGCCACCGGATCCGGGCGGTCCAGGAACAGCGCCCCGTTGACGAACGCGGCGTAGTCGTCGGTGCTCATGCCCGCCTCCTGAGCGAGCGCCGGCGTCGGCCAGATCGTGCTGCACCAGCGCTTACCGAGGCGTGCCTCCTGAATCGGCGCCCGAGCGCGGGCGGCGCGGGCGATCGTGGCTGGGTCGATCTCGGCGAGCGCGCGGGTGTTCTCAGGCGCGTCGATGCGCAGATAGGCATCGATCCGCTCCATCTCGTCGAGGTCGTGGGGTGGGAAGCTGTCGAGCAGATCATCAGAGGCCAGGCGATAGAAGTCCTCCGCCACGCCAGGGATCGCGATCCGGAGCGCCGGCGGCCACGCACCCCTGGTGACCGCGGCGCGGTGGAACGCTCGGATCAGCGGCGTCGCCAGCGGGGTCGCGGCCAGCACGACGTAGTCGCGCTCGCGTACGTGCAGGCACCACTCACACAGCAGCGTGGCGAATGCGTCGGCGTCGATCACGGCGCCTGGAGCTCCGGGAAGTGCTCGTTGACGTGCTCGCGCAGCGCGTCGCGGACGAACCGCCGCTCGTCGGCGGTGGCCATCCGGTATCGCCCGAGCAGCTCCTTCTGGCGCGTGATCTCGAGACCCGAGATCGTCCACGAGACCGCCAGGAACTCGAACAGCAACTCGGCCGCGCGCTGCCAGGCGTCCTCGCGCTCGAGGCCGCCGGCCAGCGTGTCGGCATAGCGGCGACGGGAGCCCGGCGTCAGCGAGCCCCGCAGCTTCAGGACGTTCCCGTCGCTGTCGCGGTACTCCGACGTCGGGGCGGTCAGCTTCTCGGGCTGCTTGCGGCTGCGCTTGGCCACGGTCGGCTTATGGCACCGGTGAGGCGGCGGCGCGTTCGAGCTGGACGCCGACGTCGCCGGTGACGGGGGCGGCGTGCCCGGCCCAGACGGCGGACGGGTCGAGCGCCGCCAGCTTGCGAATCGACGCTCGCGCCTGCTCGGTGTCCTCGTTGAAGGCCGGGTGGGGAACGTGGGCCGGCTGCCGGCGTCCGCTCTGCGGGTCGAGCGTGTACAGCGTGTCCGAGACCAGCGCGAGCCGGTCGGACTCGCGGAATAGGCCGATCAGCCCGGGAGCGTGTCCGGGCAGGTGGACGACATTGAAGCCCGCGACCTCGTCGCCCTCGGTCAGAGTGCCAGCGATCTCGACGGGGCCGCCGTCCCAGGTTGCGATCAGCCGCCACAGCACGGTTCGGCCGCGGGTGTCGAGCCGCGAGCGATCCCAGTAGCCGCGGTAGGACTCGGGCGACTCGGCGGCTGCGCGCTCGTCCGGGTGGCAGTAGACGGGCGCGTTCAGGCCGGGAGCCGCGCCGCGGTGGTCGGCGTCGGCGTGGCCGAGCACGATGCGCTTGATTCCGCCGAGCCGCGCTCCCGCGGCGGCAAGCGACGCGGTCATGTCGGAGACGCCGCAGTCGAACACGGTGACGCCGGCGTCGTCCTCGATCAGATACACGTTCATGGTCTTCGGAATGCCGCCGCGGACGAGCCAGACGCCTTCGGCGATTCGCTCGGGTTCGGAGCCCCGGATCCAGGCTCGCACCCGGGTACGCGCGTTGGCCAGCTTGGTCAGATTCGTCTCGGCGCCCGAGCCCGCCGGGGGCAGCACCCCCAGCTGGCGCGCCACGTCCCCGCTGTCGAGATACGCGTCGAGGTGCTGGATCTTCTCGGCGCCGTTGACGGTCAGGATGTCGCACCCTTCCATCTCGACCCGCGCGCCGCTGGCGACGAACCCCTGGAACTCGCTCGGGCCCGCGAACGTGCCGCGGGCGCGCCACCGGACGGCCGCGCGTTCCCCCGAGGCGGTCACCTCGAGCAGCTCGTAGCGCAGGTCGGGGAACGCGCCGAACAGCTCACCCAGGAACGCACGAATGTCGGCGGGCGCGGTCATCTCACGCCGGCCGACGATGCGCTCGACCCCGCCCGGCGCCCACAGGGCGATCGCGGCGTCGATGTCGCGCGCGCCGAGCGCGTCGAAGTACCGCGTGGCGACCTCTCCGCTGGACATGCGGGAGCCGAGTGTAGGTGGTCGCCCTCGAGGTCCGCGCCGAATATCGTGCGGG
>Ga0335076_10007230_pt1 | contig 11192 bp, 10 predicted proteins | sample Lox_Sample_25_FD_206717 | JGI IMG/M metagenome (GOLD analysis project Ga0335076, IMG submission 206717) | Soil microbial communities from Loxahatchee National Wildlife Refuge, Florida, United States - Lox_Sample_2.5 | ecosystem: Environmental > Terrestrial > Soil > Wetlands | place: USA... | reverse complement strand
CGCGTTCGCCGGGTCACGAATGTCATCTATCAGGGCTTCCTCACTCCGGTGGTCATCTACGGAGGATTGGTTGCCGTTATCCGTGATCGCTGGAAAGAGCACCTGCAGCACGTGGAGCACTCGCGAGACGAGAATCACGACTCCAAGGGGATCCAAGCATGAACGAAAAATGGGAACAATGCGTTCGGCTAAAGGAGCCGCTCCTGACAAAACCCTTCAAGTTCTTTGTGGGCCTCGCTGGATTCGCACTGTTACTGGTTGCGCTGCGGGAAGTCAGCGGTCTCGGTTACGTTACGGGATTGAATGATGGGTATGCCTGGGGACTCTTCAAAAACTGGAACGTCACCGCGTTAACGGCGTTGGGTTCCGGCGGGTACGCGGTCGCGGTGATGGCATGGATATTCAATGAGCGCAGATTCCACCCGATCATGCGCACGGCCGTCCTCACCAGCCTGGTCGGCTATGGCACGGGCATGATCGCGCTCGGCGCGGATGTTGGGCGTCCCTGGAACTTCATCCACATTATCAACCCGAAAACCTGGAACCATCATTCGGTCCTTCTCGAGGTAGCCGTCTGCATGACCGCGTATGTGATTCTGGCTCTCAACTTCGAAAACATGCCGCCATTTCTCGAACGCATGTACAAGAGCGGCGATCCGGAGCGCAGCAAACGAGCGTTGCAGATTTTTCACTACATGCAGAAGAGCTTTCCATTCTGGATTGCCTTGGCGTTCGTTCTTCCTTCGATGCACCAGTCTTCCCTGGGCTCGTTGATGTTCCTGGCCGGGGAACGGGTCCACCCGTTGTGGCAAACCGCGCGGCTTCCGCTTTTGTATTTGCTAATGGCCTATGTCCTTGGTTTCGCTTGCGTGCTGCTGGTTTTGATTCTCAGCACCTATGCCTGGGATCTCGGCTGGGATGCGAACATCCTCGGGCGTCTGGCGAATGTGATGTCGTGGCTGACGCTGCTCTGGCTGGTGCTGCAATTTGTAGATTTGGCCTATCGCGGCGTATTTGAATTGGCGTTCACGTTCGATCGTTACAGCATCGTCTTCCTCACAGAGACGGCGCTGATTCTGGTTCCCGCGCTGGCCCTGCAGTCCGCGGCGGTTCGCGAGAAACCCGCTCATCTATTCCGACTCACACTGATGCTCACGATTGGCGGGTTGCTGTACCGCTTCACGCCTACGAGCATCGCTTTCATGCCGCTTGGCAACTACACCTATTTCCCGTCAGTCATCGAGATTCTGATGAGCGCCGGTTTCACCGCGCTCGCAGTGGTGGCATTTTTGTTCGCCGTAAAAAGATTCGCGATTTTGCCGGCATCCGCCGGGAAGATTGCTGCCGAAGCTGCAGTGCAGCCGTTTGACACTCTCTAGAGAAGGAATGGTCCATGAGCAATCGCATCACGATTGATCCAATCACACGCATCGAAGGGCACTTGCGCATCGATGTCCAAATCGACGGCGGCAAAGTCAACGATTCCTGGGCCTCCGGCACGATGTTTCGTGGCATCGAAACCATCTTGCAAGGGCGCGATCCTCGCGAAGCCTGGGTCTTCTCGCAACGCTTCTGCGGCGTTTGCACCACGGTACATGCCATCGCCTCGGTGCGCGCCTGCGAAAATGCAGCGGGGATTCAAGTGCCTCTCAACGCGCAATACATCCGCAATTTGATTTTGATTGCGCACGCGCTGCAGGACCACACCGTTCACTTCTATCATTTGTGCGCACTGGATTGGGTCGATGTGGTGTCCGCCCTGAAGGCCGATCCGGCGAAAACCGCGCTGCTCGCGCAATCGCTCTCTCCCTGGCCGCGGAACAGCTATCAGGACTTCAAGCAGGTTCAGGATCGCGTAAAGGCCTTTGTCGAGAACGGTCAGCTGGGAATTTTTGCCAACGGCTATTGGGGCCATCCGGCGATGAAGCTCCCGCCGGAAGTAAATCTGCTCGCCGTGGCTCACTACCTGCAGGCGCTGGAGTATCAACGCACGGCGAACCAAATCGTGGCGATCCTCGGCGGAAAAACGCCCAATATTCAGAACCTCGCGGTGGGCGGTGTCGCGAACGCCATCAACCTCGACAACCAGGCCACGCTCAACATGGACAAGCTCTACATGATCAAGAGCCTGTTCGAAGACATGATCCGCTTCGTCCACGAAGTCTATTTCGTAGATGCTTGCGCAGTCGCAGCCCTGTACCCTGACTGGTTCGGCTATGGCGCCGGCGTGACCAACTATCTGGCAGTTCCTGATCTCCCGCTCGACAGTGCCATGACGGATTTCGATCTGCCCGGCGGCCTCATTTTTGACGGCAAACTCGATCAGGTCTACACCATCAAATATCACACCGATCAGCGGTTGCTCAATGGCATCACGGAAAACGTCTCTCACGCCTGGTATGAAGGCGAAAAGACGCTGCACCCGTGGAAGGGCGAAACGAATCCGCATTACACCGGCTTCCAAGACAACGGCAAATACACGTGGGTAAAATCGCCCCGCTTTGAGGGCCACCCCATGCAGGTTGGGCCGCTCGCTCAGGTCTTGATCGGCTATGCGCAGGGGCATAAGCTCACTCACAAGTGGGCAGGTGAAGCCATTAATCGCGTGTCCGCCATTTCGAAGAAGCAGGTGAGCCCGGCTATGCTGCACTCCACGCTGGGTCGCATCGCCGCCCGCGCCATTCGCGCTTCCATGCTCGCTGACCTCGCCAACAAGCACTGGGACCTGCTGGTGAAGAACATTGCTTCCGGCGATGCCAAGATTTACGTCAAACCCCAGTTTGCCGAAAAGGACCTGCATGGCGCCGGTTTCCACGAGGCGCCCCGGGGGACCCTCTCGCACTGGGTCATGATCAAGGACGGCCAAATCGCCAATTACCAGGCGGTCGTGCCCACGACTTGGAATGCCGGCCCGCGCGATGAGCACGGTACACATGGCCCGTACGAGGCTTCACTGCTCGGCAATCCCATCGCCGATCCGGAGAAGCCGTTGGAAGTCCTCCGTACCGTTCATTCCTTCGATCCTTGCCTGGCTTGTGCCATTCACACCTTCGATCCCGAAGGGAAAGAAGTCATCTCCGTTACCGAAAAGAGGTGAGTGATGAGCGAGACCACACACGCAGCTCCGGTCAAAGTCGGAGACCACACCATCGACGCCGAGCACGACCTGCAAATGCAGCTTCTGGACTCGCTGTCGCACACGCTTGAAAACGGCGCGGACTTTTCCTCCATCCGCCATGTTCTCGAGCAGTTCATCGAGTTTTCCGATATGCATTTTCTGTCCGAGCAGCTGGTTATGCGCCTGCACAGCTATCCAGGTTACGAGCCACACCTCGAGGAACATACCCGTTTGATGAAGAAAGTTCGCGAAATTCGCGAAAATGTTCTGCATGGCGAAAAGCTGCCGTCCGTTCAGCTGGTTCATGAACTCCGCGACTGGTTGCTCACGCATATCGCGACGGAAGACGTGGCGTTCGGCGAGTACCTGAAGAAAAAAGAAGGGCGCTCCGCATGACAGCTTTGCCCCGTATCGGCGTTCTCAGCGTCGGCAACGTGCTGATGGGCGACGACGGCATCGGACCTTATATTCTCAAGATCCTGGAATCACGTTACGAATTCCCAGAGAACGTCACCCTGCTGGATCTGGGGACGCCTGGACTCGGGATTACATCGTTTTTCGCAGATTACGATTCCTTGGTGCTGATTGACGCGGTTAGCGCTAAAGGTGAACCGGGGCAGGTTTACCTCTACCGGAAAGACCAACTCGTCCGGGTCCCTATTCCCCAGCGCGTTAGCCCGCACGACCCCGCTCTCGTTGAAGCGCTTCTGTTCGCCGAATTCAGCGGCAAGTGTCCAAGCGAGGTGCTGCTGGTCGGCATTGTTCCCGAAGCGGTTGAACTAGGCTGCCAGATCAGCGAAAGGGTGCGCGCTGCGGTTGAGCCGGCGATTTTCGCGATTCTGACGGAGCTAGACCGGCTGGGAATCCAGCTTCCCCTCCGGGAGCAGGCCAACCCTCCTTCCATTTGGTGGCAAGACGGCGTATTCTCGAGCAGTCCGGCAGGGGAAGATTATGTGCCTCGCGATTCCGGGTAGAGTCGCGCAAATCGATATTAACGACGGTATTCGCACCGGAAGAGTCCAATTCGGGGGCATTACCCGCCAGGCCTGCCTCGATTTCGTACCCGAAGCCAAAGAAGGCGATTATGTCTTGGTCCACGTCGGTTTCGCGATCAGCGTTGTCGACAAGGACGAAGCCGAGCGCACCTACGCCCTCCTGGAGACTATGGGCGTACTCGAAGATGAATTAGCGATCGAAAAGCCCGACCCTTCCGCGAAACCATGAAGTACCTGGACGAATACCGGGATGCCAAAATCGCTCGCGGCTTGGCGGCGGAGATTCTGCGGCGCTCCACCCGGCCGTGGGTGCTGATGGAGATTTGTGGTGGCCAGACGCACACATTGATGCGCTATGGCATCGATGATCTGTTAGGTGACAGCGTGCAGCTCGTACATGGGCCGGGTTGCCCCGTGTGCGTTACTTCGCTGGAAACCATCGATCGCGCCTTGGCCCTGGCGGCGAGGCCGGGAGTCACGCTGGTTTCGTATGGCGACATGCTGCGGGTGCCTGGCTCAAAGGCTGACCTGTTTCAAGTGAAGGCGGAGGGAGGCGATGTGCGCGTGGTGTATTCGCCAACCGACGCGGTGCAACTCGCACGCTCCCAACCGGATCGCAAGGTGGTTTTCTTCGCCGTTGGGTTCGAGACTACCGCTCCTGCGCACGCCATGGCGATTTTGCAGGCAGAGCGTCTGGGATTGAAGAACTTCAGCATCCTTGCTTCGCACGTCCTGGTTCCTCCCGCGATTCGCACGCTGCTCGGTTCGCCGCGCAACCGGGTGCAGGGTTTCATCGCGCCAGGGCATGTCTGCACGGTCGTTGGTTATCGCGAATATGAGGACCTCGTCCGCGAATTTCATGTGCCTATCGTTGTTGGGGGATTTGAGCCCGTTGACCTGCTCGAGGCGATTCGCATGCTGGTCGTGCAACTCGAGGAAGGGCGCGCCGAAATCGAGAATCAATATGTGCGTTCGGTCCAATATGAAGGAAACAGGCCGGCGCAGGAAGCCGTAGCGCGGGTCTTCGAAGTTGCAGACCGCAAATGGCGCGGAATCGGGTCCATTCCCGTGAGCGGATTGCGCATCCGGGATGAATATGCAGCATTTGATGCGGAGCGCACGTTTGAACTGACGTGTGTTTGCGCGGAGGAACCGGCCGAGTGCATCAGTGCGGAAGTGCTGTTGGGCAACAAGAAGCCTACCGACTGCACGGCGTTCGGTACGCGTTGCACGCCCGAACGGCCACTCGGCGCTCCCATGGTTTCCACTGAAGGTGCTTGTGCCGCCTACTACCAATACCGCCGCCACGCGGTTGCCCGCTGAACCCGTGAGTGACGAACCCAAAGACATTGCGGCCTTCTCCTGCCCGCTGCCATTGCCGGCGCGCGACCGCATCCTGTTGGGTCATGGAAGCGGCGGCAAATTGAGCGCGGAACTGCTGAAGGATGTTTTTCTTCCGGCCCTTGGGAATCCGGTGTTGAACCGGCTCGAAGACCAAGCGATCGTTTCGCTGAATGGCACGCGCCTTGCGATCACCACGGATTCCTTTGTGGTGAAACCCCTGTTCTTTCGTGGTGGTGACATTGGTTCGCTAGCCGTGCATGGCACAATCAACGATTTGGCTATGGGCGGAGCCGAGCCGCTCTGGCTCAGCGCCGCATTTATCTTGGAAGAAGGGCTACCGACGGAGACGCTGAAGCGTGTAGTTGCATCGATGCATGAAGCCGCTGTAAAAGCGGGCGTACCGATTGTTACGGGCGACACGAAGGTGGTCGAGAAGGGAAGTGCCGACGGTCTGTTTATCAACACCACAGGGATTGGTCGCGTGCGCGATGGCGTTGCGCTTTCCGCCTCGCAGGCACAGCCGGGCGACGCCATCCTTGTTTCCGGATTTATCGGGGACCATGGCATTGCGATTCTGGCGGAGCGCGAAGGACTTCAGTTCGAAACGCAGGTACACAGCGACTCTGCAGCGCTGCATACCCTTGCGGCCGCGCTCCTCGACGCAACTCAAGAGGTCCGCTGTTTGCGCGACCCTACACGCGGCGGGCTCTCGAGCACGCTCAACGAGATCGCCACTTCTTCGGGCGTGGGCATGGAGCTGAACGAAACCGCAATACCCGTCCGCGAAGAGGTTCGGGGAGCTTGCGAAATGCTGGGACTCGATCCCATGTATGTCGCAAACGAAGGGAAACTGGTCGCCGTTGTGGCGTCATCTGCGGCGGAAAAGGCGCTGGCGGCGCTCAAAAACCATCCACAAGGCCGAGACGCTGTGATCGTTGGCAAGGTCACCGGCGAACATCCGCGGATGGTGGTGATGCGCACGCCGTTTGGGACCACGCGCATTGTCGATATGCTGGCGGGCGATCAGTTGCCGCGCATCTGCTGAGGAGCTTTCATGCACGAAGTGGGAGTTGCATCGTCGATTCTCGAATGCGTTGCCGCCGAGGCCGGAAAACATCCCGGCGCGCAGCTCGTTTCTGTTTGCGTTCGTATTGGCGAGCTTGCGAACATCGACAAAGACGCGCTCGACTTCGCTTTCGAAGCCCTTACTCGCGATACGGACCTGGAACATGTGAAGCTCGTCGTCGAGTGGTGCCCCCGCCGGCAGAAATGCACATCCTGCGGCGAAGAATTTGCGGTCAAGGATTTTGAACTCGCCTGCCCGAAGTGCGCCAGTTCGCAAACGACCTGCATCAGTGGCACCGAGCTCGATATCGCTTACCTGGAACTGGAGGAGCCGTGCGCGAAGTCGTAGAGAAGAAAGTGCTCAGCGAAAATGACCGGTTGGCCGCGCAACTTCGCCAACGCTATCACGACGAGAACATTTTGTGCGTGAACATCATCAGTTCGCCCGGCTCCGGCAAGACTGCACTGCTCGAAAGGACGCTCGCGTCGTACCTGCCGGGCCATGCGGTCGCCGTTCTCACAGGCGATCTGCAGACTGACAACGATGCGCGGCGGCTTGCGCGATTCGGCTTTCCGGTACGCCAGATTGTCACGGGTGGAACCTGCCACCTCGACGCTCGCATGATCGAACGTCACCTCAACGAACTCGGATTTCGCGGTCCCGGTATGCTGTTGGTCGAGAACGTGGGCAATCTGGTTTGCCCGTCGAGCTACGACCTTGGCGAGCACGCCAAAATCGTTCTCCTGAGCGTCACGGAAGGCGAGGATAAACCACTTAAATACCCCGGTATTTTTCATCGCGCCTCGCTGATGCTGCTTACAAAAACGGATCTGCTTCCTCACCTGGAGTTCAATCCTGATCTCGCGCTCGAAAATGCACGCAAGATTCACCCGGAAATCGAGTACATTGCGCTCTCTTCCCGCACTGGCGAGGGCTTCGATCAGTGGCTGCACTGGCTGAACTCGCTGCAGCACAAAGTGCAGAAGAGCGCCGCGGCTATCAATTCCTGAAGACTCTGCGATAATTCTTTTATGGCGGAAATTCCCCGCGCAGTCGTAGCCCGCAAAGCTATCGATGTGACCGGCATCGTGCAGGGTGTCGGTTTTCGCCCGTTTGTTTATCGCCTGGCAAGCGACTGTGGTCTTTCCGGCTTTATTGCGAACACGCCGGCGGGAGTGACCATCGAAATTCAGGGTGACGATTCGGCCCTCGATACCTTCCTGGCTCGTTTGCAATCCGATGCTCCGCCGCTCGCAAAGATCACTTCGCTGTTGCCCCGTGACGTCGAGTCGCAACCGGACGATTCTGCATTTCGAATTGTTGCGAGCCGCATGGACGCGCCGCCCAAGGCGCTCATCTCGCCCGACGTAGCCGTTTGCGCGGATTGCTTGCGCGAAATGATGAGCCCGCGCAACCGCCGTTTCCGCTATCCTCTGATCAACTGCACAAACTGCGGGCCGCGGTTCACGATCATTCGCGACATTCCGTATGACCGCGCGCGTACTTCCATGGCCAAGTTCAGAATGTGCGCCGCGTGCCAGGCCGAGTATGACGATCCTGAAAATCGGCGCTTCCACGCGCAGCCGAACTCCTGTTGGGATTGCGGGCCTCAAGTTCAGCTTTGGGATGAGGAGGGCGCCCGCATTGACGTGGGAGAGCCGGTACGTGAGGCGGCGCGGCTCCTCGAAGGCGGGTCGATTCTTGCGATCAAAGGCTTGGGCGGGTTTCACTTGGCTTGCAATGCGCGAGACGACTCAGCGGTCAATTTGCTCCGCGAACGTAAGCGCCGGGTCGAGAAACCGTTTGCGGTGATACTCCGCCGTGTGGAAGATGCCGAGCGTTTCTGCGAAGTCGACGAACACGCGCGAAAGCTGCTGCTGTCGATCGAGCGGCCCATTGTGTTGCTGCCCCGAAAAGCGGAGACTGGGCTTGCACCAAGTATTGCTCCGCAGAATCGCTATCTCGGGCTCTACCTGCCCTACACGCCGCTGCAGCATGTTTTGTTCGCCAGCGGTAACTTCGACGCGCTGGTCATGACCAGCGCCAATCTGAGCGAGGAGCCCATCGCGATCGATAACGACGAAGCCGTTCACCGCTTGCGCAACATCGCGGACGCTTTTCTGGTGCACGATCGCGACATCCTGCGCCGCTGTGACGATTCTGTAGTTCGTCCAGCGCTTGGCCGAATGCAGCAGTTGCGCCGTTCCCGTGGCTTCGTGCCGGTGCCTGTTCCTCTGGAACACGAATCGGAGGCGATTCTCGCGGTCGGCGGCGAACTGAAGAGTACGATCTGCATCGTTCGCGGCGCGGAAGCCTTCCTGAGCCAGCACATCGGCGACCTGGAAAATCTCGAGAGCTACAAGTTCTTCGAAGAAGCCGTTGAGCATATGCAGCGGATTCTGGAAGTACACCCCAAAACCATCGCATACGACCTGCATCCCGATTATTTCTCGACCAAATGGGCATTGGCACGCGAAGGGGCTGAGCTTATTGGAGTGCAACATCATCATGCGCACATCGCCGCGTGCATGGCTGAAAACCATCTCGATGGAAAGGTGATCGGAATCGCACTCGATGGCACGGGTTATGGTTTGGACGGGGCTATTTGGGGCGGGGAAGTGCTGCTTGCGGATTATTCGGACTTCGAACGAGTCGCGCACTTCGAATACATTCCGCTGCCCGGCGGAGCTGCGGCAATCCACGAACCGTGGCGTACCGCCGTCAGCTATCTGACCAGGCATTACGGACGAGAGCTCGCAGGCATTGACGTGCCCTTTCTGCGTGCCATCGATGCTCGCAAGCTTCAAGTGGTTCAGCAGATGATCGACCGGCAGATTCACTCGCCGCGTACATCCAGTTGCGGCCGGCTCTTCGATGCGGTTGCTGCGCTTGCAGGCGTCCGTTCCGTGGTCAATTACGAAGCTCAGGCCGCCATCGAATTTGAAATGGCAGCTCACGACTCCACTGACAGCGGCGCCTATCCTTTCGATCTGATTCCCAATGGCACACACTGGCAGATCGGAACTATGCCTCTGTTTCAGTGGTTGCTGAGGGATATCCGCAACGGAGATGCCGTCGGGGATATTAGCCGCCGTTTCCACGCCGGCTTAACGGCAACGTTTGTTGAACTCGCGGACAATCTTCGCGAAGAAAGCAAACTTAATCGCGTGTGCCTAAGCGGCGGCTGCTTTCAAAACGCTTTGCTTTTTGAACTGTTGCGAGAAGGGCTGACGAAGAAATCGTTTGAGGTTTCTTTTCACTCCGAAGTGCCTGCCGGGGATGGCGGCATCAGCTTGGGCCAGGCGCTCGTCGCTGCACACCGGCCAAAAGCTCGCTAGCGAACGCGCGTCCTATTTCGAGCCGTACTTCCGGCTGGCGGTGACTCCCTTACCTTCTGTCACCGTGATTGTCTGGCCCGATTCCACGTTCGACAACTTGTCGACTTGCCCGCTCGGCCAGCGGATCTCCACGCTTTCTGCTTTATCGTGTTGTCCGAGTCCGAAGGTTAAGACCAGCTCGCTGGCGGACAGATAGCTCGAACCGCTGCGCATCATTTGACCCTGTGCATCTCCGCCGGAACTGACCTTCACGACCGCACCGATGCCGTCGCGATTCGATTTCACGCCGGCCAGTTTCATGCGGAGACTCTTGCGCGAAGCCGCTTCGCCGCTGGCCTCGTTCGCAAAGAGATATGCTGGCCCGCCGTTGGTGGAGAGCAATAAATCGAGGCGGCCGTCGTTGTTGAAATCGCCGTATGCGGCGCCGCGACCGACGCGCGGCGTGTCGAATGGCGTCCCAAGCGTCTTCGTCACTTCCTGGAAATTGCCTTTCCCAAGATTGCGGAAAACGTGCGGAGGCATCGCATACTTCACATTAGGTTGAACGCGTTGGATATCGCTGTCGATGTGGCCGTTGGCAATGAAAATGTCCGGCCAGCCGTCCAGATCGTAATCGAAGAAGAAGCAACCGAAGCCAAGTGTCAACAGGGTCGTGCGTCCCACCGCTGAGCGAGGCGCTTCATCCACAAACAAACCTTTCCCTTCGTTGTGATACAGGGAAATCATCTGGTTAGAAAAATTAGTGATCAGCAGGCTCGGCGCTCCCGATCGATCGTAATCTGCTGCGTCCACTCCCATGCCCGCGCGAGCTACACCATCCTCGCTGAACGCGACACCCGCTACGACAGCCTTTTCCGTGAATGTTCCATTGCCATTATTGCGGTACAGCTTGTTCGGTTGCGTGTCGTTGGACAGCAACAGGTCCGGCCAGCCATCGTTGTCATAGTCCAGCACCGCAATTCCTAGAGTCTTGGAGGTCGGATCGCCGAGGCCCGCCTTCTTGGTTGCATCCTCGAAGGTACCGTCGCCGCGGTTGTGCCATAACCGCACAGAAGTGCCTTTGTACGATTCCGGCGTGCAATAGGATTTGCTCTTGCCATCGAGGGTGCAATACAAGTCGCCGTCGATGGACCATTGCACGTAGTTCGCGACGACTAAATCGAGCTTGCCGTCCTTGTTGTAGTCCACCCACGCCGCGCTGGTACTGAACTCCTTCGGTCCCATCAGCCCGGCCTTTTGCGTTACGTCCGTGAACGTGCCGTTCCCGTTGTTATGAAATAAATGGCTCTGCCCCATCGCCGTGACGAATAGATCGTCGTAGCCGTCGTTGT
>Ga0335076_10007229_pt1 | contig 11193 bp, 8 predicted proteins | sample Lox_Sample_25_FD_206717 | JGI IMG/M metagenome (GOLD analysis project Ga0335076, IMG submission 206717) | Soil microbial communities from Loxahatchee National Wildlife Refuge, Florida, United States - Lox_Sample_2.5 | ecosystem: Environmental > Terrestrial > Soil > Wetlands | place: USA: Florida... | reverse complement strand
CTCGGTGTCGGCGCCGATGTGGACGCCGCGGGGATTGGTCTTGTCGAGCGTGGCCGTCAACGAGATGCGGCATCCCGGGCCGATGTCCATCCCCCACGCCCAGCGGAGCACGCCGCCCCTGAGCCGGGCGAGCGCCTGGTCGAGGCTCGAAGTGACGCCAAGCAGACCGGCTTTCATACCATCCTCGGGTTGGCCTGGCGGGACGCGTACGCTCTGCCCGATTTCACCACCTTGCGGCCCATCCGAATATTCTCTACGCCAAGTTGAAGTAGAAAATTTAAGCTTCCATTCCGACTGAGCTTGGGTTTGTCCTCTTCATGCCGTCGTTAAGGTTGTTCTGAGCCACCTTACGGAAATAGATCATGCACAAAAAGGCGAAACTTTTATGACCCGGGCCAGCCCCGCCAGTGGTCTTGGCAGATCCGGGTCCCAATTGGGTTATCGAGTCGGTTACCCCTTCGTAAGCACCCGACCAGCTATCGCGAACCGGCCCCGCCGTCAACCCGGCCCAACGTCAATCGAAAAAGGCTCGATAAAGCGGACGTTCCGGTCGAAGCGGAGAAGCGGATGAGCGGCCCTGAGTCTTTCGACGGCCTGTCCGCGCAGCTTGCGGCGTCGCTGAAAAGGTCGCAGGATAAACGTATGCGTAGCTTTTCGCCGCCCTGTCTGCGTCGACTGCGCCTCAAGCTCGAAGATTGCGCCCCAGCGGAAGCGTTCGTCCACTGGCGCGGCGCATTGGGCGAGGTGTTCGAGGTTCGCGCGACCCCATCGGAGATCGCAGACTTCCGGGGCGAGATTGACGTCCATGCTTCGGCGCGGCACGTCTTGAGCGCGAGCCGGCACTCGCCCGTTTCGCTCGTCCGGCGGTCGGCGGGCTTGGCCCAGGAACGGGTCGCGATCTCTCTCCAGATCAATGGCTCGGCCATCGGCCTCGCAGGCGATGGGCCTGTGCGCGCCGATCCCGGCGACGTCATTTTCGTCGACCTGTCGCAGTCTCTGAAGGTGCGTCAGTCAGCATCGGACGGATTGGTGGACGAGGTGACGCTATGGACGGCGCGTGACCGGATTCTGCCGCTCGTTTCCGATGAAAACGCCCTGCACGGTTTGGTCCTCAAAGCCGATTCGCCGGCTGGGGCCGTCATCGGCGCAACCATGCAGGCCTTCGCCGGGTCGGCGCCGAAGATGCGGCTCGCCGATTTCGATGCGGTCGCCGATGGCCTAGTTGCCCTGGCGGCGAAATCCATCGCGCCCGCGCTCACGCGAGCAGGCGACAGGGAGACGACCCCGCCGCCGCTGGCTTCGTTCGTGACCATCCGCCGCTACATCGACCGTAAACTGGCGTCGCAGGACTTGAGCGCCAGTTCGATTGCCGCGGAGTTTGGCCTGTCGCGGGCCTCGCTCTACCGGCTGTTCGAACCAGCCGGTGGGATCGCCAGATACATCCGCAAGGTGCGGCTGAGCCGGGCGTATCAGGAGATCACCGCGGCGGAATTCTCCAATCGCCGGATCGGATTCATCGCCTATCAACTCGGGTTCAAGAACGTAAGCGCTTTCAGCCGGCTGTTTCACGAAGTGTATGGCGTGACGCCCGGCGAAGCGCGGGAGCGCGCGCGGCAGACCGTCGCGAAGCCCGAGTATGCGGTGCCCGCCCGGCCGGGCGAATCGCTGACCCGCTGGCTCGACGCCCTCACCGGTTAGACTCGGCCCGCCCCCTCAGCGCCGCGTCGGCGCCCTCTGCTGAAAAAGAACCGGACGACGCGGCCTAGCGGTCGCGCCGCAAGGCAGGACGCGGCGTCTCCTGCGGCCGAGCGGCCTTCAGCGCCTCGGCTTGGGCGCGCCACTTGTCGGCCTCGTAGCGGCTCTTGCGCGCGGCCCGCCGGTGGCGGCCTTGCGACAGCCAGGTGGCGGACGCTCCCGCGACGACGCCGAGCATGGCGGCGACGATCGCCACCGCGAACAGGGGCGCGGCGATCGACAGCGCGGCCTTGTCGCCGGAAGCGAAAGGGTCGAACGAAACGGTAACAAAGTTGCGGTTGGCGAACGCGAAACCCAGGAGAACGACGGCGACGACGGCGATGACGGCGATCTTCAGAAACCGAACCATGCAAGCCTCATCCGCCCAACGCGCCGAGCCTGAACAGGATCACGCCCAAACGGCTGTTTGAACGATCTAGACCCGCTCGACCGCGGCTCGATTGAGGCGCTCGCGCATTTCCTTGCCAGTTTTGAAAAACGGCGCGAGCTTCTCGGTGACTGGCACCTTGTCGCCGGTGCGCGGATTGCGGCCGGTGCGGGCCTGGCGCTGCTTCGTCGAGAACGCGCCGAAGCCCCGCAACTCGACGCGCTCGCCACGGGCAAGGGCGTTCGTGATCTCGCCGAGTATGGCGTCGATGATGTTCTCGATGTCGCGCTGATAGAGATGCGGATTGCGAGCCGCCATGCGCTGCACCAGCTCAGACTTGATCACCGAACGTCCCCACTCGAAACGACCCCGAAGTTTCGCCTGGCCTTCATGCCCCGAAATCCCGGTCCACATCAATAGCAAACCGCCGAAGCCCGGGCGTCAATCCGGCGCCCGGACGATCACGCCGAACGTTGAACCTCATATTGTCCCGTCCGGCGAAACCGCACGAGATAGGATGGGATGATCGCCTCGGCGGACTGCGGCTCGACGCCGAGGGCCTTAAGCACGCGCCCCTCCGCCTCCGCCTCGGCGGAGACGACGTTGTCCGACGCAAGCAGATCGACCTGATCGCGGGTCGTCGTCAGGAGACTTGGAAAAAGACCGAACGTCGCTCGCGAAGCGAGGTGGCTCGAGGCTGCGATCCAACGAGACGGGACGAGCGGCATCCCGATCAGCAGCCGGCGGCGATCAATCGCGCGCAGCGCGAGCTCGGCCGCTTCACGCAGCGTCATCACCCTTGGACCTCCGAGCTCGTAAGTCGCGCCGGCTTTCGCCTGGCCGGAGAGCGTTGCGGCAGCGGCCAGTCCAACGTCGCCGGCATAGACCGGCTGCAACCGGGTCTCTCCGCCCGCCAGCAGGGGCAAAAACGGCAGATAGCAGGCCAGCGCACCGAAGCGGTTGAAGAAATCATCCTCCGGGCCGAATACTACCGACGGGCGCATCACGATTGCCTTTTCGTACACATCGCGCGTCGCCTGCTCGCCGAGCCCTTTGCTCGCGACGTAGGGCGAAGCGGAATTCGCGTCCGCCCCGATGCCCGAGATATGCACATAGGTCTTTACGCCAGCGCTCAGCGCCGCTCGCGCGAGCGCCCCTGCGCCTTCGACATGCACCGCCTTGTAGGTTTGCGCCCCGCTCTCGGCCTTCACTCCGGTCGCATTGACGGCAGCGTTTGCACCCTCCAGCGCGGCGGCGATCGAATCCGGGAAACGGACATTGGCCTGCACCGGCTGGATCTGCCCCACTCCCCCCAGAGGCATCAGGAACGCCGCGAGATCCGGGCGCCGGACGGCGACCCGGATGCGCCACCCCTTGCGCGCCAGCGCCCTGACGATATGACGGCCGAGGAATCCCGAGCCGCCGAAAACTGTCGCCAGGCGGTTGGCTTCGCTGGTGGCTTCGGTCATCGTCTTCGACTCCACGATGGGCGCGCCGCGCTCCCTTATGCGAAGCCCGCGCGCCTGTACAGCCGGGAAACGCGCTCGACGCTCTTCGGAGCTCAGGCGTTCGCCTTCTGGCGCGCGGCGACCACAAGATCCGCCGCCCGCCCCGAAAGCTCGGCCAGGTGATCGAATTTGGTCTCAAACGCGCCGACGCCCGAGGTCGCCGAGCGCAATTCGACGATCAGATCGCCGATTTCTGCCTCCGGGATCAGCGCCCGCAGCGCCTCCCATCCCGCCCAGCCCTCGCGAGCTTCGAAACCGAGGATCTGGCCGCGCCGCGCGCTGGCCAGAGCGCTCGCCCGCGCCAGCGCGTCGGTCGGCACGTAGATCGTGACCGACAGGATCGGCTCAAGAAGCACCGGGCGTGCTTTGACCAGGGCCTCGTCCAGAGCAAGCTTGGCCGCGGCGCGGAACGCCATGTCAGAGGAATCGACCGTGTGGTAGGAGCCGTCGATCAGGGTGACCGAGACGTCGACAACCGGAAATCCGAGCGGACCGCGGGTCATCGCGTCGCGCGCGCCCGCCTCCACGGATGAAAAATACTGCCTCGGCACCGATCCGCCGTGGACGCGCTCGGTAAAGGCGAAACCCTCGCCGCGCCCGCGCGGCGAGACCTCGACCAGAACGTCGCCGAACTGGCCGTGTCCGCCTGACTGCTTCTTGTGCCGCCCGCGCACCGTGACCGCGTCGCGAATGGATTCGCGATAGGCGACCGACGGTTTATTCGCCTGGATCGTGACGCCGAAGCGGTCGGCGAGCCGCTCGGCGGTGACGCGCAAGTGCATCTCGCCCTGCCCGAACAGCTTCAGTTCCGACATTTCAGCGTCCTGGACATAGGAGAGCGCGCGATCCTCCTCGCAGAGCTTGGCCAAGGCGCTGGCGAGCCTCACCTCGTCCTTCCGGTCTTTGACGCGAATGGCGACGCCTTGGGTGGCGGGAGGGGCGGCCGGAATCGCGGCGGCAGGAGGTTGGGCTTTGCCGTCGGCGATGCGGTCTCCGGTGGCGAGGTTTTCAAGACGGGCGAAAGCGACGGTGTCGCCCTCCTCGGCCCGGGTCAGTTTTGACGATACAGCGCCCATGAGGCGGGCGAGGCCGCCGATGCGCTCCTCGACCCCGCGCGAGTTGACGACGATGGCGCCATCGGCGAAGACGCCTCGCAGCACTCTCGCCAGCGACAGCTTGCCGCCGTGCGCGGTGTGGATCGTGCGGATCACCTGCGCCAGAGCCGGGCCCTTGTCGTCGATCCGAAGCCGCTTTCGGGTGTGGACGACGCCGGGCGACTCATGCCGGAGAGCCTTGAGCAGCCTGGTGACCCCATGGCCGCCGGTCGCCGAACCCATCAGCACCGGCACCACCCGTCCCTCGCGCAATTCGCGCGCGAGGTCGTCGAAGACGAGGTCTCTCGGCGGATCGATGTCGCTGATCAACTGCTCCATCAGGGCGTCGTCGTAATCGGCAAGCTTTTCGAGCATCAGATAGCGCGCCTGCTTTTGCTCGGGGACGACGCCTGCCGGCATCTCGATGACGCTGGACGGCGCAGCCTCACGGTAGACGAAGGCGCGCTCGAGCGCGAGATCGATGAATCCGGTGGCGACGCCGTTCTCCCAGACGGGAATTTGGCGCAAGAGCAGAGGAGTTCGCGAGGCCGGCTGGAGCAACTCCAGCGTCTCGCGCAAGCTCCCGCTCGCCTGGTCGATCTTGTTGAGGAAGAGGATCCGCGGCAACCCGAGCTCTTCGAGCTCGCGAAGGATGACCTGCAACGCAGGGACCTTGCGCGGATCCGCCTCGCAAACAACGACCGCGGCGTCGCAGACGGGGAGCGCGTAGCGCATGTCGTGAATGAATTCGATCGAGCCGGGAGCGTCGAAGAACGTGAACCGGTCGCCGAGATAATCGATGCTGGCGACGTTCGGCTCGACGCTCATCGCGTGGCTGCGCGCCTCCGGGCTCGAATCGCCGACGGTGGTGCCTTCGCGGACCGACCCCTGCCGCGCCACGCCCCCGCCACGCGCCAGGATCCCTTCGAGAAGGCTGGTTTTGCCGCTCTGGAACGGCCCGACAATCGCGACCAGACGGGGACCGGTGACGCGGTTCTCGTGATTGACTGCGTTCAATATCGGCCTCCCTCAAGCGTTGCGCCGCGCGCCGTGAGGCGCCAGAGCGCGTTCCATTCGCAAGGCGTTCCAATCCCCAGACCCAAATGCGTCCCTGCGGGCGCAGTTTTCTCAATTATGACCGACCCTTACGACTCGGCGCCGGCGCTGTCGGCCGCTTAGGCCGCGCCGTCGCGCGATTGACATGGTTGCAAGAACGCGCGCAGCGCGCAAGACGGTTAACGATGGCCTTTTGAAGCGGCGGCGACGGCCCGTCTCGCATTCGCCGCCTGTGTCCTGTATGGACGGCGCGAACGAGGGGCATTTGGACCAAGCGGAAGAGTTCATGGGTCAGCGCCAACCGGTCGACGCAGGGCGGGTGGCGGCCGCGCTCGGCGGCCGTTCTGTGGTTCTGGTCGGCATGATGGGGGCCGGAAAAACCTCGGTCGGGAAGCGGCTCGCGGCCAAGCTCGGAGTGCCGTTCGTCGACGCCGACGCCGAGATCGAAGCCGGGGCCCAACTGACCATTTCCGAAATTTTCGAGCGGTTCGGCGAGCACTATTTCCGCGAGGGCGAACGCAAGGTGATCGCCCGCTTGCTGAATGGCGGGCCGCTCGTGCTGGCGACCGGCGGCGGAGCTTTCATGAATGCGACCACGCGCGACAATATCGCCGCGCGCGGCGTCTCGATCTGGCTCAAGCCCAGTTTCGAAGTCCTGCTCGCCCGCGTGCGAAAGAAGTCCAACCGGCCGCTCTTGAAGACGGCCGATCCGGAACAGACCCTGCGCCGGCTGCTCGAGGAGCGGACGCCGACCTACGCCCTCGCCGATTTCACCATCGAATCGCTCGACGGCTCCCACGACGCGGTGGTCGAGGCGATCCTGCGGCGTCTTGACGCGGCGCTGGACAGGGACGCCGGGCCGGTTCAGGAGGCAAGGCGCAAAGTGGACGTGCCGCTCGGCGGGCGCGCCTACTCGATCCTGATCGGGCCGGGCGTCCTCGGCGAGGCGGGAGACGAGATCGCAAGGATCGCTCCCGGCGTCCATTGCGCGATCGTGACCGACGCCCGCGTAGCGCCGCTCTATCTCGACCGGCTCCGCGCAAGCCTCAATCAAGTCGGTTTGCGCTCGACGGCGATCGTCTGTCCGCCCGGCGAAGCCACGAAGTCTTACGCCGAATTCGCCCGCGTTTGCGACGCCCTGATCGAGGCGCGGATCGAGCGGCGGGACGTCGTCATCGCCCTTGGCGGCGGCGTGATCGGCGATCTCGCCGGATTCTGCGCCGCGAGCGTCCGCCGCGGCGTGCGCCTCGTCCAGGTCCCGACCACCCTTCTCGCCCAGGTCGATTCCAGCGTCGGCGGCAAGACGGGGATCAATTCGCGCCACGGCAAGAACCTCATCGGCGCCTTCCATCAACCCTCGCTGGTGCTGGCCGACACCCTTTGTCTCGACACGCTGGGCGCGCGGGATTTCCGCGCCGGTTACGCCGAAGTCGTCAAATACGGGCTGATCGGCGACCGCAACTTTTTCGAGTTTCTGGAATCGAACTGGCGCGGCGTGTTCGCCGGCGCTCCGCCGCGCGCCGAAGCGATCGCGGTCAGCTGCGCCGCTAAGGCGCGCGTCGTCGCCGCCGACGAGACGGAGCAGGGAGAGCGGGCGCTGCTCAATCTCGGCCACACCTTTGGGCACGCGCTCGAAAGCCTGACGGGTTACGATTCCGCCCGCCTCGTCCACGGCGAGGGAGTCGCCATCGGCATGGTCTCGGCCTTCCATTTTTCCCGCGATCTCGGCTTTTGCTCGGGGCAGGATGCGACGCGGGTCGAGGCTCACTTGAAGTCGGTCGGCCTTCCGACCCGGATGCGCGACATTCCCGGTTTCGACGCGAGCCCGGAGGATGTTTTGGCCGCCATGCGCCAGGACAAGAAAGTCGAGCGCGGGAGGCTAACCTTCATTCTCGCCAGGGGCATCGGCGAGAGTTTCGTCGCTCGCGACCTCGAAGAAGCGAACGTCTCGGCGTTCCTCGCCCGCGAACTGGCCCTTTCGACCTGAGAGCAGGCCTTAAGCCTGCGTTACTCGCGCGTCGGCCCCGTGCTAAAACCGATCCATGGCGTATAGCCTCGACATTCTGGTCATCGCCCTCAGCATCGTCGCCGCGGCGTTCTTCGCCGGCGCCGAGACCGCGCTCACCGCCGCGTCGCGGGCGCGCATGCATGCGCTCGAGATGGCCGGCGAGAACCGGGCGAAACTGGTCACCCGCCTCATCGGCATGCGCGGGCGATTGATCAGCGCCATGCTGCTCGGCGGCCAGTTCGTCACCATTGGCGCCTCGGCTATCGCCACCAGCGTCCTGCTCAGCCTGTTTGGCGATCGCGGCGTCTTGGCCGCGACCATCATCATGACCACCCTCATCGTCATTTTCGGCGAAGTGCTGCCGAAGACCATCGCGATCGCCTATCCCGACCGCGTGTCGCTCCTGATCGCGCCGGTGGTCCTGTTCTTCGTCCGCATTTTCGGTCCGATCGTCAGCGCGGTTCAGGCGCTGGTGCGCGGCGTGCTGCGGCTCTCCGGCGTCTCGCTCGTCGACCATGATGCGGGCGTTTCCGGCCATGAGGAGTTGATGGGGGCGGTCGACATTCTGCACCGCGAAGGCGAGGTCGAGCGGGACGAGCGCGACATGTTCGGCGGCCTCCTGGAGCTCTCCGAAATCCCGGTGGCGGACGTCATGATTCATCGCACGAAGATGCGGCTGATCGACGCGGACCTGCCTGCCGACGAGCTGGTCCGCGAAGTGATCGCTTCGCCCTACACCCGCATGCCGCTCTGGCGCGGCGAGCCGGACAACATCATCGGCGTTCTGCACGCCAAGGATCTGCTCAGGGCCTATGTCGCGGCCGGCGGCGACGCCGGCAAGCTCAATATCGCCGATCTGACCCTTGAGCCCTGGTTCATTCCTGAATCGACGACGCTGCGCGACCAGCTGCAGGCGTTCCTGCGCCGCAAGATGCATTCGGCGCTCGTCGTCGACGAGTATGGCGTGGTGCAGGGGCTGATAACGCTCGAGGACATCATCGAGGAGATCGTCGGCGATATACGCGACGAGCACGACGTCGCCGTACAGGGCGTGCGCAAGCAGCGGGACGGCTCGGTCGTGGTCGACGGTTCTGCGACGATCCGAGAACTCAATCGGGCGATGGGATGGAATCTGCCCGATGACGAAGCCGCGACGGTTGCGGGCCTCGTCATTCATGAGGCGCGCTCGATTCCTGAGCCCCGCCAGACTTTCAGCTTTCACGGCTTCCGTTTCGAGGTGCTGCGCAAGCAGCGCAACCGGATCGCCGCGCTTAGGATCGCCCCGCTCGCGCAACGCCTCGCGGCGCCCCCGGCCGTCGGTCAGAAAGGCGAAACGGCGCCGCATGACTGAGGCCCTCCGTTGCCGGGGCGCCCGGCGTGCCTATATAAGCGCCCAGCGCACCGGCCGGCGGCCGGCGAGAGGTTTGGATGTCCTGGAATAATCAAGGCGGCGGGCCCTGGCGGTCGCCGGGGCGTGGCCCGTGGGGCCAGGGGCCGTTCGGCCCGCCCCCTACCGGCGACCTCGAAGAGATCATCCGTCGCGTTCAGGAAGCCCTCGGCAAGTTGACCCCCGGCGGATCGGGAGCCGGCGGCGGGAAGGGGTTCGGCGGACGAGGGGTGTTGTTTCTGGCGCTCGCGGCGCTCTTACTCTGGTTCGCGTGGGGAACGTTCTATACCGTTCAGCCGAGTGAGGTCGGGATCAATCTGGTCTTTGGCCGCTACACCGGTAAGACCGCCGCCGGCCTCAACACCAACTGGCCCTGGCCGATCGGCTCGGTGATCAAGGTTCCGGTCTGGGATCAGCAGATCACCGAGGTTGGTTATCGTAGTCTCGGCGCCAGCGGCGACATCCCCGAAGAAAGCCAGATGCTGACCGGGGACAAGAATATCGTCGACGTCCACTTTCGGGTGAATTGGCAGATCGACCCTGCCCATCCCGAAGACTATGTGTTCAACATTCTCAACCCGCGCGAGACGGTCAAGGCGGTGGCCGAAAGCATCATGCGCGAGGTTGTCGGCCTCAAGACCATCGACGGCATTCTCACCACCGACCGGGCGTCCGTCGAGGCCGACGTGCAGAAGCGGATGCAGGACCTGCTCAACGCGTATCGGGCCGGCGTTCTGGTGAAGCAGGTTCAGCTCCAGTCGGTCGATGCGCCGAGCCAGGTCCTTTCCGCCTATCGCGACGTGACCGCCGCTCAACAGGACCAGCAGCGCGCCGTCAACGAGGCCGAGACCTACGCCAACAAGGTCGTGCCCGAGGCGGAGGGCGGCGCGGCGCGGATCGTCGCCGAGGCCAAGGCCTACCGCGAGCAGACGATCCTCGACGCGAAGGGACAGACCGCGCGCTACAACCAGATTTACCAGCAGTACAAGAAAGCGCCGGGCGTGACCCGCGAGCGCATGTATCTCGAGACGATGGAGCGAGTGCTCGGGCCGATGGACAAGACGATCGTCGATTCGAACTCCGCGAGCCCGCCTGTGCCCTATATCGCGCTCGAGCCGCTGCAGTCGAAGACGGGAGCCGCCGGCAAATGAAGCGGTCCCTGAACGGCCTCGTCCTCGCCGCCATCGCGGTCGTCGTGATGATCATCGCGTCGATGGCGATGTTCGTCGTCGATCCGACCGAACAGGCGCTCGTTCTGCGGTTCGGCCAGCCGGTGCGCGACCTCATCGGCGCGCCGGGCCTCTATTTCAAATGGCCGTTCATCGATCAGGTGGTGTATATCGACAAGCGCATCCTCGCCCTCGACAACGAGCGCCAGGAAGTGCTGGTGTCCGACAACCAGCGTCTCGAGGTCGACGCCTTTGTGCGCTACCGCATCGCCGACCCGCTGCTGTTCTATCAGTCCGTCACCAACACCCGCGGCGCCGACGCGCAACTCGGCGGCATGCTCAACTCGGCGCTCCGCCGCACCTTGTCGGAGGCCTCGATCACCGACATCGTGCGCGACAAGCGCGACGCGCTGATGGCCGACATCCGCGACCAGATGATCGCTGGGGCCAAGCGCTTCGGCCTCCAGGTCGTCGACGTGCGCATCAAGCGCGCCGACCTGCCGGCGGAGAACTCGGAGGCGGTTTTCCGGCGCATGCAGACTGAGCGGCAGCAGCGCGCCGCCTCCTACCGCGCGCAAGGATCACAACAGAGTCAGCAGATCAAGGCCGAGGCTGACCGCAAAGTCACCGTCATCCTCGCTCAGGCTCAGCAGCAGTCCGAACAGATCCGCGGCGAGGGCGACGGCGAGCGCAACCGCATCTTCGCCGAGGCCTATGGCGCGGACCCGGAATTTTTCGCCTTCTATCGCTCGATGCAGGCCTATCAGAACAGTTTCGTCAACGGGCAGACGCGGGCGCTCATTAGCCCGAAGTCGGAATTCTTCCGCTACTTCTCGACGCCGACGCCGG
>Ga0335076_10007228_pt1 | contig 11193 bp, 12 predicted proteins | sample Lox_Sample_25_FD_206717 | JGI IMG/M metagenome (GOLD analysis project Ga0335076, IMG submission 206717) | Soil microbial communities from Loxahatchee National Wildlife Refuge, Florida, United States - Lox_Sample_2.5 | ecosystem: Environmental > Terrestrial > Soil > Wetlands | place: USA... | reverse complement strand
GCAGTTTCGTCGGCCCCATCAGCAGATCCCCCACCTCGAGGCTCGAGACGGGGATCATCGGAACCACCGCTGAGCCGGTGAATCCGGTAACCATGGTGGCGGTGCCCACGCCGGGCGCGCCGAGTGCCGCTGCCGCCGCCGGTGTAATCGCCGAATGATTGGCGCCGGTGTCCAGTACGAGCTTGAAGGGCCCCTTGCCGTTGATCAGGACCGGCGCCCAGATCCGGCCGATCCGGTCGCGGCGTGTCGGCGCCACAAAGCGCGGCTCCTTGGCTTGAATGGTGATCTCGGCCGTCGGTCCCGCGGGTGTTGCCGCCTCCGGCACCGCAGGCGCAGGCGGCACAGGCACCATCAGCGCCGCCGGCGCCGCCGACGCCGAGGCCTGCGGAGCGGGTGCGTCGTGGGGGACCGGCCCGAGCCCCGGGTTGGCAGCCCCCGCATCCTGAGCCCACAGCATGACGAGCAGGCCGAGCCGGGCGATTACGCGGGCAGGGGGACTCACGCGCGCAGTACAGCACGTTGCATCGCACAATTCCATACGACGCAGCAGCGATCTGCGGTGGCCCGCCCCGATGCCGCGCCTGTGCGCCCGGAGTTTTGCGCAGCCCGTGACTTTAAGTTGCGCCGGTACGTCCGCAGGAGCGCTGCCAGTCCTGCGGCTTCGCCCCGGGGTTGTGCCAGCCGCACGGTCCCTGCAGCAGCTGCTCGGCCTGCGGCGGCCCCCAGCTCCCAGGCGCGTACTCGATCGGGGCGCTGGTGGCGTTCAGCAGCGGATCGACGATCGCCCACGCCGCCTCGACCTCGTCCTGTCGGGCGAAGTGCGCGGTGTCGCCGATGAGGGCGGCGCTGATCAGCAGCTCGTAGGCGTCCATGTCATCGCCCTCGCTCTCGGCGACGAACAGCTCCACGTCGCGGCCCGTCATGACCGGGCCCGGCTTCTTGGAGTGCGCGCCGAGCGCGATCGCGACCTCCGGGCCGACGCGGAAGCGCAGGTGGTTCGGCTGCTCGGGACCGGAGTCGCCGAACACGGCCGCCGGCGGCGCGCGCAGCTCCACCACCACCTCCGTGGCCGTGACCGGCAGACGCTTGCCGGCGCGCATGTAGAACGGCACACCGCTCCAGCGCCACGAGTCGATGTGCAGAGTGAGCGCCGCGAAGGTCTCGACGCGCGAGTCGGCGGCCACCCCCGGCTCCTGGCGGTAACCGATGAACTGCCCGCGCACCAGCTCCGCGGGCGTCGCCGCACGCACCGCACGCAGCACCTTCACCTTCTCGTCGCGCAGCGACTCGCCCTCGGTGTTCACCGGCGGCTCCATGGCGAGCAGCGCCACGATCTGCATCAGATGATTCTGCATCACGTCGCGGATCGCGCCGGCCTCCTCGTAGAAGCGGCCGCGCCCGGCGACCCCTAGGCTCTCGGCCATGGTGATCTGCACGCTGGCGACGAAGGTGCGATTGAGCACCGGCTCGAGGAAGGAGTTGGCAAAGCGGAAGTACAGAATATTCTGCACCGCCTCCTTGCCGAGGTAATGGTCGATGCGAAAGATCTGCGACTCGGGGAAGTGCGCGTGCAGGGTCGCATTCAGCGCGCGCGCCGAGGCGAGGTCGCGACCGAAGGGCTTCTCGACCACGATGCGTGCGCCACGCGCGCAGGTGGAGGCGCTCAGATGCTCGGCCACCACCGCGAACATGCTGGGCGGGATCGCGAGGTAGTGCAGCGGCCGCTCGACGCCGCCGAGCGCGCTGCGCAGCGCATCGAAGGTCGGACGCAGGTTGTAGTCGCCGTCCACGTAGCGCAGCAGCCCGAGGAAGCGCGCCACCACCGCCGCATCCGCCGCGGGCACGAAGGCCGCGATGCTCTCGCGCACGCGCGCCGCGTACTGCTCGACCTTCCAGCCGGCGCGCGCCACGCCGATCACCGGCACGTTGAGGATGCCGCGCCGCACCAGCTGATAGAGCGCCGGGTGGATCTTGCGGTAGCAGAGATCGCCCGAGGCGCCGAACAGGACGATGGCGTCGCAGTCGCGGCGTTCCATGGCGCGCCTCAGCCGTGCTTCTCGACGTGGCCGCCGAAGCCGAGGCGCATCGCCGACAGCACCTGGGCGGCGAATTCGCCGCGTCCGCGGGAGTCGAAGCGCGAGTAGAGCGCGGCCGACAGCACGTGCGCCGGCACGCCGACCTCGATCGCGGCCTGCACGGTCCAGCGTCCCTCGCCCGAGTCGGCGACACGGCCGGCAAACCCCTCGAGCCGCGGATCGCACGCCAGCGCCTCGGCGGTCAGATCGAGGAGACGCGAGGTGATGATGCTGCCGTGTCGCCACAGCTCGGCGATCGCCGCGATGTCGAGCCGGTACTGGAAGAAGCGCGCATCCTCGAGCGGCGCCGTCTCGGCATCCGCCGCCCGCTCGGCGGCGAGTCCGGCATCGGCGTGCTGCAGGAGATTGAGGCCCTCGGCATAGGCCGCCATCAAACCGTACTCGATGCCGTTGTGAACCATCTTCACGAAGTGGCCGGCGCCGGAGGGACCGCAGTGCAGGTAGCCGAGCGTCGCGGCGGCACGGCTCGCAGCGGCGTCCGCGGAGCGCTCGGCCTGCCGTCCGCCCGGAGACAGCGTCGCCAGCACCGGCTCGAGCAGCGCCACCGCCTGCCGCTCCCCGCCCACCATCAGGCAATAGCCCTGGTCGAGACCGAGCACGCCGCCGCTCGTACCGACGTCGAGATAATGGATGCCGGCGGGCGCGAGCTCCGCGGCGCGGCGGATGTCGTCGCGGTAGTTGGAGTTGCCGCCGTCGATCACCACATCCCCCGCGCCGAGCAGCGGGCGCAGCTGCGCCAGCACCGCATCGACGATCGCCGCCGGCACCATGATCCATACCGCCCGCGGCGGCTCGAGCGCGCGCGCGAGCTCGGCGAGCGAGCCCACGCCGCGCGCACCGTCGGCGCTCACCGCCCGCACCGCCTCGGGTTTCGGGTCGTAGGCCAGGCACTCGTGGCCGCCCTGCACGAGCCGGCGCACCATGTTGGCGCCCATGCGTCCGAGTCCGATCATCCCGATCTGCATCGCACTCTCCACGCCCCGGTGCGCAGCCGGCAAAAACCACGCTTTTTGCCGGCGGCAACGAAGCTGACGTCTGACGAAATCGCTGCCTGCGATTTCGTCCAATGAATTTAAGGCTAATTCGGTACGCGGCGGATCTGCGCTCCGAGCTGTGCCAGCTTCTCCTCGATCGCCTCGTAGCCGCGATCGATGTGATAGATGCGCTCGACGTCGGTGCGTCCCTCGGCGACCAGCCCCGCGAGCACCAGGCTCGCCGAGGCGCGCAGGTCCGTGGCCATCACCGGGGCGGCGGTAAGCTTTTTGACCCCGTGGATGATGGCGGTGTTCCCTTCCAGGCGGATCTCCGCGCCCAGCCGGCGCATCTCCAGCATGTGCATGAAGCGGTTCTCGAAGATCGTCTCGGTGATGGTGCCGACGCCTTCGGCCACGGTGTTGAGGGCCGCGAACTGCGCCTGCATGTCGGTCGGGAATGCCGGGTACGGCGCAGTACGCACATCCACCGCCTTCAGGTCCCGCCCGCGCATGTCGACCTCGATCCAGCTATCGCCCACGGTGAGCTTCGCGCCCGCCTCCTCGAGCTTGGCGATCACCGCGTCGAGGTGATCGGGGCGCGTATTCTTGATGCGCACCCGCCCGCGCGTGATGGCGCCGGCGACCAGATAAGTACCGCTCTCGATGCGGTCGGGCAGCACCTCGTAGGTGGTGCCGCGCAGCCGCTCGACGCCGTGCACCACGATCTTGTCGGTACCGGCGCCCTGGATGCGGGCTCCCATGGCGATGAGGAAGTTGGCGAGGTCCACCACCTCGGGCTCGCGCGCCGCGTTCTCGATGACGGTCTCGCCGTCGGCGAGCGTCGCGGCCATCATGAGGTTCTCGGTGCCCGTGACCGTGACGGTGTCGAGCACCAGCCGCGCACCCTTGAGGCGCGTGGCGCGCGCCCGGATGTAGCCGCCCTCGATGGTGATGTCCGCGCCCATCGCCTGCAGCCCCGCGACGTGAATGTTCACCGGGCGCGCGCCGATCGCGCAGCCGCCGGGAAGCGACACGTCGGCGTGCCCATGGCGCGCCACCAGCGGACCCAGCACCAGGATCGAGGCGCGCATGGTCTTCACGAGGTCGTATGGGGCGAAGCACTCGCGCACCGTCGAGCCGTCGACCTCGATGCGCATGCGCTCATCGATCGTGACCGTGGCGCCCATCCTGCCGAGCAGCTCCACCGTGGTGGTGACGTCCTTCAGGTGCGGAACGTTGGCGACCACCACCGGGTCGTCGGCGAGCAGCGCGCCGGCGAGGATCGGGAGCGTGGCATTCTTGGCGCCGGAGATGCGCACTTCGCCGTCGAGAGCGGTGCCGCCCTGGATCTGCAGCTTGTCCATGCCTATTGGCCGAAAGTCGCCTGCGGCGCTTTCGGCAGCCAGCCCACTGACGGTGGCATACACGCGGGCAAAAAGCGTGGTTTTTGCCCGCGAACAACATGTCGGTTCATGAATTTCATTGTTCAGGCCTGTCGTGATTCTTCCGGGGTGAGCGCTTCGATCGACAGCGCGTGGATCTCGCGCCCCACGAGCGTGCCGAGGGCGCGATACACCAGCTGGTGGCGGGCGAGACTGCGCTTGCCGTCGAACTCGCGCGCGACGATGCGCGCGGCAAAATGCGTATGGTCGTCGGACCGCACCTCGACCTCGGCGCCGGGGAGTCCCGCGCGGATCAGCCGCGCGACTTCTTCGGGGTTCATGGGCGGGATATTACATGGGCGCGCCGTGCGGGCGCCTATAATGACCCGCATGGACCCGCTACCGGCCGCATCCGGCGCCTCCAACCCCGACGATGAGCAGCTGATCGCCTCCGCGCAGCGCGCGCTCGCCATCGAGGAGCGGGCCCTCGGGGCTTTGAGCACGCGCATCGGCTCGGGGTTTGCCGCAGCCTGCCGCCTGTGCCTCGGGTGCCGGGGGCGCGTCGTGGTGACCGGTATGGGAAAGTCCGGACACATCGCCGGCAAGATTGCCGCGACGCTCGCCAGCACCGGCACCCCGGCCTTTTTCCTGCACCCGGCCGAGGCCGGGCACGGGGATCTCGGCATGATCACCGGATCCGACGTGGTGCTCGCGCTGTCCAACTCCGGCGAGACGCCCGAGGTGGTGGCGCTGCTGCCGCACCTGAAGCGCCTCGGTGTGCCGCTCATCGTCATGACCGGCAAGGGCGACTCGACGCTGTCGCGCTCTGCCAACGTGGCGCTCGATGTCGCGGTAGAGGAAGAGGCCTGTCCACTCAACCTCGCCCCCACCGCCAGCACCACCGCCAGCCTCGCCATGGGAGATGCGCTCGCGGTCGCGGTCCTCGAGGCGCGCGGCTTCACGGCCCAGGACTTCGCCCGCTCGCACCCCGGTGGAAGTCTCGGCCGCCGGCTGCTGCTGCACGTCGAGGATCTGATGCGCACCGGCGCTGCGCTCCCGCGTGTGCTGCCGACCGCGCCGCTGAGCGCCGGCCTCCTGGAGATGTCGGCCAAGGGGCTCGGCATGACGGTGGTGGTCGATGCGCACGAGCGCATCCTCGGCGTGTTCACCGACGGCGACCTGCGCCGCGTGCTCGAGACGCACACCGACATTCACGCGACCACCATGGGCGCGGTGATGACCGCGGGACCGAAGACCATCGGGCCGCGCGAGCTGGCCGCCGAGGCGGTGCACCTGATGGAGCTGCACCGCATCACCGCCTTGCCGGTGGCGGACGCGCACGGCCGCCTGATGGGCGCGCTCAACGTCCATGACCTGTTCCGCGCCCGGGTGATGTGAGCCGCCGCACCGTGCGTGCCCGTCAAGCGATCCGCCTGCTGGTGCTCGACGTCGACGGCGTGCTCACCGACGGGCGGCTGTACTTTGGTCCCCGCGGCGAAGCGCTCAAGGTGTTCGACGTGCGCGACGGCTACGGGCTCAATGCCGTGCGGCACGCGGGCATCAGGGTTGCCGTGATCTCCGGCCGCCGCTCGCAAGCGGTGCGCGCGCGCTGCCGCGAGCTGCGCGTGCAGCACGTGCACCAGGGCGTGAGCGACAAGCTCGCCGTGTTCGAGCGGCTGCGCGCGCGCTTGAAGCTGAGCACTGCGGCCTGCGCCTGCGTCGGCGACGACCTGCCGGACGTGCCGCTCATGAAGGCGGTGGGCCTCAGCTTCGCGGTCGCCGACGCCCACCCGCAGGCGCGGCGCGCGGCCGACCGCATCACGCGCCGCCGCGGCGGCCGCGGCGCGGTGCGCGAGGTGTGCGACCTGCTGCTCGCGCGCGCCGCGCAGCGCCCTCGGGGACGAGGCGCTGGCGGATGATCTATCGTGCGGTAGCGCTGCTCGCGGTGCTGGCGCTGATCGTCGGCGTGGTGCTGCTGTCGGGCACGCAGCGCGAGGCCGCCGCACCGAGCGCCGCCGGCGCGCCGCCGCACGATCCGGGCTACGCCGCGCGTACCGCGCGCCTGGTGCAGACCGGCCCGGATGGCGCGCCGCTCTACCGCCTCGACGCCGCGCAGATCACGCAGCAGCCCGACCAGAACAGCGTCGAGCTGCAGCAGGTGCAGATGGGCTTTCGCGCCGCGGGGGGCGAGCAGTGGACGGCGCGCGCCGAGCACGGCGAGCTCGGTCAGGACACCGGCGTGGTGCAGCTCGACGGCGCAGTGCAGGTCGCGGGAGTGCTGCCCGGCACCCAGGACCCGGCAGAGTTCGCCACCGAGCATCTGTCCTTCGACACGCGCACGCAGATCGCCACCACCAGCGATGCCGTCACCCTCACCGTTTCGGGCCACGAGCTGCACGCCAACGGCCTCATCGCGCGCTTGAAGGAGGGTCGCGTGCAGCTAGAATCCGCCGTGCATGGCTCCTACCGGCAATAGGCTCGGCGCTCTGCTGCTCGTCGCGGTGCTGCCGGCACTGGGCGGCGCGGCTGCGCCCCCGACCGGCAGCGCGCTGCCCGACTTCGCCGGCCAGCCGGTATCGGTGGACGCCGCCGGCGGATCGGATATCGATTTCAAGACCAACACGCTGGTGTTCCGCAACATCGTCATCTCGCAGGGTGCGATGCGCGTGTCGGCCGATCACGCGCGCGCCACCGGTCTGAACTTCGCCAACAGCCGCTGGAACTTCGAGGGTAACGTGCACATCAACGCGGAGCAGCGCGGCAACCTGCGCTCCGATCAGGCGGTGGTCGACTTCCGGGACGGCCACATTGCACGCGCCACCATCACCGGCAAACCGGCCGAGTTCGAGCAGCAGCGCGCCAATTCCGACCAGCTCGCCCGCGGTCACGCCGATCAGATCGTCTACGACGTGAGCGAGGGCACCGTGCGCCTCAGCGACGACGCCTGGCTGTGCGACGGCCAGGAGCAGATCTCCGGGGCGCTGCTGGTCTACAACATCCGCGAGCAGCAGATCCAGGCGGGCGGGGGGAGCGATCAGCCGGTGCACATCAGCATTGTGCCGCATCCCGCCAAACCCGGGTCCGCGGGCTGTGACACGCCGCAGGGCGATGCGCCGGCCGCGGCAAAACCCGCGCCGGCGCCGGCCGCGGAGCCCGCTCCCAAGTCATGACCGCGCTCAAAGCCACGGGCCTCGCCAAGAGCTACAAGTCCCGTTCGGTGGTGCGCGACCTGTCGCTCGAGCTCGAGAGCGGGGAAGTGGTGGGGCTCCTCGGGCCGAACGGCGCGGGCAAGACCACCGCTTTCTACATGATCGTCGGGCTGATTCCCTGCGATGCCGGCCGTATCCATCTCGGCGACCGCGACGTGACGCTGCTGCCCATGCACCGCCGGGCGCAGCTCGGGCTCGGCTACCTGCCGCAGGAAGCGTCCGTGTTCCGCAAGCTGTCGGTCGAGGACAACGTGCTCGCGATCCTCGAGACGCGTGAAGATCTCGAGCGCGCCGCGCGCGAGGAGCGGCTCGAGCAGCTGCTCGAGGAGCTGCGCATCGGGCACGTGCGCCGCACGCTCGGCCTGTCGCTCTCGGGCGGTGAGCGGCGGCGCGTCGAGATCGCGCGGGCGCTCGCCGCCGAGCCGCGCTTCATGCTGCTCGATGAGCCCTTCGCCGGCGTCGATCCGCTGTCGGTGCTCGACATCCAGCGCATCATCCGCGAGCTCACGCATCGCGGCATCGGCGTGCTGATCACTGACCATAATGTTCGCGAGACGCTCGGGGTGTGCAGCCGCGCCTACATCGTCAATCAGGGCACGGTGATCGCCTCGGGAAGTGCTGAAGAAGTCCTTGCCAACAGCCAAGTGCGTGAGGTGTACTTGGGCGAGACGTTCCGACTATGAGGCCTCGCCCGCGAGACCATTAAATAACCAATATTTTTCAAAAACTTAGGAATTAGGATCTGAACGGGCCGGGACGCCCGCCCCGTCACAAGCCACCATGCTGAAACCCTCACTGCAGCTGAAGCTTGGTCAGCAACTGACCATGACGCCCCAGCTGCAGCAGGCCATCCGGCTCCTGCAGCTGCCGGCGCTCGAGCTGCAGGCGCACATCCGCGAGCTCCTCGAGAAGAACGTGATGCTCGAGCCGCTCGAGGAGAACGAGGGCACCGGCACCTACGAGGTGGTCGCGATGCCTGAGCCTCCGCCCCCGGCGGAAGCTCGGCGGGAGAGCACCGTCGAGGTGCTGGACGAGCCCTGGGCACAGCAGAACACCGGCCCCGCCGATGCTCCGTGGAGCGGCGACGACGAGGAGCGGCAGCAGGAATACGCCGATGAGACCGGCGAATCGCTGCAGGATTATCTGCTCTCGCAGCTGGAGCTGGCACGTCTCGCGCCACGGGAGCTGGCGATCGCCAGAGCCATCGTCGATGCCGTGAGTGACGACGGCTACCTCACCGAATCGCTGGAAGAGATCGCGCAGACGCTGCGCCCGGAGGTGGAATGCACCGCCGCCGAGGTCGAGGCGGTGCTCGAGCGCGTGCAGGCGCTCGATCCGGCGGGTGTCGGCGCGCGCTCGGTGGGCGAATGCATCGAGCTGCAGCTGCGACAGCTGGATCCCGCCATCCCGGGCTTCGAGACCGCCATCCGCATCGCCCGCGAGCACCTCGAGCTGGTCGCCGAGCGCGAGCTGACGCAGCTGCGGCGCGAGCTGCGCACCAGCGACGAGGAGCTGGCGTCGGCGCTCGCCCTGGTGCGCTCCTGCCATCCGCGCCCCGGTGCGACCGTGAGCGCCGGCAAGGCCCAGTACGTGGTGCCGGACGTGTTCGTGCGCCGCACCGAGCATGGCTGGGGCGTGGAGATCAACTCCGCGACGCTGCCGCGCGTGCGTCTCAACCAGAGCTATGCCAGCCTCATCGGGCGCGCCGCGAGCCACGCCAGCATGCGCGCGCAGCTGCAGGAGGCGCGCTGGCTGCTGAAGAGCCTGGAGATCCGCCACGAGACGCTCATCAAGGTGGCGCGCTCGATCGTCGAGCGCCAGACCGCGTTCCTCGAGCACGGCGAGGAGCACATGCGGCCGATGATCCTCAGGGACATCGCCGAGGCCATCGGTATGCACGAATCGACCATCTCGCGCGTGACCTCCGGCAAGTACATGCACACCCCGCGCGGCGTGTTCGAGCTGCGCTATTTCTTCTCCAGCCAGGTCGAGGGTGCGGACGGCTCCGGCACCTCCTCGACCGCGATCCGCGCCAAGATCCGCAAGCTCGTCAAGGAAGAGGACCCGGAGAACCCGCTGAACGACGGCCGCATCGCCCAGTTGCTCTCGGCTGAGGGCATCTCGGTGGCACGCCGCACCGTCGCCAAGTACCGCGAGGCCATGGGTATACCCGCCTCCAGCGAGCGCCGCGCGCCGAGAGATTAATCACCGGAAGCAACTTCCAGAAGGAGACGGACCATGCAGCTCAACGTCACCGGGCACCACGTCGAGGTCACTGCCTCGCTTCGCGGCTACGTTGCGAAGAAGCTCGAGCGGATCGGCCGGCACTTTGACCGCGTCATCGACGTGCACTGCGTGCTCACGGTGGAGAAGCTGCGACAGAAGGCCGAGGCCACGCTGCACGTCAGCGGCAGCGCCATCCACGCGGATGCGACCGAGGAGGACATGTACGCCGCCATCGACCTGCTGGCCGACAAGCTGGACCGTTGCATAAAGAAGCACAAGGAGAAGCGCGCCCATACCCGCGTGGCGCTGCACGGGCGACGCACACCGCGCAGCTGAGCGCGCAGCCGCGCTTGCGGCGGCCGGTGAGCTGGATGAACATACCGGCGTGCGCATCGTCATCCTGAGCGGCCTGTCCGGGTCCGGAAAGAGCGTGGCCCTGCACATGCTCGAGGACCTGGGTTTTTACTGCATCGACAATATTCCGGCGGCGCTGCTCAAGCCGTTCATCTCCTTCACCGTGAGGAGCCCCGAGGCGACCTACGAGCGCACCGCGATCGGCCTCGATGCGCGCAACACCGCGGCCGAGATCGCCAGCGTCCCGCAGCTGATCGATGAGCTGAAGAGGAGCGGCCTGCAGCTCGAGGTGATCTTCCTCATCGCCGGTGAGGAGGAGCTGCTGCGGCGCTTCTCCGAGACCCGGCGCCGCCATCCGCTCAGCCGCAGCGACGTAGGTCTGCGCGAGGCGATGGCGCTCGAGCGCTCGCTGCTGGAGCCGGTGGTGTCGGCGGCCGACCTGATCATCGATACCTCGCGCATGGGGGTGCACGCGCTGCGCGACATCATCCACAAGCGCGTCGAGCAGCGCGCCGCCGGCAGGCTGTCGATCACCTTCGAGTCCTTCGGCTTCAAGGACGGCATTCCGGGCGATGCCGACTTCGTATTCGATGCGCGCGCGCTGCCAAATCCCTACTGGGAACCGGGCCTGCGCAACCTCACCGGCCGCGATGCCGAGGTGGTGCGCTTCCTCGAGACCCATAGCGACGTCGCGCAGCTGATCCGCGACATCGCCGCGTTCATGCGCGCGCGCGTGCCCGAGTTCCAGGCGAGCAACCGCGGCTACCTCACGATCGCCGTGGGCTGCACCGGCGGACAACACCGCTCGGTGTACATCGTCGATCGCCTGGCCGAGGAGTTCGCCGCCGAGTTCCCGAACGTCACCGCGCGCCACGGCGGACTTCCCGGCGTCGAGATGTTCCGCGCCACACCGCGCGCGGTCGCCGCAGCCTCGTAGACCGGCCTGCTGAAT
>Ga0335076_10007227_pt1 | contig 11194 bp, 5 predicted proteins | sample Lox_Sample_25_FD_206717 | JGI IMG/M metagenome (GOLD analysis project Ga0335076, IMG submission 206717) | Soil microbial communities from Loxahatchee National Wildlife Refuge, Florida, United States - Lox_Sample_2.5 | ecosystem: Environmental > Terrestrial > Soil > Wetlands | place: USA: Florida... | reverse complement strand
CGCTCTTGCCGGTGATGACCCCGTCGGTGACGATGCACCCGGCCACATTGCCCACCTTGGTGATGCGGAACGTCTCTTTGACCTCGGCTTTGCCCTTGTAGACTTCGCGGAACACCGGCTCCAGCAAGCCGGACATGGCCTTCTTGATTTCGTCGGTGAGGTTGTAAATGATCGTGTGCAGGCGGATATCGACTTTTTCCTGCTCCGCCAGCGCCGATGCCGCGCGCTCCGGCCGCACATTGAAGCCCACGATGACCGCGTTGGATGCCGACGCCAGCAGCACGTCGCTTTCGTTGACGGCGCCGACGCCGCTGCGGATGACGCGAATCTTCACCTTGTCGTTGGACAGCTTCTGCAGCGTCTCGGTGAGCACTTCCGCCGAGCCGCCGACATCCGTTTTGATGATGATGGGCAGTTCCTTGACCTCGCCCTCCTTCATCTGCTTGTGGAGTTGTTCGAGCGTCAGGCGGCTGGATTTGGCGAGCGCGGCTTCGCGATCCTTGAGATCGCGGAATTTCACGATCTGTTGCGCCTTGGCCGTATCCGTGACCACCTGGAAATCGTCACCTACTTCCGGTAGCGATTCCAGACCGAGAACTTCGACCGGAGTGGATGGCTCGGCTTTGCGGATCTGGCCGCCGCGATCGTTGATCATGGCGCGGACCTTGCCGAATACGGCGCCGCAGATAAAGTAGTCGCCCACCGCCAGTGTTCCGTTGCGCACCAGGACGGTGGCGACCGGACCGCGTCCGCGATCCAGTTGCGCTTCCAGAACCGTGCCGGTTCCGGGGCGCGTGGGATTTGCCTTGAGATCCTGTAAATCGGCGACCAGGAGGATCATCTCCAGCAGCAGGTCGAGGTTCTGGTGAGTCTTGGCGGATACCGGAACCATGACCACTTCGCCGCCCCAATCTTCGGCGAGCAGGCCGCGATCGGCAAGCTGTTGCTTGATACGTTCCGGCTGCGCGTCCGGTTTGTCGATTTTGTTGATGGCTACGATGATGGGTACGGAAGCCGCTTTGGCGTGATCGATGGCTTCCAGGGTCTGCGGCATGACGCCATCGTCGGCGGCCACCACCAGGACGACAATGTCGGTGACTTTGGCGCCGCGGGCGCGCATGCGCGTGAAGGCCTCGTGGCCGGGCGTGTCGATGAAGACGATCTTCTTGCCGTTCATCTCCACGTGATAGGCGCCGATGTGCTGGGTGATGCCGCCGGCTTCGCGCGCGGCCACGTTGGCTTCGCGGATGGCGTCCAACAGCGAGGTTTTGCCGTGATCGACGTGGCCCATGATCGTGACCACGGGGGCGCGCTTGACCAGGTCCTTGGTGTCTTCCGCTTCTTCAACCGCCTGCATGGCTTCCACTTCATAACTGACGGTGGATGTGGAGGCGCCGAATTCGCGCGCCATGTCGGAGGCCAGCTTGGAATCGAGGGTCTGGTTGATGGTGGCGAAGATTCCGCGGTCGAGCAGTTTCTTGATCACCATGCTGGCTTTCACATCCAGCTTTTCGCTGAGCTCTTTGACGGTGATGCCTTCGGAGATGGTGATATCGCGGCTGATTGGCGGCGGACCGGCTTCCTGTTGCCGGCGCGTCGGACCGCGAAGGATCCTCTCTTCCTCGACGCGTTCCCGCTGCTGGCGCGGGCGCGGTTTTTCACCGGCTCGGCCTCGCGGCTGCTCCACCGGCGGCGGCGCCAGACCCGGTTCCATGCGGCCGCGGGATGTGGGATGCTGCGGGCGCGGTCCGCCGGGACGCGGTGCGGGGCCGCCCGGTCGAACGCCTTGCTTGGCGACCAGTGGCTGGCCGGGGCGAATCGGTCCGCGGTAAATAGGTTGTCCGGGAACGGGAGCGCTGGGTGTGCGCGGCACACCGGGCCGTGGCGCGGAGGGCTGCGCCGGCATAGCGGGACGGGGCGTGCCCAGCTTGGCAACAAGATCGGGTCGCGGCGGCACCACCGGCCGCGCGGCGGGCTGTCCGGCAAGCGGCCGGCCGGGAGCGGAAGGAGCGGCCGGAACGGCCGTACCCCGGCCAGGTTCCGGACGCGGCGATTCCGTGTGGCGCACCACAGGGGGCCGCGGCATGGCGGGCACTCCGCGGGCTTCCGGCGCAACGATAGCCGGCCGCGGTTCGCCCGCCGATGGGAACGGCTGACGCGGGCCGGAAAGAATCTGACCGGGACGAGGCCCCTGCGATGCCGACGGCAGGGGTTTGGCGGCCGGAACAATGGGACGGCCGGGCGCAATCACGGCCGCGGGCGGCTGCACGGCCGGAGCCGGCGCGGGCGGCGCCGCGGATGGAGTAACCGCCGGTGCCGGCGGAGTTGCCCCGGGGCGTCCCACCGGCGGACTGATCGGCCGTCCCGCCAGCGGAGGACGAATCGGAGTGACGTGCGACAGAACCGCCGCGTCGGCGTGGGCCTCTTCGTGAGCGGCTTCGCCATGATTGGCCATGGGAGCCGAGGGGGCCGGCTCCACGCGCGGCGCTGCACGGCGCTCATGCTCCGGTTCAATGACTTCTTCGAGGGGCTCTTCGGCCACGGCCACCGAGCCGCCATCCCGTTCGGCAGCGGCTTCGGGGGCGACATCGGGAACGTCGTGCCCGTACAGGCGCTTGATGCGGATGGCCACGTCCTCGTCGATGGAGCTGGAATGGGTCTTCTTCTCGGTCACGCCTAGTTCCGGGAGCCGATCGAGAATCTCGTGAGCCTTGATTTCCAACTCGCGAGCCAGCTCGTTGATTCGAATCTTCTTCATAGAGTAAAGCGAATCTATCTTACCTTGCAGGTGCTCCGACACTCCTCAACGGCTCTCTTCCTCGGGATCGGTTCCTTCGACAGACGATTCCTCGGGACCGGTTCCAGCCGCATTGTTGGTGGGAGAACCCGCGTTCTCTATCGTAGCAGACTGTTCCGATTCCACCGCGATCTCTCCGGCTTCCATTCCGGACGCTTCCGGCTGCGCTTCTTCGGCCTGTTCCTGGGCAGCCGGTTCGGTGGATACGGCCTCTTCCGGAGCGGTCTCTTCCGCCTGGGCCGCCGGCTCCTCGAACTGGCTGTAATAGGCGTTTACCGAAACCTGGATCTCTTCGAGCATCTCCGGCCCGATGCCCTGCTCGTCCAACTGTTCGGGCGTCATGCTACCGAGCTTTTCGATGGTGCCCACGCCGGATTCAATCAGCTTTTCGGCGACCCGCTCGGAAAGTCCATAATCGATGAGCACCGATACCGGCGCTCCCGGCGCTACCAGCGCGGCCATCTGCGATTCCACTTCCTGCCGCTTCTCTTCCTCGCTCTTGATGTCGATTTTCCAGCCGAGCAGCTTCGCGGCCAGCCGCACATTCTGCCCTTTCTTGCCGATCGCAAGGGAAAGCTGCGAGTCGTCGACGATCACCTCCATGTGCTTTTCCAGGGGATCCAGGATGGTGATGCGGCTCACCTTTGCCGGGCTCAACGCATGGGTGGCGAAAACCACGGGGTCATCCGAATACTCGATAATATCGATCTTTTCGCCGCGCAGCTCGCGGATGATGGACTGGACGCGCATACCCTTCATGCCGACGCACGCGCCGACGCTGTCGACGTCGCGGTCGCGGCTCTGGACGGCGATCTTGGTGCGCTCACCGGCTTCGCGTGCACAGCCTTTGATGACCACGGTGCCGTCGTAAATCTCCGGCACTTCCTGTTCGAACAGGCGCATGACCAGCTCGGGGGCGCCACGCGATACGACCACCCCTGGGCCTTTGGAGCCTTTATCCACCAGGCGAATGACACAGCGGACGCGGTCGCCGACGCTGTAGCCCTCGAGCCGGGATTGCTCCTTCTTGGGGAGTTTGGCTTCGGTCTTGCCCAGGTCGAGGATGTAATCGGGACCTTCGACGCGCTTGATGGTGCAGCTGACCAGCTCGCCGGCGCGGCCGGAATACTCGTTGAAGACGGTTTCGCGTTCGGCTTCGCGGACTTTCTGGAAGATCACCTGCTTGGCGGTCTGCGCCGAAATGCGGCCCAGCGCTTCAGTGTTCTTCGGAATCCGAATTTCGCTGCCGATTTCCGCATCGGGCTGCCAGCGCCTGGCTTCCTGCAACGTCAATTCGTGAACGGCATCCGTGACCGCCTCGACGGCCTTCTTTACCGCGTAGAGCTGAATGGCGCCGGTCTTCGGATCCATGTCGGCCACGTAGTCTTCGTTGGTGCGGTAATGTTTGCGCGCCGCGATCAACATGGCGTCCTTCACCGCGTCCAGCACGATTTGCGGGTCGATGCCTTTTTCCTTGCTCAGTATCTCGATGGATTGAAAGATCGTTTCCAAAGTGCCCTCATTATTCCCATGTCGATGAATTGAAACGTGTCGTTTCGCCCGGCGGGCCTACCACTCGAACTTCAGATGTGCTTTGGCGATGGCGGCCAGCGGCAGTTCCACCTGCCGGCCGGCGGTTTCCAGCATCACGCGGCCTTCGGCCACCCCGGCCAGGGTGCCCTCCCAGGTTTTACGGCCGTCCAATGCTTCCCGCAGGGTGACCACGGCTTTTTTGCCGTGAAACCGGACGTAGTCCATTTCCTTGAAGAGCTTCCGCTCGACTCCAGGAGAGCTGACTTCGAGCGTATAGCGGCCCCCCGGCACCACGTCTTCCACATCGAGAATGGTGCCAACCTGCTGCGATACCAGTTCACAGTCGGCATGGGTGACGCCGGCCGGTTTGTCGATCGAGATGCGCACCAGCCGGTGCGCGCCGCCGCCTTTGACCTCGACCTCGACCAACTCCATGCCTTCCGACTCCACGACTCGCCGCGATATTGCTTCGATCTTAGACGCCACTTCCGACTGCATTTGCTTCACCGCATGTCCGATCCAACAAAAAAGTGGGCTTTCGCCCACTTCTTCGGCTCGACATGAACAACCCCGATTGTACCGCACTCGAGGGCGGGGCGTCAGCGCGCGATGGCGTCAAGGACCGGAATGGGTTCGTTTCGGAGTTCGTAAGTCATTTTATTTGTGGTAATTGCCGGGGGATATGGGTTCGTTTGGTGTTTTTGGCGTGGGGGTAGTTCTTACGGTCTCGAACCCATTCCGCGATCGTCTGCACGAGCTTTCGATGCGGGATCGACTGCTGCCCCTGATTCCCGCATTTGGTTCCGTAACTCATCGATTTGCTGCGAAGCCTCGATCTGCCCCTCATGCAGCCTAATATGTGGTTCGGCGAGCGTGGTCATGACTTCCTCGCGCTTGACCTGTTTGTCGGCGAAGATGCCAACCACGTTATCCAGACGGTTACTGCCGTATTCCGCGTTTCCTGGATAGCGTTCCTACTCCTGGGCAGATGAAATCCTCAATTACCATCTTACGGTAACGAGTGCGGAACGAAGCCATCTTGTCTCCAACTTCTTGAGCACCCCTAACTTGCAGGGCGGGAGCGCGTCCAATTTTCCATCATGTTCACATCCGTCATTCATGATTTGCGCTACGCGCTGCGGACTCTCCTGCGGAATCCCGGCTTCGCGGTGGTTTCGGTGCTGGCGCTGGCGCTTGGCATCGGCGCCAACAGCGCCATCTTCACCGTCGTGAATGCCCTGCTGCTGCAACGCCCGGATTTCCCCAATCCCGACCAACTGACCATCGTTCGGGAACGGAATCTGAAAGCGGGCTTCCCGCAGTTTTCGGTTTCGCCGGGCAATTACCTCGACTACCGCGACCACAACCGGTCGTTCACGGGCATCGCGGCATTTACCGGGGCGGGGTTCAACCTCTCGGCCGGCGGCGAACCCGAGCGTCTGCGCGGCGTGGTAGTCACCACCGATTTCTTCCGCGTGCTCGGCCGCCAGCCGATTCTCGGCCGGCCGTTCACCGAAGCGGAAGGACAGTTCGAAGCTCCGCATGTGGCCATCATCAGCTACGGATTGTGGCAGCGGCAATTCGCGGGCAGCCACGACGTAGTGGGCCGCACCCTGAAGTTGAACGGGCAGCCGTACACGGTCGTGGGCGTGATGGCGGCGGATTTTATATTTCCCGGACGGAGCGAAATCTGGGCGCCGCTCACCATGAACGAGGCGAACTGGCGGCAGCGGGGAGGCCATTACCTCACCGGCATCGGACGGCTGAAGGCGGGCGTGACACTGGATAGCGCCTTGTCCGATCTCGACGCGATCGCCGCCCGCGCCGAACGGCAAAACCCGGCGAGCAATACCGGGTGGGACGCCAGGCTGCAAAGCCTGCAGGACGCGCAGGTGGGACGGGTGCGGCCGGCGGTGCTCACGCTCGGCGCGGCGGTGGGATTCGTGCTGCTCATCGCCTGCGTCAACCTGGCCAACCTGCTGCTGTCGCGCTCGACGGGGCGGCGGCGGGAAATCGGAATTCGCAACTCGCTGGGCGCTTCACGGAGCCGGCTCATTCGGCAGTTGCTTACCGAGAGCCTGTTGCTGGCGGGGCTGGGAGCGTCCGCGGGTCTGGCTCTGGCATGGCTGTCGACGCGTCTGATTTCCAAAATGACCGATATTCTGCCGCGGGCCGCCCAGGTCTCGCTCGATTGGCGGGCCATCGCCTTTACAGGCGCGACCGCCATGCTTACCGGAATCCTTTTCGGCCTGGCGCCCGCGATACAGATGGCTGGCCGCAATCTGGCCGACGCGCTGCGCGAGGGCGGACGCGGCAACGCCATCGGGTTCCGGCGCAACCGGCTGCGGAGCCTGCTGGTGATCGGGGAAGTGGCGCTTTCGCTGGTGCTGCTCGTAGGCGCGGGGTTGTTGATGCGGAGTTTCTACCGGCTGCAATCGGTCGAGCCGGGATTCGATTCGCATGGCGTCCTCGTGTTCCGGACCAACCTGCCGGACGCGCAATACAAGACCGATGAATCGCAAGCCGCCTTCTACCGCCGCGCGCTCGACCAGATTCGCGCGCTGCCGGGCGTGTCGGCGGCGGGCGCGGCGCAGATTTTCCCGCTCAGCGGCGACGAGGTGCTGACGTTCGAGCAGATCGGCAAGCCGCCGGTGCCGGCGGGTCACGAGCCGAGCGCGATGTATTACGCCGCGACTCCGGGGTTCCTGGCCGCGCTGCGGATTCCGATCAAGGCCGGCCGCGATTTCGACAGCCACGACAGCGCGGCGGGTGCGCCGGTGGCTGTCATCAGCGAGGAGATGGCGCGCCGCTTCTACCGCAACGAGAATCCGATCGGCCAATTCATCCGCATGGGCAACGGCTCGAAAGCCGCGCGGATCGTGGGCATTGCCGGGAATATTCGCGACGAACAACTGGAGACGGCCGGCATGCCGGCGGTTTACGAACCGGCGGACCAGGTGCCTTCCTCCGAGATGTACTTTGGGGTGCGCGCCGCCGGCGACCCGATGGCGCTCAGCGCGCCGGTTCGCGCCATCATCCGCCAGATCGCCCCGGAGCTGCCCATCGATGAGGTGGGCACGTTTGACAAGCTCGTCGAAGACTCCCTCTCGCAGCGCCACCTGGCGATGGTCCTGATGGCGATCTTCGCCGCGGTGGCGCTGATCCTGGCGATGGTCGGCATATACGGCGTGCTGTCGTACGCCGTGACACAGGCAACGCAGGAGATCGGCATCCGGATGGCGCTGGGGGCGCGGCGGGGCAACATCCTGGCGATGGTTTTCCAATACGCCGGCGTGCTGCTGGCGTCGGGAATCGTCATCGGAGCCGTAGGGGCGTGGTCATCGGTGCGGCTGCTGGCGTCGCAGTTGTATCAGGTGCCGCCGACGGACGGGGTGACGTACGTGATGGTGGCGTCGGCGCTACTGGTGTCGGGGCTGGTGGCATGCGCGGTGCCGGCGGCGCGGGCGATGCGCGTCGATCCGATGGTTTCGCTGCGGAATGAGTAGGCGGCGGACTCAACTCCGTCTGGCGGGCTAAAGTCCGCCGCGCCGGCGGGCTCAAGCCGCCGCGGGCTGAAGCCAGCCCTCCGGGTGTGGTATCTTCCTGCCTATGACGGATCAGGAAATTCTCGATATTGACGCGCTGCTGCAACCGATCTCCGAAGAGGCTCCTTCGGGGGTCAATGCCCGGTCGCTGGGAGTCTATGACGAAGTCAAAGCCCTGCGCACCACCGAGAGCGCCGACAGCATGGTCGGCACACTGCGCGCCGGGGAATTCAAAACGGCGCAGTGGGGGAAGGTAGTCACCTTGTGCGTCAAGGAATTGGGGACGCGCACCAAGGATCTGCAACTGGCCGTTTGGCTGGCTGAAGCGCTGACGCGCGTCCACGGAATCCCGGGGATGAAGCGAGGGCTGGAGTTCATCGTCGGCCTGAATCAGAATTTCTGGGCGACCTATTTTCCGCCGATCGAGGACGGTGGGCTCGACATGCGCGCGGGACGCCTCTCCGAATTGGAGCGGCTGCTGAAACAGGGCATCGAGCAAAGCATGATGACCAGCAAAATCGACGGCGAGGCGCATGCGTGGTGGGAGTGGAAGCAGATCCAGGTTCTGTTTCAGAATGCCGGACGCGCCAAATCGGAGGAAAGGGGCGCGATTGAAACCGAGGCGAACGCCAAGAAGGAAGCTCTCGAAAAAGCGATCGCCAAATCCACCTGGGAGTTCTACGACGAGATTCTGCAGCCGCTGATTCAGAGTCAGGACATTCTCAGTCACCTTCGCGAGCAGACCGATCAGCTCTTTCAAGGCGACCCCACCTTCTACGATATGGAGGATTCGGTCACCGGATTCTCCGAGCTGCGCAAGGAAATGGAGGAATACCGCCTGCGCATCGAGAGCATCCTGGATGCCAAGCCGGCTCCTCCGGGAAAAGGGCGCAACGCGCCGGCACAGGAGGGCGCGACCGAGGAGGCGGCTGCGGCCGGCGGGGGAACCGGCGCGAACCTGGGAGGCGGATCGAGCCAGGTGGATTCGCGGGCGGAGGCGCTGCGGCGCCTGCGGGAGATCGCGGAGTTCTTCACCAGGACGGAGCCGCACAGCCCGGTGTCGTACCTGGTGAATCGGGCGGTGCGCTGGGGCGAGATGCCTCTGGAGAACTGGCTGGACGAGGTGGTAGCGGATCAGAACGTGCTGAACGCATTGCGCGACACGCTGGGGTTGCCGAAGAAGGAACCAACGTATTGAGCGGTCAGCCGCCAGCTTTCAGCAATCAGCTCACGCGGTGCGTCGAGCGAGCGTGCCTGGTTTGCCGGCGCCGCCACTGACCCGTCTGCATAATCGCGTGGACAGCACGTCAAAGCTGAGAGCCCATCGCTGACGGCCGGGTGCTGATTATCCTTCGCCCTTGCGCTTGATCTTGATATCGAGCCGCTTGATCTTTTGGTTGAGAGTCGAGAGCGGGACGCTGAGACTTTCGGCGGCCTCGGTCTGGCTCCAGTTGCTTTGTTCCAGGCGCTCGAGAATGATGCGGCGCTCGAAATCCATCACGATTTCGAAAAGCGATGCATTGGCGGGCAGGGGAGCGCCTTCCTGGCGCTGGCGGCGGATGCCGTTGGCTTGCAGAAGCGCATCGGGCAGGACTTCCAGCGGGACCGCCTGATCGTTGGCCAGAACCACCGCGCGCTCGACGACGTTTTCCAGTTCGCGGACATTGCCAGGCCAGGAGTGCTCCATCAGGACCTGCATGGCGTCCGCATTGAAGCGCAGCAGGCTGTCGCCGGCGGGCGAGAGAAATTTGCTGTTCTGGCGGCAGTAGACCGTGAAGAAGTGATCCACCAGCAGCGGGATGTCCTCGCGGCGGTCGCGCAGGGGCGGCATGGCGATATTGATCACGTTGAGGCGGTAGTAGAGATCCTCGCGGAACTTGCCATCCTTGACGAGCTGGTACAAATCGGCATTGGTGGCGGCCACGATGCGGACGTCGACCCGAATGGGGTCGGTGGCGCCCAGGGGAGTGAACTCCTTTTCCTGAATGACGCGCAACAACTTGATCTGCGTTTCGGGGCCGAGCGTGCCGACCTCGTCGAAGAAAATGGTCCCGCGGTCGGCGACTTCGAAGTAGCCTTTCTTGGTTTGCACGGCGCTGGTGAAAGCCCCGCGGACGTGGCCGAACAGGGTGGATTCCAGCAGGTCGGGCGGCAGCGAACCGCTGTTGACGGCGACAAACATCTGCTCGGCTCGCGGCGAATTGGCGTGGATGGCTTTGGCGACCAGTTCCTTGCCGGTGCCGGTCTCCCCGGTGATCAGGATGGTGGAGCGGGCTTCGGCAACCTGGCCGACCAGATCGAGCAGGCGGACCATGCGCTCGCTTTTGCCGATGATATTGGGAAAGCTGTAGCGCTGCTTGAGGGCGCGTTTGAGCTGGGTGTTCTCGCTCTCCAGTCGGCGGCCGGCGATCATGCGGCCGATTTCGATGAGCAGCTTCTCGTTGTCCCAGGGTTTGGAGAAATAATCGTTGGCGCCGAGTTTGAGCGCATTGACCGCGGCTTCGACGCTGCCGTAGGCGGTGATCATGAAGATGGGCGTCTCGCGGTCGTGGCGGCGCACATTCTCGAGCACGTCCATGCCGGAGCGGTCGGGCATCATCAGGTCGAGCAGGACCAGATCATAGGCCTGATGCTCCATCTTACGGAGGCCATCGCCGCCGTTTTCGGCCAGCTCGACACGATAGCCTTCGGTGGTCAGGAGGAGTTCGAGCCCGTCGCGAATGTCGGCTTCGTCGTCGACGACCAGAACCCGGCCCTTATCGTGCCGCTGAGTTGGAGAGGAGTTCATTCACCGGCTTCCTTGGCGCGGAAAACGGAAGGTCGAGGCGGAAGCAGGCGCCGCCGCCGGGCCGGTTAGAGACTTCGATCGAACCGCCATGCTCTTGAATGATACCGTACGTGACCGAGAGGCCAAGACCGGTGCCTTTGCGCGCCGTCTTGGTGGTAAAGAAGGGGTCGTAGATGCGATGCAGGTATTCGGGCGCGATGCCGGTACCGCTGTCGGAAACCTCGGCGTGGGCGCTCGGGCCATCGGCCCAGGTGCGAACCTCGAGCGTGCCGCCGCCGGGCATGGCGTCGCGGGCGTTGAGGAACAGGTTGAGGAAGACCTGCTGCAGCTTGCCGGTGTTGCCGTGAATGGATCGCAGCTCGCCCAGGTTGGTCTTGATCTGCACGCCCGATTTGGACAGCTGGTGTTCCAGCAGGCCGAGCGTCTCCTGAATCACCTTGTTCAACTGGATATCGCCGAACGACGTGGTGGAGGTGCGCGAGAAGTTCAGCAGCGAATTCACGATTTCGCTGGCGCGGAACGTCTGCTTGG
>Ga0335076_10007226_pt1 | contig 11194 bp, 11 predicted proteins | sample Lox_Sample_25_FD_206717 | JGI IMG/M metagenome (GOLD analysis project Ga0335076, IMG submission 206717) | Soil microbial communities from Loxahatchee National Wildlife Refuge, Florida, United States - Lox_Sample_2.5 | ecosystem: Environmental > Terrestrial > Soil > Wetlands | place: USA... | reverse complement strand
AACGATAGCGGCCAATGTTTGCAAATGATGACGAGGCCGCGGGATGCGTCGCTCCGTGCAGGGAACGTGTCGGCAATATCGCGTGCAATGAATTGATAAATAAAAGTAAATGGCGAAAGTGAGAAAGCAGCGATGAGCGTGATTTCTGTTCCGGTTTCCTTCGGCGAGCTGATCGACAAGATCACGATCCTCGAGATCAAGGCCGCGCACATCCGCGAAGCCGCCAAGCTGGCGAACGTGCGCGACGAGCTCGACCTGCTGAATTCGACCTGGTCGGCGAATCCGGCCGCGCGCATCGACATCACCGCTGCGCGCGCGCGCCTGAAGTCGGTCAACGAGGCGCTGTGGGACATCGAGGACCGCATCCGCCTGAAGGAAAAGGCGCAGGCGTTCGACGCGGAGTTCATCGATCTCGCGCGCGCCGTTTACGTGCGCAACGACGAACGCGCCGCAATCAAGCGCGAGATCAACCTCAAGCTCGGTTCACGGCTGGTGGAGGAGAAGTCGTACCAGGACTATCGATCGCCCTGAGAGGTTGCAATTGGCCGCGCGCTCAGTGCGCCGGCCGAAAGACGGCCTTCCAGTCGCGATCTTGTACCCATGGTGTGCGGATAGGCCAATTGTGCGGCGGAAATCCACGGGATAGTCCGTGCGGACGCAGTCCACGGCGGCTTTCAATAGTCATAGCCGTCGATGAAGACAAAATCATCGGCCACGCGTGCACAGTTGAACGTCGTGGTGATCGGCTCACCGGTGTAGACCACTTCGAAATCGGTGATCTGCACGGTCTCGAGCAGGGCGATGCCACCCTGCGTCACCGGATCCATGCCGGACTCCGCCCATTTGTGCGTCGTGTAGTAGTCGGATTCTGCGGTCAGCGGCACACTGCCATTGTCGACGAGAATCATCCCGTATTTCTGCAGCGTTCGCAGCAGTACCTGCGCCGACACGCTCGCCTGCGGACCGCTGGATGCCAGATTTCCCGCGATAAAGGTGTCGACGGGAAAGTCGGCGCGCAGGCGCAACCGCGAGCCCATCGGGATGGCATCCACCGAGGAATCGCTGCCGTAGCCGTCGCTGCCCGGATGCACGTACACGCCCTGCTTGGCGTTGTTCAGGAGAAAACGGATCGCATGACCCAGATCACCATGGGTGATCTGCGCGGCAGCGTACATCTCGTCGGCGTTGAACAGCAGCGGCGCTATGGGCGTTCCCGACTGGACGGTGCTCACGCATTGTTCGCCGCGGCCTTGATGCGGATAGACCTTGCTCAGGTCCCAGGTCAATGCGCATCCGGATTGCAGCGTGCCCGCGCTGACGTTGCTGGTGAACGATTCATATAGAGTGGTACCGCTGACGACGAGCAGATAGCAGTCACCGCTGCACGCATAGCTGGGGGCAGTTCCACCTCCGAACGGAGGCCCCGTGCCGGACATGCCGCCGCCGGCAGGCAGCGGGAACGCAAAGCCCGGCGCGTCGCAATCCGGTTGCGGATAGCTCACTTTGGCCACAACCGGGTCCGTCTGTGTGCCGGCCGTCGCGTGCAGGACGTAAAACGGGAAATCGATGTAGAAGTGCTGACCCCAGGCATCCAGAGCCGTGTGGCTGATCATGTTCGTCGAGTTCGTATTCAATGGCGCCGTGCTGACATCCTGGTTCCAGACGGAGTCCGGAGGAAATCGCGGGATTGGATCGGCGCTCGCCGCCGAGAGTCCAAGCGTGAACAGAACGCAGGTAAGGACCGATCGCTGTGAAACAGGCGGTGGGCGCATGGGGTATCCCTCGTCGCCTCCAGTATAGACCTAGGGTCGCCCGACGCCACCTTGCTGCCGGAACGCCTCCAGGCGCTCGATGACATCATCGACTCCGATCAGATCCATCACGCCTTCGTATTCCAGCTTCGTTCCCCAGGGCAGTTCCGCCGCAGGCTTGCCGCGAAACGTGCGCGCCGCGGCGTCGTAGCGGTCGACGCACCAGCGCCGGTCGGAGTAGGGTCCCGAGCGCTGCGGATTGCTGGCCGCATGCAGTCCGAGCACCGGCGTGCCGACGGCGTTGGCCATGTGCATCGGCCCGGAGTCAGGTGCCAGCACGAGGGTGGCACGGCGCAGCAGGGCGAGCAGCTGCTTGAGCGTGTCCTTGCCGATCAGGTCGACGGGTTTACTTCTTGCCTTTTCCACAATGGCGTCGCCCATCGCGCGCTCGAACGCGCCCGGCCCGCCGCACAGCACGACGCGCCAGCCGAGTTTTTCCGCGGCGTGATCGATGACGGCGGCGTAACGCTCGGGGCGCCAGTTGCGCACGACATGGCTCGAGCAGGGACTGACGAGCAACGTCGGCTCGTCTGCGGGCAGGTGGCGCGAGGCGAATTCCGCGGCCTCGGCCGGAATCGGGATGTCCCAGCGCACCGACGTCTGGCGCAGTCCGAGCGGCTCGATGAAACTTGCCATCGCATCGAGCACATGCTCGCCACTGCGCGCCGCGATGCGCCGGTTCACGAACAGGCCGTGCAGGTCCTTCGAGCGCGCGTGGTCGTAACCGATGCGCACGGGCGCACGCACGCAGGCACTCAGCACGTTCGCGCGCAGTGCCACCTGCATGTGCAGCAGCGCATCGAAACGGCGGCCGGCCAGCTGCTTTCGTACTGCAGTGAATCCGCGCCAGCCTCGACCTTTGTCGAATACGATGAACTCGACGCCCGGAATATCGCCCACCAGCCGGTGCTCGAGCTTGCCGACGATCCAGGTCAGGCGCGTCTGCGGCCAGCTGGCCTGCAGCGTGCGCACCAGGGGCACCACATGGGTGACGTCGCCAATGGCGGATGTGCGCAACAGGCACAGGGAAGCAGGCGGATTTGACGTTTCTGGCATGCGGGACTTGTTACACTTCGCAGTGTACTGAGCGCAAATCGATGATCGAGGCGAGAATCCAGACCACGGCCGACGGCGCGATTCTGTTCGACCCGGGCATCGCGGCACAAGCCGGCGGCGGCGGTTTCGATCCGGACTGGTTCGATCCGGGTTATTGGCGTGCGCGGGGAAAAGCCGAAACGGCCCGTGGCGGCCGCGGCGCGACCAGCTACGTCGACGCTCCCTTCGGCGCCTCGGTGCTGCGGCACTACGTGCGCGGCGGCATGGTCGCGGCGGTCATGGGCGACCGCTATCTGTGGACGGGCGCGGAGCGCACGCGCGGCTTCGCCGAATTCCGTCTGCTCGCGGCGCTGCGCAGCCGCGGGCTGCGCGCGCCGGTTCCCGTCGCCGCCCGCTACCGGCGCCGCGGTCCGCACTATCAGGCGGACCTGATCACGCGCCGCATCGAGGGCGCGCGTACGCTGGCCGAGATGCTGCGCGGGGCGGATGCTGCCGTGGCCGCGCGCGTCGGCGCCACCATCGCGGAATTCCACGCGGCCGGCGCCTGTCATGCCGATCTCAATGCACACAACGTGCTGATCGCCGGCGATCGCGTCTGGCTCATCGATTTCGACCGCGGCCAGCTGCGCGCGCCCGCGGCCGCGTGGCAGGGGGCCAATCTGGCCCGCCTGCGGCGCTCGCTGGTGAAGCTCGGCGCGGCGCGCCAGGGCGAGGACGCGTTTACGGACGCGATCTGGAACCCGCTGACGGCCGCTTATTCGCGTCGTCTCGGAGAGCTGGGCCAGGAGCCGCTGTGGCGGGTGCCGACATGAGCTACGCGCTGCGCTTTCTCGGCGTCGGCTCGGCCCAGGCGGTCGAACTCGGTTCCTCCGGCGCGGTGCTCGAATGCGACGGCGCACCCCTGCTGCTGATCGACTGCGGTCCCGACACGCTCACGCGCTATCTCGACGCCTATGGCGCGCCGCCGCGCGCCGTGTACATCACGCACACGCACATGGATCACGTCGGCGGCCTGGAGCGCCTGTTCTACCGCGCCTACTTCGACGCCGAGCTCAAGGGTCGCGTGCAGATCTTCGCGCATGCGGCGCTCGTGCCGCATCTGCAAAGCCGCGTCGCCGATTATCCCGAGGTCATCGCCGAGGGCGGGGCGAACTTCTGGGACGCATTCCACCTCGTGCCATGCTCGCGCGGCTTCTGGCATGCCGGTCAGTGGTTCGACGTGTTCGCGACGCGCCATCACGCGCCGCTGACCTCGTTCGGCGTCGCGCTGCGTGGCTGCTTCGCGTGGACCGGCGATACGCGGCCGATCCCGGAGATGCTCGCCGAGCACGCGCCGCCGCCGACGCTGATCGCGCATGACTGCGCCCTGCACGGCAATCCGTCGCACACCGGGCTGGAAGACCTCGAGCGCGAGTACGCGCCGGAACAGCGTGCGCGCTTCGTCCTCTACCACTACGGCGGTGCGATCGACGCGGTGCCGTTGGTGGCGCGCGGCTATCGGGTTGCCCAGCCCGGCGCGCAGTTCGCGCTGAGCGAGCCCCTCGCCGCGGCGAAGGCCCCGGCATGACGCGCATCCCGATCGCGCACGAACTGAAGGAAGGCCTGCCGCGCGACGCGCTCGGGCGAGCGCTGCACGACCTGCGCATTTCCGTTATCGACCGCTGCAACTTCCGCTGCCCGTACTGCATGCCGGAAGACAAGTACGCGCACGATCACGTGTTCCTGGCCAAGGAGGAGCGCCTGCGCTTCGAGGAGATCGAGCGCATCGCGCGCGCCTTCGTCGGACTCGGCGTGCGTAAGCTGCGCCTGACCGGCGGCGAACCGCTGCTGCGCCGCGATCTGCCGCAGCTCGTGCGCATGCTCGCCTGCATCCCCGAGGCTCAGGATCTCGCGTTGACGACGAACGGCGTGCTGCTACCGCGCCTGGCGCAGGAACTGAAGGCGGCGGGACTGCGGCGCCTGACCGTTTCGCTCGACACGCTCGACGCCGCGACGTTCCGGCGGCTGTCCGGCGGGCGCGGCGAAGTCGACGAGGTGCTCGCGGGCATCGCGGCCGCCGAGCGCGCGGGATTCGTCGGCATCAAGCTGAACTGCGTGGTCATGCGCGGCGTCAACGACGATCAGGCGCTCGCACTGGTCGAGCGCTTCCGCGGCAGTGGCCACATCGTCCGCTTCATCGAATACATGGATGTCGGCACGGTCAACGGCTGGCGCGAAGACACGGTCGTGCCGAGCGCGGAGCTCAAGGCGCGCGTGCACGCACGCTGGCCGCTGGCGCCGCTGCAGCCCAACTATCATGGCGAGGTTGCCGCGCGCTACGCATTCGCCGACGGCGCGGGCGAAGTCGGCTTCATCAGTTCGGTGTCGCAGCCGTTCTGCGGCGACTGTTCGCGCGCACGGCTGTCCGCCGACGGCAAGCTCTACACCTGTCTGTTTGCGCAGACCGGGCACGACCTGCGCGGTCCGCTGCGTGCCGGCGCAAGCGATGCGCAACTCGCGCAGATCATCGCGACGCGATGGCGCGAGCGCGGGGATCGCTACAGCGAGCGCCGCGCGGAACTGCGGGCGGCGGGGGTTGCTGACAAAGTACAGATGTATACCATTGGTGGGTAATGCAACGAGCAAAGTCTGCACTGAGTCACCTTGATGCGAAAAACCGCCCGCGCATGGTCGACGTCGGCGCGAAGCCGGTGACCGCCCGCGCGGCGACGGCGCAGGCGATCGTGCGCTTCCCGCCGGCGGTCGCGCGTGCGTTGCGCGCGAGCGGCATGCGCGGCAAGAAGGGGCCGGTGATCGACACGGCGATCGTCGCCGGCACCATGGCGGTGAAGCGTGCGCACGAACTGATTCCTTTTTGCCACCCGCTCGCGATCGAGCGCTGCGCCTTCGTCGTGAAATTCGCCTCGCCGACGCGGCTGTCGATTCGCTGCGAGGTGGCCGTATCGCACAGAACCGGGGTGGAAATGGAAGCGCTGACCGGCGCGGCAGTCGCCGCGCTGACGATTTATGACATGTGCAAGGCGCTGTCGCACGCGATCGTGATCGACGGCGTCCGTCTGCTGGAAAAATCCGGCGGCAGGCGCCGCGTGCGCGGCGGCCGGGTGATCCGGTGAAGCTGAAGGTGCTGTACTTCGCGTCGCTGCGCGATGCTGCCGGGTGCGAGACGGAAGAGGTGTCGACCGCGAGCGCCGATGCGCGCGGCGTGTACGCCGAACTGCGCCGCCGCCACGGCTTCACGCTGCTGCCCGAACGCATCCGCATTGCCGTCAACGGCGAGTTCTCGGGGTGGGAGCGGATGCTCGCCGACGGCGACGAGGTCGCGTTCCTGCCGCCGGTTTCGGGAGGTTGAACGTGTTCCGCCTGAGCGAGTCGCCGATCGATCGCGCCGCACTGGCTCGCGCCCTCGCCCGGGCCAACGCCGGCGCCTGCGTGACGTTCGAGGGCTGGGTGCGCGACCACAACGACGGGCGTTCCGTGCGCGGGCTCGACTATCAGGCCTACGCGGCACTCGCCGCAAGCGAAGGCGCGAAAATTCTTGCCGAAGCGAAGATGAAGTTCGCGATCGCGGACGCGCGCTGCGTGCACCGGGTGGGCGCGCTCGCGATCGGCGATCTCGCCGTGTGGGTCGGCGTCAGCGCCGCGCATCGCGACGCCGCCTTCGCGGCGTGCCGCTACATCATCGACGAAGTGAAGCAGCGCGTGCCGATCTGGAAGAACGAGCACTACGCCGACGGCGAATCCGGCTGGCTGCATCCGGACAACACGCCTGTCAATCCGTCCTGAGTCGTTCAGGGGGCTTCGAATCCGTCGGCGAAGATCTCGTCGATGTAGATCGTGAAGTCGCCCGGTGAAACGTCGAAGAAGATGTTGTCGCTGCAGCGGACCTGCACGCGCGCCGTCGCTGTCGGAAGGTTCGGAACGGTCACCGTCGCGGAGCCCGAGTTCGGCACGCCGGTGGCGAGTGCCGCCGCGAATATCTGCCCGCCGTCGGCGGAATAGAGCACGTCCACGTTCGCGCAGCTCACCGGAGCTGCCGTCGTGTTCGCCACGTTCCACGTGACGGTCCGCGGCGCATTCGCCGGCCACGTCGCGCCAGCGCCGGGTGCGGTGACGAGGAACGGGCCGGCGCCGGCATTCACGTGGACCACGGCGTCGGTGCTCACCGTTGCGCCGCCGCCGGGGTGGTTGTCGCGAACGGTCAGGCGGAAGTGCAGGTCGCGCGTCGTCGTCGCCCAGGCTTCCCCGGGAATGTCTCCCCCCGACGGAACGCCGACCGTGAGGTCGTGGGCGAGAATGCGCGCGAGCTCCGGCATGAGCCGGGTCGGCGAGGCCGTTGGCACGAACGAGCGGAACAGCGGACGCGAACCGTTATCGGTTTCGGGTGGCGACGCCGTGCCCAGGTCCATCTGTTCCCAGATATAGGTCAGCGGATCGTTGTCGGCGTCGGTGGCCGATCCGGTCAACGCGAACGGCGTCCGCGCCGGAATCGTATGCGCGGGAAGCGCGCTGACGACCGGCGCGTGGTTTGAGGTGGTCAATACCGTGCCGCATGCCGCGCCCGTGGTCGCCAGCGTCTGCGCGATGGGCGCGAGGCTGATCGCGTTAAAGATCGGATCCGAGTGCGGTTGCAGGTCGCTTGGCGCGCAGATGCCCGCGTACGCCATGATCGTGGAACCGCTGCCTGGCTCCGTGGCCTCGGTCGAGGCGCGATTGCCGCCACCGCACGCACCGTTGGTCGTGTTGAAACTGTGCCCGGCACCCATCTGGTGGCCCATCTCGTGCGCGACGTAGTCGACCCAGAACGCGTCGCCCGTCGGGCTCGATGCACCGGTCACGCCCTGCGCCTTGAACGAAGCGTTGCAGGCGACTCCGACATAGGCGATGCCACCGCCACCGGTGCTGAATACGTGGCCGAAGTCGTAGTTGGCGCTGCCGATGACGCTGTCGACGTTCGCCTGGTTCTGGCCGAGCATCGTGCCGCCATCGTCGTTCGTATACGGGTCGGTGTTCGGATTCGTGTAGACGAGATTGTCGTTGTTGTTGACGAGCTGGAACTGGACGGCGAACTCGGTCAGGTAGATGCCGTTGATGCGATTCACCGCCTGCACGATGGCGGCCATGCCGTCGGCCTTGGTGCCGCCGAAGAACTGCGTGTACTCGCCGGTCGCGGCGAGCGCGAGGCGGTAGGTGCGCACGTTCGCGCCGGTCGTGGTCTGCGCTATCGGAGATGAAGCTCGCGATGCGGAACCGGAGAAGGCGTCGAGCAGGCAGCGGAACGGGTCGGAAGAATTGCCGAGAGCATCGCGCCGGAAGCTGATGTAGCGCGAACCTTCACCCAGAGCTACCGGCTGCAGCATGGTCACGCCGTCGGGCCCGCGGATCATCGCGGAAAATCCGTGCGGAGAATCGTCGAGGCGTGCCTCGACCTCGGGGTGTTCGACCGAACGCGCGACGTAGCTGCGGATCCCGGGGTAGCGCGCAGCCAGTTGCGCGGCCATCACCTGGGTGCGCCAGACGGAAAATCGCTGCGATGTTCCATCGGGCATCGGCAGGTCGAGCATCGCGCCGCCGTCCTCGTCGGGAGCCGTGTCGAGCGTGGCGCGCAACTCGGCCAGATCGAGCGTCAGCGCGCGGTATTCTTGCAGCGGAGCGTTCAACCCAGCCGTGTCGGTGGCCTCGTGGACGCGGGATCGCCAGAAGGGTGCAGCCGCGTCCGCCGTGGAAGCGGTTGTCCAGTTCGCTACGCCGACCGCCAGCGATGCAAGCAGCAGAAAACGCCCTCTGGGCATCGATTCGCTCCGTTTGATGCGCCGAATCTAGTCCAAGCGACCGCGTCGGCGCCAGATGCCGTGCTTGTTCGCGGCGGCTGTGCAGTGTAATCTGCGCGCCGTTTTCCCGCGTGCGGAGAGGTCGGAATTTTCGCGCCTACTCACCGCGAAGTAACGCATCCCTTGCGAGAATCGAGGGCAAGACAGGATGTCAGGGGGAAAGGCTTCATGGACGAAGTGAGACAAGGACCATCAAGTCCGGAGAGGTGTCCGAGTGGTTGAAGGAGCACGCCTGGAAAGTGTGTAAGCGGCTTATACCCGCTTCGCGGGTTCGACAAATTCGTCGGGAACGAATTTGGACAGCGAAGCTGGCCCCGAGCGTAGCGAGGGGCGAGTCTCAGGGATGAGACGAGCATATCCCGCCCGTAGGGCGGCTGACATTGGTTGCAAGCGTGCGGAGAGGTGTCCGAGTGGTTGAAGGAGCACGCCTGGAAAGTGTGTAAGCGGCTTATACCCGCTTCGCGGGTTCGAATCCCGCCCTCTCCGCCAGTTTCACGGCGGTCCCGCTGGTTCTCTCGCGACGATAGTTTGCAAATCCCGCCAGGGCCGGAAGGCAGCAACGGTAGTGAATGATTCGGGCGCCGGGATGTAGCTGGCGGGACTGCCACCATTCAAGAATCGGACCCTGCCTTCGGGTGGCAGCGCCTCTGCTAAGATCGCGACTGATCCCTGCGAGTCACGTGATGTCCTACCAGGTCCTTGCGCGCAAGTGGCGGCCCCGGCGCTTTTCCGAGCTGGTCGGGCAGGAACACGTCGTGCGCGCGCTCACCAACGCGCTCGATTCGCAGCGCATGCACCATGCCTTTCTGTTCACCGGCACGCGCGGCGTCGGCAAGACGACGATCGCGCGCATCTTCGCCAAGTCGCTGAACTGCGAGCGCGGGCAGTCGTCGAATCCGTGCGGCGAGTGCTCGGCCTGCAAGGATATCGATGCCGGCCGCTTCATGGACCTAATCGAGATCGACGCTGCCAGCAACACCGGCGTCGACGACGTGCGCGAAGTCATCGAGAACGCGCAGTACACGCCGTCGCGCGGCCGCTTCAAGGTGTACCTCATCGACGAGGTGCACATGCTGAGCAAGGCGGCGTTCAATGCGCTGCTGAAGACGCTCGAAGAACCGCCGGAGCACGTGAAATTCCTGCTCGCGACCACCGATCCGCAGAGGTTGCCGGTGACCGTGCTGTCGCGCTGCCTGAAGTTCAACCTCAAACGCCTGCTGCCGGACCAGATCGAAGGTCAGATGCGGCGTATCCTCGAGGCCGAGGGGATCGGCTACGAGGCCGAGGCGCTGGAGGAACTGGCGCGGGGCGCCGATGGCTCGCTGCGTGACGGACTCTCGCTGCTCGATCAAGCCATCGCCTACGGCGCCGGCTCGGTGCGTGCCGGCGAAGTGCGCGCGATGCTCGGCACGATCGACCGCGGCCACGTCTTCGCGCTGCTGCAGGCAGTGCGGGCCGGTGACGGCGCGGCGCTGATGGCCGAGGTGGATCGGCTCGCCGAGTTCTCGCCCGACTTCGCCGGCGTCCTCGACGAGGTCGCCGGGGCGTTGCACCGCATCCAGATGAAACAGCTGGTGCCAGCGGCTTCTGCCGACGAGCATGGCGGCGATGCGACGCTGGCGGAACTCTCTGCGGCCATGCCGGCCGAAGAAGTGCAGCTGTTCTACCAGATCGCGATCAACGGGCGCCGCGACATCGCCCTGGCGCCATCGCCGCGCGCGGGTTTCGAAATGACCCTGCTGCGCATGCTGGCGTTCCGGCCGGCGGGCGCCGTCGAGTCGGCCGGGCGTGCGCACGTCGCGGCTGTTTCTCCGCCGCGAGCCGCCGAGCCGCGTGCAAAGGCCGCGCCGGCACAGCCGTCGGGCGCGCCCGGGCCAAACGGGTCGGCGGCCCATTCCGGCGAGGCGAGCGAATGGGCGGCGCTGATCGAAAAGGCCGGCCTGCGCGGGCCGGTTGGCCAACTCGCGCAGCATTCGGCACTCGTTTCCATCGACGGCGACCTGGTGCGGCTGGCGCTGAAGCCGGGACACGAGGACATGCATTCGGCCGCGATGATCGCGCAGATGGCGGAAAAACTCGGCGCGGCGCTCGGTCGTGCGGTGAAGGTGCGTTACGACAAGGCGCCGAGCGCGGCGGACACTCCCGCAGACGTGGCCGCACGCGACCGCGCCGAGCGCCAGCAGTCGGCGGAACGCGCGCTCGGCGCGGATCCTTTCGTGCAGGCGCTGATCCGCGACTTCGACGCGCGCGTCATCCCCGAGTCGATCAAACCGGCCGCGGCGGCCAAGAATCCGGAGAAGTGACATGCGCGGTGCGATCGGCGAACTGATGCAGCAGGCGCAACGCATGCAGGAGAACCTCAAGCGCGCGCAGGAGGAACTGGCCAAGCTCGAAGTCACCGGCCAGGCCGGTGGTGGCGTGGTCAGCGTGACCATGAACGGCCGCCATGAAGTGCGGCGGGTGAACATCGATCGCAAGCTCTTTGCCGACGATCCGGAG
>Ga0335076_10007224_pt1 | contig 11194 bp, 12 predicted proteins | sample Lox_Sample_25_FD_206717 | JGI IMG/M metagenome (GOLD analysis project Ga0335076, IMG submission 206717) | Soil microbial communities from Loxahatchee National Wildlife Refuge, Florida, United States - Lox_Sample_2.5 | ecosystem: Environmental > Terrestrial > Soil > Wetlands | place: USA... | reverse complement strand
GAACGAGTTCACCAGGCCGGTGAAAGCGGTAATCGCCAGCGCTTCGCCGCCCGGTATGGCCTTCGGCCCGAAGATCGAGTCGTCCCGGACCGAAACCGCCACGAACAGCAGGCCGATCAGCGCCGCCGCGGCCGTGGCCACCGCGGCAAGGTAGGCGTCGTACGCACTGGGCACCATGCGAACAGAAGCTGGCATTGTTGATCTGTGGATGTCAATGAGAGCGACGTGCCGACCGGGCGCGGTCCTGCGCCGTACCTGCCTGCGCCGACCGGTCCGTACCCGGCCGGCACCGCTTCGGTATGGCTGACGGACACCTCCCGTCCCGATCCGTGGGTCCCGGGGGTGAACGCCCGGGAGCTGATGGTTTCCCTGTGGTATCCGGCGGTGCCGTCGGACGGGCAGCGAGCCCAGTACATGACGCCAGCGGAGTCCGAGCTCCAGCTCACCAGCAGGGGCATCACCGGAGTCCCGCCGGACGTGCTGAGCACGACCCGGACCAACGCGGTCAGCGACGCCAGGCCGGCCGGGCGTCAGCACAGCCTTCCCCTCGTCGTGCTCTCACCCGGTTTCACTAACTCCCGTAGCGCGCTCACCGCCCTGGCCGAGGACCTGGCCAGCCACGGCTACGTGGTGGCCGGGATTGACCATACGTACGAGAGTCACGCCACAGCCTTTCCCGACGGGCGGGTCACCACCTGCCTCGCCCGCCAGGCACCCCGGCGGGACAGGATGGAGGAGGTGGCGGCAGGCCGGGCCGCGGATGTCTGCTTCGTGCTTGACGAACTGACCGGTGCGCACCCGGCCTGGCCAGGCGCCGGGCTGATCGACCCGTCGGCGATGGCGATGGCCGGCCACTCCGCCGGCGGCGCCGCCACCATCGCCGCCATGCTGGCCGACTCCCGCATCCGCGCGGGCATCGACATGGACGGCTCCACGGCCGTCCCGATCCCGGACCAGGGCCTGGCACGGCCCTTTCTGTTCCTGGGCAAGCAATCCAACTACACCCCCGGAAGCGCGGGCGCCGTCACCACCCTGCGGGACTGGAAACTCCTGAGGGGCGCCGTGATCACCTGGGAGCGGGACTGGGGACGCCTGACCGGCTGGAAGCGGTGGCTCGTGGTGACCGGCGCGGTGCACGCATCCTTCACCGACCTGGCGCTGCTAGCCGATCAGGTCGGCATCGACACCGGGGCCGGCCTGTCCGGAGCCCGGTCCCTGGACATCACCCGCGCCTACGTCCGAGCCTTCTTCGACCAGCACCTGCGCGGCAGGCCGCAAGTCCTGCTGGACCAGCCGTCACCACGCTACCCCGAGGTCACGTTCTGCTCGCCGTAGGCTGGCCTGCCCGAGCTGCCGGCTCGCCGAGGGAAAACGGCAGACCAGCGAGAAACTGCCAGGACCCGCGGGTCAAGACCGCCAGAGGCGGCGAAGAATGAGAACCTGCAACGACCTCACGACCCGCTGTAAGTGCGCCCTACGCTTCTTTGAGCGCGTCCGCGCCGCGCCCGTCGCCAAAGTCAGCTGAGCTGGGCTGCGCTCCTAGCGCTTGGCAGCTTCCCCGTCCTGCCGCGGGAAGGGGGGCGCGCAGCCCTCCGGATAGCGCTGGAAGTAGTCCTGATCTTCGGCCCGGGCTTCCCAGAAGGGACCGGCCTCGCTGATCTCGGTCACGACCTTGCCGGGCCAGTGGCCCGCGGCGTCGACATCACGGATCGTCTCCTCGGCCACCTTGCGCTGCTCTTCGCTCGTACAGAAGATCGCCGAGCGGTAACCGGAGCCGACGAGATGTTCGCCAAGGTCGGCCCGATGGGTCAGGAAGAAGAACTCCAGTAGGTCCCGATAGGAGATCCGCCTCGGATCGAAGGTGACCTCGACCGCCTCGGCGTGGCCGGAATTATTCTCCTCGGTCGGATTGTCGTTCTCGCCGCCGGTCCATCCCACGTGGGTGGAGATGACCCCGTCACAGTCGCGCAGCAGTTGCTGCATGATCCAGTAGCAGCCTCCGGCGAGGACGGCGGTCTCGGCGCTGTCGCTCATGGCCTCGTCCTTCGTCCTTCCTTTCGAAGTTCTGTTGACACTACTCTCGGAAGGCCGCCGGTTGAAGTTCCGCTTGTGGGTCGGTCGCCTCCATCCGGAGTCAAACTCCCTGCCAGCAGTTGGCGAGATCCTTCGTCAAAAGCGAAGCAAATTAGCACTCCTTATTTCGGCATGTCGCTCGCTCAGCGCGGCATGAAGCGTTAGCTCCGACCGTGTCTCGGCGGAACCACATACCTTGGCAACCATGTGGTTTGAGGTTGAAGCGGTCCTGTTCGACATCGATGGAACCTTGGTGGACTCGACGGCCGCGGTTGAACGTACGTGGAGAACGTGGGCGGAGAGATACTGCATCGGCGTCAGCGAGATCCTGCGCGTGTGTCACGGCCGGCGGACCGAGGACACCGTCGCCATGTTTCTCCCGGACGGGCAGCACGCCGCAGCAGTGGCGGAGCTGGAGCGGTTGGAACTCGATGACCTGGCCGACATCATCGCGCTCCCGGGCACGAAAAGCTTGCTGCCACTGCTCGCGCCCGATCGGTGGGCGGCTGTGACGTCAGGTTCGCGTGCGCTCATGGTTGCCCGGCTTGCCGCTGCTGGGTTGCCCGTCCCTGCGGTGCTGGTGGCAGCCGAGGACGTGGCGCAGGGCAAGCCCGACCCGGAGGGCTACCTCAGAGCTGCCACGGGGCTGGGGAAGGACATACGCAACTGCCTCGTCGTCGAGGACGCACCGGCGGGCGTTGAGGCTGGCCAAGCTTCAGGCGCTCACGTTCTTGCCGTCGCGACGTCACACAAGGCGTCAAAGCTCGGGCTGGCGGACGTTATCGTCCCGGACCTGACCGCATGCAAAGTGGAGCACACTGCCGACGGTCTCTTGGTCGCTGCAGTCCCGTGAGCCATCCGCTTCTTCGGGGGCATGCTTGGCTGGGACGAACTGTCGCGGCATCCGCTTGGTTACTCAAGGCGAGCCGCGGCCCGCTACGGGGACGGCGGTCTGGTTAAAGAAGCGCGTCGCCGGCCAGCCCGGCCGTCCCCTCTCGGCTGGCCGGCAGGGCCGGCGATTCCGGTCTTCTTGACATGCCAGCTAGATATAAGGCTATAGTGCTAGCTACCTAGTTAAAGTGAGGCTGCGGTGATCGAGTTCCACTTGGACGCCCGCTCCGGGGTTGCGCCATACCGGCAGCTGATTCACCAGGTGCGGCACGCGCTGCGGCTGGGCCTGCTGCGCGAAGGCGACCAGCTGCCGAAGGTCAAGGACGTGGTCGCCAGGCTGGCGATCAACCCGAACACGGTGCTCAAGGCCTACCGGGAGCTGGAGTACGAGGGACTGGCGGCGGCCCGTCCGGGGATCGGCACGTTCGTGACCGGGACGCTGGACGGCGTGCCGCTGGCCGCGCATCAGCCGCTGCGCCGCGACCTGCAGCGCTGGCTGGCCAAGGCACGGCGGGCCGGGCTGGACGACGAGTCGATCGAGGCGCTGTTCGCCAGCACGTTTCGGTCCGCTGCCGAGGAGGACATAGCGTGAGCGCCGTCATAGAAACCAGCGGGCTCGGCAAGCGGTACCGGCGGCGGTGGGCACTCACGGACTGCACGCTGTCCATCCCCGCCGGGCACGTCGTGGGGCTGGTCGGCCCCAACGGCGCGGGGAAGACCACACTGCTGAACCTGGCCGTCGGCCTGCTCGCGCCGGATGCGGGCACGATCGAGGTGCTCGGCGGCTCGCCGGGAGCCGGGCAGGCGCAGCTGGCCCGGGTCGCGTTCCTCGCCCAGGACGCGCCGGTGTACGCGGGGCTGTCGGTCGCCGATCACCTGAAGCTGGGCGCGCGGCTCAACCCGGGCTGGGACGCTGGGCTGGCGCGCGGCCGGGTGGACCGGCTGGACCTGGACCCCGGCCAGAAGGCCGGCACCCTGTCCGGCGGGCAGCGGGCCCAGCTCTCGCTGACCCTGGCCATCGCCAAACGTCCCGAGCTGCTGGTCCTGGACGAGCCGGTGGCGAGCCTGGACCCGCTGGCCCGGCGGGAGTTCCTGGCCGGCCTGATGCAGGCCGTCGCCGAGCAGGAGCTGTCGGTGGTGCTGTCCTCGCACCTGATCGCGGACCTGGAACGGGTCTGCGACTACCTGATCGTGCTGGTCGGCTCCCGGGTGCGCGTCGCCGGGCCGGTGGACGAGTTGCTGGCCACCCACCACCTGCTGTCCGGCCCGCGCCGGGACCCGGGCACGCTGCCGGACGGCCTGGAGGTCATCTCCGCCAGCCACACCGACGTGCAGACCACGCTGCTGGTGCGGACCTCTGGCCCGGTGCTGGACCCGGCCTGGACGGTGTCCGAGGTCGGCCTGGAGGACCTGGCGCTGGCCTACATGAGCCAGGCCACCGGACGTCGCCGCCGCGATAACCACCACCACCTGGAGGTACGGAAATGACCTGGCTGACCTGGCGGCAGTTCCGAACCCAGGCCATCACCGCGGCCGCGGTGCTAGCCGCGTTCGCGATCCTGCTGGCCGCCACCGGGCCGCACCTGGCCAGCCTGTACGCCACCAGCAAGATCACCGGCTGTCACGGCTTCGCCTGCCAACCCCCCGTCAATGCGTTCCTCAGCCAGCTGGCCGGCCCCTACCCGGTCGTGTACCTGCTCGGCATCGGGCTCGTCCTCGTCGCACCCGCGATCATCGGCATCTTCTGGGGCGCCCCACTGATTGCCCGCGAGCTCGAGACCCGGACCTTCACCCTGGCCTGGAACCAGAGCATTACCCGCACCCGGTGGCTCGCGGTCAAGCTCGCGCTGACCGGCCTGGCCGCCATGGCCGTCACCGAGGCGCTCAGCCTCATCTACGCCTGGTGGGCCAATCCCATCAGCAAAGCCATCGGCCTCGGCAGTGGCGGCGGCTTGCCCAAACTGTTCAGCCAGGGCCTGTTCAGCTCAGTGATCTTCGCTACCCACGGCATCGTCCCGCTGGGCTACGCAGCCTTCGCTTTCACCCTCGCCACCGCAGCCGGCGCCCTCACCCGCCGTACCGTGCCCGCCATGGCCATCACCCTGGCCTTCTTCGCCGCCGCCCAGCTCGCCATGCCGCTGTGGGTCCGCCCGCACCTCGTCCCGCCCAGCCACACCATCGCCGCGATCGACGCCGCAGACCTGGCCTACGGCGACCTGACCGCCGATGCTGTCCCCGGCCACCCCGGTGCCTGGATCCTCTCCGGCCAAGCCCTCAACCCGGCAGGCCAGCCAGTCAGCGCAGTTCCCGCCGCCTGCGCCAGCTCCCCGGACCAAAAGGGCGGAGCCACAGCAATCACCCCGGCACAGTGCATGCAAAACCGGGGCTACCGGGAGGCCATCACTTACCTGCCCACCAGCCGCTACTGGCCCCTCCAGGCGATCGAGACCGGGATCTTCCTGGCCCTTGCCCTGGCCCTGGCCGGATTCTGCTTCTGGCGGCTGAACCGCAGGCGGGCCTGACGTGCCCGGCGAGGATTAAACCGCCGGGCACGGTAGCGGCGCGGGCACGCAGCTAGCGGACAGAGTCGTCGGGCCGGGCTGGCGGGGCGAGCGACTCGGTGAGGGAGATCATCACGTCGAGGGCGGCGGCGAGCGGCCTGGTGTCCCGTTCGATCTGCGCCAGCAGCAGACCGCCCTCGAGCGCCGCGAGCATGGCGGTGGCGAGTTGGCCGGGGTCGGCGGCCGGGACGAGCTGGCCGCGGTCGCGCATGCCGTGCAGGCAGGCGCGGATCGCCGCCTCCCAGCGGCTGAAGCCCGCGGCGACGTCGTGCCGGGCCACGTGGTCGAGCTCAGCGAGTTCGCTGCCGAGCGATCCGAGCGGGCAGCCTCCCTGGCACCCCGCCTCTTCCTGGATGGACACGATCGTGTCCCGCCAGGCCCGCAGGCCATCGATCCCCTCGATCGCGGCCAGCATCGGCTCGTGGGTTTCGCCGACCACGGTCTGGGCGCGGTAGTCGACCACGGCCCGGACCAGCGCCTCCTTGTCGGCGAAGTAGTGGTAGATCTGCGAGCTGCTCACCCCGGCCTCGGCCCGGACGTCATCCAGGGTGGTAGCGGCAACGCCGTGGCGCAGGATGAGGCCGGCGGCTGCCGCCACGATCCGCTGCCGCGTTTGGGTGCCCTTGCGGGTCAGCCCGGTTTCCGGCCGCCTGGCGCCGGGGTCGCTCGCCATGGGCTTACGTTACCAGTTCTGGATTGCACATTCCAATTTCGTCCTGTAGTTCTGGATCGCACAACCCATTCTTTGGCTAGGAGGCACGCAATGACCACCACGTCCCCCATCGCCGAGCAGGTCGCCGGCTATCACCGGGCATCCGCCGGGCAGCTCCCCGCCGAGATCGCCGAGGCGTTCGCCGCCGAGCCACGCCAGCTGGCCGCTGCGGGCGACCTGGTCGGCGTAGCCCAGCCAGGCACTCCGCTGCCAGACGGCAACCTGCTCGACGTAGCCGGCCGGCCCACCACGCTCGCCGACACCCTGGCCGGCAAGCCGGCGGTGATCGTGTTCTACCGCGGCGGCTGGTGCCCCTACTGCAACATCGCCCTGCGCACCTACCAGGCCGAACTGGTGCCTGCCCTGGCCACGCGAGGCATCAGCCTGATCGCCATCAGCCCCCAGACAGCAGACGGCTCGCTATCGACCAAGGAGACGAAGGAGCTGACCTTCACCGTCCTGTCCGATCCGGGCAACCAGCTTGCCCGGCAGCTCGGCATCCTGACGGCGCCGGGCGAGGGCGTGCGCCAGGCCCAGCTGCAGCTCGGCTTGGACGTGACGCAAGTCAACGCCGATCGGACGACCGGGCTGCCCGTGCCGACAGTGATCATCGCTGACGCCGCGGGCACCATCCGCTGGATCGACGTGCACCGCGACTACACCACCAGGACCGAGCCCGAACAGATCCTGCGGGCCATCACCCAGACAATCTCCTGACATGGCGCGCCGCACGTGGCACGGGCGATGGTGTGGTGCCAGTCCGCCCGGTCGCTGTCCTGGCAAGATAGCGGCATGGAACCTGTGCTTGGGATCGGTGGATACTTCATGCGGGCCGCCGACCCGGCGGCCCTGAGCGCGTGGTATCGCGATTGCCTGGGCCTGGACGCCGATGAGAACGGCCTGTGGCGTCAGGGAGCCGGGCTGACGGTGTTCGCGACGTTCGAGTCCGATACCGGCTACCTCGGGTCCCGCGCCCAGCAGACCATGCTCAACTTCCGGGTCCGCGACCTGGATGCGATGCCCATCGAGCCCTCTCGCCTGCAAGAAGGCAGCTTTCTGGAAACGGTCGATGCCCTGAGATGCGGAGTCTTGCTGGGCACATAGGATTGCTACGATCGTAGCGTTGCTGCTACACTCGTAGCATGAATGCCATCCCCGCGCGAGATCTCCGGAATCGCACTGCTGAAGTCCTGCGACGGGTCGAGGCGGGCGAGGAGATCGAAGTTCTCAAGGACAATCGCCCGATTGCGAAGATCGTTCCACTTTCACGGCGGCGACAGTGGCTGCCCGCGTCAGAGGTGGGCCGCGAACTGGCTCGTTTGGGCCCAGATGACACTGGGCTGGCGGACGAATTGCGGCAGACCCTCACGGAGACAACAGACGATCTGCCATGGTGACGCCGCGGCGAGCACTGGCCGACACGTCAGTCTTCATTGGGCTGGAGTCCGCCCGACTCGACGTTGCACGTTTTGCCGATTTCGAGTGGGGCATCTCAGCGATCACGCTTGGCGAGTTGCGGCTCGGGGTGCTCCAAGCCCGGAATCCAGAAGCAGCGTCTCGGAGACTGTCGACATATCAGCTCGCTCAGCGCTTCGAAGCGCTAACCATTGATGAGGAGGTCTCTGACGCGTGGGCTCTGCTGGTCTCGCGGCTTCGCGCGTCAGGCCGGAAGGTACCGATCAACGACAGTTGGATCGCGGCCACCGCGATCGCTCACCAGGTTCCGATCGTGACGCAGGACTCTGATTACGACACCATGCCTGGCGTTGAGGTCATCAGGCTCTGACGGCAACGGCGATCAAGTCAGATCGTCAGTGTCTCTGCCTAGGCTCGGGCCTGTGGCGGCTGCGGCCGTCCCGGCAAGGAGGCGGTGACGATGTCGTCGTCGATCGCGGGAGAACTGATCACTGAGACGTTCGGCTACGACGGTGGCCGGCTGGTGACGGTGTACGTCCCGCCAGTCCCGGCAGAGGCAGTCGTGTTCGCTGGTGACGGCCAGCTGATCTCGCAGTGGGGCGGCGTCCTGGAGGCCGCCGGCGTGCCACCGACCATGATTGTTGGTGCCCACCGGCTGGACGACGAGATGCTGCGGCTGCAGGAGTACTCGCCGGTCTTTGACGCGGGCCGGTTCGCGGCACACGAGAAGTTCTTTGCCGACGACGTCCGCTACTGGGCGCGGTCACGTTTCGCACTCGCGCTGCCCGCCGAGCGCACGGCGGTGTGTGGCGTTTCGGCGAGTGCAGAGCTCGCGCTGGCCATGGGACTTCGCCATCCCGACATCTACGGTATGGTCTTCTGCGCATCGCCAGGCGGAGGTTACCGGCCGCCTGGCGTGATGCCGGGTTCGCTTCCGCGCGTGTACCTTGTCGCCGGCACGCTGGAGCCGTTCTTCCTTCAGAACGCGACCCGCTGGGCGGTCGCCCTGCGCGACGCAGGCGCGGACGTTGTCATGACCGAGCGGGCCGGGTCGCACGGCGACGCGTTCTGGGCAGAAGAGTTCCCGCTGATGGTTGCGTGGGCGTTTGCGCGCTGAGCGTCGGCAGCGAGTCGCTCGCTGGGCAGGTTAGCCGGATAGCAGGTCGACCAGCTCGTCGCCGCGGGCGGTGCGGCTGACCCGCACACTTGGCCCGGACTTCTCGCGGATGATCAGGTCGGCTGCGGCTAGTTGGTGGAGGTGGTACGTCGCGGTGGTGGGTGCACAGTGCACGGTTGCGGCCAGGTCGCTCACGGTCAGCGGCTGGCGGAGAGACTGAAGCATGGCGGCGCGCACCGGGCCCAGGACCGTGGCGAGCGCGCTGCCGTTCGTGGCCTGTGCGCCCGGGCAGGCCCGGGGGAGCGGGTAGCCGATGTAGCAGACGTCGGGGCGTTCGAAGCTGAACAGCAGCGCATCACGACCGGCGATCATCGGCAGCAGTGCCAAGCGGCGCGGCCCGATGGGGCCAAGCGGGCCGAACGTCAACCGCGGGTCGCAAGGGGGCGAGTAGGTGAACATCCCGTCGTGGTAGCTGAGGCCTCGGTGCAGGCTGTTCAGCAGCGCCGCCAACCCACCGCGCACCGCCGCAGTGCCGACCCGCCGGATCTCGCGATCCAGCAATGGCCCGGCCGCCCGCCACCGCAGCTCGGCCACCGCCCAGATGTCCAGGGACGCGTCGGCCATGGAGTTGAGCCAGCGGCGGGGCTGGTCAGCTGCGGCTTGCCAGTGTGGCAGCAGATAGTGGCCGTCAGCAGCTTGCAACTCGCTGGTGAGCTCGGCTGCAGGCAGGTCCCGCAGCCTGGCGACTTGGTCAGCGACGGACGTATCGGCGAGGGGCGAGATCGGCGTGCAAGACTCCGGTAGCTCCGTCCAGCCCCGTTCGGTGAACGACCGTGCGGCGAACCGTGCCTGGGGGCGCAGCGCGTTGCGGACGGCGGGGAGCAGGCCGGCCGGCGCACCCCACGACTGCCCTGACGCCGCCTGGAGCAGCAGCATGAGCACTGATTGGTGCGGGGCCAGCACGACGGAGACGTCTAGCGCGTCGGGCACACCCGGCTGGAGCTCGTAGCCGGGCCGGGGAGCCGGTGTCGCCTCGATCATTCCCGTCTCACCATGCATCTACCATGCGCCTGGGCGAGCGACGCTGACCAGCCCGTTTGCCGCGCGCCCGCGAGACGATCCCGGGCCGTGACCGAGGCGCCATCGCATCGTTACCTCGGATTGGCGCCGGCTGTCGTATTCGATGGCCCAGGGGTAGATGCCGGTAATCGTGGGCTCGGTCGTGCTCCACGTGCATCTTGACAAGCCAGCCTGCCGGGCGTGTACATGGCATAGCACAGTCGCGGGCAGTCACGATCGACTCGATCCGGTGGCTGTCTGACTTCGAGGGGGTAGTCATGGCCGAGGCGACCATGGACGCGGTTCTGCCGGACACCGGCCCCATCCGGGCGGACCTGGGCATGATCTTGACGCGGTCGGCGAAGAGCTTCGGGGCCAAGCCGGCCCTCATCGCGGGTGAGCGCGCCTTCACCTACGCGGAACTCGATGACCTGTGCGCCCGGGTGGCGGGCGGCCTGCACGAACGGGGCGTCCGCCCGGGTGACCGGGTCTCGCTCTACTCGCCGAACCGGTGGGAGTGGGTGGTCGCCTACCACGCGGCGCTGCGGGCGGGCGCGGTGGTCAACCCGATCAACGTGATGCTCACACCCGAAGAAGTGGCGTTCGTGCTCAACGACTGCGGCGCCGCAGCGATCTTCACCGCGGGCGAGAAGGCCGAGGTGATCCTCGATCTGACCCGGGCCGTACCCACCTTGCGCCAGGTCATCAGCTTCGACCCGGCGGGCGGCGGCGTCACCGCCTTCGAGGACCTGCTCGGCCACCGCGCGGGCGCGCCGGACGTGCCCAGGCCGGCTCCGGCAGATCTGTCCACGATCGGCTACACCTCCGGCACCACCGGCCACCCCAAGGGAGCCATGCAGTCGCACCGGGCCGTGTTCCTCAACACCGCGGCGCTGTCCGCGGTCCAGACGCGGACCAGCCGCGATGTAATGCTCAGCGCCCTGCCGCTTCCGCACGTTTACGGCAACATCGTGATGAACGGCGCCTTCATGACCGGCGCGACGCTGGTGATGATGGAGCGCTTCGACGCCGCCGCGGCCCTCGCTCAGATCCGGCGTCACCGCGCCACCGTGTTCGACGGGGTGCCGACCATGTACGCGATGATGCTCGCCGACCCGTCCCTGCCCGGCACCGACCTGTCCTCGCTGCGCCTGTGCGCGGTGGGGGGCCAGACCATGCCGGCGGCGAAGATGGACGAGTGGGAACACCGGTCCGGAGCGCCGCTGCTCGAGCTATGGGGCATGACCGAACTGGGCGGCGCCGGCACGAGCAACTGCAGCTACATGCCCAACGTCCACGGTTCTATCGGCTTCGCGCTCCCGGGAGCGGAGGCCCGGGTGGCCGCGCTCGGCGATCCGGGAATCA
>Ga0335076_10007223_pt1 | contig 11197 bp, 10 predicted proteins | sample Lox_Sample_25_FD_206717 | JGI IMG/M metagenome (GOLD analysis project Ga0335076, IMG submission 206717) | Soil microbial communities from Loxahatchee National Wildlife Refuge, Florida, United States - Lox_Sample_2.5 | ecosystem: Environmental > Terrestrial > Soil > Wetlands | place: USA... | reverse complement strand
CACCGAGATGGCACCGGAGTTGGCCCCCGCCTGGGCGATGGGTATGGGGAATTCTCCGCCGGCCAGGAAGTTCGCTTCCTTCCCGTTGGTAGCCACGAGATTCGGTTCTGCCAGGATTTGGAGCAGGCCACGAGTCTGCAAATCGCGGATCAGCAAGCCCAGGTTGAGATCCGGTCGGAACGCGAAGATGTTCAGCATGTCGGAAAGCGAAAAAGAACTTGCCGCTGGAGCGCTGCCCGAGGTCTTTCCCGTGACCTGCGACAGGCTGCCGGAAGCGAACTGCTCCGTCGAAATCCTTGCGACATTCGGCCCGGTGGAGAGCAGATTGACGCCGAATTCGGCGGCAGCGGTCCGATTCAGCTCGGCGAATTTGACATGCAGAATCACCTGCTTGTCGAGGCCCGCAGGCGCAACATGTAGGTTGCTGACCGAGCCCTTGACAGACGCGGCGACGAGAGCGAGCGCCCGGTCTGCAATGACCTGGGTGCTGGCAGTGCCCACCAGCGCGAGCGAATCCCGCGACGCGCGCACGTCAATTTGTTCGTCTGGGAATGTCTCGCGGACCAGCCTTCGCAGGGGTTCGAGGTTGGGCTCGACGGTGACATTATATGCCGTTCGCTGGCCGTCTTTTGCCCAGATGAACAGTGTCGCCTGGCCCAGGGACTTGCCGTGGAATAGCACTTCCTGGTTGCTGGCCACTACGGCGTCGACGATTTCGGGGCTGCTGGTGGCTACCCGGGCCACTCCCCGCGGGCAGTCGATCACGCTCCCCATCCCGATCGTCAGGGACATCTCGGTCGGCTGGGGCTGGATGGGCTCGATGGCCTTCGCCAGGTAACTGGGAGCCAGTAGGGGCGCCCACAGGGCCAGCAATGATTTGCACAGAGTTCTCATCTCAATTCGCTGTTTTCGGTCTCGCCGGTTCGATGGTTTTCTGACTGCCCCGAATCACGACCACTTCTTCCGGAGGCTCCGCTGCGACGACAGCCCGTTGCATCACAGGCGCGGTGGGGCCTGGCGATGACGACGGGGACGTTCGGCGTGGACGGCCCGCCACGGCAACAGGCACTGCCGCCGGAGCGGGACTCTCCGATGTGTACAGTTGACGCAACTGGCGACCGGGTGTCCGCGCCGCCTGCTGATCGGTCGAATTCCGCAACACCAGTTGCAGGTGGCCTTCGCTGTTGGCCAGTGTCAGGGACTCGGCCTGCGAGGGACTCACCAGCAGGGTGACCACCGCCGCGCTGATCGGCTGGCCCTTGGCATCCGCCTGGATCGTCTGGCCGGCGGAGAGGACCGGAATGTTCTGTAACACTGTGGTGGTGTAGGTGTCGCTCTGGTCCGGCGGCCGCCCTGTGACCAACACGTCCACCCGCATGCCCGGAAGCACGAAGCCGGCAACTCCCGCGACGTCGTTGACTCGCACGGAGATGGCCCGCATGCCGGGGGGAATCATAGGCGCCAGGCCGATGCCGCTCCCGCGCGCGGCTATGCGGGCTTCGACAACCGCCTCATCGGGCTCGATCGGGCTCACCACCGGCCGGTCGAGCACGTCTTCCTTCCGCGAGAAGCCGCCCTTGGGAAACAGACTCTCGGGCACCTGTGTGGTCTTGACCGATTCGGCGTGGATGACCGCGCCGAGGGGCAGCGGCTCGGCGGCTACCACCAGGGTCTTGGTAGGCGGTGCTTTCGCCTGCCCGGAATTGTTGGCGGCGACGCGATAGAACAGCCCCGCAACTACAAGGGCCCAAAGAAGGCTACACCCGACTACGAATGCGAATCTGCGATCAAGGTGCATGCTCTATCTCCCCGCCAACAGCGCCAGCCAGGCGCCCAGGACGATCGCCGGCGAATACGGGATAGCTCTCTGAGCCCGGTTGCGCAGCAGGCATAGGGCTGCGATCCCGCCGCCAATGATGCAGGTCAGCAGGGCAGCAATCAGAATCCCCCCGGGGCCGAGCAGGGTTCCGAATGCCGCCATCAGTTTGAGGTCGCCTCCTCCCATGCCGCCGAGGCAGTAACAGATGAGGAACACCGCCAATCCCAACAAGGCTCCGCAGATTGCCGTGCCGAGCCCCCTCCAGCCTTGCCGATAGCCGTGGTACAGGAGGCCCGCCAGTATGGCCGCAAGATTGATCCAGTTGGAGATGATCCTGCGCCGCAGGTCATCTACAACGGCGGCGCATCCCAAAATAATAGCCATCCATGCCAGCGCGTCCATCGTCACTCACTCTCGGAAATACATTCGGCGGTTTCGCGGGTTTTCATTAGCCCGTCCGGCCCGCGGACGAGCAGCACCGCCACCGCATCGCGGTATATCACGCGCCACCGTGGGTCATTTTCGAGGACGGTTCCCAAAGGCCAATCCCTTGGCAGCAGTGCGGCGTCGAACCTGTATCGCGACAGTATCTGGCGCCACTGAGCGCCCGCCGAGAGAAGCACCTGATAGTCGCCGCCGATGGCCGGACCGTAGAAATCGCTCCTCCCGTCGAAGAACACATGGATGCGGGGATACAGGCGATAGATCAGGTAGTCGGCCCACTGGTCCGAGGTCAGAATGCGCCGCTCCACGTCCGGCTGCAGTGCGGCCAGGTTCCGCTCAACGGCCACCACCGGGAAGCGTGGCTCGGGAAAACTCTTTACGGGCGCTGAAGGAATCGTGAGCAACAACGCGACGGCACACCCCGCTGGCGCCCACAGGCTCATGCCCCTGGGCCTCCCCAGGTCCTCGGACAACTCCCACAGGATTCGGGACGGAGAGCGTGCACTGCTTTGGGCGGCCATGCGCCGCCACCAGCCGGCCAGTTCGCCGGCAATCACAGGAGCGGCCGCCACTGCATAAAGCGGAACATGCCTCGCAGAACGCAGTGCTGCAAATCCCCACACCACGACCAGCACGCCCTCGAACCACTCTTTCCGTTCGAGCGAACGCGAGGCCAGAAGGGCGCCCCCTAACAGCAGGGCAGCGAACACCAGCATGCCCTCGGAGCGGATGCGCGGCGATTGGAACTCCTGGACATTATCGAGAATCCAGGTAGAGCTGAGGTAGCCGGCGATGTGCTGATGCAAGTGCCAGCCGTAAGGATTGAGGAAGGTAGCCGCTCCGCAACATCCGGTCAGGGCTCCGTAACGACGGACAGCGCTCCACTTCCCCTGGAGAGCGCAGACGACCGCCAGCAGGCCCACGATCGCGACGCCGCTCACGAACCCGCCATGCAAATTGGCCCAAAGGGCCGAAAGCGGCACGAGACTCCACACGACGCCGCTCGGGTGCCGGCGGTCTTCGTCCAATACCCACAAGGTCACCGTCACGAAAAGCAACGAGAAGACATGTGGCCGCGCCAGGTAGTGCACCGTGGAGGCGCTTACCGCGGCGAGGGTCACCGCCAGCGCGATCCACAGGCCGGCACCGCGTCGCAGCAGCCAGCAGAACAGGCATGTCGCCGAAAGACAAAGCAACACTGCGGAAAAGGCGGCGACGGCCCCTAGGCCATGCCAGTGGTGCAACCAGCCGTAGAACACGTCGGCGAGCCACTCCCAGGCAAACCAGGGTTCGCCCGGCCGGGTAAACGAGAACAGATCATGCCGCGGCACGGCGGCGGTATTCAGGATGTATTCACCCGTGCGGATATGCCATCCGGTGTCGCCGTCGGCCAGCAAGCCCAGCCAAGATTGCGGGCGCCCCAGAGTGGCCAGCAGCAGCGCCACCAGGAACAAGTCGGCCAATGACGGGGCGAGGAATCGTTTTCCTCGCCAGGCCAGACCGGGCGACGCTATGCCGGATGCCGGGCGCATGCAACTCCATTTCACAGATCGGCTGTCTGGCGGGGGCACTTTAGCTTTCCGGGGAATTTGTTCCCTCGTGGACCCCTGCCGGCCTAGCGGACTTTCTTCGATTGCAGCGCTTTCGCTGGTACCGGCCTCTAACCTTTTGCCGCGACTCTGCCGATAGCAAACACAGGACAGTTTGGATCGTATGCAATCGCCGCCTGCCAGCGAGCACGGGAATCACGGAAAAGCACTGGTCGTCTGCCCGGATGCGCCGCTGGCGATCCGACTGCGCACCGCGCTTCAGGAGCATGGCTTCGAGGACGTCTCCATGGTGACGCAGTACCCGCCGGCCGGGGTGATTGCCTCGGTGGTCCAGCGGGACTCCAGCCAGATCTGTTTTCTCGACGTGGCGTCCGACTCTCCGGAGGCGCTCCGCCTGATTCCCGAAGCCGCCGCGGTGGTGCCGGTGGTGGCCCTCAACCCGCATAACGATGCGGATCTGATCCTGCGGTGTCTGCGGCATGGCGCCTGCGAGTTCCTGGCGGACGCGACGCCCGAACAGGTGGCCAGCGTGCTCGAACGCCTGGCGCGTCTCCGTGCTCCGGCCGCGCCACCCAAATCCGGGCTGGTTTACAGTGTCCTGCCGGGGAAGTCCGGATGCGGCGCCAGCACACTGGCAGCTTACCTGGCGTTCGAACTGAAGCGCACGGCCGGCCGGGTCCTGCTGGTCGATCTGGACTGCACCGCCGCCAGTATCGCTTTTCTCCTCAAACTGAAGGCCGATTTTCACCTGGACGACGTCGTGCGGGACTGGAACCGCCTGGACGAGGATCTGTGGGGCCGTATGGCGGTCCCCTGCCGCGACATCGATGTCGTGATTGCGCCGGAGAATCCGACCACCGGGGTCGAAGTAGGCGCACAGGCCGCTCGTGGGCTCCTGGCTTTCTGGCGGCAGCACTATGACGCTGTCGTTCTGGACCTTCCGGGAGCGCGGCAAACCGGTTTCGAGTTTGCTGCCTTGTCCGACGAGGTGCTGCTCGTCACGACGAACGAACTGGCCGCCCTGCACGCCACCCGCAGGACCATGGAATGCCTGGAAAAAGCGTCGGCCGACCGCACTCGATGGAAGCTTGTGGTGACTCGCTATACACCTTCCACCGGTCTCTTGCGCGACGACGTGCAAACCGCCTTGCGCCTGGAACCCTACGCCCTGTTGAGCAATGACTACGAGGCGGTTCAGGCGGCTGTGACCAAGGGGGAGCCGATTGCTTCGGGCTCCTATTTCGCCCGCAGCCTGCGAGCTCTGGCGGAGCGGCTGGCCGGAAAAGAGAAAACTGCCAAAAAACGTTCCTCGTGGTTCGGCCTGTTTCCGGTCCGCGGCTGAGGCGCTCATGATCAGGCGAAAAACGGCCTGGACTAGGCGGTTTGGTCGATGGGAGCAGCGGGCGGCTTGCTGGTACTTTCAGGATGAAGGATGTTTCCCGCGGTAACCGGGAAAAGCCAAAAAATGATGAAAATTCAATTGAAGAAATTCTGGAACGACACGCAGGGACAGGACCTCGTGGAGTACGCCCTCGCCGCCGGTATGGTGGCGGTAGCTGCCGTGGCCGCCATGCCGGGTCTCAGCGCGACTGTCAACAACGTGTTTTCGAAGATCGGGTCTATCATCGCGTCGGCGGTGAACTGACGGAGACGATCGCAGAGTATCCCCCACCGGGCTGATCCCGGATGTGGGGCCGCGGGCAGGCGGCTTCTGCGCTACCCGCCGAAATCAACCTCACGAATGGATAGAAAGGTGCTTTCCTATGAACTGGCTCAACGATCGTATTCTGAAGCTCAAAATCTGGAAGGATGCTAACGGGCAGGATCTCGTCGAATATGCTTTGGCGGCGGGGATGGTAGCGGTGGCTGCCGTCGCTGCCATGCCGGGTCTCAGCGCGACCGTCAATAACGTCTTCTCCAAGATCGGGTCGATTATCACGGCAAACGTCCATTGAGATCCGGCCGTGGCTGGTCTGCCGCTTCCTGCAGCGCCCTGCAGACGCACACCCTAGGGCTTAGTCTGAAGGGCGAATGCACACCGATCCACCACGGGGCATTGGGCGCAGAGCGGCCGGCTGTTCCGGCAGATCTCCTGCCCATGCCGGCGAAGCAGCAGGTGGGCCTCGGCCAGACGCCGGGAGTCGCGTGGAAGCTCTCCGCGCACGGCTTCCTGTACCGAGCGATATTGCGCTCCATAGTTTTTCTGGGCCCGCCCGTAGCCGACGCGAATCAGGACGCGGCTCCCGTTCCAGTCCAGCGGGAGTCCGCCGCCCCGCGCACCGCAGAGCAACAGGATTTTTTCGGCACCGGGCGCACCCACGTTAGGGAACTGCTGAAGCGCCTTTCTGGCCTTGTCATAGGGCTCGTCCAGGATCCGGTCGAGGTTTCCTCCAAACTGGGAGATGGTAATCCGCGCAATCTCCCGCCAGCGGAATACTCGCGTCTCGGGGCGCATGCCGCCTCTCTTCGCCAGAGGCAGCAGCGCCCCTGGATCGGCCTTCCAGATGGCTTCCGGCTCGAACCCGGTCTGCGTCCGCAGCCCTTCAAATACCTCCGCGCGGCGCTCATCCGACAGTAAATAACAGGCGTTCTCCCATAACACCAGCTCGAACGGCCCACGTGCCGGCGGCACCTTCGGCGCCCCATAGTGCCGCCGCAGACCCGTCAGCAGTTTCGCCAACCCGGTCATCCCCGCCTGCCCTCTCCCTACTTTTTCTGAATCTGACCCAGCAGCTCCCGCACCGCCGCATCCAACTGCGAATCCCGCCCCGCATAGGATTCCCCAATCGGCCTCGTCACCGCCACGTCCACCGGCCGCGGATTGTTCTCCATGTTCTTGCCGTCCGCCCCCGTGATCCGAATCGACGGCATCCGCATCACCGACCCGTCCACCAGATTCACCGACCCCGTATAAATAATCCAGCCGGCGGTCGGCTCCCCGACAACCTTCCCCAGCTTCAACGTCCGGTACCCTTCCGTGAAGTCCTCGGCATCGGACAACGAATGCTGGTTCACCACCAGGATCGTGGGCAGTTCGAGCGACCGCTGCCCCAACACCGTCCGTGCCGGACCTGACGGACCGCTGCGGTCCGTCATCGTCAAATACGGACGCCGCGCCAGAACGTCCAGAGCATACGCATTCACAAACCCGCCGTTATTGTTCCGGATGTCGATGACCACGCCGTCTCGCGCGCGGTTCTCGGCATCCAGGTCCAGGTAGAGCTGGGTCAGCGCCTGCTCCGACATATCGCGAATGTGCACGTACCCCAGACGCCCGCCACTGGCCTTCGCCACGTAAGCCCGGTTGTCCTCCACCCACTTGCGGTAAATCAATTCGGCCAGCGACGCCACCGGCTGCACCGTCACTTCCCGCCCGCTGATGTCCAGCACTACCCGCTTATCCACCTTGTGCTGCAATTGCTCATCCAGGCTCACGTGCGCGCCCATTTTGACCCCGTCCACGGCGCGCAGCTCTTCTCCCGCTTTGATCTTGGCCAGCGCGGCGGGTGAATGCGGCAGCACTTCGGTAATCCGCAGCGTTCCGGATTTCTCGTACTCCGCGGCATCGAAGGTCAAGCCGAGTTGTCCGACCACCGCGCGCGGTCCGCCCTCGCCTCCTCCCGCGGGCGCCGACACTCCCGAATGCGACGAGTTCAACTCGCCGATCATCAGCCGCAGAATCGCCCGCATCTCGTCGGGTGTGCGCGAGCCCTCAATCAGCGGCGCATAGGTCTTTCTCACCGCGTTCCAGTCCGCGCCGTGGTACTTCGGGTCGTAATAGTTATCTCGTTGCGCCGCCCATGCCTCCTCGAATACGGCCATCTTCTCCTGGTCGAAACGCACATCCATCTCGGCGTTGACGGCCACAGAGCGCGTCTGGCGAGTATCGATGGTGATGGCTTGGAGCCGCCCCGCCTCCAGGTAATACACTTCGCGGGAATCGGATGAAAACTGGGCGTGCGTCTTGGCTCCCGGTGTCGTGGTCAAAGGCCTGGCGCCCCGGCCTTCGCCGCCGCCGCGGCCACCGCGTCCGCCGCCGCCCCGTCCGCCCGGCGTTTCGTCCAGGGGATAAAGGTAGAGATTCGCCTGCCCCCCGACCGTGGCAGTAAACAGCAGCGACCGCCCGTCCGGGCTGATCTGCGGATTCGCCACGCTGAGGCCGAGGGGCAGCATCGTGATGCGCTCCCGGATCCCCTCGAAATCGATTTCCACTTTCACCGGCGGCTTGGCTTCCGTGCCGCCTTGCGTACCCCTCCCGGATGCGCGCGGGGCCTCCGGTTTGAAGAGATCATCGAAGCGCTCTTCGGCGAATTTGGGCTGCCGCGGAACCAGGTCTACGCGAGCCACCTGCGGCGTCTCGGTGCGTTGACCGGTCTCGAAGAGCAGATACTTGCCGTCGCCGCTCCACTGCACCGAATTGATGTTGGTGTTCGCCAGAAAGGTCACCTGGCGCGGAGTGCCGCCCGCGGCGGGCACTACGTACAGATTGCGCAATGCCCGGTCCCCCGCGCTGGCGTACGCCACCCACTGGCTGTCGGGCGACCACACAAAACTCGAATTCCCGAAGCTCGCGCCCACGAACCCCGACGCCAGGACATGTTCCTGGCGCGCGCCGACATCGATGACGCGCAACTCCTTCTTGGCTCGAACGAACGCGATGCTCTTGCCGTCGGGCGAAAAACGGGGACCGCTGTCGGCCTCGGCGTCGCTGGTCAACTGCGTTTCGGCATGATGCGCGAAATCGTAGAGGAACACGTGATTCACCGCGTCACGCTCGCTCACGTAGGCGATCTTCATCGAATCGGGCGCCCAGGTCACCTGCGACTCTGGTCCCGGAGTGTGGGTCACCCGCACCGCCTCGCCTCCATCCCGCGCCGACGCCGCAAAAATCTCCCCGTGCGCGATCACCGCCACCTTGCGGGCGTCGGGCGAGAGCGTCATGTCGTTGAAAGTGCTCAGAGTCAGGTGCGTGACATCGGGACCAGCCGCCGATCCCACCAGGGTAATGGGCAGTCCATACGCCTCCCCGCTCCTGGTATCGAGCTGCCAGATCTTGAAATCATGCTCGAATACAATCGCCTTGCCGTCATACCCGATGGAAGGCCACAACACCCTGCCGTCGGTGAACTTGGTCACCTGTTTGGGTTTCGCGCCCAGCGCCAGGGTCCAGATGTTCTGCGCCCCGCCGCGATCCGACATGAAGTAAAGCTGCCGTCCGTCGGGCATCCACATGGGCCAGACGTTGCGGCCGTTCAGGTCCACCACGCGCTCGTACGTCGCGGGAGAGCCATCCTTACGCAGCCAGATTTCCGATTCGTCCAGATGGCTGTGGCCATGCCGCCACCACTGCTGGTCGCCGTTGCCTCGAGCGGCGAACGCCATGGTGGTGCCGTCGGGCGCCGGCGCCGCCTGAAACTCGTTGGTGAAGCGGTCTGCGCTAACCGGCATCGGCGTGCCGCCGGCCACACTCACGCGATAGATGTCGTTCTTACGGCCTACGTCATACGCACCCGTCGAGAAGTAAATCCAGCGGCCGTCGCGGGACCATGCGTCGAGCTGTTCCATGCCGTCGTCGAAGGTCAGGCGCTTCAACTCGCCGGAGGACAGGGTCAGCACGTAGATGTCGCCCCCGCCCGTGCGCGTCGAAACGAACGCCAGGCGGGTTCCGTCGGGCGAATACAGGGGGCGCGATTCGTCGGCCGGGTGGGACACCAACAGGTGAGCTTCGCCGCCTTTGGCCGGGGCCACCCAAATGTCACCACCCGAGACGAAAGCGATCTCCGGGCGCGTGGGACACAGTGCCGGTTCGGTCAGGTAAGGGATGCCGGCCCCCATGGCGGCGGCTGAAACGGTCAGCAGGAGCAGGAAAAAACGCATGTCATCGATCTTACAAGGAATAGCCGGTCCGCGCTGAACCGCTGTGCCTTCCAGCTCGATTTGGGAGGAGAACTCTACCGCGAGATCCGCGTCACTTTGCCCTTTTCGATCTGGATGGTGGCCTGGCCTTGCGGGTCGAGCGCGTAAGTCAGGGTGTCCATATCGCTGTCTCCACCACCGATGCGCATCGCCCCGAAGGGCTCTCCGAGGATGCCTACCACTTCCGCGCGCGTCATCCCGGTCTTCAAGGAATCGATGAGGTCGGCCGCAATGCGGCGCTTGGGCTCTGGCGGCGGGGCCGCCCCGATCGAGTTGTCCGTGGTCGTCCCCAGCGCTCGCCGGTTCGTCCCGCCGTACTTGGCGTACTCGGCCGGTGACCGCTCCTGCCAGGCGCGATCTGCCATGATCTTGAAAACGTCGCGGCCCCCCAGGTCCTTCTCCACGGAACGCACTGGCCGGCCCGAAACGCCCCAGCCGGAGTGTTCATACCGCGCGTCGGTCAGTTGGTCGCGGATAAAACGGACGAACAGCGCCGTGCCGTCGGCTGCGTAGTAATGCCAAAGCCCTATGTCATTCGATTCGTTCGGCTCGCCCAGGATGCCGCGCACCGTGGCGGTATCCATGAACAGGTGCAGGGATTCGGCCGCCTCCAGCTTCACGGGACGGTGATGGTGGAAGTTCGGTCCCGGGCTCTTGTCGCTCGAAATGATCCAGAGGAAGCCCCCCTTGTTGGGCGGCGTTAACTGCCGGTTGTCCTCCGACCACCAGCGGCCATTGATCTTGCGGACGGTCTGCACGCGCCCGTCGATCCGGACTTTGGCCAGGTCCGTCACGGTTTGGCAGACTGCCGCGGCCGACGCCAATACCAGGAGCGCCGCGCTAGAGAAGAGCCGACCCATCGATTCAGCCTCTGCCGCGCGCGCGCCGCCTGTCAACTTTACTTTGGTAGACTAATGGGCGCTAGCGAGGTACCAGATGATCTCCAGATTCCTGATCCTGCTTGCCGCCGCATGTGTCGTCTTTGCCGCGGACGATCCCTGGACCAAAGTGCGCGAGCTCAAGAGTGGCACGGAGCTCCGCGTGTTCAAGAAGGGCGCCGCGCAGCCGGTGCTGGCCAAGATGGATGAGCTGACCGACGACAACCTGATTGTGGTGGTGAAGACCGAACAGGTGGCGATTGCCAAAGACCAGATCGAGCGCGTGGATTACCGGCCCAGCGGCAGCCGGGTTACCAAGGAAACCAAAACCAAGGAGACGCCTCCGGATACCACGCCGGGGCCGGGTTCTCACAGTGCGCCTACGCCGGGTACTTCCACCAGCACTTCCGTGAGCGTAGGTTCCAAACCCGATTTCGAGACGATTTACCGGCGGCCCGCATCGCCGCCCAAACCGAATCACTAACCGATTCCGGGCATGGGCGTATAAGCATCCAGGAGCAGCGCATGAAACTGATGACGGTCGTAGTGTTTCTGGCCACCTTGGGGTTTTCCTACCAGGCCGCATCCGA
>Ga0335076_10007222_pt1 | contig 11198 bp, 8 predicted proteins | sample Lox_Sample_25_FD_206717 | JGI IMG/M metagenome (GOLD analysis project Ga0335076, IMG submission 206717) | Soil microbial communities from Loxahatchee National Wildlife Refuge, Florida, United States - Lox_Sample_2.5 | ecosystem: Environmental > Terrestrial > Soil > Wetlands | place: USA: Florida... | reverse complement strand
TGAAGATGCCGCCACGTGCGTGGATTGTCACGGTTCGCATGGCATTCTGCCACCCACGTCGCCGGCCTCTCCGCTCCACTTTGTTCAGCAGGCGCAGACCTGCGGCCGCTGTCACGCGCCAGAAGCCCGCGACGTCGCGGCCAGCGTTCACGGCAAAGCCATGGCCACCGGTCAGCGCGACGCGCCCACCTGTACCGATTGTCATTCAGAACATAAAATCGAAGCGTTGAAAGACGGGACTCCCCTCGAAATTTCCGACGTCTGCAGCCGTTGCCATGCGTCGGTCTATCTCGACCAGAAATACAACCTGCCGGCCGACCGCGTAAAGACGTATCTGGAAAGTTACCACGGGCTGGCGGCGCAAAACGGCTCAGCCGTCGTGGCCAATTGCGCCAGTTGCCACGGTTACCACCTGATCCTGCCATCTGCGGACCCGGATTCGAGCATCAACACCAATCACCTTGTGGCCACTTGCGGAAGGTGTCATCCCGGAGCGGACAAAATGTTCGTGAGCGGAAAAATTCACGCTGACCTGTCCGCGACTCCGGAAGGCCGGGACCTGGCGGGCAGAATCAACTGGTGGGTGCGGCGGATATACCTGGCACTGATCTTCGTGGTGGTCGGAGCGATGTTCGTGCACAACGCGCTGTTGTTTCACAAGAAAGTCGCGGCCCATCTGCGTGCCAGCGGGCGGCCGGTGGTCCGCATGGGATTGTCGCATCGCTGGCAGCACGCCGTGCTCGCCCTGAGTTTCATCACCCTGGCCGTCACCGGGTTCGCGCTGAAATTTCCAGATTCGGGGTTGGCGCAAATGCTCGGTTCGAGCGAGCCCATCCGTCGCTGGATCCATCGCATCGCCGGCATCGTTCTGTTGCTGACCGGGCTTTATCATCTCGTCCACATTTTGCTGAGCCAGGAAGGGCGCCGGCTGGTCAGGGATTTGTTCCCCACGAAAAAGGACCTTGCCGACTTGCGGTGTATGGCCCGATTTCTCGTTGGCTTAAGCAACGAGAAACCAAAAATCGGGCGGTTCGGTTATGCCGAAAAGATGGAATACTGGGCCGTTTTATGGGGCACCATTATCATGGGCGTAACCGGGCTGATGATCTGGTTCAAGCTGGATGTGACTCGGTTCCTGCCGCGCTGGATAGTGGACGTGGCGCTGACGATTCATTACTACGAAGCGGTGCTCGCCTGCCTGGCGATTGTGGTCTGGCACTTCTATCACGTCATCTTTGATCCCGACATCTATCCGCTGAATACCGCGTGCTGGAACGGCCGCGTGTCCGAGGAATGGCAGAAGCACGAACATCCGCTGGATGAACAACCATTGCCGCCGACTACTGCCGGCCTGAATCCCGGCCGGCCTGAATCCGCGGCGAAACCATAATCGCCGCCCGTTTCAACCGACGCCTCCCACAGGACAGCGTAATGCCGGGTTGGTCGGTTATTCCCCGGGCTGACTGAGCCCAAAATCTGGCAAACAGGCTGCTGTAAAGCGGGCATGAACCTGCGTCTTACAATGATTGCCACCATCAGTTTGCTGGGGGCGGTGTCGGTCCGGGCGGATGAACAACTGCCGGTGCTTCAGGCTGGCTCGGACACTTACAGCAATGTCACGGTGCTCAACGTCACCGCCACCGATGTCTATTTCACCTTCAACAACGGCAAAGGCATGGCCAATGCGAAGCTGAAAACCCTCAGTCCCGAACTGCAGCAACATTTTCATTATAATCCAGCCAGAGCGGATGAAGTGGAACAAAAACAGGCCCGGGCCAACTCTGAATATCAACAGGCCGTCATTCATGCTCCAGCCGCTCCTTTAGCATCTGACGAAAGCCGGACGTCACCGCCGGCTGTCGGGCAGGCATCGGATTTAAGCTGGGGCACCGATTTCAACCAGGCGCTGACGCAGGCCCGGGCGGACGGAAAAATGGTACTGCTGGACTTTACCGGCTCCGATTGGTGTCCCTGGTGCATCAAGTTTGATCATGAAGTCCTGGAAACGGGCCAATTCGCCACGTACGCCCAAAACAAACTGGAATTAGTGCTGGTGGATTTTCCGCGTACCAGGCCGCAAAGTGACGATCTCAAGCAAGCGAACGCGGCTCTTGCCAGAAAATACAATGTCACGGGTTATCCGACATTTGTTTTGGTAAACTATGCGGGTAACGAGCTGGGACGGCAGGGAGGCTATGCTCCTGGCGGACCAGGCGCCTTCATCGCCGAATTGGAAAAGTTCAGCAGCCAGTAGCACCCGGATACCGGCAATTAATTCCCCAAATACTCGCGCGGATCCACAATCTTGCCGGCAATCGCGCTGGCAGCCACGGTCATCGGCGACGCGAGGAATACTTGGGATTCCTTGTCACCCATGCGACCGGGGAAATTCCGGTTCGTGGCGCTGATGCACTTGATGCCGGGCTTGTTGATGCGGCCAAATGTGTCCACCGGCCCGCCGAGGCACGCCGCACAACCCGCATTCTCCGTCATCTGCACGCCGGCGCTCACGAGGATGTCCCAGACGGTCTGTCTGCCCCAATACGTCGTCTGCAAATCACGCACAATCTCCGGCGTCGCCGGCACGCCGAATGTGTCAATGGTCACGTGGTGCCCGCGCAAGACACGCGCGAACTCCACGAAATCGCTCGTCTTGCCGCCGGTGCAGGAGCCGACATACGCGCGGTCCAACTTGATATGGCCCATTTCCTTCGCCTTCTTGCGCTGGCCGGGATCGGGATGGCACGCCACCGTTGGTTCGAGCTTGTCGAGGTTCACGACGAGTTCATAAACGAACTTTTGGCCCTTGTCCGGCTCGACCGGCGTGTAGGTGGACTTCGTGCCGTTCAATTTCACACGCGCATCCACGTATTCCTGCGTGCGCGAATCGAATTCAAAGATCCCGTTCTTGCCGCCCGCCTCGATGGCCATGTTCGCAATGGTCATGCGGTCGTCAATTGAGAGCGACGCCGCGCCCGGGCCGTCGAACTGCATCGCCCGATACGTCGCGCCGTCAAAGCCGATTTCGCCGATGCAATGGAGAATCACGTCCTTGGCCATCACGCCCGGCTGCAATTTGCCTTCGAGCCGGAAATGCATCGTCTCCGGCACCTTGATGAGCAGTTTGCCGGTGCCCATGACGAAGCCGGCGTCCGTATTGCCGATGCCGGTGGCGAACTGGTTGAAGGCGCCCGCCATGCACGTGTGCGAGTCCGTGCCGAACAGGATTTCGCCGGGGCGCGTGTGGCCCTTCTGCGGCAACGCCGTGTGGCAGACGCCCGCGTAATGCGAGCCGTACTGTTTCTTCAAATGGCCCCGGCTCGTGTCGAAATGCCAGTGGCCGTTCGGGTCGTCAATCACGTCGTAGAAATACGCGATGTCCTGTTCCTTCACGAAATCGCGGAGAATGTCCACGTTGCGGTTGGACTTGGAATCCGCGGTAAAAATGTAGTGGTCGGGGATGATGACGATTTTGGTCTTGTCCCAGACCTTGGCGTCCTTGCCAAACTCGCGTTTGAACACGCCGATGGTGCCCGGCCCGCAAACATCGTGCGTCATGAGCACGTCCGCGTTCACCCAGATATTGTCGCCGGCCTGCACGCGCGCCTTGCCGGCCGCCCGGGCGAGAATCTTTTCCGTCAAAGTCATAGACTCACACCATAGCCGAAGCCGCGGCCAAGTTCAACTGCGGCTTTGATAAAGCGCCACCAGCGCGGCACCGATGGCCTGCGATAGTTCACCCAATGCCGCCGGGACAATATTGAGCGTGTTGCGTTGCGCCGGCCAGAGATAGGGCATGGCGGTTTCTCGAACGATGCGCAGATAACCTTCGCGGAACTCCGGTGTGGTTGCCTCATGGTCCATCAGCCCGCCGCCGATGACGACGATGCCCGGGTCCAGGAGCGTCACGAGGTTGGCAATATGAAAACCTAGCGCGCGCGCCTGGAAATCGAAAATCTCTCGTGCCAGCGCGTCGTCCTTTTGTGCGCGGCTGCGCAGGGACAGAACTTTTTCCTTCACCGGCGCGCTGGATCGGGCGAGCTCGTGGTCGGGATATTTTTTTGATTTTTCGGCCAGCAGATGCGGCAGGCCGGAGATGGTGGTATAGGCTTCCACGCAGCCCCAATTTCTCCCGCAACCGCAGGGGAACGGCGGGCCGCCGAGGCCGAACAGATGCAGCGGCGCGGCCATGTGGGCGGTTTCCATGGCGGTCAGGGTCTGGCCGACGAGCGGCAGGCCGTTTTCGTCCACAAAGGCGCTGCCCAGGCCGGATCCGGGCATCAGCATCAGCACCGACAGCTTACGGTTGCCTCGCGCGATTCTCGCCTCGGCCACGCCACCGCAGTGACCGTCGTTGCTTACCGCCACCGGCACGGCGCGCCCGACCTGGCCGGCAAGGGCGTTGCCAAATGCGGTGCGGACGTCCCAGCCTTCGAAGCCGGCCGGCAGGTTGGCACTTCTGCCCAGCACACCATAACGCTGGTATGGCCCGGGAATCGCCAGGCCGACACCTGCGACTTGGGACCATTGCAGACTGTTCTGTGCGAGGAATTCACCAATGCCTGCAATCCAGGCGGTGATGACGGCGTCTCGGCCGTTCTGCGAATGGGTCGGGCGCTGGAGTAATTGGGTTGTGACCGGCTCGCCGTTTTCCCGGACGGCAGCAAACTTGGAAGTGGTCGCGCCGTTGTCCGTGCCGATGAAAATCTTTTCGCTCATGATTTGTGCTTCAAATTGCTTGGAGTGCAGGCAAAGGCAAGAATTATTGAATCGGATTTGGAACCACGACATGCACGAAACACACGAACGTGAAAGGCGGGGCGCGTCACTCCGTACGCCCACCCACCCGGATTGGCGGCGGGCGAAGGATTGACCGCCCAATCCCATTGGCCGAATTCTTTCGTGTATTTCGTGGTTAATTCCCGTTTGGCTTTTGCCGCGAATCCCGATTAACTGCGCCCGCATGACTCCGTCGGCAATATTTTCCAACTTGCTCCACAGCGGAGTTCCATTACTCGCGCTGGCGCCGATGCAAGACGTGACGACGCTCAGCTTCATGCGGGTCATCGCGCGTTACGGCGGGCCGGACACATACTGGACGGAATATTTTCGTGTCCACGGCGATTCACGCCCGGAGAAATGGATTCTCGAGTCCATTACCGAAAATCCCACAGGCCGGCCCGTCATCGCGCAGATGATTGGCAACGACATCCCCGCCCTCGTCCGCACGGCGCGTGAACTGCAAAGATATCCGGTCGCGGCGATTGACCTGAACCTCGGTTGTCCCGCGCCCATTGTCTACCGCAAATGCGCCGGCGGCGGTCTCCTGCGCGAACCACAACGTATTGACGCCATCCTGGGTGCGTTGCGCGACGCCGTTACGGTCCCGTTCACCGTCAAAACCCGGATCGGCTTCGAATCCCCCGCCGAGTTTGACGCGTTGCTGCCGTTGTTTGTGAAGCATCCGATTGATCTGCTCACCGTTCATGCTCGCACCGTGAAGCAGATGTATCGCCCCGGCGTGCGCTATGACCTCATCGCGCAGGCGGTGCGTGGATTGAAATGCCCGGTGTTGGCGAACGGCAACGTTCACCGCGCGACGCAGGCGAAACAATTGCTCGTGGAAACCGGGGCGCATGGCTTGATGATCGGGCGTGGCGCGATTCGCAATCCGTGGTTGTTTGATCAAATTCGCACTGAATTGCGCGGCGAAAAAATCGCGCTGCCCACCGGCCGCGATTTGCTGGCTTACATCTGCGAACTCTGGGAAAACGAAATCACACCGGAGATCAAAGCAGCAGCGCAAGTACAGCGGATGAAGAAATTCATGAATTTCATCGGGGAAGGCGTCGGGGAGCAATTCCTGTTTGAAATCCGCCGTGTGGCCAGCACCACCGAATTCTTCCGCGTTTGTGAATACTTCCTGGACCACGGCGAACCGATGGCATTGGAACCTCCGTTGGCGGTTCCGGAAACACCCTTGGATTTGCCGGCGACGTTTTGATTTGTTTGCCCGGTTTCGCTCCGCCCCTCGGTTTCGGTGTTGTTATCGAAGACCGCTTCGTGGAATTCCCATGCGCGATTGCCGGCCGGGCCGCGCATTTTCCTTGGTTTATCGAGAAAGTGGGTAGTTCGCCACGGCATCGTTTCTGCTCCAAATCCGGGAATGTTTCATTCGTACCGCGGTGCTGTTGCCGGATGTTGTATGGATCAAACGCACCTTTATGCGCAGAAAGATATTGGTTGTTGAAGATGATCCGGATCAACTGGAGGCGATTCGCGGGAACCTGAAAGACGCCGGCTTTGCCATCGGCACTGCCAACAACGGCGTGGATGCCCTCGTCAAAACCCGTTCGGTTTCACCCGATTTGATTGTGCTGGATTTGATGCTGCCCCAATTGAATGGACTGGATATCTGCAAAACCTTGCGGGAAAATCCGGCTACGGCGTCCATCCCGGTGATTATGTTGACTGGCATGGACAGCTACTTTACCCGCGTGGCGGGATTCGAAGCCGGCATCAATGTTTATCTCACCAAACCGTATCAGCCGGAGGAATTGATTTCAAAAGTGGAGGAATTATTGGGGCGCACGGCTCCGATTCCCAAGAAATCCGCCAACTCGAAGCCGAAACGAGGCGGTTTGCGTGTGAGCCAAAGTCCCTGGTCCCCTTCATGACCAACCGTCTGCCCGGATTTCAGAAATGTTCGCTTGATCGGGACCGGGACCGCGCCCGGGGCATTTGATGGTCGACCGCCTTAAATAATAAATCGCGTGAAGACAAAATTCATCCGGCAGTTTATCAATTCAATCGCAGCCGGAAAAATTTGGCGGCATTAGTCGGGTCGAGGTTTAGCTGGTTCAATCCGTTGGTGACTGAAGGCGAATCGGGTACATCCGACCATGCAGCCGTGGTGTCCAAGGTATCCGATGACTGCAATCTAAATCCAGTGGATGGCGCCGGCCAGGAGACGTTCACCTGATTGCCGTCGGACTGCACTCCCAGTTTCTTGATGGATGCGGCGCCCGCTACCAGCACCGGAAACGAACACACGGTCGGCTGGCCAACCATATAGAGCGTTTGATATTGCGGACCGCCAAAGCAGAGATTGTTGAGTTGGCGGCCCACCAAAATTTTTCCGATCAGATGACCGTCGGGCGCAAAAATTTCCACTCCGTCTCCGGCAGTGGACCAGATCCGCCCGTCGACGTCGCAGCGAAATCCATCAGAGAAGCCGCTGCTGACAGTGCAGTTTGTTCGTCCGCCGGTCACCGTATTGCTGCCGGTGACATTAAATGCCATGATGGTTCCCTTGTTCCAGTTGATGCCGTCGTCGGCCACATATAATTTGGTTTCATCCGGCGAAAAGCAGATGCCGTTGGGTCTCTGTATGCCATTGGTGATCACCGGCACCACCGTCGCATTGCCGTTGGTTTCGTAAAAGCGATACACATAATAGCCGGGTTGATAGCCGGGTGTGCCCGGATTAATCCCGCTGTCGGATCCCGTGTCCGTGAACCAGATGGAACCGTCAGATTTGACGCAGACGTCGTTGGGTGAGATAAACTTCAGGCCGTTGCAACCTGTCACCAAGGGAACAATCACGCCGTTGGAAGTTCCCGCCACCACATTCGTGGTCATCACAACCTTGAATCCGTTGCTGCCGGATTCACAGGAAATTAAGCCCTCCTGCAAATCCAGAATGTTGCCGTTGTATTTCGCTCCCAAAGGCGGCAGGAAGTAATCGGAGAGCGTGTTGCCTGCCGGGTCCAGCTTCTTGAGTTTGTTGTTGCCCATGTCACTGAACACGAGATATTGGCCGTTGGGAATCCACACCGGCCCTTCAATCTGGGAATTGATCGTGGCGTTGGTGGTGAAAACGGCATTGGTGTTGATGATCTGGTTGAACTCGACCGGATCGGAAATCTGGAACTGAACCGCATTGGCGGTTTGAGCGATGAACCAGCCGGATGCGGCAAACAGCAAAATAGAAATACCAGCGGGCGCCAATACAACACGCATAATCATTCAGGGTCAGTCCAGTTTAACCCGAAACACGCTGGCATCAACGACTTTCTTGAGATCGCCTTTGTGAAATTTCTCCCGATATTCCCCGGTTTCGAGCAGATGCAGGGTCAGTTCCTTCTTGTCGCGTTTGATGATAAATTTTAATTCGTCCAGATCATCCGACCAGCGGAACCCGTTGAAAAATTCCGCGCCGGCGAACTGCGTCTTGTACAGCGCGGTCTGCGAATAGCAGGTGCCGAGGTAAAGATGTTTAACCCCGCGCCCGGCGAAAAGCGCCACCGCCGAGGTCATCATGAACATGCCGAGGTTGCGCGCGTAATAATTCAGGTCGTAAAACGCGTAGTAGTAAAACGCCAGCGCCTTGCCCTCCAGATACAGCGTGGCCACCCCGACATCGGCGCCGGTTTTCGCGTCCGTGAACACGAGCAGGTGCGAGATGATGGGTGTGCTGAACAGCGCGTCCAGCCGCTCGAACGTCATCACGTCCTTGCCGAATTTGATGTCGGCGTAGGTCTTGAAAAACTGGCGGCGTTCGGGCGTGTAATCGTACTGATCGCGCGGCACGAGTTTTACACCGATGCCCGCACCCTTGCGCAGGATCCGGCGGTTCTCGGACGACGGTTGGAACCTCCCCAGGTTCACCCGCACCTGCCGGCACAGATAGAAACGGTCGAGATAACGCGATGAAGGCAGGAAACCCGCGTTAAAGATGTCCGCCGGCGATTCACCGTCCTCCGGCACGGCCCAGATGGCGTACGGAAACTGGTAATGCTCGTAATCGGAATTTTGTTCGGAGAACAGGAGTTTCATGGCTTGGCCTTCGGGTTCAATTTAACCCGAAAACACCGGTAAAGGAAATTTCAATCTGTTCCAAAATTGAAAGGGCAGTTCGGCCTCGTCCGTAAATGGCGGAAACCGGTGAACGCTCCACCGGGCAAGAAATTCCCTCGTTTCGACTGGATTCCCAATCACCGTGGCGTGGGCGGATCTGGTCAGGTGTCTCATGTCCACCGGACTCCTTTCAAGTTTTGCGTCAATCGATTGAAGGCAGCGATGGCTCCACTCATAAAAAAAGCTGGCTTATGCTCCGGGCACAACTAGCATTCGAAAATTCAACCCGTTCTATTTTAAATCATCCACCCAAATACATGAAACCAATCAAAACCGCATCTGGCAGCACTCTTCTGCCGTTGCTTGGCACGGGAATCTTTCTGGGTCTCATGGTTCTTCAAACTCACGGCCAACCAAGGGTTTTCAAGCAGGCTGAAGTGTTTGTGACCTCGCCCGCCACCGATCAAGTGCAATTATTGTCCAATACCGGATTCCTCCCCTTCGAAGCTTTGGAACAGCCCGACGAAGATTTTCCGACCATCATGATTGATCCGGACAAAACCTTTCAGACCATCGAAGGGTTTGGCGGGGCTTTTACCGACGCGGCGGCCGTCACTTTTGCCAGGCTGCCCAAGTCGGCGCAGGCACAGTTCCTCAAGGCCAGCTTTGACCCGGTGGAAGGCAATGGCTATACCTTGTGCCGCGCCACCATTCACAGTTGCGATTACTCCGATGAGTCCTACACGTATGACGATGTGCCGGGGGATAAGGAATTGGAACACTTCACCATCGCGCATGATCAAAAAAACCGGATCCCGTTTATCAAAGCCGCCCTCCAGGCTTCCCGGGGGAACTTGAAACTGTTTGCCTCGCCCTGGAGCCCGCCCGCCTGGATGAAAGACAATAATGACATGCTCTATGGCGGCAAACTCAAACCGGAATATGACCAGACCTGGGCGAATTATTTTGTAAAATACTTCAAAGCCTATCAAGCCGAGGGAATTCCGATGTGGGGCCTGACGGTTCAGAACGAAGCCCTGGCGACCCAGGTCTGGGAATCCTGCGTCTATACCGCGACAGAAGAAAAAAACTTCGTGCGCGATTATCTGGGGCCGACGATGAAAAAGAACGGCCTGTCCGATATAAAAATCATGATTTGGGACCATAACCGGGGCATCATGTATCAGCGGGCTGAGATCGCCTACGAAGACCCCCTGGCCGCCCGGTACATCTGGGGCACGGCCTATCATTGGTATGTGGGCAACCATTTTGACAATGTCCGCATGGTTCACGATGCCTTTCCCGACAAGAAGCTGTTGTACACGGAAGCCGGCATGGACGGTTCCTGGAAATCGGCCTTGAACCTGGCCAGGAACATGATCATGGATCTGAACAATTGGGCGAATGGCTTTGTCTTTTGGAACCTGCTGCTCGATCAAGAAGGCGGCCCGCGGCACGCCGGAGGATCGCCCAGCCATTCCAAATCAAATATTGTCACGGCCAACACGAAGACCGGCGAGCTGACCTTTAATCCTCCGTATTACGTCTTCGGACAATTCTCCAGGTTTATCAAGCCGGGCGCCAAACGGATTGCCTGCACCTCGTCCAGTGATGATTTCCTGGGCACGTCCTTTGTCAATCCGGATGGAAAGATCATTGTGGTTCTCTTCAATCTGAAAGACTACAACCAGAATGTCCGGCTTTGGGTGGAAGGTCGCGCCTTGAAGCTCCGGTGCCCGGCGGATGCGGTGATGACTCTGGTCTTCTAGAATCCGACGGCGCGCCGGTTGTACGGAGGAAAACGAAATCGTTTGCCCCGAATTTACCGAGCAGTGGCTGTTTCAGCCGGCTGGACGGTGTGAATTTTTGATCCGCCGTTCACCGATTTCCGCCGCAGCCTCAGCCGCCAGTTTGTCAGCACGTCGTAACTCACCGAATTTTTCAGCCTGGCCATGTCATGCACTGTGATTTCCTCGTTGCCCTGCCGACCCATGAGGACGGCTTCATCCCACATTTTTGCCTCGGGAATGTCTGTGATGTCCACCATGAGCGCGTCCATGGCGATGCCACCGATGAGCGGGGCGCGTTTCCCGTGGATGAGCGCTCCGCCCTGGTTGCGTACGCGCGGAAAACCGTCACCGTAACCAATAGGCAGAATTGCAATGCGCCGTTCCGACGGCGCTGTATAGCGCATGCCGTAACCGACAACTTCGCCCGGTCTCAGTTTTTGAATGGCCGCGATGCGTGCCTTGACCGACATGACCGGTTCGATGCCGGGAATCCGGCGGCAGACCGAGGACGGGAAAACGCCGTACAACAAAATGCCCGGGCGGACCATG
>Ga0335076_10007221_pt1 | contig 11198 bp, 8 predicted proteins | sample Lox_Sample_25_FD_206717 | JGI IMG/M metagenome (GOLD analysis project Ga0335076, IMG submission 206717) | Soil microbial communities from Loxahatchee National Wildlife Refuge, Florida, United States - Lox_Sample_2.5 | ecosystem: Environmental > Terrestrial > Soil > Wetlands | place: USA: Florida... | reverse complement strand
AGGGGATCGCGAATCGCAGTCAGGTTGACCTTGTCATTCCAGGCCAGAAGCATGGCCATATACTGCTGAATTTGCAGGACTTGTTCAGAATTTAAGGCCAGCTTAAATTCCTGGGCGGCGCGCAGGATTGCGCGCTCGGAGATTAATGGGGGCTGGTCAGTTGGCATTGTAGTTTATATTTACTCTAGAGTAATATACCCCCGTTTGTCGCACCTGCATTGCCCGAGACACCTGGCGCGAGGTACTTTGCACCCGCTACACCTGCCACCAGATCGATGGCCGCGTGCCAAAAAATCAGGGGAACAATACTATCGCACAGAATCCGCACGCCTCCGAATACCGCGCCCAACAAAATTGTTCCCGCGACACCGCTGCGCCCTTGATACAAATGGGCCAGTCCAAAAAGGATGGCGCTCAAGATCACCACACTCCAACCGGGGAGGCCCGCCCGAAACAGAGCGGCCATGGCAAATCCACGATAGAGAAATTCCTCGCATAGCCCGGCCGTCAGCGCCAGGCAGGCGTAAGGAACAATCTCCACGCCGGAATGCGGAAGGATGCGTTCCGCAACCGCGCGCAATTGGCTTGGCTGGCGATCCACGCGTTTTCCGATGCGCCAAAGATTCCACCAATGCAAAGGACCCAGGGCAATTGCGCCAGCCACACCCAAGAGAATGAGTTCTTCACCATTTCTCCAGGCAAGCCCCAGCTCTTCACGGGAAAGTCCCCGCGCATAAACGCGCCAGGCCACAATGGCGACCGCCATCCACTGGAAAAGAATGGTAGAAAAATAAAGAGCGATGCGCCCCGCTCTTCCAACATGCGGCATCTCCAGCAAGCGCCGGAATTTTGCGCGCCCGCGCCACGGCAGCAGCACGCCAAGTGCAAGAAAGAGCAGCCAAAAGTCCCAGGGCATCGCGCGATGAAAGCACGTTTGCACGCTTCGGCGCAACTCGCGCGCAAAGAAAGCACAACATCCCTATAATACGAGCCTGTGAGGTGACGTCTTGGCAGACCGTGTGAAGTTGACCGGAATGTCCAAGGCAGCCGGTTGAGCAGCCAAGCTGAGTCCCGGGATTCTGGACTCCGTGCTGCGCCGCCTGCCGCGGCAAACTGACCCCAACGTGCTCGTTGGTTTCGATACCAATGACGACGCGGGGGTGTATCTGCTCGACGGCGCAATGGCTCTGGTGCAGACGGTCGATTTTTTCACTCCCATCGTGGATGACCCGCAGACGTTCGGCGAAATCGCCGCCGCCAATTCGCTCAGCGACGTGTACGCCATGGGAGGGCGTCCGATTTCCGCGCTTTCCATCGTGGGCTTCCCGGAAAAGGGCGATCCGGACCTCCTTGAACAAATCCTTCGCGGCGGGCTCGTCAAAATGATGGAAGCCAAATGCTCCGTTATTGGCGGCCATTCTGTCCGCAATGACGACATTTTATTTGGCTATGCCGTGACGGGGCTCATTAACCCCGCGCGCGTCTGGAAAAACGTTGGCGCCCGCCCCGGCGACGTCCTGCTCTTCACAAAGCCCCTGGGGACAGGCGTGATAAGCACGGCCTTGAAAAAGAACCGGGCAACGCCGGAATCTCTCTCCGCGGCTACGGCCGCGATGAACACCCTGAATCGCGCCGCCGCTGAAGGATTGCGCGAACTTGAGTCCAGCGCGGAAGAAGCGACTCCCATTCACGCGGTCACGGACGTGACCGGTTTCGGATTGCTTGGCCACGCGAGAGAAATGGCCCTGGGAGATCCAACTCGTGGCATCCCTGCCGTCTCCCTGGAGATCGAACATGCGGCCTTCGCCTACCTGCCCGGCGCTTTGGACGCAGCACGGGAGGGCCACTTGCCCGGCGGCCTGCACAACAACCGGTCTTTCGTTGGCGACTGCGCTGCGTTTGCCGCGCCGGTTTCTCAGGAGTACCGCGATCTTCTCTTCGACCCGCAAACCTCGGGAGCCTTGCTAATCGCCGTTGCGTCCCGATCTTCGGGCGAAGCTCTGATGTCCCTCGAACGCCATGGAGTCGCGGCACGGCGCGTCGGCCGTGTTCTCGAGAAGGGCTCTCCGCTGATCTCCGTGATCTAAAGTTTTCGGGAGGTCCCGCAGAAAGCAGCAACCCAAGTACACTTGCAGCATGGACACAATCACGCACGGCATCGCCGGTGCCTTAATCGGCAAAGCGCTTTTCAAGGGCGAGGATATGTTCGCGCTGAAGCCCATGAATCGCGCTCGCGTGGTCACCGGGTGCCTCATGCTCGGCGCGATTTTTCCTGACATAGACGTGCTGCGCGATCTCTTTTCCCACAATCAGCTGCTCTTAATCACCTGGCACCGCAGCATCACGCATTCGCTCGTATGTATGCCTGTGTGGGCGCTTCTTCTTGCGGCGCTGACGCGATGGATTGTGCGTTGGCGAAAGTGGGAATCTCCTTCTTTTCTCGTCCTTGCTGGATTTTATGCCGTCGGAATCCTCAGCCACATTCTGTTGGATCTCGCCACCACGTTCGGCACCATGATCTGGTCGCCGATTTCCTGGGCGCGTCCTGCGTGGGACGTTCTCTTCATCGTGGACTTCACTTTCACCGGCATCTTGCTTCTGCCCCAGTTCCTGGCCTGGATCCATCTCGATGCGGCGCGCGCCAAGCGCCGGGCTCTTTTTATCTGGTTGATCTTTATGCCCGCCCCGTTCATCGTCGCTGCCATCGCCCGCACGGTTGGCGCTGCCATCGCCGATAGCTCAGTCCTGATTGCTGTTCTCGTTCTCACACTTTTGATTCTTTTGCCCGCCTACCGCGGCTGGGGGCCGCGCTTCGGCTATTTCGACTGGAACCGGGCCGGCTTAGCGGCGGCCTGCATTTACGTCGGCTTGGCTGTTTTCGCCCACCATGCCGCCTTCGGGCGCATTCAATCCTTTTCCGCGTTGGAAAATATCAACGTGAATTCCATCGCCGCATTGCCACTCCCGCCATCGCTCTGGCATTGGGACGGCTTGATTCTCACTCCGCGCGGCGTCTACGAGATGCGCATGGATCTCAGCGAGAAGTCTTCTCTGAGCACCCGGGCGGAGGCGGCCGCGAATCCCGCCGCCGAGGCTCCCATCGAATATCACTTTTATCCCGATGCGCCTGACAACTCCTACATCGAAGCGGCTCGCCGTCTGCCCCAAGTTCGAGATGTCTTATGGTTCGACCGCTTTCCGGTCACGCGTTTTCACAAGGAAGGGAATGAAGCCGTGGTGGAAATTCTGGACTATCGCTTCGCGCAACTTCGCCCCGGTCGTTCCCCGTCCTTCACGTACCGTGTGCGCTTCGATTCCTCAGGGCAGGTACTCTCTCAGGGTTGGGTGCGCCGCTAATTTCGCGGAAAAGTTCGGCTATCGGCTAGGCTTGCTCTGCGGAGCGCTCGCCGGGTGAATCACCACCTGCCGGTTTTCGCCCACTCCGATGCTCTCCGTCCTGACCCCGGGCATTTCCTTCAGTGCCAGATGCACGATTCGCCGCTCCCGCGGAGACATGGGATTCAGCCGGAACGGCTGGCGCGTCGCTCGCACGCGTTCCGCGGCCACGCGCGCGGTCATCTGCAGCTCTTCAGACCGCAGCGCCCGGTATCCGCCGCAATCAATATGAATTTTTTCGTGCCACTCCTGCTCAAGCCGCAACGCTCGCATGGCCAGATGTTCCAGCGCGTTCAGAACTTCCGCTCCGCGTTCCAGCAAAATTCCCTTATCCCTGCCGTCGAGATCGGCCAGCACCTCTGCATCGCCGGCGCCGCTTTCTCCTTCTCGGGATATGGCCCGCACACTGACGTTCAAATCCAGCTTCGCGGCGCGCACCGTTTTCTCAAGGAAGTCCCGCAGGGCTTCGGCAGCCGCCAGCCGCTCGAGTTTTCCGTCTTTAATTAGGCTCGGTGGCATGAGGAAGGGCGATTCATAAGAAATCCACGGCTCTTCAAGCGACTTTCCGGCGCTCAGTTCTTCTTGCTTTTGCCAGCTTTTGCCGCCGGAGTGGGCAATGGATGCGTCTTGTTCAGATACCACTGCTGCCCGATGCCCACAAGGCTGCTTGTGAGAATATACACGGCCAGGCCGCTCGGATAGGGAATGATCACAAACATCCCCGCCATTCCGATGGGCATAATCTTCATCATCATTTGTTGCTGCGGATCGGTCGCCGCCGTCATTGGCGTCATTTTTGATACAAAATACATGGAGAGTCCCATCAAGATAGGGAGGATGTAGTAAGGATCTTTGGCCGACAAATCCTTGATCCACCAGAACCACGGCGCGTGCCGCAACTCGATGGTTCCTTGCAATGCGCGGTATAGGCCAAACCAGATGGGCATTTGCACCAGGGTAGGCAGGCAGCCGCCTCCCAGGTTGACACCTTCCCGCTGATACACCGCCATGACTTCTTTGTTCATTTCCGCTTTCCGCGGATCGTTCATCTTGTACTTCTTATACCGCTCCTGGATCGCTTTAACCTCCGGCGCCACGCGCTGCATTTTCATGGTGGTTTTGTAGCTGGAGATGCGCAGCGGGAACAGCACCATGTTGATCAGCAGCGTCAGAACGACGATGGCCCAGCCCCAGTTCGGGATGTACCCGTGCAGCCACTTCAGGGCGTAGAACAGCGGCGCCGCAATCACCTCGAACCAGCCGAAATTCACCAGCGACTGCAAAGGCGGCGTCATTTTCTTCAGTTCGTCGTAATCCTTGGGCCCCACGTATACGCGCAGCTCCGTCGGCGCCGTCGTCGTTGCGGTGGCCACCTCCTGCACAGGTTCCGTGGTGTCCTTTCCCTCGATCTGGACGGTGTGAAAATCGTTCCAGTAGCGTGTCTCAAGCGTTCCCGGCTCGGATCCATGCAACGGCAGAAATGCTGCCGCAAAGTAAGTGTCCTCGATCCCGGTCCAATCTTTTCCGCCCTGCCATACCCCTTCGCCCAGCTTGCTCAGATCTTCGAGTTTCTTGTGCGGCAGAGTGGTCAGCTTTCCACCCTCGGTGTAAAACACCTGCACCGTTTCCACGGGCCGGGGATTTGTCACCGTCTGGTCGCCAAATCCTCCCAGCCAGCCAATCCCCGCCGTGATCGGCTTGCCGTCGAGCTTGGCGCTGACCTCCGTCTTTACGACGTAGCTGTCATCGAACTGGAAGCTCTTGGTCACTTCCAGGTGCCCGTCACTCCAGGTGAACTCCAGTTTTCCCGGCGGTTTGATTTCCGAGGGCGCTTCGCCGCTTCCGGAAGTCGCTTTGTAAAGCGCGGAATTGGCCTCTTTCTCCAGCGCCGGATCGTTCAGCACCACGTCAAACGGCCATCGCCCGAACTGTTGTGAAACCTCCGGATGCACCAGATCCAGCACGCGCGGCGGCTTGGCGTCGTCTTTATATTTCTTCAGCAGCCAGCTCTTGACGACTCCGCCGCGATTGGAAAACTCCACTCGATAGAGCGAGTTTTCCACGACGGTGCTGCGCTCTTGCGCTGCGCTAACAGTAGGAACCACTTGCGCGGGTGCGCTCGGCGCCACATTCGTCGCGGTTGCAGCGGGCGCGGTCGTTCCTTCATTCCCGCTCGCCGGAGCGGACACAGCCGGCTTGTTTTCCTCGGTGGGATGCGCGGGCGGCTTTGGCGCAAAATACTTCGCCCACGCCAGGATCACCGCCATGGAGAGCAGCGAAGCGACCAGGATGCGCAGCTCCGGCCGCGAAGCGCCTCCCTTTTGCGGATCGCTCACGAATGCGCCTCTTTCTGGTTTGCTGTAGGTATCAGGTGGGTGTGCAGATCTTCTGAAATTTCCGGAATGGGATCGTAGCCGAATCTTCGCGAAAGCGGATGGCAACGCAGCAGGCGCTTCGTTCCCAGCCATGTGCCTCTCACTACCCCGAACCGCTCGATGGCTTCATAAGCATATTGCGAGCACGTCGGCTGGAACCGGCAAGCCCCTGCAAAAAGAATGGAAAAGTAGGTCTTGTAGAAGCGCAGCGCGAAAAGCGCCAGCATCACCGGCAAAGTCTGTCCAGCCCGTTTCGGAGCCGCAGCCTCTCGTCCCTGTTCTACAGTTTCAGCAGCCGCAATAATTCCTCCGCCAGCGCCGCATACGGCGCTTCCGCTGTGCTGCTCTTCGGGTGTATGACGATGTCCCATCCTGCGGGTATCTCCTGCCGGTGGCACCGCACGATTTCTCGCACGCGCCTTCGGATGCGGTTGCGCACCACTGCGCCGCCAAGCGCTCTCTTGATGCTGAAACCGAACCGGCTCTGCGGCAATTCGTTCGCCCGAAAGAAAACGGTGAAGTGGGAACTCGATCGGCGCTTCCCGGCGCGGTACACCGCGTCGAACTCCGCTTTGCGCACGAGCCGCGCGCTCCGCGGATACTCCTGCCCGCCGTGGCGGGCTTGCCCGTCTTTACTCGGGCGTAAGGCGATGGCGTCCCTTCTTGCGGCGCGCCGACAAGACTCTTCGGCCGCCCACGGACTTCATGCGTGCGCGGAAGCCGTGCGTCTTGGCTCGGCGGCGTTTCCGCGGTTGATACGTGCGCTTTGGCAAAGCAATCCCCCTTAGTTGGTACGTCCGGAATGGCGCATTTCTTTCATCCGTGCGCGCACCCGTTCACTGGCCGTTTCCCCGGCTCTTTGCGAATTTACAAGTGTACTTGGCCCCCGCGCACACGGTCAAGAAACCGCTTTGCCTTCAGAAGGAAACTCCCGCGGAAAACTGCATTTGACGTGCCGGAAGCTGGTTAGTAATTCCCGCGAGTGGCTGTCCAAACCCCGTGCCCGGCGTCGCTCCGTTGCCCCAGGTGCCGCTGTACCCCACAAAATTAGCGTGATTGAAAACGTTGAAGGCTTCCGCGCGCAGGTTCAAATGAACGCGCTCGGCAGCAAAGGAAAACGCCCGTTCGACAAAGGGATCAAAACTGTAGATAGGCCGGCCATGTCCGGTGTTGCGTCCGATGACAACGCCATTCACGACCGGGCGGTCGCTCGTCGCTCCCGTATCGCCGCTGTTGTTGACCCCGGTGGTGATGTTGTAGGGCAGGCCGGAGGCAAGCGTGGCGATGCCGCCGACACGGATCTTGAGCGGAGCGGTGTAAAACCCGCTAAGGACGAAGCGATTGCGCTGGTCGTAGATGGCGTTGCCCTTTTCCTCCGCGCCCGTGAAGTTCGGATCGTTGGGATTTTGGCTCGGGATGTCCGGGTCCACGTTGTCAATGGCATGCGACCATGTGTAACTCGCGAGCAACGCCATTCCGTTGTGGAAGCGATGACTCACGTCCAGATCCAGCGCGTGGTAAAAGGCAAACCCGTTGTTCACGTCCGTTTGAATCACCGAATAGGGCGGCTGAGGATTGCTTGCCGCCGCCGGATTGCACGTCATCCCTTCTTGCTCATACCACAGGATCCACAGCGGCCGCGTACAGTTGGCCGCCTGCGCCGAACGCACCTGCCCGGCTGCCGTGCGAATAAACGGCGTCGGTGGATCCACATCCAGCGGCCGGTTGATGCGCAGCGTATGCGCGCCGACGTAATCCGCACTGAGCAACCACCCGCCCCCCAATTGGCGCTGCACTCCAATCGTCCATTGCTCGGTGTAAGGCTGCAGCAGCGCATCGGGATACCCAATGAGCGAAGATGTCGACAAGAACTGATTGTAGTAAGCGCTTTCGCCGGGACGTATGTAGAGGCTCCGCAACGGCACTTGGGCGCCCGGAGGAAACGCCGGAAGCGGCGCTGCCGCAACGCTGGTGGGATACCCCGGCTGTCCCGGCGTCGCGGTGTAGTTGAAAACACCGGTCGGGCCGGTGAGGGCGTAGTTGGCCTCGGAATTGTCCACGATCTGTGAATAATAAATGCCGAATCCTCCACGGATCACCGTCTTGCCTCTGCCAAACAGGTCGTAGGCAAAGCCGGCGCGCGGAGCGAAATCGCGCGTCGAATCCGTGAACGTCTGCCGTTCGTAGCGCAGCCCCAGATTCACCGTCAAGTCGTAGCGCACGCGGTAATCGTCCTGCACGAAGGCCGACCATAGCGTATCGCCGACCGTATAGTCCGCGTTGCCGTAGCTTTGCGTGTAGCTCTGCACGTTGTTGATGTCGTCGAGATAGGCGGAGCTCTCGCACTCTTCAAGAGTCAAAGTGCACGCTTTGTAAGAGAACTTGCCGAGGTAGATGGGGCCGCCGAATTCCTTGCTGTTCCCTCCGTTGTGCGCGTGGATCATGTCCAAGCCGAACGTGATCGTATGGCGCGCATGCGTCGTCGAGACGGTGTCGTTCACTTCGTACTGCCGGTTCAGCAGCATGGCCGATTGCGACGTGCCCGACGTGAACGTCCCTCCCGTCGAAATCGGCACCGAAAATTGCGTTCCGTAGATCACCGGCGCAAACTGCGTGATGGGCGACGCCAGTTGAAATTGCACGCGCACATCGTTTACCAGCGAAGGATTCAGGACCGCCGTTTCGCCCAATTCCTCAGAATACGTGCGACGCTTGAATATGCGATCCACGCTCGGCAAATTGTTTCCGCCCACCGTTCCATTGGGGTTCGTGTCGTAGAAGCTGTCCACGTTGCTCCGGAAAAACAATTCGTTGCTGGCGTTGATCTCGTGGTCTATGCGCAAAAATCCCAGCCAGCCCCGGTAATTCCCGATGAAGTTGCCAGGCGCCACCGGCGAGATCACCGGCGACGCCCGGTCTTGCCAGCTGTACTCGCCATTCACGGAAAAGAATGTTCGTCCGCTTTTCCCAATCGGGCCCGAGAAGCCGATCGCCATCTGCCGCAGCGTGTCGTTGGTAATGTCATTGCCGCTTGTCGCGTTCGACGAATTGAACCCCGCCAACTTCGCTTCCGTGTCCGACGGCCGCCACAATCCAAAAAGGTCGCCGTGAAAGTTGTTCTCGCCCCTTTTCGTGACGATATTCACCACGCTTCCCGCGGTATATCCGTATTCCGCGGAGAACGCGTTCGTCAGGACGGTCATTTCCTGCACCGCATCGATCGGAACGTTGCTGAAAACAGTCTGACGGCCCCAGCTATCCACCGCGTTGCTGCCGTCCACTTCGAACCACGTTTGCCGCCGGCCTGTCCCGTTCGTCGTGAAGAGATTCTCGTTCATGAAAACATCGCCCTGGTTGATGGCCGGCCGGTTCGCCGCCTCCAGCAGCGGAAGATAAGTCATTCTCCGGTTCAGCAGCGGCGTTTCTTCCCCCTGCGCCGCGCTCAGATGGATTCCCAGCTGCGGCTCGTCCGTGCGCACTTCCCCGACGGCTCCCGTGACGGTGATCCGCGTTTCCGCGGCGGCTACGTTGAGACGGAAATGCAAGCTCACACGGACTCCTCCAACTACGGCAAGGTCGTTGAGTTCTGCCTTCGCAAATCCCTGGCGCATTGCAGTGATGTCGTAGGTTCCCGCGATTTGCAGCCCCGCGAAGATGAACGTTCCGGAAGAGTCCGTGGTCACGGTTCGTTCCACGCCGGTCAGAGAATTTTTCGCCGTAACCTGTACTCCTGGAACGGCGGCGCTGTTTTGATCCGTGACGTGCCCTTGGATGGTCGCCGTGTCCGGTGTCTGCGCTTGCATCGGACACGCGATCGCGAGACACCAAAACACAATCCCTAGCCAAGCTGTGTGATTCCTGAACATTTAATTTCCTCTGGGCCCCCGCCCGCATTTGGCCTGCCACAAAACGGTACAGCACCTCGCCCTCTGCGACAAGCGCACCATTCTTCCCGCCTTCGTCTTTTCCCGGCCTCTGTCTCGACCGCACCACTTGCATGCAAACTCTCGCATCACAACCCCGGATAACGCTTTTCGATCCAGTCCGTCCTATACGTTAGCTCGCTTACGGAATGCTCTTCGCTCGGGGAATCCTTCATGAAACGAATCCTTTTGCCCTTGCTCCTTGCCTCTCTGCCTTGTGCCGTGGCCCAGACGACCTTTCACGGCAACGTAGCTCGCACCGGCGTCTTTGATTCGCCCGGGCCCAAACAATTTGGCGGCGTCAAATGGACCTTCAAGACCGCCGGCCCAATCGTTTCCTCGCCCGCCATCGCCGATGGAGTTGTGTACATCGCCAGCATGGACGGCTACCTCTATGCCGTGGACCAGTCCACCGGCAAGGAAAAATGGAAGTTCAAATCGCGCATGCCAATTGCCTCTTCGCCCGCAGTGGCCGGAGGGAATCTCTACTTCGTCTCTTCCGTCGGCGCTCTAGCCGCACTCGACGTCGCTACCGGCAAACCCAAATGGGTTCTTCCCACCGAGTACGAAAGAAAATTCGAAGCCAGGAATCTCCACGGTTATCCATCCGCGGCCCAGACCATCCCCGATGCCTGGGACGTTTTCATGTCTTCTCCGGCGGTGGACAATGGCAAGGTGTTCTTTGGCAGTGGCGACGGCAATGTTTATGCAGCCGACGCGCAGACCGGTCTCCTACTCTGGAAATTTCTCACCAAAGATGTCGTGCACGCTTCGCCAGCCGTCGCCAACAATACCGTCTACATCGGAAGCTGGGACAGCTATCTCTATGCTCTCGACGAGGATTTCGGTCAGCAGAAGTGGGCTTTCAAGACCGGTGAGGATCTCACCATTCACAATCAGGTTGGATTTCAATCTTCTCCGGCAGTGGTGGATGGCACTGTCTATGTTGGCTGCCGCGATGCTCACGTTTACGCCGTGGACGCCGTCACCGGCCGCAAAAAATGGGATTACCCCACCAGCAAGTCCTGGGTGGTCGGCACGCCCGCTGTGCGCGACGGCATGGTTTATGTGGGCACTTCCGATAGCGCCCGCTTCATGGCCCTCGATGCTAAAACCGGCCGGCTGCGCTTCAACTTCGATGCCAAAGCCTACATGTTTTCGTCCGCCGCAATCGCCGGGGATCTGGTCTACGTCGGCGATCACAACGGCAAGCTCTACGCACTCGACGCAAAGACCTTGAAGCTTGTCTGGGAGTTTCAGACCGAAGGCTCGAAAAAAGATCCTTTCAAGCTGCTCAATCCCGATGGCGGCCTGAATCGCGAAGCCTTCGCTCCCGTTTTCGGCGACTTCGAAGACATGTACGTTGATTTCTACAAATTCATCTCCATCGGCGCCATCATGTCCTCGCCCGTCGTGGATCACGGCTCCGTCTACTTCGGCAGCATGGACGGCAACCTCTACGCGCTCCAGTAGCTTCGCTATTTCGGATTCTCATCTTGAAGCT
>Ga0335076_10007220_pt1 | contig 11200 bp, 14 predicted proteins | sample Lox_Sample_25_FD_206717 | JGI IMG/M metagenome (GOLD analysis project Ga0335076, IMG submission 206717) | Soil microbial communities from Loxahatchee National Wildlife Refuge, Florida, United States - Lox_Sample_2.5 | ecosystem: Environmental > Terrestrial > Soil > Wetlands | place: USA... | reverse complement strand
CTGCGCCCACCCGCGGAGGGGTGGCAGAGCGGTCGAATGCGGCGGTCTCGAAAACCGTTATCCGTCGTTAGGCGGATCGAGGGTTCAAATCCCTCCCCCTCCGCTTTCACGCCGGGAAGCCGCTTGGTTGAGCAGGATTCCCGCGTCCCCGCGTCGAGTTGCTGATCCGTTCGAGTCCGCTCGAATCCGCCTCGTGGGGCGGCGGACTGTCGCACGACTGTCGCACGGACGGGCTTGCAACGTCACCAGCCGCCCGGCTTCCGGATCGTCCCGTGCGTGTCCTCGAGCGTCTCGGGGAACTGCGCGGCGCGGAGAACGCCCTCGCGGATCTGCTTCCGGAACGTCGCGACCTTGACGAGCTCGACCGAGAACCGCGGATGCGGGTTGTAGATCCCGACCGGGAGACCGAGCTCGTCGCGGACGATCCGGATCGGAAGCGTCAGGTCGGAGTCGTTCGAGATCACGATCGCCGCCTCGTAGCGACCCTGGTAGCCGTGGGAGACGAGGAGCGCGCCGAGCGCGACGTCCGAGCCCTTCTCTTCCGTCTTCACCACGAGGGCCGTCCGCGAGCCGCCCGGCCGCGGCTTCGCCAGCGGCATCCTCACGGTGCTCGTCAGGAACGAGCCGTAGTGGACTTCGACGCCGGTCGTCTCGAGGGCGCGGATGAAGGTCTGCTGACGGAGGCTCTGCTGGGGGTTCCGCGGCGTGTCCCTGACCAGCGCCGTGCAGTAGTGAATCTCGGCGATCTCGTTCTTCGGGAACGCGAGCTCGCACATGCGGCGAATGTTCAGCCACTTGTACGGCGTGCCGCGCACGGCGCCGTAATAGAGGTTGAAGCCGTCGACGTAGACGTTCGTGCGCACCCTACGCAGCCTATGCGGCGGATTGATGGCCCAAGAAATCGCTGAGGCCGCCTTTCGGCGGCCCCGCGGCCCTGCCACCGAAGCGGCAGGGGGGATTCGATGTAGAGGGTACCAGGCTCGAAGGCGAAGTCCTACCCCCGAAAGGTGTCGTCACGCTTTGGCGCTCGCGCGGCCTCGGCCTGTCGCGCGCTCGAGATAGGCGTCCACAAGGGCGACGGCCTCGTCCTCGTTGCCGGGCATGAGGTGCCCGTAGCGGTCGAGCGTGATCTGGATCGAGCTGTGGCCGAGGTAGGTGGAGAGGGCCTTGGCGTTGACGCCGGCGGCGATCAGGATCGACGCGAACGTGTGCCGGCACTCGTGCAGGCCGATGGGGGAGAGCTTGGCCTTCTTCCACGCCCGGTTGGCCCTGTTGACGAGCGCGTTGCGGTTGAACGGTCTTCCGCGGTCGCCGAAGAAGAACTCTGCGGCGCTGCGCCGTCGCAGCTTGCGCGCGGCGAGGTAGGGGCGGAGAGCAGCCACGATCGGCACGGAGCGCCTGCCAGCACGGCTCTTCGGCTCGATCACTCCTGCGTGCGGATCCCAGGAGCGCTCGACCCGGATGACGCCGGCCTCGAGGTCGACGTCGCCGTCGCGGAGTGCCAGCAGCTCGCCGAGCCGGAGCCCGGCGTAGAAGGCAGTCGCCCAGACGGCGCGGTCCTCCTCGCGCACGGCGGCGATCAGCCGGGCCGCCTCCTTCGGCGACGCGATCCGGTCTCGCCGGCCGCGGACGGATGGGAGCTCGACGCCGCTGACGGGATTGACGGCGACCTCGCCGCGTGCGAGTGCGCGGCGGTAGAGAGCCCGGAGGGGGATGAGCGTGTTCCGGATCGTGCTCGCGTCGCGGCCCCTGCCGAGCATCCGATCGACGAGGTCCTGAACGTCGAGGCGGGTGATCTCGGTCAGCCTTGCGCCGCCGAGGTCGGGCAGGACGCGCAGGCGCATCGAGGTCTCGTAGCCGCGCAGGACACTCGGCTTGTACGGATCGCCCGAGCGGTTGCGGATCGTCCCGTCACGCGCACCCTCGAGCCACGTCTCCCAGACTTCTCGAAGCGTCGTCGCCGAGGGCGCGCGCATCGTGCCGCGCCGCAGAGCGACGAGTGTCTCCGCGCGCCAGGCCTTCGCCTCGTCGAAGCTGCGGAAGGTCTTGCGGATGCGCTTACGGTCTCGTGCGCTCCAGACGTGCGCCTGGTAAGAGGGGCTGCACCTGCAGCGAGCGTCTCGATCTCGCGCGGCTGGGCAGTCACGCCTGTGCCGTACGTCAATGCCGAGAGTCGACTTCGCCATCAGGCCCTTCGCACGACGGTAGCGCTCGCGGCGCTTCGCTCGAGCCAGCGCTCGATTTCGACGAGCGGGATGAGGATGCGGCGGCCGCGGCGGATGATGCGGAGCTCGGCGAGAATGTGCTCGTCGAAGTAGTCGCGGCTCACGCCGAGGACATCGGCGGCCTCGCCCGGGCTGAGAGCGAGACGCGGGCCGAGCTTCCTCGGCGGGTGGGTGGCGCGGCGCGGACGTGGCTGCTCGGGGCGTCTGCTCGGCGTGACCTCGAGTCGAAGTTGCTGAGCGTCCGGCCGGCGCGGCATTGGGCGGACTGTAACAGAAAAGACAGTGCTGTGCCTAAGCGCAGCGGAGAGTAAGATCTTGGTGTGACGAGCGGGACACTGATCCGTCAGGCGCGGACGCGAGCAGGCCTCTCGCAGGTGCAGCTTGCGGAGCGCAGCGGTAAGGATCGGGCGCAGATCGCCCGCTGGGAGCGGGACTCCGTCACGCCGAGCCTGGAGACGCTGCGCGAGCTCCTTCATGCCTGTGGCTTCGATCTCGATTTGTCGCTCGTGCCGTACCGGATTCCGGACGCGGCGCTGGACGTGCGGCTGGGGAAGGCCCAGGAGCAGACGCCGCAGGAGCGCTTACAGGCGATGCTGAATGCGCGCGGGCGCTGATGGACGGCGAGTTCGATCCGTACGCGCTGCTGCACGCGCTTGAGCGGCAGCGGGTGACCTATGTCGTGATTGGTGGTCTCGGGCGTGTTCTGCACGGCTCCGGCGAGGTGACGGACGGGCTGGACATCGTGCCGTCGACGCGGGAGGAGAACCTGCGCCGGCTCGGCCTCGCGCTGGAGGATCTGAACGCGCGCCGGGCAGACGGGAAGCCTCCGGCCCTGGAGCGCGATCTCGTCGGTCGCGGCGTCCTCGAGCTCACGACCGACTCAGGGGAGCTCAAGATCGTGCCCGAGCCGTCCGGTACGCAGGGCTATGACGACTTGCGGCGGCGCGCAGAACGACCGCCGCTCGGACAAGGTTTGCGGCCGGCGGTGGCCTCGCTCGACGACCACGCGCGCATGCTGGCCGCGCTCGACCGCGAGCAGGGCCGAGAGCCGCTCGCTGTCCTGCAGCGGCTGATCGAGCTCGAGCACAGCCTCCGCCGCACCCCGTCGATCGAGCTCTAGCTGCTCGCCGACAGGCGCTGGGCCGTTCTGCTCCGTACAGGAATAGCAGGCGTGACACAGATGCACCCAGGTGCAGAATCGTCCCATCATTTGTGTACGGTGTGTACGACATGTCGCGCCGCCGCCAGCAACGCCGCGCCGACAAGACGCGCCGCCACCTGCAGCTGACTCATCAGCCGAGGCCCCCGGTCGAGTCGCCTGCGCCGCGGCGGGCGGTGGTGCGCCAGGCGGACCACGTCGAACGGCTCGCCTACACCCGCAGCCAGGCCGCACAGGCGCTCGGCATCAGCCTCTCGACCCTGCGACGGCTGCTCCCGTACATCGAGACGATCGAGCTGCCCTGGGGCACCAGCCTGATTCCCGTCGACGAGCTGGAGCGAGTCGCCGCTGAGCGGCGAGGTACCGCACGACCGCGGCTCGAGCCGGCTACGCGCGGACGCAAACCGGCAGTCCCAGCCGAGATCGTGAAGCGCATCCACCAGGAGCGTTCCGCAGGCAAGAGCCTCCGCCAGATCGCCGCGAGCCTCAACACCGAGCGAATCCCGACAGCGCGTGGTGGCAGTCGCTGGTGGCCGTCGACTGTGCGAGGGGTTCTGCAGAGGCTCAGCGCGTAGGAGCAGCTGTCGGCACATCGTTCCGAGTCCGTGGACACCCCACAACGCTCGCTTCACAAGCACCTCGGTTGCTCGGAGCGTGCTGCTTCAAGGGGCGCCTAAAGAAATCGAGCCGAAGTGGCATCGTCTTAGGTAGTGGGACCGGCGATCGAATCGGGCGCGACACTGGACGAGATCGAGGCGCTGTACCGTGCCCGTCTGCCTGTGTTTCGGCGGGTGGCGCGCGGGATCGTGGGTGACGCTGATGCCGCGCGTGACGCGGTGCAGGATGCGTTTGCGCGGGCGGTGGTGAGCCGCGGGGAGTTCCGGCGCGAGGGTTCGCTTGAGGGCTGGCTGTGGCGAGCCGTGGTCAACGCGGCGCTGATGCAGCAGCGTACGGCTAAGCGTAGGCCAACCGAGCCGCTCGACGAGGCTGACCAGCTCGCGACGAGGAACGGCCACGAAAGCGGCTTCGATCCGCGGCTGCAGGCCGCCGTCGCGGCGCTTTCTGAGCGGCAGCGCCAGATGGTGTTCCTGCGCTACTACGCCGGACTGGATTACGCGACGATCGCCGAGGCGCTCGAGGTGAGCGCTGGCACGGTCGCAGCGACCCTCAGCAGCGCGCGCGCCGCGCTGCGTCATCTGTTTGAGGAGGTGCCTCGATGATGGAGGACGAACGCGCGCTTCAGGCGCTGCTTGATCCGCTTGTGCCGGAGGAGGACCCGGTCTGCGAGTGGGACGATGTCCTTTCTCGCGTCGAGCAGATCACGAAGGACGACCTGCCGCAACGACCGGCGTCTCGCCGCGGTTTCGCCTCCCGGCGCCCGCGCCGCGCGGTGCGGAGACTGATGGTCGCCTTCGCTGGCGCTGCGGGCCTCGCTGTGCTCGCATTCGCCGCAGTGGCGTTCTGGCCGACGAGCAGCGGAGGCGACACCCTCGTCCAGCGGGCACTAGCAGCGGTCGGGACCGGAGAGGTGCTGCATGTGGTCACCGAACAGCCCTTGCCGAGTGGTGGCTGGTACGAGCCGGTCTCGCTGCCGAGCGGCACGCCGATCGAGATCACTCAGCGGCAAGAGATTTGGTTCGACCAGAGCCGCGATCTGAAGAAGACGGTCACGACTCTGAACGGGTTCGTCTACGACCAGCTCCTCGAGACGCCGCAGGGCGGGTTCACGCCAGGGGGGCCTGTCTACACCTGCGCCTGGATCGCCGGCCATCCGATCGAGGCGACCAAGGCTCGGGTGAGCTGCAACGCGAACGGGCAGAACGGAACCAAGCCGCACAAGGTGCCCGAGCAGCCCCCGACGCTCGACCTCGCGCTCGCCGGTTTCGTCGACCACTACCAGTCCGCACTCGCCTCCGGCGAGGCGACCAAGACCGGCACTGGTCAGGTCGATGGCCACCAGGTGATCTGGCTGCGAGTCAACGCCACCGCCCAAAGCGACGGCGGCTATCCGGCCGAGGACGTGGCGATCGACGCCTCGACCTACGCCCCCGTCCTCGTCCGCACCAGCGGGTCGCAGCCGGTGCAGTTCACGGTGACCGAAATCGACACGCAGGCCTACGAGCCGTCACTGTTCACCCGGCCGGCCCGCGTATACGGGCCAACGAGCGGCCGGACCGAAGGAACCTCGCCGATCGGCCTTGCCCAGGCCCCCGCACTGCTTGGCGGGAAAGCGCTCTGGCTCGGACAGACCTGGAACGGCTATCAACTCGTCAAGGTCGAGCAGCAGAACCTCGTGACCGGTTACGCACCGCAATCCGGCAAGCAGCCCGTCCACTCGGTCGGCGTCATCTTCACCTACGCACCGCCCGGCGGCACGGCAGACGGCGCGGACGTCCTCCAGATCGAGGAGGCGACGCAGTGTGAGGACGGATGGGGAATGCACTGCGCTCTACTCGGGCCGACCGAAGGCGTTCTGCTCCTCGACGGGCCGTTCTACTCCAGCTTCACCGTCCGCAACGGCATCTACATCGCCGTCAGCCAGAAGAGCAGCCAGAGTGATCCCGTGGCCGTGGTGAACGCCCTGCAACCGCTCGATGCCGGGACCAAATGACACACGCTCCGTCGTAGCTCGAGGACTACCGCGAAGCGAGCGCGCGGAACTGGACCAGTACTCCGGAGTACACCCTGAGCGGAACTGCTCTTGTGTGCGGGCGCGCTGGCAGCTAAAGAAAGCTGTGCCGTGGTTCGTCGTACGTCCGTGATCGCGAGTCGTTCTTCGGGTGCCGAAGCTGATGCGATAGCTGAGCTGTATGAGCGGCGGTTCCATGTGTTCGTCGCGGGGGCTTACGCCGTGGTTGGCGACCCGGAAGGGGCGCGGGATGTGGTGCAGGAGGGCTTCGCCCGTGCGTTGCGAGAGCGGCGGCGGTTCCGCGGCGAGGCTCCGCTGGAGGCGTGGATGTGGCGGATCGTCCTCAACGTGGCGCGCGACGCCGCGCGTCGTTCGCGCTTCGCTGCGTTGTCCGCAGACGAGCTGACGGAGCTCGCGGTGCTGGGAGCGGAGGCGTCGAGCAGCGACGATCTCCGCGCAGAACTGCGTGTGCTTCCGGAGCGACAGCGGCTCGCCGTCTTCCTGCACTACTACGCGGATCTGCCCTACGAGGAGGTCGCACGGCTGCTCGACGTCGCGCCGGGGACCGTCGCTGCATCCCTGAGCGCCGCGCGGAAGACGCTGCGGCACCGGATCAAGGAGGCATACGAATGAGCGAGAGCATGATCCTCGAACAGTTGACGCAGCTGGAACCGGACTGGCCGGACGTGAGACGGCGCAGTCAGCGTCTCGGAAGACAGAGCCTTCGCAGGCAGGGCGTCCTCGTTCTGGGCGTGCTCGGAGCCGCAGCCGCTTTGGCTGGCGGTGCCTACGCGGCTGTGCGGATCTGGTCGGGTCACGACATGACACCGGCAGCGATCGAGCAGCAGGCGACGACCGTGTCCAACGACACGTGGTCGGTCTGCGACGGCCAGGGCCACTGCACGAATGAGACGGGGACACACACAGAGGTCACGATCCTGCCGTCGATGGGCGTCACCTTCGTCCTCCCGGACGGCGACGCCACGGTGATCGTGCCGGCTGCGCAGATTTGGAACATCCCGGCCGCCGGCGGGCCTCCTGGGATGCCGCAGGATAAGCCGCTCCACGACAACTCTGGCAACACCTGGGGCACCGCACATCCGCTCCGCGACCCGGCGGGGAACTGGATCGGCGGCGTCTGGAGCACGCCGCTCTCCGGCGGTGGAACGCGTACGATCGAATGGCGGACGGCAACCGGCGCGATGACCGTCACCGACAGCAGCGGCGGGCACACGGTGACTACACGTCTTCACGCGGGTGATGTTGTGCCGCTCGTTCCCGGCTCACTCGCCGGCCAGCCGCGCACACTCGACAAGGCCGTCACCTTCGACCTGCCGAGCGTCGGCCGAGTGATCATCTTCCCCCAGCTCAACGAGACCTACCTCAACGACGTCAACGCCCCGCCGATGAGCGAGCCCCTGCCCTACGGTGCGGCTGCCAAGTACGGCCTCACACCCATCGGCGACTACAACGGCAAAGTGCCCGTCACCCCGAGCGGAGGCAGTTGGACAGCGCACCTACCGAACGGACTCACCCGCACGATCAGCTGGCACGCGGGAGACTCTTTCGTCAGCGTCCAGGACACCACTCCGAGCGGAACCACGAACACCCGAGTCCCGATTGGGCACGAACTCCCGCTCGTACCGTTCAAGTAAGACGATTGGGTGCCGTCGCTTAGGCACGTTCCCCGGAGTTACGCCCCGAGGAACGACTGGATTCGCTAGCGCCCGAGGCCGAGGACGACCCTCCAGCTCCCATGCTTCCAACTCGCGCTCATGGCGTAACAACCTGCCTTCGGGAAGTAGATGTAGGAGGGGAACTGCTTCGGGTCGCCGGGGTTGCTCACTGCTCCTGGCTTGCCGTGGTTGAGAAGTCCGAAAGTCCGGACCCCCCGACCCGACAACTCGACGCTGAATCTCATCGGCTGGCCGCTGCCCAGGCTGAGCCCGCGTAGACGGATCACGCCGGTGTAATGGGATGCGACGAGCCAGAGCACCTTGTCACGCCATCCGTACCGCGTGTGCGGAGGGGCAGCGACGAGCTGCAGCGCGCCGCTCTTCGGGTCGAGCATCCCGTACGGGCCGGCCCAGACGGGCTTGCGCCCGATGACGCGACCCACGCTTGGCGTGACCTGCTTCGGGTGCGGTTTCGGTCCGGGACAGTTGGCGGGTGCCGCGCCTAGCGTCCGAGACCTGTTCGGGCGAATGGCCTCCGTGGATGACGCGCCGTTGCCCGATCGGGAACGGCCGGAGCAGCCGCTGCCGATCAAGGTGAGGAGAACCAAGCAGGAGGCGCAGAGCTGGAGCCGGGGGTACACGCTCGGAATACTCCCAGCAGGCTGGCAAGGTTCCATACCGGCGGCGGTGCAGGCGCCTGCGTTAGCGGCGTAGGGATCGAGCGAGGCGTTCGGCGTCTGCTCTCGTGAGCGTGCGGCCCTCGAGCCGGAGGGTGAGGGCGTTGCTCTGCCAGAGGAGAACGTTGCCGGCGAGCCTCGGCGGAGCGCCGGGGAAGAAGAAGACGTGGGTTGCACCCGAGAGCCAGAGCCCGGGCTCGCCCGCGACCCGGACCTGCTCGATGTGGGTGGCAGATCCGGCGAGCTTCTTGAGCAGGATCCCCTCCGCGTCGTATACCTCGCTGAGTAGCACGGTCTCGCCGCGGTAGCGGAAGAGCAGCGAGACGACCTCGTTCTGCGCATGGAGCGGCGGCGGAGAGGAGAGCGGAGGCAGCAACGGCTTCTGGTGGAGCGCCCCTCGCGCAGTGATGGCCGGCACGACCGGGCCGAGGTCTGCCCCAAGCGGCCGCTCCTTCGCGGCGGGCAGGCGCTCGACGAGTTGCACGGACGCGGCCCCGAGGTGGAAGAAGCGGAGGATGGCCGCGCGCGACTTCGGCACGGCCAAGGCTGCCGCGAGCGCCACGAGGACGAGCGCGACGGCGGCGAGCAGCGGCCTGCGGAAATCGGGGCCGCGAGCCACGAGCGGTGCACGCAGCGGAGGCGTCTGGGGCCACGCAACCTCGGTCGCCAGGGCCGTCAGCTCACGCTCGAGGTTCATATGCCTCCCTTAGGCGATCGAGCGCACGTGCGGTGCGCGACTTGACGGTTCCCTTGCGCACACCGAGCGCGGCCGCTGTCTCCTGCTCGGAGAGCTCGAGCAGGTAGCGGCACTCGAGCACGAGACGGCTCGCCTCGGGAAGCCGTTCGAGCGTTTCGAGCAGCCGCTGCCGCTCGGCGGTCGCGACTGCGGCCTCCTCGGGCGAGGGGGCCGCCTCGCCCGAGGACGCCGCGGCCACCCGGAGGGCGAGCCGCTCGCGCCGGCCCGCGCCACGCCTGCGGTTCCGCGCCTCGTTCGCCACGATGCGCAGCAACCAGGGCCGCAGCGGTGCTCCGGCGCGGAAACGGCGGAGGCTCCGCCACCCCTTCACGAGCGCGTCCTGCGCCGCGTCCTCGGCGTCGTCTCGGTTGCGGGTGATGAGGTACGCCACGCGGAACGCGATCTCCCTGTATGGGTCGACGAGCTGCTCGAAGGCGCGCGGATCGCCGTGCTGGGCACGGACCACGAGCTCCCGCTCGCCGGGTGGACGGCCCTCCACTCCCTCGACTACACCGCTCACGAGCGCAGGGTTCCACGCCCCTCGCGACCGTGCAGTCGAGAGCGGAACCCACCACGGCGTTCCGGTGTATGAAGAGCATGCGACGCTTTGCTCTCGCTCTCACCGTCTGCGCGGCTGCGATCGCCGTCCTCGTCGTGACAGCGTCGGGCGACACTCGCGGTCGGCCGCTGCCGCTCCGAGCCGCAGCCGCCTCGACTAGCGACCCGCTGGCGCTCATCTCGGAGCAGGACGGCTCCCGCCTGGCGCGACTCGACCCGACCACGCTCGCCGTCGCCCACACTTCGGCGCAGGTCGGCTGGAACGACGGCTGGGTGCGGTCACCCAACGGGAAGATGCTTGCGGTCGCGACCTTCCAGGACGGCGATTGCAGCCTCACGACACTGCGCTTCGCCGAGGTCTCAAGTCTGACCTGGACACGACGCCACGTCCGCCTCGCCGGCTGCTTCCAGGCCGCGCTCTGGCCGCGGACCCGGATCCTCTACGCGCTCCAGAGCGACTGCTGCGACGCCGGCGCCGTTCTCGCGACCGCCGACGTGCGGACCGGGAAGATCGTCGCCCGCCGCCGTCTGCAAGGCCCGGTCGAGACGGTGGCGCGGACGGGCGGCGGCCTCGTTGTTCTCGCCGGCAGGGCGAACAGGATCGCACCGGTGCGCCTGATCGCCATCGGCTCCCACGGGCAGGTTCGCTCGGTGCAGCTGGAGCGGATCCTCGCCGGTGACCACTTCGACCAGTCGAGCCAGGACCCGATCGGCGAGACGCGCCAGCCCGGCCTCGCTGTCGATCCGAAGGTGGGTGTCGCTTACGTCATCGACGCCGGCGGCCTCGTCGCGTCCGTCCACTTGCGCGATCTCCGAGTCAGCTACCACGAGCTCGGCTCGGGGTCGCTCCTCAGCCGCCTCGCCGACTGGCTCACGCCGCCCGCCCAGGCCAAGGGTGTCAACGGACCGGTGCTGAGCGCGCAGTGGCTCGGGGAGGGCCTCATCGCCGTCACTGGCGCGAACCACTCCGCCCACAGGACGAAGGACGGCGGCGAGACGGTGTCGATCGTTCCGACGGGCCTGCGCATCCTCGACACCCGAGACTGGAGCGTCCGCACGCTCGACCCGCAGGCCGACGCGGCCACGGCCGGTGGCGGGCTGCTGCTCGCGACCGGCGGGCGGACGCACTGGAACAGCACGAGCAACACCTACTCCGGCGAAGGCCTCGCCGCGTACGGCCCCAACCGCTCACTGCGCTGGCGGATCGATTCCGGCAGAGGTGTCACGGTGGTCGCTGTCTACGGCACCCGAGCAGTGATCCAGAAATACGACCCCACCTCGGAGTCGACGCAGCCGTACCTGCTCGTCAACCTGAAGACTGGCCATGTCCTGCGCACGCTTCGGGCCTGGAGCTCTATCTGGCAGGTGGTCGGCCGCGGTTCCTGAGACTGTGATGCGAGAGCGAAAGCGAAGTGAGAATGCCGCGGACGCCGGCTTGGGACACGCCGGCACTCCCGTTCGCGCGAGCAGCGCCGGTGGGTCAGTGGGCCAGCGGGCGTACGATCGGAACGCCATGATCTGGCGGTTCTCGCAGTGGGTG
>Ga0335076_10007219_pt1 | contig 11201 bp, 8 predicted proteins | sample Lox_Sample_25_FD_206717 | JGI IMG/M metagenome (GOLD analysis project Ga0335076, IMG submission 206717) | Soil microbial communities from Loxahatchee National Wildlife Refuge, Florida, United States - Lox_Sample_2.5 | ecosystem: Environmental > Terrestrial > Soil > Wetlands | place: USA: Florida... | reverse complement strand
TCCGCTTTGTAAGAAATGGATCGGGAAAAGAAGAGCCGCCCCGAAAAGGCGCCTCCTCACAAAAACCCGATACCTACAATCCGGAATGACGATCGGAGAAGCCAGCAATTGCAGATTCGCAATCTAGCTCGACAGAAATGGTTCGGCAATCTCTTCTGGCTTTATGCCTTGCAGGGACTGAACTACCTCGTCCCCCTCGCCGTTCTGCCCTATCTGTTGCGCATCCTCGGAGTGGAACACTATGGGCTCATCGCCTTTGCCCAGGCCTTCGCGCAATATTTCATTATCCTCACTGACTACGGATTCAACTTATCCGCCACGAAGCGGATCGCCCTGCTACGCGACGATCGCCGGCAGGTCTCCATAGTTTTCTGGAGCGTACTCGTCATCAAGTGCGCTCTTCTTGTTGCAGGGGCACTCATTCTCGCGGCTATTCTCATAACCGTACCGCGATTCCGCGCCGATGCTGCACTCTACGCCATTGCCTACATCGCGGTTCTTGGAAATGTCCTCTTTCCCGTCTGGCTCTTCCAGGGGATGGAGCAGATGCGCTACATCTCAGTAGTCAGCGGCGGCGCAAGAATTCTCGCGGCACTGCTGCTCTTCGTCTTCGTCCACCAGCAGGCCGACTACGCGATCGCACTCGCGATTCAATCCGGTGGATTTCTTATCGCCGGCCTCGCAGGATTCTGCGTCGCTCTCACCCACTTCGAACTATCCTTCCCGCAGCTCGGCGTCAACGATCTTCAGGAGACACTGCGTGATGGCTGGCATCTGTTCGTCTCCAACGCCGCAGGCACTCTCTATGCCACCACCAACGTCTTCTTAGTGGGCCTGGTCGCAGGAAACGTACAAGCTGGTTACTTCGCCGCTGCCGAACGACTCACTCGCAGCTTGCAGGGAATGCTGGGGCCCATCACGCAGGCGATCTATCCGCATGTGAGCGGACTTGCCGCTCGTTCGCGCGAAACCGCACTTTCATTTCTTCGTCAAAGTCTGCTCTGGATCGGGCTCCTCTCATTCCTGCCTTCGGCAGTTCTGCTGCTCTTCGCTCATCCGATCGCAGTGGTTCTCTTCGCCGACGCCGCCGCGGGCAGTGTCGCTCCTCTACGCTGGATGGCCATGCTCCCTTTTATCCTCGCCATCAGCACCGTGCTTGCCATTCAGACCATGATCCCCTTCGGCATGGAGCGATCCCTGAGCCGCCTTTACGTCGTTGCCGGCCTCAGCAGCCTTGCTCTCTCCATTCCTTTGATTTACCGCTATGGCGCCACCGGTGGAGCGGCCGGAGTGTTTCTCGTCGAACTCTGCATTGTGATCGTGATGTGGCAAATCCTGAAACGCCACGCCATAGATCTCCGGCCCAGATCCATTCGGCTCAGAATCAATCCCAAGACGAAGGTGTCCGAAGATGCCATCACCTTCTAATCGCGTAAGTCCTGGAAACCGGCCTTCGGTCGCAAGCGTCACCGTTGCCTACAACGGTGCTGAAGTGCTGTCGCGCCATCTCGCCAGCCTGCATCACCAAACCCGCAAGCTCGATGAGATTATCGTCGTCGACAACGCCTCCACTGACGCTACGCGCCAATTGCTCTCTACTCAGTTCCCTGAGCTCACCGTCTTGTCGTTGCAAAAAAACCTCGGCATCGCCGGGGGTCTCGCCGCCGGACTCTCCTACGCCGCACTCGAAAAGAACTACGACTGGATCTGGATCTTCGATCAAGACAGCGTCCCCGCCGAAGACTCCTTAGCCACGCTGCTTTCTTTCCTCGATCTGCTTGGAGATGCCGAGCCGCAAACCGCGATTCTCGCCCCTACCTGTCTACACACCGACGCCGCAGTCGAGTATCCCGCTCTTTCCTGGCACGGATCACGATTCCGCCCGGTCACACCTTCCCAGTCCATCACTTTCGTCGACATGGTCATCTCGTCGGGAAGTCTCATGCGTAGCCAAGCTGTCCGTCGCGCCGGCCCGCCACGCGAAGACTTATTCATGGACTTCGTCGATTACGAGTACTGCCTACGCCTTCGTCAGCATGGCTATCGCATCGCTGTGGTTCGCGATGCCGTCCTCGAACATGCCATCGGCTCGCCGCAGTCCGTCCGCCTTTTTGGACGCAATTTCTCCTGGGCCGACCATGCTCCCTGGCGCGAGTACTACATGACGCGCAACGAGATCTTCACCATCTCGCAGTACCGTCAAGGATTGTTTGCCAAGCTGTTTGTGCTTTATCGGCTCGCCCATCATGCGCTCGGCATTCTTCTCTTCGGCAAACAGAAACTGGAGTGTCTCCGCATGATCTGGTACGGCTTGATCGATGGCTTGTCCGGAAAGCTCGGCATTCGTTTCCTGCCTCACGAGCCCGACCGGCAGCAAACATCACCATCCTCGGTTCCCGCATCGTCAATAGCGCGAGGCACGACGTGACAAGACCCACCATCTCCGTCGCGATGTGCACGTTTAACGGCAGCCGCTTCCTGCCCGCGCAACTGAGCAGCATCGCCACCCAACATCGATTACCCGATGAACTCGTCATCTGCGATGACGGCTCCTCCGACGACTCTCTCGCTATCCTCGCAAGTTTTGTCCTCAGCGCCCCCTTCCGGGTTCGCATCGTCCGCAATGAGAAGCGTCTCGGGTCGACGAAGAACTTTCAGAAGGCCATCTCTCTCTGTCACTGCGAAGTCGTTGCCCTCGCTGACCAGGATGACGTTTGGTATCCACAGAAGCTCGCGCGCGTCGAAGAAGAATTTGCAGCAAATCCTGTGGCAGTCTTCAGTGACGCCGACCTGATCGACTCCGCCGGAGAGCACTTGCACGAACGTCTATGGAATTCGTACTCCTTTAGTCTGCATGATCAGCATCTCTTCGCCGCGGACCACGCACTCGCCATCCTCATTAAGCATCCCGTCGTGACCGGCGCTACGCTGGCGTTCCGCAGAAGTCTCGCAAACGTCCTGTTACCCATTCCCGCCGGGCATGTTCACGACTTCTGGATATCCTTCTTACTTGCAGCCTGCGGACCGGTACAACTCATCCCTGAACCCCTTCTTCAGTACCGCCGCCACGAAGCGCAGCAGATTGGTCCGGGTCAAAACCGGCTCCGCGACCGCCTGGCTCAGGCACGCAAGACCGGCCCTGCTCACTATCAATCAGAAATTGCAAAATTCCGCCTTCTGCGCGAGCGACTGGAACGTCGCCGCGCCGAGTTTCGCCACCCAGAAGTCGCCTGCCAGGAAATTGATCGCAAGGTCGCGCATCTTCGCCATCGAGCGCATTTGCCGCGACTTGCCAGCGAACGCATCCCCGAAGTGTTGCGCGAGATCCTCAACGGCGGATACTCGCGCTATTCCGAAGGATGGCAAAGCATTGCCAAAGACCTGCTTGCCCCTGTCCCCGACGATGCTGGCCGCCACCTGCCGAAAGGGGCGATTCTCCACTGATATGCCCACGGCGCTCAAGAGTCGTCTCTTTCGTATCCGGCCGCTGTCACAGTTGCCATTTTTCTGTAATCCCGTTTTTCTCTTCATATCGATCTGGATCACTATGCTCGCCACTCTCGAACTCCAGGTCTCGTGGTCCACCTTCCCCGATCGCGCTCTCGGTTTCGCCATCTTCTTCATCTCCGTCATCACTATGCTTGTGGGATACTCCCTCACGCGCCGGATCGACGTCTCCTTGTCGGATCCTGCACTTCCCGAACGCTATCTCATTCGCACTGAACCGCTGCGCCAGAGCATCTTCGTCCTTGGCACATCCGCTCTGATCCTCGTGATCTACAACTATCTCGCATTCGGTCTTCCACCGGTCTTTGCCTTCATCGGCTTTTCCACTTTCGATTACCAGGAGTATGGTCGATTCAAGCAACTTCTCCAGCCGCTCATCGGGTCACTTTTCCTCTGCTCTCTGCTCGAATCTTCACGCCTGCGTCGCTGGATCTGGTCTGCCCTCTCGCTTGGAATCATGGTCGCTTACGTTCTGCGGGGCCCGCTCCTCATGGCACTAGGCCAGGCGGTCATTCTCGCCTCCATCCGCAGCAGCGCCTCGAATCGAAAAATCTATCTGCGCGCCATCGCTGTCTTAGCCGTCGCAATGCTATTGCTGAACGTGATCGGCAACTTCCGCACACCGCAGGATGTTTTTCTTTCCTTCATGGAAATCAAGCCCGAATTCCGATCCTGGCCTATGGCCCTGCTCTGGCCCATCACTTACATCTCCGTGCCCATCTCCAATCTCTGCTGGATCATTCATGGCTCACATTTCACCGAGCCAACGCTCTCCTTTCTGTACCCCGTGCTTCCCGCTTTCTGGGTCCCCGAAAACCCGCACCTGGCGCCGCTGTCCGATTCCCACATCATCGACGGCGTCCACACCTATCTCGCCACCTACTTTCTGGATTTCTCCTGGCCGGGCATCATTGTTGCCAACTTCGCGCTCGGACTGCTCAGCGGATTTCTGGTGAATCGCGACCGCATCAGCCGTTACTTGCTCATTTCTCCCGTAATTCTGTCGGCCCTGGCGCTGATGTTTTTTTGGGATTTCTTCGTCTATCTACCCACCCTCGGTCTGCTGGCGATCCAGATCGTGATCCAGCGACTGTGCATCATTCCGGTGTACATCGCTCGATCTTCTCCGCCGCCGCAACTCACTCCGACTCCAATTCGATGAGGAGATTCCCGCATGCCTGCCATCAGCGTCCTGGTCGTGAACTGGAATGGTCGCCACTTCCTTGAAGACTGCCTCGGTGGACTACGTCGGCAGACTTTCCGCGACTTCGAGACCATCTTGGTCGATAACGGCTCTTCCGACGGCTCTGCCCACTATGTGCGCCATCACTTTCCTGAAGTTCGTTTGATCGCAATACAAGAGAATCTCGGCTTCACGGGAGGCAACATCGTCGGCTATGAGCAAGCTGGCGGACAGCTGATCGTTCTCTTAAACAACGACACCGAGCCGCATTCGCGCTGGCTCGAAGAAATTCACAAGGCCAGCCTCCTCTTTCCGCAAGCCGGCAGCTTCGCCTCAAAGATGATGTATTTCGATAAACGCGAGCGCATCGAGAATTGCGGCTTCAGTCTCGGCACCGCCGGCACCACCGTCGATCTCGGCCGCGATGAACTAGACAACGCCAAATGGATTACTCCTCGCGAAGTCTTCGGCGCTTGTGGAGGTGCCGTCGCCTACCGCCGCATCATGCTTGATGACATTGGTTTTCTCGATCCCGATTTCTTCATGGTCTATGAAGATGTCGACCTCAGTTTTCGCGCCCAGCTTCGCGGATATACTTGCATCTACATTCCCACTGCCGTCGTCTTTCATCGCTATCGCGCCAGCCTCGGAAAGCGCCCCGCGCTCCAGGTCTACTATTCACAACGCAACATCGAGTATGTGTACCTCAAGAACATGCCGGTAGCCTTAATCCTTCGCTCTTCTCTACAGCGTTTCCTGTATGAAATTGGGGCCGCTGTCTATTTCTTTCGCCTGGGTGCTGGTACGGCGTTTCTCAAAGGCAAATGGGATGTAATCAAGCACTTCCCATCGCTTCTCCGGAAACGACGGCAGATTCAACTCAGTCGAACTCTCAACGATGATGAGATTCGCGCCCGCCTCACGCCCAACTTCCTGAACAAATGGCGCAAGCTTCGGGCTTCTTGGCGATAAGCCTTTCGTCTCTAGCTTGCATCTGAAGATTGACATTCCCTGCTCTAGGAATTCAGCCGAGAGCTTGTGCGGCTTTGTGCAAGGTAGGCATGGTTGCAGTATCGGTTTTACTTCTTACTAAGAACGGTACGTCTGAACTTGAAAGTCTGTTGCAAGCGCTCTACTCCCAGAAAGACGCTCCATCTTTCGAAGTAGTAGCCATCGACTCTGGTTCAACTGATCACACCGTTCCGCTGCTAGGCCGATATCCCGTGCGGCTGGTTCAGATCCCTGCTCGCGAGTTCCATCACGCGCGCACACGAAACTTGGCCGCCGGTCTTGCCTCCGGAGCCATTCTTGTCCTCCTTTCGCAGGATGCCATCCCAGCCAGCCATCGCTGGCTTCACAACTTGCTCGTCAATTTCGCCGACCCGAACGTCGGCGCTGTCTATGGTCGCCAACTTCCAAAGCCAGGTTCTCTCCAAGAGCGCCACGAAACTTTTGAGAACATTTACGGTCCAACCAGAATCGTAAAGGACCCCAATCGGCCGCACAGCCTGGGCTACCGCTTCTTCCTTTTTTCCGACGCGAATGCAGCGATTCGCAAGTCGGTCTGGCAGGCAACTCAATTCCCCGAGCATCTCAAGGTCTTTGAGGACATCGGGATCGCAAAACGCATTCTCGACAGCGGCTGGAAGATCGTCTATGAACCGCAAGCTGCCGTGGTGCACTCGCACAATCACGACACAGTCGGCCTTCTCAAGCGCTATTTCGATATCGGGTACACGCTGAAAAAACTTAAGATCTGGGACGCACCCGAAACCCGCCGCTCCCTCGCGCGCGACGCACGCAAGATCCTGCTGCGCAAATTCACGGGGACACGCCCGCAACGTCGCTCAGCAGATGGACTTTATAAAGACCTGGCAAAATCGCTTGGACTCTTTCTCGGCATCAATCAGGCCTGCTTGCCGCTTGCACTGAAGCGCCATCTCAGCGCCTATCACGTTTTCGAGTAAGACGGCGTCTTGCACGCCTTGGGAACTTGTAAGCACCACCGCAGTGAGTAGTCAGGCCCTTCGTCAATTTGCCGTTGGATGTTGCCAGTATGATTCGAAGCCGCCTGAGTTATGTTCGCTTCCACCTCCGGATTGTGACCCTGCTGCTGCCCGCCCTCGCCTATTTCATCGCCGTCAAGCTGCGCTTTGGATTCAATGTCTTTTCTTCGCGCAACTCCATGCCCGGCGTTCCCTCGTACTGGGGCATCATGATGTTGACCACAATCGTGTGGGCACTCGCCGCGGAAGAGTTCGGCCTCTGGAGTCTTCAACAACTCTATGCCCCCGGCAAGAAAAGCCGCCGCCTGCTCGAGGCACTGGCCTTTACCTACGGCGTGGTCATGGCTCTCGGCTTTCTATATCGCCAGGCCAGCTATTCGCGCTTGGTCATCGCGATTAGTGCCTTCCTTCTCTTCGTTCTGGCCACCATCACCCGCATCGTTTTTCGCGTGCTACTGGAATTCTTGCGCAGGACCGGCCGCAGCGAAGTCCGCATTCTTATTGTCGGAACCGACCACTTCGCTCGCCGCGTCGCTTCCTCGCTGGCCCATGGCGAGGTCCTGCCCTGCAAGGTCGCCGGATTTGTCCGCCTGCCCGATCAGCCAGTCGCCGTCGACGGGCCCGTCTTTGAGGCCGATCAGATCCCCAACTTCTCCAACGGGCACTCCATCGACGACGTCATCATCGCGCTACCCGCTTCGCGCTTAAGCGACGTCCAGAGAATCACTCCGGCCCTCGAGAAACTCTGCGTACCTACGCGGGTTGTCCTCGATCTGGGCGAAGGCGTCGCCATCCGCGATCGACTCATTGACCTCGGCGGAATTCACATGCTTGATCTTCGCCCCACACTGGCCGAAAGTGGTCCCTACTTGTTTCAAAAGCGTGTCTTCGACATCGCTTTCTCTCTTCTCGTTCTTCTCACCATGTGGCCCCTCATGTTCGCCATCGCCATCGCGATCAAACTAGAAAGTCCAGGCCCGGTGTTTTTCGCTCAGGATCGCGTCGGGTTGAACGGCAGAATTTTCCGCATGCTCAAGTTCCGCACCATGAAAGCTCTGGCGCCCGGCGAGCCCGAATGGGGCTGGACCACGCCCGAGGATCCGCGCCGCACCTACGTCGGATCTTTCCTGCGCAAGTTCAATCTCGATGAACTGCCCCAGTTCTTCAACGTTCTCCGCGGGCACATGAGCATCGTTGGTCCCCGTCCCGAAATGCCCCATTTCGTTGAGCGTCATCTGGAACGCGTCGAGCAATACAATTCTCGCCACTTCTTTAAAGTCGGCATCACAGGATGGGCCCAGGTCAACGGCTGGCGCGGCGACACTTCCATCGCCAAGCGCGTCGAATACGACCTCTATTACTTACGCAACTGGAGTCTCACCTTCGACCTGCAGATCATGACCATGACCCTGCTGCGCATCTTCAACAGCAAGAATGCCTATTGAACATTGCCCAAACAGATCCATGTGGGAGCGGATCCTCTGGTCCGCCCGGCGAGCGAATGGGCCCCAGGAGCAATGCTTGTAACCTGCCTGTGCTAATCTGACCTGCTTCATGCCCACGAACGCCCCAGTCGTCCTCGAAATCTGCGTCGAATCCGTCGCCTCCGCCATCGCCGCCCAACGCGGAGGCGCTTCCCGCATCGAACTCTGCAGCGATCTATTGGAAGGCGGCGTCACCCCAAGCGCCGGACTCATCTCCTCCGTTCGCTCTGCAATCTCTGTCGACCTGCACGTGCTCATTCGACCCCGCGCGGGAGATTTCTGCTACTCCGACGACGAGTTCGAAACCATGCGGCGCGATATCCAGGCCGCTAAGGACCTCGGCGCCAATGGCGTAGTCCTCGGCATCCTCACACCCGCCGGACTCGTCGACATCCATCGGACTCGCTCTCTCGTCGAACTGGCTCGCCCTCTATCGGTCACTTTCCATCGCGCTTTCGATATGACTGACTGTCTCTTCAGGGCTCTTGACGACGTCGGCGCCACCGGCGCGAGCTATCTCCTCACTTCCGGCGGCGCACCAACCTGTCTGGAAGGTGTCAATACCATCGCTTCCATGGTTCAGTCGGGCAAAATCCAGATCATCGCCGCCGGAGGCATCCGCCCTGACAATGTCGCCACCATCCTGCAGCGCACCGGCGTTCGCCACATTCACTCTGGCCTCAATCGCTCTATTCCGAGCCCCATGACTTATCGCAACCCGCGCGTCTCCATGGGCAAAGCCGGGGGTCGCGAATATCAGCGCTCGGTTGTCCTCACCGAAGATGTCGAAGCCCTTCGCCTCGCCGCATTGGAGTAGTTCGACTCCAATCCGTGCTCTCGAACGGATCGTTATGTTTCGAACCAAGCGCTAAACCTCGGCGATCCTCGAAATGCACAGCCCTGACCGCTTTCCCTGATGCGCCCTCACCGCATGGGGTATATACTTTCAACTACTTTCGTTGCTTCCCCCGAGCAAGGTTGGTTGTGCGGACTTTCCAACCAGACGAAACATGCAAAACAAGAATCCATGGTTCGATCCCCAGGGTCGAGGGGATGCCTCTCAGGGTGGTGGCGTCGGTGTTCCCACCAAGGGAGATAGCTCTAGCTCGAACGTTCCGCCCGGCCCGGACAGCCCCACTCTGATCGAAATGCCCCGCCCAACGGCCGATCCGGATGCCACCTATGTGGATCCTGATGCCACTCTCGTAGATGCTTCACCCACCGGACCCGGCTTTACCCCCCGGCCCACGCCCATACGCCGCTCCATGCACCCTCAGGTCGGTACCCCCATGCTCGAAGTCGGGGACGTCCTGGGCGGCCGCTACGAAATCATCCAGCTTCTCGGCGAAGGAGGCATGGGAGCTGTCTACAAAGCCCGCGATCGCGAGCTCGACCGTCCCGTCGCTCTCAAGCTGATTCGCCCAGAACTCGCTTCCAGTTCCTCCATGCTCGCGCGCTTCAAGCAGGAGCTCCTGCTCTCTCGCCAGGTCACGCACAAGAACGTCATTCGCATCTATGACCTCGGCGACGCCGACGGCGTCAAGTTCATCACCATGGAGTTCGTTGAGGGACGCGATCTCCGCTCCCTCATTCAGGAAAAAAAGAAGTTCTCCCCGGAGGAAGCTGTCGTCGTGATGCAGCAGGTCTGCCAGGCGCTTGAGGCTGCCCACGGCGTCGGAGTTATTCACCGCGACCTGAAGCCGCAGAACATCATGCGCGAAAACACTGGCCGCATCCTTGTCATGGACTTCGGCCTCGCGCGCACCATGGAAGGCGACGGCATGACCCAGGTTGGAGCACTCGTCGGCACCATGGAATACATGTCGCCCGAGCAGGCCCTGGCCAAGGAACTCGATCAGCGCTCTGACCTCTACACCGCCGGCCTCATCCTCTACGAGCTCCTCACCGGCAAGATGCCGTTCAAAGCGGAGAGCGCCCTCGCCAGCCTCATCAAGCGGACGCAGGAGCGCGCCGTCCCCATTTCTGATCACGATGGCACCATCCCCGCTGCCCTCAACGATATCGTCAACAAGTGCCTCGAGCGTGATCCCAGTCTTCGCTACCAGAGCGCAACCGACTTGCTTCGCGATCTCGACTCCTGGCAGGGCAAGCGCGCAGCCGCTACGCTCGGTTTTCATCCCGACGTCAAACCCTGGGGACAAACCGTTCCATGGCCTCTGCTCGGCGGAATCGTCGCCATCCTTATTCTTGCGATCGTCGGCTATGTCTATCGCGGAAAGCTCTTCTCCTCAGCTCCGCAGAAATCTGTTCCCGCAATGTCTATGGCGGTCGTGCCCTTCCGCAACGCGTCCGGAGATCAATCCTGGGATTGGCTTGGACCCAGCCTCGCCGACATGCTCAGCACCGACGTTGGCCAGTCCGCCCACCTGCGCGCCATCTCGCCCGATCGTGTGCAACAGGTCTTCCACGACCTCCGCATCTCGTCGAGTTCCATCGTGGACTCTGCTACGCTCGATCGCGTAGCCCAATTCACCAACGCCGACACCCTCGTCTGGGGCCAATACACCAAGCTCGGCGATCAAATCCGCATTGATGCCACACTGCAGGATCGCAAGCACAACCGCACTGTGCAGGTGAAAGCTGAGGCCTCGAATCAACAGGACATCTCCGCCGCCGTCGATCGCCTCGCCGGCATGATTCGCCAGAACCTCTCGCTTTCTCCCGATATCGTCAAGGAACTCCAGTCTCAGTCCTTCAAGCCAACGTCAAATTCCGTCGACGCCCTCCGCGACTACAACCAGGGGCTGCAACTTCTGCGCCAGGGAAATAATCTCGAGGCCCAGAAGCGCCTGATCGCGGCGACCACCGAGGACTCTCAGTTCGCCGTCGCCTTCTCCCGTCTCGGCGAAGCCTATTCCGCTCTCGGATACGACAACGAAGCTGAGCAGGCCTCGCGTCACGCCGTCGAACTCAGTCAGAATCTCCCGCTCGTGCAGCGCTACTTCATCGAGGCCAGCCTCGCCCGTATCACTAAGGACAATCAGAAGGCGATCTCCGCCT
>Ga0335076_10007218_pt1 | contig 11201 bp, 9 predicted proteins | sample Lox_Sample_25_FD_206717 | JGI IMG/M metagenome (GOLD analysis project Ga0335076, IMG submission 206717) | Soil microbial communities from Loxahatchee National Wildlife Refuge, Florida, United States - Lox_Sample_2.5 | ecosystem: Environmental > Terrestrial > Soil > Wetlands | place: USA: Florida... | reverse complement strand
TGCGGAAGGCGTAACGAAGATCACGGCCGAGCGTTTCGAAGAAAGGAAGGGAGCGCTGCTCGCGGACGGATTCCTTGGTTTGTTCGAGGCCGCCGAGTTGAAGGAGCGCGTGGCGGCGGGCTTCGTCGGGAGAGAGGCCGCGGCGAAGATTGTCGTCGATGTGGAGTTGGAGGTGGGAGTCGAGCTCGGCGGATAGTTCCCTTTCGAGGGGCGCGGAGCTGCGGAAGAGGTTGCGAGCGCGACTGAAAAAGGAGCGAAGGATCGGCATATACGGCACTCCTATGGGGAAACAAGAGGAGGATAGAGCAGTTCGTATGGGAAAGCAATAGGAAAAAGCGAGGCAGGAAAAAACCAAAGCGCAGAGGAAGAGGTGGGAGGCGTTGGATCGTCAGAGCCCACCCTTTCCGCACAATTCGCGGAAAGGATGGGGCACCCTCAAGTATGAGTGGACTTGTTGTTAGACGGACCCGGGAGAAAAGCCCGTATAAGGTGAAAAGTTAAAGGTAGAAGGTTTCAGGGTTTGGGTTCGGAGCGGTAGCCGCCGCTTTTGGCGGCCATGCGACGGCCGGCGGCGCGAATAATCCACGGGGCAAAGCGTTCGATGGCGACGAGAGCCTTGCCGTGACCAGTGATGACGGCTTCCCTTTTACCTTTGGCGATGGCGCGGAGGATTTGATGAACGGCGGTAGCGGTGGGCATGACGATCCATTCGGGGATGGGCTCGCTGGCGTCGGAGTGGAAGGTGCCGCGATTGTCGATGCGACGGATGTTGGACGCGACGAAACCTGGGCTGATGAGTGTGACTTTGACGCCCTCGAGGGCGAGCTCCGGGGTGATGGAGTTAGCGAGAGCACGTACGGCGAATTTGCTCATGGCGTAGGCGGAGGCACCGGGAGTGGCTCCCCAGCCAGCGACGCTGCCGATGAGGACGAGATTGCCCCGGGATTGTTTGACGGCGGGAAGAGCGGCGTAGAGCGTGCGGAGCAGGCCGAAGACGTTGGTTTCGAATTGGCGGCGGTAGTCGTCGAGGGTGAGTTTGGAGAAGGGAGCGACGACGCCAAAGCCGGCGTTGGCGATGACGATGTCGAGTTTGTTGTAGGCGCGGAGGGATTCGGAGACGGCGTGTTCGAGGTCGCCGTCGCGGGTGACGTCGGCTTGGACGACTAATGGTTTTTCGTGGCCGTCGGCGGAGATTTTTTGAGCGACGGCATCGAGGAGTTCTTTGCGGCGGGCGGTGAGAGTGAGGTGGGCGCCAGCGGCGGCGAGTTGGAGAGCGAGTTCCTCGCCGATGCCGGAGGAGGCGCCGGTGATGAGGATGGATTTGGAGTGAAAGAAGGAGTTGGGCATAGCCGATATTTTAGCGAAGTAAGGAAGGAAGGAGGTAAGGAAGTAAGGACTCGAGCGGAGAGAGAGAAAGTGAAGATGTGAAAGCTCAGAAGGACAAGAAAAGATTACCGCAGAGGGAACAGAGGTTAGAGGAGAGCGCGGAGAGTTGGGAGGCAAGACGCGGCGGCTGAGATCCTTCGCTTCGCTCAGGATGACAGGCTTGTCTTGTCGGGAGACGGGGAGGTCGTTTTGGTTCAGCGCGACCGCAGAGTTGGCGATGAATTGCCCCGCGACAAACAGACACGCCAACACGGAGGTTGGCGCTCCCCGGTTAGCCGGCGCCGGTGGTGGTGGATTCGGGGCGCTTGGAGAAGGAGGCGCCTAGATAGTCGCGATTCATTCTTGCGATGACTTCGAGCTTGATGTCCTTGGGGCAGACGGCCTCGCATTCGCCGATGTTGGTGCAGTTGGCGAAATTTTCGACACGCATCTGCTGGACCATAGCGAGAGCGCGGCGGTCGCGTTCGGGCTGACCCTGAGGAAGATGGCCGAGGTGCGAAATTTTGGCTCCGACGAAGAGAGCCGCGGCGGCGTTGGGACAGGCGGCGACGCACGCTCCGCAGCCGATGCAAGCGGCAGCATCCATGGCCAGATCGGAATCCTGTTTTTTGACGGGAATGGCGTTGCCATCCGGGGCGCTGCCCGTGGGGATGGAGATAAATCCGCCGGAAGCGATGATGCGATCGAAAGCGCCGCGATCGACGGCGAGATCCTTGATGACGGGGAACGCGGCGGCGCGCCAGGGCTCGAGATAGAGTTCGTCGCCATCTTTGAAGTGGCGCATATGGAGCTGGCAGACGGTGGTGCGCTTGAATCCGCCGTGGGCTTTGCCATTGATCATGAAGCCGCACATGCCGCAGATGCCTTCGCGGCAGTCGTGATCGAAGGCGACGGGGTCTTCGCCTTTGGCGATGAGGGATTCGTTGAGGACGTCGAGCATTTCGAGGAAAGACATGTGCTCGTTGGCGTTGGGGACCTCGTAGCGGACCATGCGGCCCTTGTCGGAAGAGTTTTTCTGGCGCCAGATGTGGAGGATGAGTTTCATGTCAGTTGAGGCTCCGGGACGACAAGAGTGAAGAGGGAGAAAAGATTAACGCAGAGGGCGCAGAGATTAGCGCAGGACGCGGAGAGTGGGGAGACAAGATGCGAGGGTTGAGATCCTTCGCTTCGCTCAGGATGACGAGTCTTCGTTAGTTGCGGACATGGGGCGCAGCGATGCAGCGTCCCTACAAAGGATGGGGCACGCTCAAGGACTTTGGTATGACTCGCCAACACGGCGGTTGGCGTTCCCGGGCGAATCATTTGTAGCTCCGTTGGGAGGGGTGGACGTAGTCGAAGGTGAGAGGTTCCTTATTCAGAGCGGGAGATTGGGCTGGTCCTTTATATTCCCAGGCAGCGACGTAGGAATAGTTCGAATCGTCGCGGAGGGCTTCGCCTTCGGGAGTTTGATACTCCTCGCGGAAATGGCCGCCGCAGGATTCGTTGCGCTCGAGAGCGTCGAGGCACATGAGTTCGCCGAGTTCGAGAAAATCGGCGACGCGCCCGGCCTTCTCGAGGGACTGGTTGAATTCCTCGTTGGCACCAAGGACGCGGACTTCTTTCCAGAATTGCTCGCGAAGCTGGGGCAGCAGATCGAGGGCTTTCTCGAGACCAGTTTTGTTGCGAGCCATGCCGCAGTATTCCCAGATGATTTTGCCGAGTTCGCGATGGAAGGAGTCGACGGTGCGTGAGCCCTTGGTGTTGAGAAGCTTGTTGGTGATGCCGGTCGAGTTGGCGACGGCTTCTTTGGCAGCCGGCGCGTCGGCGGAAACCTTGGCGGGCTTCGCGGTGGCGAGATAGTTCCCTATCGTGTACGGAATGATGAAGTAGCCGTCGGCCAGACCCTGCATGAGAGCGCTGGCGCCGAGACGGTTGGCTCCGTGATCGGAGAAGTTGGCTTCACCGAGCACGAAGAGGCCGGGAATGGTGGACATCAAGTTGTAATCAACCCACAGGCCACCCATGGTGTAGTGCGTGGCGGGATAGATGCGCATAGGGACTTTGTAGGGGTCTTCGCCGGTGATGCGCTCGTACATTTCGAAGAGGTTGCCGTAGCGTTCGGCAATTTTGGCAACGCCGAGGCGCTTGATGCAGTCGGTGAAGTCGAGATAGACGCCGAGTCCACCGGGGCCGACGCCGCGACCTTCGTCGCATTCGCGCTTGGCGGCACGAGAGGCAATGTCGCGGGGAACGAGATTGCCGAATGCGGGATAGCGGCGCTCCAGATAATAATCGCGCTCAGAATCCGGGATCTGATCGGGGGAGCGCTTGTCGCCGGAAGTTTTGGGAACCCAGATGCGGCCGTCGTTGCGAAGTGACTCGGACATGAGAGTCAGCTTGGACTGATATTCGCCAGCGACGGGGATGCAGGTGGGGTGAATCTGGGTGTAGCAGGGATTGGCGAAGAGAGCGCCGCGCTTGTAGGCTCGCCAGATGGCGGTGACGTTGCAGCCTTTGGCGTTGGTGGAGAGATAAAAGACGTTGCCGTAGCCACCGGTGGCGAGGATGACGGCGTCGGCGAAGTGGGTTTCGATTTGGCCGTCGTAGAGGGAGCGCGTAACGATGCCGCGGGCGTGGCCGTCGACAACGATGAGGTCGAGCATGTCGCGGCGCGGAATCATTTTGACGGAGCCGAGACCGACCTGGCGCTCGAGGGCTTGGTAGGCGCCTAAAAGGAGCTGCTGGCCGGTTTGGCCGCGGGCGTAGAAGGTACGGGAGACTTGGGCGCCGCCGAAGGAGCGATTGTCGAGCGTGCCGCCGTATTCGCGAGCGAAGGGGACGCCCTGCGCGACGCACTGATCGATGATGTTGACGCTGACTTGAGCGAGGCGGTAGACGTTGGCTTCGCGAGCGCGAAAATCGCCGCCCTTAACGGTGTCGTAGAAGAGGCGGAAAACGGAGTCGCCGTCATTGTGGTAATTCTTCGCGGCATTGATGCCGCCTTGCGCGGCGATGGAGTGGGCGCGTCGGGGCGAGTCCTGGTAGCAGAAGCACTGAACGTTGTAGCCAAGTTCGCCGAGAGAAGCGGCGGCGGCGCCACCGGCGAGGCCGGAGCCGACGACGATAATGTTGTATTTGCGCTTGTTGGCGGGATTGACGAGCTTGAGTTCGAATTTGTGGCGATCCCAGGCGGACTCGATCGGACCGGTGGGGGCGTTGGAATTTAGTTGCATGGGGTGGCGCCCTTTCTGCCGTGGAAAAGGCAAGAGAGATTCCTCGCTGCGCTTGGGATGACGGAGTTGGTGAATGCGCGAAAAGCAGGTTTGAACGGGAACGAATTTGCCGAGATGGCGCGCAGCGGTGCTGCGCTCCTACAAAAAAAGTCAGAAGCGGTTCGCGAACAACCAAGGACCGGAACGTTAGAGACGTTCGATCGCAAGAGCCCACCCTTTGCGAAAGGCGCAAAGGATGGGGCACCCTCAAGCATTTTTTGTCGTGACGTTAGCATGATTAGACAGGCTTGATAAAGCCGGCTAGGACGGCGAGAGGGATGGAGATGTTGCCGGCGGCGATCAGGATGGCGAGAACTTTGGCGCCGAGTTGGAGCCACGGAGTGTAGACGGGATGGCTGACGCCGAGGGACTGAAACATGCTCCAGAGACCGTGGTAGAGGTGGTAGCACAGCATGACCATAGCGATGATGTAGAAGAGAGAAACGGGCCAGACCTGAAAGCCGTAAACCACATTGTTATAGACGTTATGGACTTCGAAAGGCCCGCCGGGATGAATGGTGCCAAAAGTGAAATGGAGAAGGTGGAAGATGATGAAAGCGAGAACGATCGGGCCGGACCACATCATGGTGCGCGAAGCGTAGGTGGAGGCGATGTTCTCTTTTTTGACGTAGCTGATAGGGCGTGCTTCTTTTTGCAAGAGCCACAGTTGGAACGAAGACCAGATGTGAAGAAAGACGGCGACGAGAAGGCCGATGCGCGCGGTCCAGAGGAGGCCGGGATGGGCTTTCAAAGTGGCGGAATAGTGATTGAGCTTCTCGGCGGAGATATAAATTTGAAGGTTGCCGAGAAGGTGGCCGACGACAAAGCCAAACAACATGACGCCCGTGACGGCCATGACGGCTTTCTTGCCGATGGTGGTTTGCCAGAAACGGAATGCGCCGGGAGTGAGTTGGACAGCAGTAGCGCTCATAAGAGGAAATGATCCTTGTGTTTGCAGGAAATAAGACTGAACAGGTCGAGAAATTGCACCAGCGGACAATCAGAACCAGGCTGGCTTGTCGCTGGAGACATGCCCTCTCCGCCGCAAAGATCCCGGAAATTTGGAGGAACGGACCGCATGTGCAGGGCGCGGCAAAATCAGTATAGGGAGTTGAAAGAAGCGTTGCAAGTTGGGACAGTGCAGGAAGGTCACAGCAGAGGGACAAAGTGGTTGCGAGAGGGCGGGCAAGAATTCAGGATTAGATAGATTGAACGGAGGGTTTCCGGGCAGGGCCCCGCGCTCCCCCTGCAAGCTGCGGAGATAACTTGAATTCATGAGCACAACATTGGTGACGGAACTGGAACGGCTGGCAAACGAGCTCGAAAGAGACGAAGCGAGCTTGAAGAATGTATCGCTGGACATACTGGCGGATAAGATTGCGAAAGAACTGCGGGTGAAAAGCGACGAAGTGGCGATTCTGGGTGTGTCGAACCGGTGGAGGCACCTACATTTTCTTGTGCCACAGGCGTTGAAGAACGTGGGCTTCATTCCCCTGACGAGCAATTCGGCATTGGCGGCGAAGACGGTGCGAGAGAGCCGACCGGAAATTAACAATGAGTTTGCGAAAGTGCGGCACGCCACGGTGTTTGAAGGGGTGAAAGCGGCGACGACAACGGGGGAGTCGATTCAGAAGATCATCAGCGCGCCGATTTTGAGCGACGGGAAAGTGGTGGGAGTTATGCAGGTGAGCCGCAAAGGCGAAAATGCGGGGAGCGCGGGAGCGGACTTCAGTTCTGATGATTTGGGGAAAGTACTGGCGTTGTGCCGGCCGCTGGGGAAGTTGGTGAGGCATTTGGCTGGAGAATAGAAAAGAGAGTACAAAGGTACAAAAGTGAAACGGTGTAAGGGTAGAAAAAACCGTACAACGTGAAAAGTTTAAGGTTCAAAGTGAGAAGGTCCCGCCAGCGGCTGAAACTCGTAAATATTGATAGCGGATCCCATCGTCCACTTCCCTGCTCTCATGCAAAATCGTGTTAGGTTGATGCAGACGAACAAAATCACACCAGTGACAGAGCGTAAGTTGAAGGAAAGTCGATAGATTGCGCATTGACAGTGGCGGGATACCTTGTTACTTTTTCAAATGCGGAAAAATTTTTCAGCCGAAAAATTCATATTGGACGGTGACCCAGCAAAATGGCGTTTGTAGCGAAGAAGATTTTCCTAACCAAAGGCGTAGGGAAACATCGCGAAAGATTGTCGAGCTTTGAGTTGGCGCTGCGGAACGCGGGAATCGCCGCATGCAACATTGTGCGCGTAAGTTCGATTTTTCCGCCGAACTGCAAACTGATTTCGCGAAGCGAGGGATTGAAACTGATCAAGCCGGGGCAGGTGGCGTTCACGGTGATCAGCGAGAATTCGACGAAGGAACCGCACCGGCTGATCGCGGCGAGCATCGGATTGGCGCTGCCGAGCGAGCGGCCGATGTACGGGTACTTGAGCGAGCACCATTCCTTTGGCGAAACCGAGGAAGTGGCGGGCGAGTATGCGGAAGAGTTGGCGGCGGAGATGCTGGCGACGACATTAAACGTGGAGTTTGATCCGGATTTGTCGTGGGACGAGAAAAAAGAGGTGTACCGGATCTCGAACAAGATTGTGCGAACGATGAATATTACGCAGTCGGCGGTGGGTGATAAGCGTGGGTTGTGGTCCACGGTGCTGACGGCGGCGGTGTTGATCGGAGATGACGACTGAGAGAAGTTTTCAGTCGTAAGTTTTTAAGGTGTAAGTCGAAACAGAGTTGGGCGCTTCGAGGAATCGGGCGCCCTTTTTGTTTTTAGCCAGCACAGTGAAGAATGGACGCGTAAAGCGTCCTCTACATGCACGTGCGAGATTGTGCCAAGACGCAATGCCTGAGATCCCTTCGAGTAGTCAGGTCAAGCCTTCGTCGCGAACTGTCGGCGGACCGCCTCGGAAGGCGGTCCCTACAACTGCAGAAGGGTGTAGGAGAAGGTGTAGGAGTGTTTTCCGTCCGGCGCGATGATGATTTGCATGGTGCCGGAGAGACCCACCAACTGGCCCGTACCGGAATCGGGAACAACGATCACGTTGAGCTGGTAGGAACCGTGCTGCATGGTGGCGTTGTGCTGGAGCACAAACGTGCCCGTGCGTCCGTGCAGGGAGCCACTGACGCGTTCAATGGCGACATAGCCGCCGGCACCTTTGGCGGGAGACCCGGCAGCTAGCATCTCTCCCTTGCTGGCGGCCTCGAGATCGCCGTGAAATTGCTTGTCGATAGAAAACCGCGTGTAGGAGTTCTCGTCAAATTTGAAATTGGGATCGAGAGGAGCAATTTTCACGTCGAAGGGGCCGGAGGCCTGCTGCTGGGTCATGGGTGATTCCTTTTGATTTTGGGATGGCGGTAGAGCGGCGAGAAAAGAATGAAGCTAGCGACACGAGTGCAATGCGAAATGGAGTGATCATAGTCTTCTCTTGGCAGTGGGAATCGGGAAAGAGAGCGTAGCACGGATTGTAATCATGTAGTTGAGGAATCGAAGAGAGACACATCGCTTCGCTTGAGGTGACGGGCTGTTGGTGACGATCCTGGAAGCGTGAGCAGAGTTTCCGCTGATCGTCTTAGGGCTGACTTTGTGGAGAGAGAAAGCGAGAGCAGAGCTCTCGCACTCCAATCAGCGGTTGAGCGTGTAGGCGGCGCGAAACCACTTCGTCAGGTCAGGATCGATGTCGGATGGATCGCTGACTTCGATGCAATGGGTGATGCGATCTTTTTTGGCGAGGCCACCGGTGTCAATGAGACGAGCCGGAAGGCGTCCCTTATAAGTGGTGAAACACAAACCAAGATCGATGCGCTTGTTAGTGGATGGTTTAAGTTGCGCGAAAACGTGTTCGCGATAAAGGGGCACGATGGTTTTGCAAGGGCAGACTTTGACGTCGGGTCCGAGAGAGCGGCCCAGTGCGAGGAGTTGTTCATAGAGCGGGCGAAGGTTGCTTTTCTTGCCGGAGTACTGGTCTTCAACATACTTTGTGGCGCTGGCCAAATATTTCTCCGGGGAATCCTCTTCCCCGCCCTTTCCATCGGCGCGCTCGGCGATCCACCAGGCAGAATTGGTGGGGAGATTGTGCTTGGATTTGAGCCAGGCGCGTCTGGATGGAAGTTCTTTAGGCCCGTCGTTCTTGACGAGAGCGACCCATTCATCCAAGGTGCGACCGGTTTTAGGTTTCAACATAGCGATCCACTGCTGAACCATTTCGACGCCGGGGTGAACGTCGTAGCGGGACGAAGGGCGGGCGGCCGAAGACGGCGGCATAGCGTGACCTCCTAGGCGCTGGGGAGACGGAGTATACAGGAAAGTCTTGCGGAAGTTGGATTTTGTTTTTGCTTTTGAGAACGACCAGAAAATATTAACGCGGAAAACACGGACGAGGAGCGCGCTAAAAACGGAGAGTGCGAACAGCCACAAACTGACCACTCGACAAATCGGAGATTGAGACAAGACAGGGTGATTCCTTCGGAGATCCTTATCGGATCGCCTCAGGATGACGAGTACTCTCTCGCCGTTTCTACCGTTCTCTACTTCTTTAGATAGCCGATGCGCTGGAGGACCGCGCCAACGACTAGCGGGAGCGCGACGGTGGCATCTTCGAGGACTTCGGCGAATTTGCCACCTTCTTCGGGCGGAACAAATTTGCCCCAACTGACGGCTTCGGTGTAGGTGCTGCCACTGAGTCCGCCCCAGTGGACGGGCTCCGGGCAGATGCGCACGCCGTAGTGGTAGCGCTTGAGGGGAAGATTTTCGTAGCCGCGGCGAGCCATGAGTTCAGCGTAGACGCCGAATTGCTGGGACCAGTTGCGGGGAACGCCGCCGCCGATAGTGAAGATACCCATTTTTTTCGTGGCCATCATGGTACGGGCGAAGGTCTCGAAGTCTTCGAAGGGATCGAAGCGGAGCGCGGGGCGCTTTTCTTTCTTGCGAGCGTAGTTGTTCAGAGCGAAATCGAGGCCGAGTTCAGAATCGGAGAAGGCGGGAACGAACACGGGAACTTTGTGTTCATAGGCGGATTTGAGAATGCCGCGGCCTTTGGTGTTCTTGACCAGGAATTCGCCGATGCGATGGTGGAGCTTGTGACTGCAGACAACTTCGGAGGGGTCCCACTTGTCGAGGATGCCGTCGACGACCTGCTCGACATGATCGAGATTGGTTTCGGGCTCGAGGGAATCGTAGACGCGGTTATACCCGGCAAGGAAAAGCTCGTTGTCGTCCATCTTGGAGGGGTCGTAGCGGAAGTGGGAGCGGCCCGTAGCTTCGACAAGGCCGTGAGCCATGAGGGCGCCGGTGGAGACGATGGCTTTGACGATACCGGACTCGATGAGGTCGCAGAAGACCAGACCCATTTTGCCAACTGTGAGAGCGCCGGCGAGGGTCATGACGACAAAGCAGTTTTTGTCGCGAGCCATTGCTTCGAGGACGTCGGAGGCATCGCCGATCTGGCGGGCAGTGTAGGCGGTATCGCCCATGGCGCGGACGAGATCGTCAATCGTTTTGATTTTGGAAAGATCGAGCGGGTAGATGGGGCGGAGCTTGTCTTTGACCGGATCGTGGAGAACACGACCGGTGACGGTCTTGCTGGAAGACTTGGGCATGAGAACTGGCTCCTTTTCGGAAAAGCAAGATGCCGGGCTAAAGCCACGGCGCTACGTGCGCATCGATCGCAAGAAAGCAATTACAATACGCTAAGGCCGCAGGGCTCGCAAAAGTCGGTCGCCCTGCGCTATACGAAACATGAACGGGCCGTGACAGCGTAACGCGATAGTTTTTCGAAACGGGCAGATGAATTGTAAGGCTATGAGAATTGATAGTACAAACTAAGAAAGAAGGAAAGTAGAATTCAGTGGCGTCTGCGCATCGAACGAGTGCGGCAAGACGCAGTGGCCTAGCAAAGGATGATTAATCTCGGGAAAAGAACGAATCACCACAGAGGTCGCAGAGATTCGCGGAGTTAGCGGAGTATTGCCAAGAGATGGAGAGTTGAGAAAACACTATGGCGGCCAAGTTTACGGTGGGACTCGTGCAGATGCGATGCACGACGAACGCGGAAGAGAATCTGACGAGAGCGGAAGAAAAGATCCGGGAGGCGGCGGCTCGCGGGGCGCAGATTGTCTGTCTGCACGAACTGTTCACCGGCGAATATTTCTGCCGGACGGAAGACGCCGCGCTGTTTGACCTGGCGGAAGCGATCCCAGGGCCGACGACGGAGCGACTCGGAAAAGTAGCGAAGGAGCAGAAGGTTGCGCTGGTGGTGTCCGTGTTCGAGCGGCGGGCGGCGGGAGTTTACCACAACACTTGCGCCGTGCTGGACGCCGATGGGTCGTATCTTGGCAAGTACAGAAAGATGCACATTCCCGATGACCCGCTGTACTACGAGAAGTTCTACTTTACGCCGGGAGATTTGGGATTTTTGAATTTTGATACCAAGTATGCGCGGATTGGCGTGCAGATCTGCTGGGACCAGTGGTATCCGGAAGGTTCGCGGCTGACGGCGATGCAGGGCGCGCAGGTGATCTTTTATCCGACTAGTATTGGATGGCATCCGCACGAGAAGGCGCA
>Ga0335076_10007216_pt1 | contig 11203 bp, 6 predicted proteins | sample Lox_Sample_25_FD_206717 | JGI IMG/M metagenome (GOLD analysis project Ga0335076, IMG submission 206717) | Soil microbial communities from Loxahatchee National Wildlife Refuge, Florida, United States - Lox_Sample_2.5 | ecosystem: Environmental > Terrestrial > Soil > Wetlands | place: USA: Florida... | reverse complement strand
CGTCAGCCAGTCGTACGTGTACGCCCAGCAGCAGGGGCTGTTCAATCGCATCGGCAGCTTCTTCTCCGGCAACCCGAACAGCCAGCAGCAGGTCTACCAGATCGCTCAGCAGAAGATCCAGGCCGCGGCCCGGCAGAGCCCCCTGCTGGCCGAGGCGCAGAAGAACACCGAGGGGATGCTGACCGGCATGCTGACGTCGCTCGGCTTCCAGCATGTCACCGTCACCTTCGGCCAGCCCGGCTTGCGTTAGAGCACACTCCAACTCATACGCTCGTATACGTGACGACCTGGAGCATCGGCGAGGCCGCCGAGAAGTGCGGCCTTTCCCAGCACACGCTGCGCTGGTACGAGCGGATCGGCCTGCTCGGCGCGATCGAGCGGGGCAGCGACGGCCGCCGCCGGTTCAGCGACGGCGACCTGGACTGGCTGTCGCTGCTGACCAAGCTGCGTGCCACCGGGATGCCGGTCCGTGATATGCAGCGGTACGCCGAGCTGGTCAGGTCCGGCGCCGGCCAGGCCGAACGCGTCGAACTGCTGAAGAAGCACCGCGATGAGGTGCGCCGGGCCCTCGCCAGCCAGCGGGAGTGCCTGAAGCTACTCGACGCGAAGATCGGCCACTACGAGGAATGCCTCCTGGCCGCGGCGCCATCCAGCCAACTCTGACAAGGAGCGAGCACGCACATGCGCACCACCAAACTCGGTCAGCTCACCGTGTCCGCACAGGGCCTGGGCTGCATGGGGATGAGCGAGTGGTACGGCGCCGCCGACTGGGACGAGTCGATCGCGACCATCCACCGCGCCCTGGACCTGGGCGTGACGTTCATCGACACCGCGGACATCTACGGCGCCGGCCACAACGAGGTGCTGGTCGGCCGCGGCATCGCCGGCCGCCGGGACGAGGTGCAGCTGGCCACGAAGTTCGGCATCGACCGGTCGGCCGGCGACGGGCACCGGATCATCCGCGGCGAGGCCGCCTACGTGCAGCGGTCCTGCGAGGCCTCGCTGACCAGGCTCGGCGTGGACCATATCGACCTGTACTACCTGCACCGGCCGCCGCAGACCGCCGAGATCGAGGAGACCGTCGGCGCGATGGCCGAGCTCGTCAAGCAGGGCAAGGTCCGCTACCTGGGCCTGTCCGAGGTCAGCAGCGACCTGCTGCGCCGGGCGTACGCGGTGCACCCGATCACCGCGGTGCAGAGCGAGTACTCGCTGTGGACCCGCGACCCGGAGACCGACGCGATGGACGCGATGCGTGAGCTCGGCGTCGGCTTCGTGCCCTACTCGCCGCTCGGCCGCGGGTTCCTGACCGCCACCGTGGACCTGGCCACGCTGGGCGACCGCGACTTCCGCCGCCGCAACCCGCGGTTCACCGGCGAAGCCGGGCAGAGGAACCTGGCCATCGTGGACGCGGTCCGCAAGGTGGCCGACGCCAAGGGCGTCGCCCCCGCGCAGGTCGCGCTGGCCTGGGTGTACGCCCAGCAGGAACGGCTCGGCGTCTCGCTCGCCCCCATCCCGGGCACCAAGCGGGTCAAGTGGCTCGAGCAGAATGTCGCCGCCCTGGACATCACCCTCACCGCGGACGAACTCGCCACCCTGGACCCCCTGGCCGCCCAGGTCACCGGCGCCCGCTACTAGGCCCCGCCATGCCGTCCCCGCGCCGCTTCCGCGGCGACCGGATGGGTGGTGGTTGACCAGGCACGCATACACTCGACTGATGACCGAAGGCCGGGACCGTGTTTCCCGCCCTTCGGCTGCTGCATGCGATGGTCCTCAACGTCTCGCAGTCCCGCGTGTCCGCCTAGCAGAGCCCGCTGCTGAGCTGCGTGAGAGAGCGCTTCGCCGTCAGGGCCTTCCTAGCGGTAGTTTGTTGAGTCAACAAACTACCGCTAGTGGTTTGACGAGTGTATCTCTTTATGTTTCCGCGGAAACGCGGGACAATGACGTATGCCGAATCGCGTGCGCGTTCTGACGGTCCGTGATGCCGACCGGGCAGAGCTGGAACGGCGGGCCCGGTCGGAAGGGGCCCCGGCCCGGATGGTGGAACGGGCCCGGATCGTACTGCTGGCCGCGGACGGGCTCACCGGGGCGCAGATCGCCGAGCGGGCCGGCTGCACCGAGCCGACTGTGGTCAAATGGCGCCGCCAGTACGCCGAGTCCGGGCTGGCCGGGCTGGAGGACGCGCCGCGCCCGGGCGGGCCGAAGACCGTGCTCACCGACGAGGTGGTCTGCGAGATCCTGGCCGCCACGGTGACCCCGCCGCCGGAATCACTGCGGGCGGCCGGGCTGACGCACTGGTCCAGCCGACGGCTGGCGAACTGGCTTGAGCAAACCAAAGGGATCAGCGTCAGCCACGACTCCATCACGGTGCTATGGCGCAAGTTCTGCCTGGCCCCGCACCGCACCGAGGGGTTCAGGTTCTCCACCGACCCGCAGCTGGAAGCCAGGGTCCGTGACGTGGTGGGCTTGTACCTGGCGCCGCAGGACAACGCAGTGGTGGTCTGCGTGGACGAGAAGCCGCAGATCCAGGCGCTGGAACGGACCCGGCCGGTGGTGCCGATGCGCCCGGGCATCCCCGGACGGCACACCCATGACTACATCCGGCACGGCACCACCGCCTTGTCCGCCGCCCTGGAGGTGGCTACCGGCACGGTCACCGACGCCTGCTACCCCCGCCACCGGCACGGCGAGTTCCTTCGCTTCCTCAAGAAGGTCGCCGCCGCCTACCCCAGCTGCCAGCTGCACGTGGTCTGCGACAACTACGCCACCCACAAGCACGCCGACGTCCGCGCCTGGCTGGGCAGGCGGGAAAACCACCGGGTCACGCTTCACTTCGTGCCCACCAGCTGCTCGTGGCTCAACCTCGTGGAATGCTTCTTCTCGATCATCACCCGCCGGGCCATCCGCCGCGGCAACTTCGCCTCCGTCCACGAGCTCACCACCGCCATCGGCGCCTTCATCGACCACTGGAACGAGCATCCCAGCCCGTTCAGCTGGACCAAGGACGCCGACGAGATCCTCGCCAGCATCCAGCGCGCGAAGACTAAAACAAACTCGTTTACACACCACTAGGAACGCGAATTAGGGAGTTTCTCTAGGGACTGTTGCCTCCGGATCGCCGACCGTGGATGTATCCGCCTTGAGCACCAGACCGAGAAACGCGGGTATCCACAATGAGCACCCCAATCCTATTCCACGCACCAATACACCAAGAATCAGTACTCCTCAGGGCGCGTGCCGAGGCGCTGTTCATCAGTGACCTGTCGGCTCGGCGTGAATACACCCAAATGGACATCGCGACCGCGACCGGGCGTGCGATCTGCACCCCACGGCATCCGTGGCTGCGCGGGAGAGGTGGCCGCAGCGTACGGCGAGCATCCGGAAACGGCGGCACACCGCATGCGCTGGGCCCGATCCGTCATCGAGGGCATCGAGCAGCCGTGACGACCATGGGTTCGGGCCGCCAGGGAGTCCTACTTAGGGAGGCGAACTAGGGAGTTTCCCTAGTGACCGCGGCCTCGTTCTAGCCCAGACTGGATTCATAAGCACAAAGCAACTGAGTCGAGACAGAAAACCTGACGCGCGCCCCTAGCTCAACGGTAGAGCAACGGACTCTTAATCCGGAGGTTGGGCGGTTCGAATCCCCCCGGGGCGCACAAAGTGGCGGTCCCTTTCCTTCGCCCAGGCGAAGGAAAGGGCGCCTTTTCGCTCCTCGCCAGCCGTCACGAGAATCCCGGGGTCACCGAAGCCGTCCAGCAGCTCCGCTAGCTCGTTGCCGCCGTGTACTGGCATGGGGGCTGGAGTGCCGTGCCGTCAACGGTTACGCTCAAAACCGTCCAGGTTGCCGACGTCGCGGGCCAGGAGCGAGGTGGGCGGGGTGCAGGACCGGCAGATATCCCTTGACGTCTTCGTCGGCCGGGTGGCCGAGCTGTCGCGTGTCGCGGAAGTCGTCGCCCGGGTGGCGGCGGGGCAGCCGTGGCTGGTGGCCATCGAGGGTGACCCGGGGATGGGGAAGACAACCCTGGCGCGGCGCTGCCTGACTCAGGCTGACGGGCTGCGGGTGCTGTCGGCTCGCGCCGATCAGGCCGAGGCCGGCCTGGACTTCGGGCTGGCCGACCAGCTGTTCCGGGCCACAGGGGGTGATTCGCCAGTGCTGCCGACCGGCGGGGGCGGCTCTATTCCCTCGTCGTTCGCGGTGGGCGCGCGGCTGCTGGAGGTGCTGGGCGGGCGGCAGGCCACGGGACCGGTGGCCATCATGGTTGATGACCTGCAGTGGGCCGACCGCAGGTCGGTGGAGGCACTGACGTTCATGTTGCGGCGGATGTCGGTGGACCCGGTGGTGGCCGTGGTGACCTACCGCGGGCCGAGTGGTCGGCTGGATGAGGCGGCGCAGCGGATGCTGGTGAGCGTGGAGAACCGGCTGCGGATCCGGCTCGGTGGGCTGGGCCCGGATGAGGTCGGGTCGCTGGCGGCCGCGCTCAACGTGGGGTCGCTGGATGATGAGGCGGTGCGACGGCTGTACCGGGGCACCGGCGGGCACCCGCTATACCTGCGCACGGTGCTGAGTGTGGGGTTCGACTTCGATCCCAGGGCCCGTGGGCGGTCCGCGCTGCCCCGCTCGCTGGCCGCCGCTATCGGTGATCACCTGCGGGTACTGCCGCCGGAGACCCGGGCCATCTTGGAGATGCTGGCGGTGCTGAGCGTGCGCCTGCCGCTGGCCCAGCTGGGCCAGGCGGCTCAGGTCGGCTCGCCCGGCGCGGCTATCGAGCCGGCGGCGGCCTCCGGCCTGGTGGACTGGTGGCCGGAAGAGCCGAGCTGCCCGGTGGAGATCCGGCACCTGCTGGTCCGTGACGCCATCTACGCCAGCATCAGCGCGGCCCGGCGCCGGGAGCTGCATGCCCGGGCAGCCGAACTGGTCAGCGAGTCGGCGTCCTGGGAGCACCGGGTGGCCGCGCTGGACCGCCCGGACGAGGACCTGGCCAGTCAGCTGGAGCAGCTGGCGAGGCAGGAGGTGGCCGAGAGCCGGCTGGCGCTGGCCGCCGCCCACATGCGGTGGGCCTCGGACATCTCCCCGGCCCGGGCCGACCGGGAACGGCGACTGCTGACCGCCGCGCTGCACCTGGCGGTCGCCGAGGAGACCCGTGACCCGGCGCTGCGCCAGGCAGTGGAGGCGGCGGCGCCGTCCCCGCTGCGCAGTTGCGTGCTGGGAACGATGGCGCTGACGGCGGGCCAGCTCGGCGAGGCGGAGCGTCGGTTCAGCAAGGCCCTGGCGGAGGCGAGGGACGATCCGGGCAGCCAGCGGCTCGCGGCCATGATCGCCGCCCGCCTGACGGGCACCTACACGCTCCTGGGGGACGGGGAGAAGGTGCAGGCGTCCGGCCGGTGGGCGCTGAGCACCGGCTACCTGGACCCGGTGGCCGCCAGCCAGACACGCACCCTGGTCGCCATCGGGGTCTGCCAGGTGGCCGGGCCGCGCGAGGCCCTGACCGAACTGGGGTACCTGGAGGCTGACCCAGCCCGGGTCGGCCCGGGCGACCTGGAACGCCTGGCGTACCGCGGGGTATTCCGCCTGCTGGCAGGGGACCTGAGCCTGGCCCTGCGTGACATCGCCGCCAGCCTGAAGAAGGCGCGCACGGGCTCGCAGCGCACCGTTGCCCTGCGCTCTTACTGCACCCTGACCCTGGCCCAGTACCTGGCCGGCGCCTGGGACGATGCTCTGCTCACCGCTGAGCACGGGCTCTCGCTCAGCGCGATCCATTCCCGCCGCTACGACCTGCCGCTACTGCATATGGCGGCGGTCTGCGTGCCGGCCGGGCGGGGCGCGGCCGATGAGGCGGAGCGGCACGCCCGGCTGGCGGGGGAGGCCGCGGCCAGCCTGGACTACCGTCAGGAGCACCTGTTCGCGGCGATGGCCCGGGCCCTCGTGTGCCAGGCGGCCGGGGACTACCTGGGCATGGCCGAAGCGCTGGGTCCCTGGCGCGAGGAGGCGACTCTGGACAGCCGCGGCCGGATGTACGCGGTGCTGTGGCGGCCGCTGCTGGCCGAGGGCCTGCTCGGCTCGGGCCAAGCCGAGCAGGCCGCTGCCGTCTTGGACCAGCTGCGCGCCGCCAGCGCTCAGGTTGGCTTCCTGCGGCCGGCCCTGGCCTGGCTGGACGGGTGGCTGGCCGAGCAGCGCGGCGACCCTGAGGAGGCCCTGGGCATCTACCAGCGGGGCGAGGAGGCCGCCGGCCCGGACAGCCCAGTGCACACGGCCCGGCTGCTGCTGGCCCACGGCCGGCTGCTGCGGCGCACCGGCAGCAGGAAGGACGCCGTCACGCGGCTGCGCCGAGCCGACCAGGTGTACCGGGCGCTGCGCGCCGTGCCGTTCCTGGCCCGGGCCGAAAAGGAGCTAGCCGCCTGCGGCCTGCCCAGTCAGCCGGGCGCCACGAAGCAGGCCGTGCTGGCGCTGACCAGCCGGGAGACCGAGGTTGCCCACCTGGTCGGGAGGGGGCTGTCCAATCCCGAGATCGCGGCCGAACTGTTCATCAGCCGCAAGGCAGTGGAATACCACCTGGGCAACATTTACGCCAAGTGCGGCCTGCACGGACGGCAGCAGCTGCGCCGCTTCGTCGAGCAGTGGCGCCAGCCGGCCGCGGTCTGACCGTTCCAGCCGCGTCGGCGGCCTTATCTTTGAGGTCCTGTCCGGTCAAGCCCAGTGCGCCATCGGGGGGTGACCCGGTTTCACCCTGGTTTGTCATGCCTGCGGCACCGGGGTCATTCATCCAGCGAGGCCCCGCCACGCGGGCAGAACCTGAGGAAGGCGAACTAGGGAGTCTCCCTAGGGACTTTGCTCTCAGCGCGACCGAAACTGGACTTATCCAGACGGACACTGAGCCGAATACGGAGACATCCGAAATGAGCACTCAGTCCCACACCGCGAACCGGCCGGCTACCAGCCAGCACGCGACCAGCAACTACGACACCAGCGAGTACTCGACCAGCCGCTACGCCCGCCCGTCCGGGTCCAGGCGCTGGATCGTGGCCATCGGCGCGGCCGTGGCCGTGGCCTTCGCGGCCCTGGCCCTGGCCCTGTGGCACACGCATTCCAGCGCTGCCCCAGCCACCACCGGCCCGTCGACCTCGACGTCCACCCCGGCGCAGCCCAGCGCGCCGTCCGCCAACCCCGCCGTGCCGGCCCGGCCGGTCACCCCGCCCGCCGTCCCGAGTCGTCCCGACGCGAACCCCGCGGTCCCGAGCGGTCCCAGCGCCAACCCCGCCGTCCCGGCCACGCCCGCGGCTCCGGGCGGCCAGTCCAACGGCGGTTCCGCCAGCTAGATGACTATCCAGCTGGCCCGGCTACCCGCACATAGCAGCCCCGGCATCATCGGCTGGGGCTGCTAGCTGTCCGCGCGGCCGGCCCAGCGGCCCCGGCCCGCTTACACCGCGGCCGGCTGGCGCCACTGCTCGACGAAGCGGCGCAGCCCCTGCCGCCCCGGCACGCCGCACTTGGCGTAGATGTTGCTCAGGTGGTACTCCACGGCCTTGCGGCTGATGTACAGCTCGGCCGCGATCTCGGGATTGGAGAGCCCCTTCCCGACCAGGTGGGCCACCTCGGTCTCCCGGCTGGTCAGGGCCAGCGCCGACTGCTTCTTCGCCGGGTTGCCGGGAAGACGACACGCGGCCAGTTCCGCTTCGACCCGGGCTACGAACGGCGCGGCCCGCAGGCCACCGAACAGCGAATTCGCCCGTCGCAGGCGTTCCACCGCATCCTTCCTGTTCCCCGTGCGCCGCAGCAGCCGGCCGTGGGCCAGAAGCAGCCTGGCTGCGTGAACCGGGCTGCCGGTACCGGCGCTGGCCTCGCCGCCTTGATAGATCCGCCGGGCCTCGTCCACGGCCCCCCGCTGCTCGGCCAGCCACCCCTCCAGCCAGGCCAGGGCCGGCCGCAGATAGCCGACCTGACCGCTGTCGGCCCGCAGCTGGTCCAGGGCGGTGGCGGCCTTATCGATCTGGCCTGAGCCGATCAGGCCTTCGACCAGCAGCGGCCGCCACAGCACGGCGTATACCCGGCTGCGGCCGTCCAGGACCGAACCATCCAGCCAGGGACCCAGCGCGTCGGCCATGCCCAGGTAGTCGCCGGACGCCTGGTGCACCAGGGCCCGGGCCATCGCGGCGTACACGCGTTCCTGGCCGTAGTCCAGGCTGGCCGCCTCCTCCTCGGCCAGCCGGGCGTGCCGCTCGGCCTCCTCGGCTGCTCCTCGCCCGGCCGGCACGCAGCCCGCCGCCAGATGCAGCAGCGGCCGCTCGTAGCGGCGGGCACGGATCTCGGCCGCCGAGAATCCCTGCTCGGCGGTGAGCAGCACGTCGTCCCATTCGCCGGCCAGGTACTGGGCCAGGGCCAGGTAGAAGTAGGCGCGCAGGCCCAAGGTGAAGACGGCGCCCCGGCGCACCAGGCTGAGGCTGGCGGTCAGGTCGCGCACGGCCTGGTCCAGATCGCCGGCGAGCAGCCGGAACACGCCGCGGAACGACAGGCCGTCGACGTCAACCGGGCCCACCCGGGCCGGATCGGCGTCCAGGTGCCCGAGCTCCGCCAGCGCCTCGCGCGGGCCGGCCGACTGGGAGGCGCCGATCGCGATCAGGGTGCGTGTCTGGCTGGCCGCCGCGGCGTCGAGGCAGCCGGTGTCCAGGGCCTGCCGGCCGAAAGCCTGGACCTTTTCCCCGTCGCCGAGCAGCGTGTACGTGCCCGCCAGGCGGTTGGCGGCCAGGGCGGCCAGCGGCTGGCTGCCCGGGTCGTTCCTGGCCTGCTCCAGCGCCTGGCTGAAGCGCTGCTCGGCCTCGCCGAGCTGACCGGAGGAGAACGCGATCGTGCCCAGCACGCAGCTGCGCTGACCAGACGGCGCCGCCGCCTCCACCTCCTCGCGCAAGGCCACGCCCCGGGTCTCATCGGCCAGCGTCAGGTGCAGTGTCGCCGTCAGCAGCCGCCGTTCCCGGTCGGCCCGGGCCGGAGAGATGTCCGACGCCCACTGCAGGTGGGTGGCGGCCATCACCAGGCGGCCGCGGGCGGCCTCGTCGCCCGCCAGTCGCTCCAGCTGAGCGGCCAGGTCCTCGTCCGGGTGTTCCAGCGCGGCCACCCGGTGCTCCCACGACGCCGGCCCGCTGACCATGGTGGCGGCGCGAGCGTGCAGCGCGCGGCGTCGCCCGGCGGTGATACCGGCGTAGACGGCGTCCCGGACCAGCGGGTGCCGGATCTCGACCGGGCACGTCGGTTCCTCCGGCCACCAGTCCACTAGGCCGGAAGCCACCGCCGGCTCGACCGCCTCACCGGGCGAGCCGATCTCCGCCGCCTGCCCCAGCTGGGCGATGGGCAGACGCAGGTTGAGAACCGAGAGCATCTCCAGGGCGTCGCGGGTCACCGGTGAAAGCACCCGGAGGTGCTCGCCGATGGCCGCGGCCAGCGACCTGGGCAGCGGCAGCCTTCCCGGCGTCCGCGGATCGAAGTCGAACCCTTCGCTCAGCAGCGTGCTCAGGTACAGCGGGTGCCCGCCGGTGCCCTGGTACAGCCGCTGGACGGCCGCATCGTTCAGCGGTCCCGCCGTGAGCGCGGCCGCCAGCGACGCGACCTCATCCTGGTGCAGCCCGCTCAGTGGTACTCGCAGCCGGTTCTCGACGCTCAGCAGCATCCGTTGCGCCGCATCGTCCAGACGGTGACCGGGCCCGCGGTAGGTCACTAGGGCGGCGACCGGGTCCACCGACAGCCGCCGCAGCATGAACGTGAGCGCTTCGGTCGATTTGCGGTCGGCCCATTGCAGGTCGTCGATCACGATGGCCACCGGGCCGAGGTCCTGCTGGCCGCCCATTACCTCGAGCAACCGCGCTCCGACGGTGAACGACGAGGTGGCGGAGCCGGTCACCTCGGCCGCGGCCGAGGCCGCCCCGGCGGTTCTGAGCAACTGGCCGGCGATGCCGAAGTCCAGATCGGTCTCGGCCTGGCCGGCCCGGGCCCACAGCACCGTCAGGCCGTCGGCCTCGGCCAGGCAGCGCCGCGCCAGGGACGTTTTACCGACCCCCGGATCGCCTTCGATGGCCACCAGCCACGCTGCCCGGCCTCGGCCCGGGCGAAGACCTCCGCGACGCGCGCGAGCTCCGCCGCCCGGCCGATGAAGACTTCGAGTGGCGCCTGCCGGTCCTGCACGCTCCCACCCCGCTTTGCTTGTGATCGCGGCCGCCCGGACCAGTAAGAGCCTAACTGGTGCGCCCCGTACGACCAGGAACAGGATGAGGAAGAGCGGGACGCGCAACAGTGCGGTCGGGGTCGCGAACAGGGCGTGCAGGTCGAACTGCATCCCGCTACGATGAAGAAGATCGGCACAGGAAGCCGAACCCGATCGCCTCGAGCTTCCCCTTGACGCCCGTGCTGTCTTCCCCGCGGACGAACAGCTTGACGACGATACCTGCGGCGAACGCCCAGGAGCATCGTCATAGGACTCGACCTCCGGGACCACCGCCGGACGGGTCAGGGATGGATGCCGCGTCATCGGCAGAGGGCCACTGTGGTGCGGGCGCCGGCCTGGCCCGGGGCGTACCGATCCGGAGGCCCCGGTTGCGTCGCTCCGCCGGCGGATGGGCGTCTGTCATACCCGTTCGGGCGTCTCCGCGGCCAGCAGGTTCGGGTCCACCTGGGCGTCGACTTTGAGGGACGGGCCTCGGTGCAGAAGGAACGGCGTGCCGATGACGGCGATCATCCCGAACGCCATCACCGCGACGTAGGCGATGGTGCCCGATGTTGACAGGTGGGTCGCGGGGATGAACCCGAGGAAGAAGGTGAAGAGCGCTCCCGCCACCCCGGCCCCGGTAATCAGCGCGAGTCCCGGCTTCCCGCCCGGGATCTTGAACGGGCGCGGGGCGTCCGGCTTGGTGATGCGCAGCCGCACGACCGAGACGTACATGAGGAAGTACATGACCAGGAAGGTCTGGGCGACCAGCGCGGTCAGCATCCAGTAGTAAGTGTTGATGTTGTTGACGAACACCATCGCCAGGGCCAGCAGCGAGCCGAGCGTGGCCTGCAGGATGAGGACCGTGGTGGGGGCGCCGCGGCGGTTGGTCCGGCCCCACCACGGGTTCAGGTGACCGTCCGCGGCCACCCGGCGCATCCCCTCGGCCGGGCCCATGCTCCAGGACGCCAGACCGCACAGGACGCCGATGATCACGAGCACTCCGAACGGCTTGATCA
>Ga0335076_10007215_pt1 | contig 11203 bp, 10 predicted proteins | sample Lox_Sample_25_FD_206717 | JGI IMG/M metagenome (GOLD analysis project Ga0335076, IMG submission 206717) | Soil microbial communities from Loxahatchee National Wildlife Refuge, Florida, United States - Lox_Sample_2.5 | ecosystem: Environmental > Terrestrial > Soil > Wetlands | place: USA... | reverse complement strand
TCAACGGAATTGGGGTGAAGGCGCCGGCCGTCCTGATCGTTTCCTTCGTGCCGATCCTCTTCGTCTCGTTCGGCTATCGCTACCTGAACAAGGCCGACCCCGACGCTGGGACGACCTTCGCGTGGACGACACGTGCCTTCGGCCCGTGGATCGGCTGGATGAACGGCTGGGCGATCTTCGTTGCCGACGTGATCGTGATGGCGTCGCTCTCCGTGATCGCCTCGCAGTACACGTACCTGCTCTTCAACTGGGATCACGGTGCGAATTCGGTGACGTGGCTCGCCATCGGCTCGGTCGTCTGGATCGCACTCATGACCTGGATCTGCTACCGGGGGATCGAGCTCTCGGCCGCGACGCAGATATTCCTGCTCAGCGCGGAGATCCTCATCCTCGGGGCGTTCTCGTTGGTCGCCCTCCTCAAGGTCTACTCGGGCAATGCCCTGCCCGGCTCCCTGCACGTGAGCGCGTCATGGTTCAACCCCTTCGACCTGTCCTTCAGCTCGCTCATCCTCGGCGTGCTACTCGGGATCTTCATCTACTGGGGCTGGGATTCGGGGGTCGCCGTCAACGAGGAATCACGAGACTCGGCGGAGGCGCCCGGCAAGGCGGCCGTGCTTTCGACGATCCTCCTCGTGCTGATCTACGTCACCGTCGCGACGGCAGCCATCGCATACGGCGGCACGAAGTTCCTCGGTGAGAATGCGAACGACGTTCTCAACCCGCTCGGCAAATCGGTCCTCGGCTCGCCGTGGGACAAGCTGCTGATCATCGCCGTCCTCACATCGGCGTCGGCGTCGACGCAGACGACGATCCTGCCCACCGCGAGGACGACGCTGTCGATGGCCAAGTGGGGCGCGATTCCAGAGGCGTTCGGGCGCATCCATCCGCGTTACCTGACCCCGACCGTCTCGACGCTCGGGATGGGCGCGCTCTCGATCGTGTGGACGACCCTGCTGCTCATCTTCGATGGAAACGGGCCTGTGCTCGCCGACTCGGTCACGGCACTCGGCTTCGCCGTCTGCTTCTACTACGGCTTCACCGGCCTTGCGTGCGGGTGGTACTTCCGACGCGAGTTGTTCAAGAGTGTGCGTGGGTTCATCCTCGCCGGACTCGTGCCCCTGCTCGGCGGAGCGATGATGGGCTTCATCTTCGTCAAGGCGTGGATCGTGGAGAGCAATCCGGACTACAACTACTCGGCGCCGCTCTTCGGCATCCAGGTGCCGATCGTGATCGGGATCGGCGGATTGCTGCTCGGCGTCCCGTTCATGCTCATCTGCTTCGCCAAGTTCCGCCCGTACTTCCGCCGCAAGACGGAGGTGGCGCCGCCGGGGCTCATTTGACGGTCCAGCCTCGACTGCCGTCCTGGTGGCTCGAGCAGGCGCTGGCGGCGGAGGGCAATCCGCAGCCGGCGCCCGCTCTCTCGGGCGACGCGACGGCGGACGTGGCGATCGTCGGAGGCGGCTATACGGGGCTCTGGACTGCCCTCGCGCTCCGCGAGGAAGCGCCCGAGCTGCGGGTGGCGCTGCTCGAGGCCGAGATCTGCGGGCATGGGCCGAGCGGCCGTAACGGCGGCTTCGTCCACGGCTACTGGGGAGGCTTCGCATCTGTCCTCGCGGTACTCGGCGAAGAAAGGGCGCTCGACCTCGCGCGCGCGGGGGAGCGCATCATTCCCGGGATTCGCGCCTGGGCGGACGGTCGCGGAGAGGACGTGTGGCTGGTCGAGGGCGGAATGCTCGAGGTCTCTGCTGCGCCGGCGCAGGATGCTGCTGTGGAGAAAGCGGTTGCGGCGGCCGCGCGCGTGGGACGCACCGACCACGCCGTCCCGCTGACGCCGGACGAGGTGACCCGGCGGGTCTCCTCGCCGGTCTTCCGGAGCGGCGTCTTCTATCCCGAATGCGCGACCGTCCATCCCGGCCTGCTCGTGCGCGCGCTGCGGCGCGCAGCGCTCGACGCGGGTGTGATCCTCCACGAACGGACGCCGGTGACGACGGTGCGCGCCGGCACGCCGAACGAGCTCGACACGCCCGAAGGGACTCTCCGTGCGCCGGAGGTGGTGCTCGCGACGAACGCCGCCCTGACGGGGTGGGCTCCGGCCTCGCACAACCTGACGAATTTCGGCTCGTACGTCGTTCTCACGGAGCCGGCGCCCGAGGTACTGCACGAGATCGGCTGGACGGGCGGTGAGGCGATCGTCGACGGACGGATGTTCCTCCACTACTTCCGCACGACGAACGACGGGCGCGTCCTCATGGGCAGCGGCTCGGGGCCGATCGGCTTCGGCGGGCGCATCGACGACCGCTTCTCGCTCGACCTCCCGACGGCCTCGCGGGCCGAGGCCGGGCTGCGGCGTCTCCTGCCCGGGCTCGCCGGCGTGCGCGTCGAGCGGGCGTGGGGCGGTCCGATCGACGTCTCGGCCGACCACCTGCCGTTCTTCCGCACGAACCCCGGAACGCGCATCCACTACGGGGCCGGCTACTCCGGGCACGGCGTGGGGCCGAGCTGGCTCGGCGGCCGCATCCTCGCCTCGCTCGCGCTCGGAGCGGACGATGAGTGGACGCGCCTGCCGCTCGCCACGCGGGACGTGCCGCGTCTGCCGCCGGAGCCGTTCCGCCGGGTCGGCGGAGGGCTCGTCCGCTGGGCGATCATGAGTTGCGAGTCGGCCGAGGAAGAGGGTCGGCGACCGCCGGCGGTTGCGAGAGCGACGGCCGCGCTGCCCCGGCTGCTCGGGATGGAGCTCGGGACGCGGTAGGCGGCGTTAGGCTCGTCGGCGGTGGACATCGTCGTTTGCGACGTAGGGCCGAGGGACGGCCTTCAGAACGAGCCGGAGGTTCTGCCGACCGAGACGCGGGCCGAGCTCGTCGATCGCCTTGCTGCGGCGGGGCTGCAGCGGATCGAGGCTGTGAGCTTCGTGCGCGACGACCGTGTGCCGCAGATGGCCGGCGCGGAGGACGTCGTCGCTCAGGTTCGCCGTCGCGAAGGCGTCGAGCTGGCGGGGCTCGTCCTCAACGAGCGAGGCTGGGACCGCTTCGCCGCAGCGGGTCTCGATCGCGTCAACGTCACCTTCGCGGCGACCGAGACCTTCAACCTCCGGAACGGGAACGCGACGCTCGCCGAGGCGGTCGAGCACGCGGAAGCGATTCTCGCGGCGGCGGGAGAGACACCTGCGACGGTCACCATCTCGTGCTCGTTCGGCTGTCCGTTCGAAGGGCCCGTGGATCCCGGCGTGGTGGCCGAGCTCGCGTCACGGTCTGCGGATCGCGCCGAGGTCGTTCTCGCCGACACGATCGGTGTCGCGACGCCCTCCGCGGTTCGCTCGCTCGTCGAGCGCACCGGCGCGTCGGGCTTCCATGGTCACAACACGCGCAACACCGGCTACGCGAACTGCCTCGCTGCGCTGGAGGCCGGGGCGGGTGTCCTCGATGCATCCGTCGGCGGCCTCGGCGGCTGCCCGTTCTCGCCGCGCGCGACCGGCAACGTTGCGACGGAGGATCTCGTCTACCTGCTCGAAGGCGAAGGGGTCGCGACACGCATCGACCTCGACGCGCTCGTCGGCGTCGCGCGATGGCTCGAAGGCGTACTCGGCCGCCCGCTCGAGGGCTACGTGTACCGCGCGGGCACCTGGCCGCCTTCAGCGGCGTAGCCCCCGGTCGCGTCGGACCGGTCCGCCGCGGCTTGCACAACGGCGATCGTCGCCGCCAGCGTGTGATCGGTGATCTCGCCGTGCGCGAGGCCGGGCGGCTCGGGAACGAACACGAGGAACCCGACTCGTGCGAGCGCGCCGGCCAGCCGTTCGACCTCGGGATGATGGCGCCCTCGGGCGGTGATGCCGTTCAGGAACACGAGCGCGCGCCAGGGGTCGCCGGTGCCGGGCCGGTAGACCGTCGTCGGCACGCCGGCGACGAGACCGTCTTCGATGCGCGGCCTGTCCGTGAGCTCACGCGCCGACCACGCGAGCACGGGAATCTTCCCCGTCAGAGCAAGGACGCCCACGGTCCGAGTCTGCGCGCCGATCCAGGAGCGGTACACGACGCCGGAGATCACAGCAGCCAACAGCAATGCGAGGAGAACGGTCCGCACGATCCCGAGCCTTTCCAGGCCACGTTTCGCGCGACTGGGAATCGAACCGTTCGTGGCTACGTCGCCGCGCCGAGCGGGACGTCGAGGGCTTCGGGTGGCACGCGATCGGGCACTTCGTCCGGAAGGTCGTAGGAGCGGAAGACGAGGTAGGCGACGAGGAGGAGCGCTCCGGCCAGCGGCCCCACGAGCCGGACGCCGAGTGTGTGTCCCCGTGTGTCGCCGAGCAGCCGCAGGATGACGACGAGCAGCGGCGCGACCGCGAGCGCCGTTCGCTGCACGAAGCTCGAGGCGCCGAGATAGGTCGCTTCCCGGCGCTGCTCGGTCGTGGCGCTGTCGTCATCGATCACGTCCGCCGTGAGGGGGACCGGGAAGAGGAAGTGCGCGCCGATCGGCGCGCCCACGAGCGCTGTCGCGACGATCAGCTGAACCGTCGCCGGAATGCCCGGCAGGAGCCCTGCGACCCCGAGTAGCGGAAAGGTCACGGCTGCGACGAGCATCGACAGGCTGTACGCGTGCCGCTTCGACGTGCTACGGCCAAGACGTGCGAACAGGGGCACGCAGGCGAGGGCCGCTCCGATCGCGACCGCGAGCAGGACAGTCGCCCCGAGCCAGCTGTGCTTGCCCACCACGGCGTGAACGTAGAAGGGGATGTTCGTCTGGAGGAGCTGGAAGGCGAGAGCGAACAGGACGACGGTGGGGAGGAGCACTCGGAAGGCCTTGTTCCGGAACGTTGCCGTGAGCGCACCCCGGAAGCCGATCTCGGCCGGAATCCGCGACCGCTTGGCCCGCTCCCACACTCCGCCGATCGCGACGTACTGGCAGACGAGCGCGAGTGCCGCGATCGTGACGGCCATGGCCTTGAACCCCACCGTGTGGACGAGTGCGGTGCTGACGACGAGTCCGACCACGGTTCCACCCACGCCCAGGTAGACCTTGACCGCCTCGAGGCCGACCCGCTCGCTGCTCGTCGACGCCATCTCCGGCAGCAGCGCCTCGTAGGGGGTGACCACGACGGAGCTGAACAGGGAGACGGCCTCGAAGACGAGCAGGAGATAGACGGCCGTCGCCGCGTTTCCGGCATCCGGGGGCGGCGTGAACAACAGGACGAAGAAGAGCGACCAGAGCGGGGCGCCGAGGACGATGTACGGGATGCGACGGCCGAACCGGGAACGGGTGCGATCACTGAAGTAGCCCACGATCGCGTCGTCGAGCGCGGAGATGAGGCCCCCGACCAGGAGAAGGGCGCCGACCGCGAGCGACGGCAGGAGGGTCGGCAGGTGCGCGTCGCTCGGCGGCGCGTAGTAATACAGAAGCCACAAGCCGCTGCTCTTGCCGAGTGCTTCGCTGCCGACCCTGCTCGTCCCGTAGAGAAGCTTCGTCCGCAGCGGAATCATCAGGGCACCGGTCCGTCACGCAGCTGGACGACGCCGGCGGCGGCGAGCCGGGCGATCTCGTCCTCCGCGTAGCCGAGCTCGCGGAGGATCTCCTCGGTGTGCGCGCCGAGCGCGGGCGGCGGCGTCTGGTGGCGAACCCGTTCGCCGTCGGCGGACAGCGGCGTTGCGACGGTGACGAAGTCTCCGAGCGCCTGCAGGATGCCGAGCGCCTCCGTCTGTGGGTGGCGGGCCGCTTCGCCGACGTCGTAGACCGGCGACGCGGGGACGCCCGCCGCGACGAGCGCGTCGAGCAGCTCGGACGATTCCCGCTTCCTCGTCCGCTCTTCGAGCAAGGCGACGAGCTCGGCGCGGTTCTCAACCCGATCGGGATTGGTGAGGAAGCGGGGGTCGGCGGCGAGTTGCGTCACGCCGAGGACGTCGCAGAGCGCGGCGAAGAGCTTGTCGTTGCCGGCGACGATCATCAGCCCGCCGTCCCGCGTCGGGAAGACCTGGTACGGCGCGATCTGCGGAAACGCAGTTCCTTCGGGGCCCGGCACGAAGCCGGTGCCGAGATAGCCGACGATCTGGAACGCGAGCAGGGACAGCGCCGTCTCGTAGAGCGAGAGCTCGAGTGTGCGGCCCACGCCGGTGCGCTCCCGCTCATAGAGGGCGGCGACCACGCCGAGCGCCGCCCAGACGCCGGTGCCGAGGTCGATCAGAGAGGCGCCGACGCGTACCGGCGGCCGGTCCTCCTCGCCGGTGACGCTCATGATCCCCGAGGCCGCCTGCAGCAGCGGGTCGTAGCCGGGCCGGTCACTGAGCGGGCCGTGCGCGCCGAACGCGCCGATCGAGCAGTGGACGAGCCGCGGATTCCGTGCCCGGAGCTCGGTGGCGCCCAGGCCGTGCCGCTCGGCGGCGCCCGGCCGGAGACTCTGCAGGAAGACGTCCGCGCCGTCGGCGAGGCGCAGCACGATCGCGCGGCCGCGGTCGTCTCCGAGCTCGACGGCAAGCGAGCGCTTGCCGGCGTTCGAGGCGAGGAACATTGCGCCTCCACCGTCCAGAAAGGGTGGCCCCCACGCGCGAGCGTGATCGCCGCCGAGCGGCTCGACCTTGACGACGTCGGCGCCGAGCGCAGCGAGCAGCTGCGTCGCCGTCGGCCCCGCGAGTGACGAGGTGAGGTCGACGACTCGGGTGCCGACGAGCGGACGGAGCTCGGTCACCGCGAATGCTCCCAGACGACGTGCGGACCATTGTCGAACAGCTCCACCGTCTCGCCGGCCGTCGCGCCGAGCCGCTTCGCGACCCCCTGCGAGCGGATGTTCCCCGGCGCGATGAGTGAGATCAGACCCGAGGGGCCGAACCAGTCACGAGCGGCAGCTGCCGCTTCGGTCGCGTAGCCCTTGCCCCAGTGCTCGTATGCGAGCGCCCAGGTCAGCTCCGGCTGCGCGTCCGGCGCATTCGATCGAATCCACAGCACGCGGTCGTAGAAGTTGAAGCCGACCCGGCCGATCCGCTCGCCGGCGGCGGTCTCGACGACGAGCTTGCCCGCCGGATACCGCTCCCAGCCGTCCACCCACTGCTGGACCACTGCGTGCAGGTCGTCCTCGACGCCGCCGAGAAACCCCATGACGCGAGGATCGGCGAGAAAGCCAGGCGGATCGTCGACATCGGCGGGTGTCGGCTTTCGCAGGAAGAGGCGCTCGGTCCGGATCACAACGGGAGCATGATCGAGCGCTCGAACTCGATCACGGCCTCGTCATGCTGGTTGATCCCGCGCGTCCGAACGGTGACGATGCCGAAGCCCGGCCGGGACTTCGACTCGCGCTTCTCGAGCACTTCGGTCTCGGCCCGGATCGTGTCTCCGGCAAAGACCGGCGCCGGCAGCCGCACTTCCCGCCAGCCGAGATTGACTCCCCGCTCGGACACGTCCGCGACGGACAGGCCGGTCACCAGTGCGAGCGTGAAGGTCGAGTCGACGAGCGGCCGCTCCCATTCGGTCGTCGCGGCGTACTCCGCGTCGAAGTGGATCGGATTGGTGTTCAGCGTGAGCAGCGTGAACCAGACGTTGTCGGCCTCCAGTACGGTGCGCCCGAAGCGGCTCAGGTAGACGGCCCCGACCTCCAACTCCTCGTACGTGCGACTCACGCCAGAGATCATCGCAGCGATGCACGAGCTCGCCCTCGAGCAGCGGCGCGACCTCGGAGTACGCGCTCCGTGGCATGTCGGCGACGTCACCTGGGGCCTTCGCCAGCACGAAGGCCGCGAGCACGAGTGGAGGATCCGGATCTGGAGGGACGGCGACCGAACCGTCGCCTGGTCGTGGCTCAAGGGCGATCGCGCCCTGCTCGAGTTCGACGTCCGGCGCGACCGGCTCGACCTGCTCGACGAGATCCTCGCCGACCCTGACGTGCGCACTTCGGTCGCCTTCGACGACGACGAGGAGGTTCAGGCGGCGCTCCTGCGGAACGGCTTCACCGCGGACCACGAAGCCAAGCTCACCCGTCGCGGCTCGCTCTTGCACTTCCATGCACGCGACCTACCCGACGCGCCGGAACTGCTCGACCTGCCCCAGGGCTTCCGCTGTCGGACGGTCGAGCCCGAGGATTTCGCAGAGCGGGTCGCGGTGCACCGGGACGTCTGGGCGCCGTCGCGGGTGACGGAGTCGAGCTTCGCTACCGTCCAGGCTTCGTGGCCGTACCGCGCCTCGCTCGACTGCGTCGTCGAGGCTCCCGACGGCCGCTTCGCCGCCTACTGCCTGGTCTGGCCCGACGACGAGAACCGCGTCGGCGAGCTCGAGCCGGTCGGCGTGCGCGAGGAGTTCAGGCGGCGCGGCCTCGGCGCCGCGGTCTGCACGTTCGCGCTCCGCCGGTGGCACGAGGAGGGTGGTTGTCAGGCGATCGTCTACTGCGAGAACGATGCCGCGTGCGGGCTCTACGAGTCGATCGGCTTCCGCCGCCACACCACGGTGGTCGGCTACTCGCGCTGACGCTTGAACAGCTTGTCGAACGTCGAGTCGAGCTGATCCTGGACGTAGGCGTTGATGCGCTCCTCGAGCTGGGCTTCTCGCTCCGCCTCGCGTGAGCTCGGCTCGGGCTCCTGCGTCTTCAGCGGCTTGCCGGCCAGCGAGCGTCCGTCGATCGTCAGCTCATAGATGTGCTCGTGCTGTACGTCCTTCAGATGCTGCTGTCCGAGGTCGTGCACGGCGACGCCTTCCGGGAGCTGGTTACCGAGCAGCGCACGCGTCGTCTCGGAGATGAGGATCTGGCCGCCGTGGCCGGCCGCCGAGATGCGCGCGGCGCGCACGACGTCCAGGCCGAGGTAGCCCTCGTCGCCCATATGCGGCTCGCCGGTATGGACCCCCATGCGCACTGACACCTCGCGCCCTTCCGGCCACTCGTGGTCACGGAGGGCGCGCTGCGCGTCGACCGCGGCCGCCACGGCGTCGCGGGCCCGTGTGAACGAGAAGAAGAACGCGTCGCCCTGCGTGTCGATCTCCGTTCCGCCGCGCGCGCCGAACGTCTCGCGCACGAGGCGCCGGTGGTCGGCCGAGACGCGGCCGTACGCCTCGTCACCGAGCTCCTGCAACAGGCGTGTCGAGCCCTCGATGTCGGTGAAGACGAACGTGACGGTGCCGCCGGGCAGCTGGGACATCGCACTTACGCTACCCCGATGAACCGGCTCGCGCAGGAAACGAGCCCGTACCTCCTCCAGCACGCCCACAACCCGGTCGACTGGCTGCCGTGGGGCGAGGAGGCGCTCGGCCGCGCACGCGCGGAGGGAAAGCCGCTGCTCGTCTCGATCGGCTACTCCGCCTGCCACTGGTGCCACGTGATGGAGCGCGAGTCCTTCGAGGACGAGGCGACTGCGGCCGTCATGAACGAGCTCTTCGTCAACATCAAGGTCGACCGCGAAGAACGACCCGACGTCGACGCCGTGTACATGGACGCCGTCGTCGCGCTCACCGGCCAGGGCGGCTGGCCGCTCACGGTCTTCCTCACGCCGGAGGGCGAGCCGTTCTACGGCGGTACGTACTTCCCGCCCGAGCCGCGGCACGGGCTGCCGTCCTTTCGGCAGGTGCTGCGCGCGATCGCCGACGCGTACCGGGAGCGCCCAGACGACATCGCGGCGCAGGCCGAAGCGCTTGTCGGTGCGCTCCGGCGGTCGGCCGAGGCCGAGCCGTCGCGCGAGCCGCTGACCGAGGCGCTGCTCGCCGAGGCCGAGCGCGTTCTGCTGTCGCAGCTCGACCCACGCTGGGGCGGCTTCGGGCATGCGCCGAAGTTCCCGCCCGCGTCGGTGCTCGAGTTCCTGCTCCGGCGGGGCGCCATCGAGCCGGTGCGCGTGACCCTCGACGGGATGGCGGCAGGCGGGATGCACGACCTCGTCGGCGGCGGCTTCCACCGCTACTCGGTCGACGCACAGTGGCTCGTGCCGCACTTCGAGAAGATGCTCTACGACAACGCGCTTCTCGTTCCGCCGTACCTGCACGCGTGGCAGCTCACCGGCGAGGAGCGGTATCGCGAGGTGGCCGAGAGGACTCTCGACTACATGCTCCGCGAGCTGCGGCTGCCGAGCGGCGGCCTCGCGTCGGCGCAGGATGCGGACACGGACGGCGTCGAGGGTCTGACGTACACGTGGACGGCGGAGGAGGGGGCGCCACACGAGCTCCTCGAGCCGTTCGAGCACGGGCGCTCGATCCTGCGCGGAGCGCTCGACGAGGAGACGCGATTGCGGCTGTTGGAGATTCGCGCCGCACGGCCGCAGCCGGCTCTCGACGACAAGGTCATCGCCGCCTGGAACGGCCTCGCGCTCGCCGCGCTCGCCGAGGGTGCGCGCCGGCTCGAGCGCCACGATCTGCTCGCTGCTGCGGTGGAGCTCGGTGGGCTGCTTGCGGTCGACCCTCTCTGGCGGACGCTGCGTGACGGCCACGCGAAGTACCCCGCCTTTCTCGACGACTACGCCAACGTCGCGCACGGCCTCTACGAGCTGCACGTGGCGACGGGGGAGCTCCGCTGGCTGCGGGAGGCGCGGCGGATCGCGCTCGCCGCGGTCGAACTCTTCGGCGACGAGGAGCGGAGCGGCTTCTTCCTCACGCCCGCGGACGGCGAGCGTCTCGTCGCGCGTCAGAAGGCGTTCGACGACGATCCGACGCCGTCAGGGAGCTCCATGCTCGCCTTCGTCCTCCTGCGACTCGCCAGGATCTGGGGGGACGACGAGCTCGAGCGGCAGGCGGTCGGCACTCTGCGGCTCGTCCGAGACCTCCTCACTCGGGCGCCGGCGGCCTTCGGCTGGGCCCTCTGTGCGCTCGACCTCCATCTTTCGCCGCTCCAGGAGCTGGCAATCGTCGGCGGCCCGGAGTCGGAAGTCGCCCGGGCCGCTCTGCGCGGCTTCGACCCGAACACCGTCGTCGCCTTCGGGCCCGCGGACGACGTCCCGCTCCTCGAGGGCAAGACGCTCGTCGACGGCAAGCCGGCCGTCTACGTCTGCGAGCGCTTCGCCTGCCGCGCGCCGGTCACCGACGCGGCCGAGCTCTGAGACAGCGAGGGGGGAGCCGGAGCTCCCCCCTCGCGTGCGTATTCGGACCGGTTCCGTCGGTTCTAGTGGATGCCGGTGTAGAGCGGGCCGAACGAGTGCCAGTCGCCGCCCTTGCCGCCTTCCCACTTCATGAGCTTGAGCTGCTCCATCGGGAAGGTGCGGCTCTTCGACGTCTTGACGTTCATGCCCGGATAGATGAACGGGTTCTTGTTCTTCCCTGA
>Ga0335076_10007214_pt1 | contig 11203 bp, 8 predicted proteins | sample Lox_Sample_25_FD_206717 | JGI IMG/M metagenome (GOLD analysis project Ga0335076, IMG submission 206717) | Soil microbial communities from Loxahatchee National Wildlife Refuge, Florida, United States - Lox_Sample_2.5 | ecosystem: Environmental > Terrestrial > Soil > Wetlands | place: USA: Florida... | reverse complement strand
GCGCGCAACGCGCGCGATACGCGCGCGGTGAACGGCCTCGAGCAGCTCATCGGCCGCTTGCTCTCGGCGGCCGAGACGCAACTCCAGGACCACCACCTCGATGCCGCACAGCAGCTCGTCGACCAGGCGCGCGCCTTGAGTCCCAACCACCCGCGCGTGGCGTTCGTCACCGCACAGATCGGCGCGCAGCGCGAGCGCGCCGTGCTCGGCAAGGCGCAGCGTGCCGCCGCTGGCGGCAACGTCTCGGCGGCACTCGCCGTGCTCGATGACGCGGCGCGCGGCAGCCGGCCCTCGACGCTGGTCGACGAGGCGCGCCAGGAGCTCGCGCAACAGCAGCTCGATGCGCGGGTGGCCGACTACCTCGGTCGCGGCCGCGACGCCCTCAACGCGGGACGGCTGATCGAGCCGGTCGAGGACAACGCACGCTTCTACATCGAATCGGCGCGCGCGCTCGCACCGCAGAGTGCGGCCGTGCAGCAGGCCACGCAGGACCTGATCACGCGGCTCGAGGGCGAGGCACACGAGGCCCTCACCGCGCGCAATGCCGATCAGGTGGACGTGTGGGCGTCGGCTGCAGGCGATGCCGGCGCCGATCCCGCCCAGGTCGCCTCGCTCCACGCACAGGCGCAGCAGCTGCGCAGCGCCGCCACGGCGGACGCGCTGGCGCAGCTGACGCACTCGTTCACCCAGGCACTCGAGCAGGGACGCGTGCTCGAGCCGGCCAACGACAGTGCCAAGTTCTATCTCGCACAGCTGCAGCAGGCCGATGCCGCGAGTCCCGCCGCGCAGGCCGCGCGCAGCACCTACGACACGCGCGTTCTCGATGAGGCCCGCAATACGCTGCGCAGCCAGGATTTCCCCGCTACGCGGCGCTGGCTGGCCGAGGCACGCACCGCGGGCGTCGACCCGGGGGAGATCGGCAGGCTCGATACGGCGCTCGCCGCCGCCCAGGACGCGGCGCAGCAGGCGAGCAGCATCGTCAACGAGAGCAGCCTGGTGCGCACGCGCTATGTGGCGCCGCAGTTTCCACAGCCGGCGCGCGAGCGCGGCATCGACGGCTGGGTCGACCTGCAGTTCCTGGTGGGTACCGACGGCGCCGTGAGCGACGTCGAGATCGTCGGCGCGCAGCCGGCCGGCATCTTCGAACAAGCGGCGCTCGATGCGGTGCGCCGCTGGCGCTACCAGCCGGTGCTGCACAGCGGACACGTGGTGAGCCAGCGCGCGCGGCTGCGGCTGCGCTTCACGGTGCAGCGATGAGCTCACCGCGCCCGCCACCGCCGGCCCGCGTGATGGTGGTGGATGATGATCCCCGTTACAGCGAGTGGCTGCGCCATCACCTGGATGTGCTGTGCCCGCAGGCGAGCGTCAGCATGCTCAACCTCGTGGAGTTCGAGCGCTGGTGCGTGACGTTCTCGGGCCGCGACTGCGACCTGCTGATGCTCGCGGCGCCGTTCGGCAGCAGCCCGGAAGACCCCGGCGCGCACGGATTGTCGCTCCTGCGGCGGCTGCGCGAGCAGCCGGCCACGCCGGCGGTCATCGCGATCGCCGAGGACGGCAACGAGCTTACGGCGGTACGGGCACTGCAGCTCGGTGCGGTCGACTATCTGCCGAAGCGTCTGCTCACACCCGAGCGGCTGAGCACCGCCGTGCGCGTCGCGTTGCGCCGCGTGGAACGCCGCGTGGCGCGCCGGCTCGCGAGCCTGGCGAATCTGGCGCGCGATGCGGCGCGCCAGGCGGCCCGCGCCAAGTCCCCCTCGGTCCCCGACGTGTTCGCGGCCGCCGACGCGGCCGCACCGGCCGCCGGGGACCCCGCCGCGGCGGCCGGCGACGGAGAAGCCCCGGCCGACGCGCTGCAACCCAACAGCATCGCCGCGCTCCTCACGGCGTCGAACCCCGAAGTCATCCCCGGCTACACGCTGCGCCTGAAGATCGGTGAATCGGAGAAGGCGGTCGTCTACCTGGCGAGCAGCGCGCAGCGCGGCCACAACGTGGCGCTCAAGGTGAGCAAGACGCTGCGCGATGATGCGGCGGGCAGGCAGTTTCTCGAGCGCGAATACACCGCGATCATGGCGGTGCGCAGCCCCCTGGTGGTGGAGATCTACGACTACGGCGTGCACGCGGGCTTCGAGTACCTCGCCATGGAATACCTGCCGCGCGGCGACCTGAAGGCGCGCATCCAGCGCGGGGTGACCGAGCAGGAGGCGTTGCACTACGTGCGCGAGATCGCCGCATCGCTCAAGGTGGTGCACGAGGCGGGACTGGTGCATCGCGACCTCAAGCCGCCGAACGTGATGCTGCGCGAGAACGACGCGGTGGCGCTCATCGACTTCGGCCTAGCGCGCTCGCTCGATGGCAACACCATCAGCACGCAGACGGGCGTGCTGCTCGGCTCACCGTACTACATGAGTCCCGAGCAGGCGCTCGGTGAAGCGCTCGATGCCCGCTCGGATTTCTACAGTCTCGGCATCATCTTCTACGAGATGCTGACGGGGCAGAAGCCCTACACCGGCGCCACGGCGATGGAAGTGCTGCAGCAGCACGTGAGCGCGCCGCTTCCGGCGCTGCCGACCGATCTGGCTGCCTACCAGCCGTTTCTCGCACGCCTCCTCGCCAAGGGCCGCGGCGAGCGCTTCGCCGATGCCGCGGAAATTGTGAGCGCGGCAGCGGCACTCGGCGCCGCTGCGGCACCCACGGACGAGGAGCGCGTCGAGGCGCCGAGCGCGGCGAGCGCGGCGTAGCAGTCGGCGGCGTTCGCGGAGCGCCGGCGGCAAAAATCACCTCGTCTGCCGCCGGCAGCGCAGGCACGGTCGGGAAAATCGGCCGCCGGCCAGTTTTTCCAGTCGACTAGCTGCGCGCGGTCAGGGCGCGGCCACGTTCCTCCTGGGCGCGTCCCAGCGTGAGCGCCAGCAGCATCCACAGTGCCGAGATCGCCGCGCCACACCAGCCGACGGTCGCGGGGCTCGCGCCGAGCGTCTCGGTGAGGCCCTTGTAGAGCGAGCCGCTGGTCGCATCCCCGCCGCGATACACGAAGGTGTCGATGAGGCTCTTGGCCTTGTACTTCTCCTCGCGGCTCACCACGGTGAACAGCGCGTCCCGGCACGGTCGTGTCAGCGCGTAGTCACCGACGCGGCGCACGGCATACACCACCACCAGCACCATGAAGCGCGGTGCCAGCGCAAACAGCGCGTAGCCGGCGGTCATGATGAGCGGCACCGCCGCCAGCATCGCCCGCAGCCCCACCCATTCGAACAGCCGGCCGAACACCAGCAGCTGCATGATGAGCGATGCGGCCTGCACCCAGAAGTCGATGCCGGCGAAGAAGCGGGCGCGCAGATCGGCGGTGGCGAAGGCCTTCGCCACGAACGCCTGCTGCTCGAGGTACAGGAACGTCGAGACCCAGGTCATCAGCAGCACGAACACCGCGATGCCGAGCAGATACGGCGAGCGCACCACCTGGCTGAAGGCGGCGAACATGCCGCCGCCCAGCGCATCGTCAGCCGCGCTCCCTGCGGGTCGCGCGCCGCTGACGGATGCGCCCGTGGTGGCGGTCGCGCCGGCGCCGTGCCGGCGCTGCCAGGCGATGACCTGGGACATGAAGACGAGCGACAGCGCCAGCAGCACCGCAGAGATCGGCAGGAGATTGATGGCGCCGAGCGGCACCGCGAGCTCGTGCGCGATCGACGGGCCGATCAGGCCGCCGGTGCTGGCGCCCGCCCAGATGAAGCCGAACACCCGTCCTGCCTGCTCGCGCGTGAACACGTCCGCCATCAGGCTCCAGAACGCCGCCACCACGAACAGGTTGAATACGCTCACCCACACGAAGTAGGTGCGCGCGATCCAGGTGTGATCCGCCTCGAGGCGGAACCACACGTAGAAGCCCAGCAGGTTGGCAATAAAGAAGCCGTACACCCACGGCAGGAACACGGTGCGCGGGAAGCGCGAGGTGAGCCAGCCATACAGCGGCTGCAGCAGCAGCATGACCACGAACACGCCCCAGAACAGGTACGGGATCTTCTCCAGCCCGGAGGTGATGCCCATCGCATCGCGCACCGGACGCAATATGGTGTAGCTCGAGAACATGCACAGCAGCGTCGCGAAGGAGGCGAGCAGCGCCGGAGCCTCACCGGGCTCGAGCACGACCAGGCGACGCAGCAGCGGCGTGATGCCGGAGTCCTCAGTGCCGCTCATGGCACCAGCGCGGCATGGCAGAAAGCTCTCGAGCCCGCGAGGTCGCGTCTCTTGATCCCGGTATGCTCGATCATGCCCGTCCCTTGTGTTGCGGCGCGCTAGTGTGCCACAGCGTGTTGTTACGGCGTGTCGCCGCGGGTTCGCAGAGTGGACGGCGCGGCTTGACGGCTGTGCTTCCCGCGGGGCACTCTGGCCGCGCGCTGACTACCGGGGTCATCATGAGAAGAAGAACCTTCGTCACGAGCGGGCTCGCCACTCTCGCCGCTGCCTCCTGGCCCGCGCGCCGCGCGGCCGCGGCATTGCTTGCCCCGCCCGGCAGCGTCGACGCCGTCGGCATCGACGGCCGCCAGGTCACGCTCACCGCTGCGGATGTCAAGGACCTGCGTGGCGCACTGCACGGCGCGCTGCTCGCTCCGGGCCAGGACGGCTACGACGCCGCGCGGCGCTTGTGGAATGCGGCATTCGACAAGAAACCCGCGCTCATCGCGCGCTGCGCGGACGCCGCCGACGTGCAGCAGGCCGTGCGCTTCGCCGCCGCGCACCGTCTGCTCACCGCCGTGCGCGGTGGCGGCCACAGCCTCTCGGGACAGTCCTGCTGCGACGGCGGGCTGCTGATCAGCGTCTCGGCCATGCGCGAGGTGCAAATCGACAGCACCGCGCGCCTGGCGCATGTGCAGGCCGGCTCGTTGCTCGGTCCGGTGGACCAGGCCGCGCAGGCCGCGGGCATGGCCACGGTGCTTGGCACTGTGGCAGATACCGGCGTCGCCGGGTTGACGCTCGGCGGCGGCCAGGGACGCTTGAGCCGCAAGCACGGGCTCACCATCGACAACCTGCAGGCGGTGGAGCTGGTCACCGCCGACGGCCAAACCCCGCACGTCAGCGCCGCTGACAATCCCGACCTGTTCTGGGCGGTGCGCGGCGGCGGCGGCAACTTCGGCGTGGCCACGCGCTTCAGCTATCGCCTGCACGAGATCCCGCCGCTGCTGTACGGTGGCACGCTCACCTATGCGTACCAGGATCCGCGGCAGATGCTGCACAGCTACGCCGATTTCATCGCGCATGCCCCTGATGAGCTGTCGGCGGACGTGGCTCTCACCACCGACCACGCGGGCCAGCGCATCATCGAGTTCGACGTGTGCTACTGCGGGCCGGCGGCCGAAGCGGAGCGGGCGGTTGCGGGGCTGCGCAAGCTCGGCAAGCCGCTGCGTGATCGGCTCGCTGCGGCGACCTACGTGAAGCTGCAGGGAAGCGAGGACCCACCGGGGCCGAGCAATTTCGCCGCCTACGTGAAGGGCGGCCTGGTCTACGGCCTCACGCCCGCGCTCATCGACGCCACGGTTGACTACATCGAGTCGCATCCGGCAAACAACTTCGAGATCGAGATCGGTGCCGAGGGGGGCGCCGTCGGGCGCGTCGCACCGCAGGACACGGCCTACTGGGGCCGCCGCGCCAGCCACACCCTGCTGGCTTTCGCGTTCTGGAAAGTGCCGGATGAAAGCGCAGAGCCGAGCACCACCTGGGTACACGGCGCGTGGGCGCAGCTTGAGCCGCACACGCGCGGCAACTATGTGAATCTCGCGAGCACCGACGATCGCGAGTCGCGCGTGCACGCCGCCTATGGAGACAACTACACCCGGCTCGCCGCCATCAAGAAGCGTTACGATCCCGACAATCTGTTTCACCTCAACGCCAACATCAAGCCGGCGTGATGCAACATCCGGCGACCTGAGCTGCGGCGGTGCGCGCGGCCGGTGCGCTTGACACTCCATCGTCATACGGGTGCAATGCAGGCATTGCTAGCGGGCCGTGGGGTCGGAAGGCGGCAACAACAAGCCATGCATCTCGTCGACGCGACCCTCTTCTATTCGCCGACCAGCGGTGGGGTAAAACGCTACCTGTCGGCGAAGCACGCCTGGCTCGCCGCACACACTTCCTGGGAACACACTATTGTCGTGCCCGGACCGGAGGCGACGTTCCAGCGCGGGGGCGTGTGCACGCTTGCCGGTCACCCGGTGCCCGGCACGTTCAACTACCGTCTGCCGCTCAATCCGCGCCGCTGGACGCGCGTCCTCGATGCGCTCGAGCCGACGCTCATCGAGGCAGGCGACGCCTTTCACCCGGCGTGGTGCGGCTGGCGTGTGGCACGGCGGCGCGGCATTCCGCTGGTGGGCTTCTATCATTCGAACCTGCCGCAGCTGGCGGGGCGGCGCCGCTGCGGCTGGTGGACCGAGCCGCTCATCCGCCGTTATCTACGGCTGCTCTATGAGCGCTGCGACCTGGTGTTTGCCCCCAGCCGGCTGATGTGCGGGTACCTGCGCGAGCTCGGCGTACCGCACGCCGTGCACCAGCCGCTCGGCGTCGATGCGGAGGTGTTCAACCCCGCGCGGCGCAGCAGTGCTCTGCTGCGCGAGCGGCTCGGCCTGCCGGCGGCAACACGGTTGCTGGTGTATGCCGGGCGCTTTGCGCGCGAGAAGAATCTGCCGGTGTTGCTGCAGGCATTCGCCCGTCTCGGAGCGCCGTACCATCTGCTGCTCATCGGCGGCGACCGCAGCGCGCGTCCCGCAGCCAACGTCACCATGCTGCCTTACCGGCGCGACAGCCTCGAGCTCGCGCAGTGGCTCGCCTCCGCCGACGCCCTGGTGCACGCCGGCACCAAGGAGACCTTCGGCCTGGTGATACTCGAGGCCATGGCGTGTGGGCGGCCGGTGGTCGCGGCGCGCGCCGGGGCCTTCCCGGAATTCATCGATGAGAGCGTCGGCGTACTCGCCGAGCCTGACTGCGACGCGAGCATGGCGGAAGCCATCGCCGCACTCTACGAGCGCGACCTCGACGCCGTCGGCGCCGCGGCCCGCGAGCGCGTGCTGCGCCAGTTCACCTGGAACCGTGCGTTCCACGCGCAGCTCGCCACCTACGGCTCCCTGATCGGCGCACGGCGCACACCGCTCGCGGACGCCGAGGTCCTCGAGGCGCGCTCGCCCTCGACCTAGCCGCCGATCCGGACCGTGCAGCCGACGGGCCCTGCTCGCACCCGGCGCGGTGCGCCTCAGCCGCGCGGCACGATCAGCGGCACGCCGCCGATGAGCGGCGCCGCCACGAGCCGCCGCAGCGGCGGCTCGGCATGCTGCGGGATTCTGCATGTGCGGCGTCAGCACCGTCAGCGCCGCAGCGCTCGCAGCAGCGCGAGCCCGGCGCGGCTCGCGGCGAGCGCAAGCACCACACGCCAGAAGAGCCGCTTGCGCCATGGCGCTCGTCGCGGGGGGATGGCGCTGTAGAACTGCGCGGCGATCTCGCGGTGCAGGTGCACCGCCGGCGCATCGATGAGCCACTCGCGCATCGCGCTGCTGATGCGGTAGTGGCCGGGGCTCAGCCGCTCGACCCGCGCATCCTGCAGCGTCTCGGGAAACTGCGCGGGGGCCGCGGCGCTGAAGGCGAGCGCCGTGGCTTCGCCAGGTGCTTCCGCGGTGTCACCCCTCAGGGTGAGTCCCGGGATGTCCGGCGCGCACCGACAGCGCACCGGGCCGCGAAAGGTGGCGAGCAGCTCAGGCATCGTACAGCGGCTCGACGCACACGTCGGTGGTCACCGAGTTCGCGATGAAGCACTCCTCGTGGGCGCGATGGTGCAGTCGTTCGATGTCCTCCCGCGAGGGCAGCCGCTCACCGGAGAAACTGACCCGCGGACGCAGCCGCACGCTGAGCATCGCCGTTTTGCCGGCGGCATTCTGGCCCAGTACGCCCCGGGCATCGTCGCTGTATTCGTCCACCCGCCAGCGCCCGCCGGCGGCGAGCGACAGGAACCACAGCATGTGGCAGCTCGAGAGCGCGGCGACGAAGGCTTCCTCGGGATCCACCGCGGCCTCGACCGACAGCGGCACGCGCACCACCTGGGGCGAGGAGGACGCCGGCACCTCGACGCCGCCGTCGAAGTGCCAGGAGTGGCCGCGGCTGTAACGGTTGTCGGTAAAGGGCGCACTGCCGCGCTCCCAGTGGATGCGGACCTGGTACTCGTGCGTCGCCATCGCGTCGCCCTCCGTGTGCCGGCCCGGGATTGTACGATAGCCGCCGTGCATCCGAATGATGTGCAGCCGCGCCGCGACCTGACCCTCCAGCACGCCACCTCGCTGGTCGTCGGGATCATCATCGGCACCGGCATCTTCCTCAAGTCCGCGAGCATGGCGCAGGCGGTCGGCACGCCGGCGCTGGTACTGCTCGCCTGGGTGCTCGCCGGAGTGGTGGCCATGCTCGGCGCACTGTGCTTCGCCGAGCTCGGCGCGCTGCTGCCGCATGCCGGCGGCGAGTACGTGTACCTGCGGACCGCGTACGGCGAGATCCCCGGCTTTCTCTTTGCCTGCAACGCCTTCGTGCTCGGGGGTGCGGCCGTCGCGGCCTACGGCGCCGCGGTGGCGATCTTCGTTGCCGACATCCATCCGCTCGGTCGCGAGTGGCTCGCGCGCAGCGTGCAGGTGCTCGGCGTCGAATACCATCTCACCATCGGCCCGCGGCAGCTGCTTGCGGTGGCCGTCATCGCGGCGTTCGCGGCGATCAACTGCGCGGGCGTCATGTTCGGCGGCCGCGTGCAGTCGCTGCTCACCGCACTCAAGGTGGTGGCGGTGCTCGGCGTGGCCGCCGGAGTCTTCCTGTTCGGCGGCAGCGGCAGCGCGGAGAACCTCGTCGCGCCGGCGGACAGCGGCAGCGGCGGCGCCGCCGGGCTCGGGGCCGCGATGTTCGCGGCGCTCTGGGCCTATAGCGGCTGGCAATACCTGCCGATGGCGGCCGGCGAGGTGCACGAACCGCAGCGCAACCTGCCGCGCGCCATCGTCGGCGGCACGCTGCTGGTGCTGGCGCTCTATCTCGCCATCAACACCGCCTACCTCTACGCGCTGCCCTTCTGGCAAGTGGCTAGCGCCAACTCGACCGCCTACCCGGAGGCGCCGTCGGTGGCAGCCCGCGCGGTGCAGACCTTTCTCGGCGCACGCGCCACCTCCGCCGCGGCGCTCATCTTCCTGATCTCGACCATCGGCTCGCTGAACGGTGTCATTCTGGGCGCCGCGCGTGTGCCGTACGCGGCGGCGCGCGACGGACTGTTCTTCGCCGCATTCGGACGCTTGAGTCCGGTGAGCCGCGTGCCGGTGACCTCGCTCGTGCTGCTGTCGCTGTGGGGGTCGCTGCTCGCGGCCTCCGGCACCTTCGATCAGCTCACCAACATGGCGGTGATGTCGTACGCGCTCTTCTGGATTCCGGTGGTGTTCGCCGTCATCGTGCTGCGGCGCCGGCTGCCCGACGCGCCGCGCGCCTTTCGCGTACCCGGCTATCCGCTCACACCGCTCCTGTTCGTGCTGGTGATGCTGGGGGTCGTGGTGAGCGCGTTCCGCTCCACGCCCAGGGAGTCGCTCGCGACGCTGCTGTTGATCCTCCTCGGCCTGCCACTTTATCCGCTGTTTCGCCGGCGTCGCGCACAGCCGCCCCGGCCGGTCAGCGCGACTCCAGCTCCCAGAGCGTGAGCGGCGCGCCGCGCCGCAGCCAGAATCCGAGTCCCACCTCGCGAAACTGCCGCGCGAGACGCGCGCGGTACCAGTGCGCGCCGCGCAGGTGCACGGCGGGATCGGTGCGTTTGCGGTCACAGTTGTGCTCGTAGTCGCGGCGGGTGAGCGCGCTGAAGTACAGCACCCCGCGGCACAGGCGGGGAAAGTTCTCGAGCGCGCGCTGCGCGCTGGCCGCGTCGAGGTACTGCAGCACGTCGTAGCAGATCACCAGGTCGAACGGCGCACGCGGACGGTAGTTCTCGACACGTCCGCGCACCCAGCCGTAGCGGCGGCACAGGTATTCGCTGCTCTCGAGCGCCACGTAGTGCGCGCGTGGCAGCAGCCGGCGCATGGCGGTGCGCAGCAGCCCGGTGCCGCAGCCGGCGTCGAGAATGCGCCGCACCGGCAGCTGCAGGTGCGCGGTGAACGCGGCAATGAGCTGTGCCCGCGCGCGCATCTCGCTGCGGCTGGCAACCGCGGTGCGCGGGTCGAAGTAGTAGCGCTGGTAGTAATCGCGGCCGAATCGCATGGGCGCTACGAGCCTCGCGGGCATCACTCGCGCAGGATGCGCGCGCTCAGGGCCGCGAAATCGCAGCTCCGCGGCAGCGTGCCGAACGCCGCCGGCGCCGCCGCGGCGATGCGCGAGGCGAGAAACGCCTCGCAGGACGGCGCGGACCCGTGCGCGAGCAGCAGCGCCGCCTGCGCGGCGAGCGCGATGCGCTGCGTGAGCTCGCGCCCACGCAGCTCCGCATCGCCCGGATCGCCGAGGTCCGTGAGGTCCGCGAGCAGTGCGGCCAGGTAGCGGTCGTAGCGTGGATCGCGTCCGCGCACCGGGGTGAGGAGCTCGGCGAGCGCCTCGCCCGTGCGCGGCTCGCGCGTGAGCGCGCGCAGCACGTCGAGACACATGATGTTACCGGAGCCCTCCCAGATGGAGTTGAGCGGCGACTCGCGCAGGCGCCGTGCTATCGGACCGTCCTCGACGTAGCCATTGCCCCCGAGCACTTCCATCGCCTCGCTGCAGACCGCCGGGGCGCGCTTGCACACCCAGTACTTGACGACCGGCGTGAGCACGCGCCGCAGCAGCGTCGCGCCCTCGTCGGCGAGCGCATCGAAGGCGCGCGCCAGGCGCATGGTGAGCATGACCGCCGCCTCGCACTCGAGTGCCAGGTCCGCGAGCACGTTGCGCATCAGCGGCTGCTCGGCGAGCAGCCGCCCGAAGGCGCGCCGCCCGCGCGCGTGATGGATGGCCTGCGAGACGCACTGGCGCATGAGGCCTGCGGAACCGATGGCGTTGTCGAGGCGCGTGTACACGCCCATCTCGAGAATCGCCGGGATGCCACGTCCCTCCTCCGCCACCAGCAGTCCGTAGGCGGCGTCGAACTCGACCTCACTCGAGGCGTTGGAACGGTTGCCGAGCTTGTCCTTCAGCCGCACCAGATGCAGCGCGTTGACGCTGCCATCGGGGAGGAAGCGCGGCACGAGAAAGCACGACAGCC